>Ga0073934_10006945_pt1 | contig 16114 bp, 16 predicted proteins | sample LarsenN4metaG_FD_76834 | JGI IMG/M metagenome (GOLD analysis project Ga0073934, IMG submission 76834) | Hot spring sediment bacterial and archeal communities from British Columbia, Canada, to study Microbial Dark Matter (Phase II) - Larsen... ...
AAGCTGCCGCAACTAGTACTAGAAAACACGTCTGGATTGGTCGGCGAGGAAGTCTAAATAACAAAAGCATAACTACTCCCTTATCACTTGTATAATTCAAGACGTCATCTGACAGAACGCGAGTCCTCTCTGGGTTTAGGCCGCTAAGATTTTCTCCTTTGCCAACGACACGCTGTCCACGAGCTGAAGTGCCACCCAATAGGTGACAGCATGAGTACCGAGTCCGATATCTAACCTCCATTGGTTGTTGACTGGCAAAAACGCAAATTACGAGCCAGGATAAAATCATTGCTAACCGCAGGGATTTTCGCACTTTGCATGACGTGATCTAATTCAGAGTGAATCATTTTTTATTATGCGGTGAGTCAGAATTGATTCATCGATGTAGAAGGAAATCTGATGGAAAAGGACTGTAAAAATGCAGAGAAGTGCTGGCTAATGAGCGTGAACGGATCGACTAAGATCCTAATGCTCTATCCGGCTTTCCGAATCCCGTGCCCCCTGCACGAGGTGGTGTCGCAAACCACTGATGTACCGCTGCATTTCTTCCGGCACCTGGAGAAGACGGTAGTGCCTCGAAATCCATCCATTCATGCCAACGGCCTGGAGGAAAGCGCTTGTATCGGTTCGCCGCGCGCTCTCCAGCACTCCAGCTGCAATATGGCTTGTATAATCATCCGGGCTCAAGCCGAACCGCATCTCCTCGGAAAGCGATGCCGCCAACATAATAGTTATTGGTTCATTGGTGTGTGCAAGTTGAGCCGAATTGATTGCATATTCGGCTCATGAGCCTAAAATAGGACGCAGAGATTGAACAAGGTTTCACGCAGCCATTGCGTTGACCGTACAAGACTCTCAGATCTTCGAGTCTGCTTTGAGTACATGGGGCCTTTCCTCTCTGACCGCTTTCTCTACGGCTTTGCCATGGATGACCGATAAGAAGGTTGAGAACCCTTTCTATCGACCCCTAACTGAAAGGACTCTTTCCCATGCCATTGGCAAGCGAGCTGGTCCAGTCCTGTACCTCTGTCTTCACATTGCCGGAGCTATACGTCCGCGTGCGGGACGTGGTGGACGACCCCAATTCAACCATGCAGGACCTTGCCAATGTCCTCAAGCTGGATCCGGCTCTCTCGGCCAGACTCCTCCGCCTCGTCAACAGCCCACTCTATGGGTTTCACAAACAGATCGACACCATCTCCCGCGCCATTAATCTGATCGGTGTCCAGGCTGTGAAGGAGCTCGTCACTTCGACCACTGTCGGCCGGACCTTCTCCGGGATACCAGTTCAACTCATGGATGCGCCTAAGTTCTGGCGCAAGAGTGTATTCTGTGCGTTGGTCGCCGAAAGGATGGCAAAGTCTTGTGGCATCGACGACAGCGAGCGATTTTTCATCGAAGGCCTGCTGCGCGATATTGGCCACTTCGTCCTCTACCAAACCGTCCCGCAGCGGGCCCAATCCGCTCTTGTTGAAGCAGGGTACCTTGAAGCCTCGCTGGCCGAGGTGGAGCAGTCCAACATCGGCTGCGATTTCGCCGAAGTAGGCGCCGAACTGATCTGGTCCTGGGACATGCCGGTGCACATTGAACAGGCCGTCCGCTGTCAACTGAGCCCGAAGGATGCCGGCGAATTCGCCCTCCATGCGTCCATCGTCCATCTGGCCGGTGTCGTTGCCGACAACGAAGAACTCGAGCCGAGCCGGCGCCGTGAAGTTTTGCCGTTTGCCACCTCCGCCATCACTACCACACGGTTCGAGCTGGCCAAGCTCCCGGAGCTGCTTGCGGATGCCCAAGGCCAACTCCAAAGCACCCTGGCGCTCATCCACCCAGTCGTTATGGCAGCCTAGAGCGTCAGAACATTGTCCTGATCAAAAAAGATTCCGATCCCGTTAACGGGAGGGTGTCACCGAATGGGGTGACCGTCTACGGCCTTCCGATTGAATGGGCTTGTCTTTTGGTGGGACTCAGGGGAGTGACCGATTACCTCGGGAGTGTCGCACTGTTCACTAAGTGCCAAGCTACCGGATACCGGCCAATCGATTCAGGCCCAGCGTCTCTGCAGGGGACTTGCAAGCTATTCCACCGAGTGGCCTTCCAGGAAGACTGCTTGCTCCAGAGCGCGGAAAAACTGCTGGTAGGGCAGGGGGTCCTCGACAGCACGAAGGTAAAACTGAGCACTGGCTCGGACGACGAGCTGGGAATCGTTGCGCTTACGAACGGTGGCCGTGAAGCGGACTAGATTACTGCGGTGATGGAACGGGCCCCATGTCCGGTAATTGCGGTTGAGGACGAGTAACGCATCAGGTTGATACAGCAGATAACTCACGTCGACGCCATAGATCTGCTCGTTTTCGACATATTTCTTTCCGGAGACGACGCCCAGTTCTTCATCAAGCACTTCTACTTTGAAATCCAGGTCCTGCAGGGTGGAAACAATCGTCGCGAGCAGCCGACGTCGGTCCACTGTATCGAATACACGCGATTGGGCGGCGCGAATCTTGACTTGGCTTTCTTCGGAGAGCCAGATTTGCTCTTGCGAGTTCCACTGGTTGACATGCCGTAATTCGTAGGGCGTTGGGCATCCCTGCAATAGAAGGGAGAGGCCAACGAGAAGCCATGCGTTCCGTCGCCCCGATCCTGCGAGAGGCGGGGTGTGTTCATCAGGGGTTCTCTGGTGAAAGACCATGTCCATTAATTCTTGGCGACAAAGAGAGATCGCTCCAGTGTGGCGAAGAAATTCTGGTACACCTTGGGATCTTCGATGGGTTTGTTGTTGTAGATGGCGTTCGCGCGAATCATCATACGACCTTCGGCTTCGGAGCGCACTGTGACGGTCACCCCTACCACATCGTAGAAGTTCGGCTCGGCGAAACGAGCAGCTGTCACCAGCCCCAAGGGCTCATTAGCCCGCTCTATAATGAAACCTAAGTCCTGGAGGGCGGCAATGACGCCGCGCATGGCCATTTGGCGATCCTTTATGTCGAAAGACCGAGTTTGCACACTCCGGATCTTCATCTGAGCCTCGGTCGGCGCGAGCAGGTCCGGACTGGGCTGCGGCGCGGCGCAGCCTTGCGCGACAACGAGGACTGCGATTGCGATAATTCCCGTAATCGTCTGCTGCTTTCTTCTTATAGTGCTCATAGCCTCATACCTAGAGTGCAAATGGTTCCAGAAAAACAGCCTTGGACAATTTCGCAAAGAAGGTCTGATACATCACAGGGTCGCGCAGCATTTCCATCCGTTGCTCGCCCGGTGGAACTCCTTGTTGGCCAGCCGAACCCTCTCCTTTCCACACGACCCTGTAGAACACGACCCTGACTTCCTGACGTGTGGCATCTTGCGTCGCTGGTCTGGCCACTAACGTGGCGGCGATTTTTTGATGCAGGTCTACGGGCATGACAATCGGAGGTTGTTGGACGAGTACCAGCGCCGAGCTCAGGAGAAAGACGACAAATCGGGTGATATCCTGACCGTATTCCCGAGCACTGCGTTCTTTCGTCGCTCGCAGAAATCCCACCTCGCGTACGCTTTCTTCGACCTGGAAACCAAGATCCTGCAGGACAGCCGCTGAGGCGGACAATAACTCCGCTTCATCCTTGGTCTCGAAGAGGCGGGTTTGCATGGCGCGGTTGGCTGCGCTCTCGGGTTCCAGCTGGAACAGTTCGACCGGTTGTGTGTGTGCAACACACCCGACGAACTGGCTCAACATGGCAAGGCACGCCACCGCCAGAAGCGTTCGCCGAATTCCGGAACCGTAACTCGTGCTAGAACTGCGTGGCGTTGTAAGCAAAGTCGCGGACTTTCTTCTCTTCGTCATACTTGATGATGATGGTGAGGGTCCGCTGGCGTTGTGAGCTTGAGCTGTCGCGGGAGGTGCCGCCGAGAATAATAATGCTCGCAAAGGATGAGCTGGCCGTGTCCACACGATCGGTCGAGACTTTGTCATAGATCCAGACCTCGCGCCGTTTTTCGTCCGTCGTCACAATGTTGGGGCTCCCCAGAAGCTCGGCAACCTGGGAAGCAGGCATGCCGACCTTGATTTCGCCCTGCACCTTACCGACGGTGAGGCGATCTTCCTTGATTTCAGCCTTGTTGCCACCGCAGCCTGCGACGATTATGCACAGACCCAGGCACAGCATGCTCCATGAAAATTTCATCGCTGGGGTCCCTTTCTATAGTCTGAGTGTAAGACGAATTTGCCTTGAAGGATAGGCTACTGCTCCCCGTAAAAGGGTGTCAACGTGAAAAACCACAAAAGCACGTAATAGGAAGGGCTTGTCTTCCCTTCTTCAAGTAGCTTATCGCATGGCTCGCGGGAAAAACCAAACTCAATCGTGAAAGCCCCTGGGCGCGTCCCTCAGCATGCCGCAGCTTTGGGTTTCAGGAAAATCCCCAGCTAATGTGAAATTGTCTCAGAACTCAGGAGTCGGTTCAATTCGTCTGCCCAGAGCCAGGGAGAGCCCTCGTCTTCGTGTTTGCAGTAGATAAAGCAGTCTTGCCCCTTTTGAAGAGCAATCTGAAATCGTTCAGCCCATCGTCGGAGTTCTGCCTGACGATATTCATTCTTGCGAAGTCGAACATAGCGAAACTCAGCCGTGTCTCGGTGCTCTGCCTCATGCTCGTCCGTCTCAACTGCCGCCCACGCGACCGAATAGTGACGCAAGATCCGTTCGATCTCGTCAACCTGCCAACTCTCATGCCGAAATTCTACGGCCCAACGATGGGTCGTTGGCAGGGATCCAAGAAATCTCTCAAGTCGCTCGTCGTCGCGTTTCAAATTAGGAGGCAGTTGAATCAATATCGGGCCAAGTTTACCTGCCTGATGAAGCGGTTCCAGACGTAGGAGCATGGTCATCAACATGGGAAGCCCTTCCGGCCTGAGGCGACGGGTATGTGTGATTTCTCGGTGGGCTTTGGGTGCATAGATGAAGTCAGAAGGAGTATCGGTGAGCCACGCTTGCACAGTTTTCTCGCTCGGGAGTCGATACCACACACCATCGAGTTCAACGGTCCGATACCTGGTGGCGTAGTAGCGAAGAAAAGCGGTGGGTTTGATGTCGGGTGGATACAAGCGATCGCGTCCCTGCCAAGCCCTGTATGAATAGCCTGAGAGGCCAGCGTAACAGGCCATAACGTAGATCCTTAAACGATACGGCTCTCTCCACTAGGCGAATCTGTGCGCAAGGATGTTACAAAGAACTGTGCACGTCGCCGCCGTCTAGGGCTGTGAGCCATTGCTCCGATCTTTGGTGGTATGCCTTTGATGGGCTCGCAGACAGTATGCGGACCACAGGAAACTGTTGGCCTATCCTCTAGCGGCTCTCCCTCCTTGCCCGCAACTACACCTTCCCAAACGTCCTCGTGAAAAACTCCTTCACCTTTCCCATGTGCTCCTGTACGTCCGTTTCCAAATGTCTGGCCCCCGCTTGCCAATCATCGGTGGTGTAGCCCACACGCCGGGCGAGGAAGATGAATTCGTCGGAATCAACCGGCGGGAGGACACGATCTTTGGCATTGCCGCGGACCATGCGGAGACCGTCGATGAGCATGCGGATGAAGAAGTAGGCCTTGCGGAGAGTCTCGCCGTCTTGCCTCGTGACAATGCCACAATCGACGAGAGCGGCCAGCGCCTGCATGGTGTTGGGGGTGCGCAGGATAGGAAGCCGATGACCATGCATGATTTGGAGATACTGGACCGCGTATTCGATATCGACAATTCCCCCGGCGCTATGTTTAAGGTTGACCGTGCCTCGCTCCACGAGTTGCTTCAACTGTTGCCGACGCAAGTCGAGCGCGACACGAAGATCCCACGGCTTACCGCTGTAGACATAGCTGTCACGATGGGCTTCGACGCGTTTTCCAAGGGCCTCATCGCCCGCCACATGCCGCAATTTGATCAACGACTGGCGTTCGAACGCGGCGGCAAGGCCGTGGTCACTATAGTAGCTCGTGATCTCGTCGAACGGATTCGTCAGCGAGCTTTTCCCACCGTGGGGTCGAAGGCGTACGTCGAGATGAAAGATACCTTCTTGTTTGGCCTCGATCCACTGTAAGAGTTCCGCACCGAGCCTCTCAAAGTATTCGCTGTTCTCGATCGGTTGCTTGCCACCGGTGCGACCCGCGTCGCCATAGACGAACATCACTTCAATATCAGACGCATAGCCCAGTTCCTTGCCTCCGAATTTGCCTAAGCCGAGAACGGTGAAGGGACAGGGTTTCTTGTTTGCCAAGCGCGGTGGGCCATAGAGCTTGTTCAGTTTAGCCTGGCAATCTTTCAAGCTCCGATCGACGATGATTTCAGCCAGTTGAGTCAGGGCGGCGGAGAAATCCGGCAGGGCCGTACCCGGCTCGACGATATGTTTCATGTCGATGCGGAACAACTCGCGATCTTTAAAGCTGTTCAGCGAGGCCTTTCGCGCTTCGTCGGTCTTGGCGCGATTCACCAGGCGATCAAGTTCCTTGCGAAGCGTCGCTCGTGGCGTCATGAGAGGCGCATCCCGGTAGTCTTGCAAGAGGGGCAGGAGATTGCTGTATTGGCGACGCAGAAAGTCTTCCCAGAGAAAATCGCTGGCCCCGAGCAGACGAGCGAGCAGAGGAAAGGTCTTCTTGTCGCTGAGGAAGGCCAAGGCTTCTTGCTGAGCCTTTCCTTTTGCCTGTTGCATCGTGAGGTCAAGGAACTGGTCGAAGGCTTCCAGGGCTTTGGTCGGGTCTGGGGCCCAGGTGAGGGCGTGGGTGAACTGCTTGATGAGCACCGCGGTCAGGCGCAGTTGCTGCTGATCGGTCGCATCGGTGAGCTTCTGACCGTGACGGTTGCGGACAAAAAATCGATCATGAATCTTCCCGTCCTCGACGTCGAACTGGGCTTTGGAAATATACACATTGCGCATCGCCAGGGCATTGGCGAAGGCGTACAAAAAGGCGGGAGTGTCGTCCGACCGGATGTCCATGACCGTGTCGGTGGGCGATTGGCTGTTGTCGAATGTGATCTGTACAGGATGGAGCAGACCGCTGAAGGACCCGCGTCGCTTGCCGAGTTGTTCGACCAGCCGCCGATTCACCGCGAAACGTGCCTCCTCGAATTGTCCGGTGTCGAGCAGCGTGATCACCGCATGGAGTGTATCGGCCAATTGGTGTTGTTGTGCCACGCCCAACTCCGTCCCTGATACCGGCCGCACCTGGAACACATCCACGATCTTTTTTTTGTTCGAGCCCGGGCTACTCTTGGCGCGGACACGCGGGCCGTACCCGGCCCAACTTGTGCGAGAGGACAACGGAACGGCTTTTTCGCCGAACGTATAGATGTCGCCTTCTTCAATGTTCAATCCGAAGGCCGAAAGCAACCCGCAAATCATGGCGAATTCAGAGAAGTAATCATACGCCACGATCGTGATCTCAAACCGTTTGTCCGGCTGTTCGGCAAAGGCGATTTCGCAGAGGTGCTCCGATGTGAGTTGAGCCGTCAACCGGATGTGCTCGGCAATCGTGGGAGGCTCGAACCGCCGGAAGTATTCCTGATCCATGCGGGCGAAAAAATCCTGAAGCACATCGGATGGAATATCGGGACAGAGGGGACGAACCGAGTTGAGAAGAGAGGTGCGATCAGGAGCGCCTATCGGCATAGGATTCAGTATACCCGAACGGGTTTCATTGTGCGTAGAGAAACCTGTCAGTATAATGCCGCGCCATGAGTCGACGCTCTGTACCGCCGGTATTCTCGCGGCCTCAACCTGCAGCTCAGCCTAGTGTTTCTAAACCAGATCCCAGACCCGTTCTGCTCGCTGCCAAGCGGAATGTGGAGGAAGTGCGGGCCATCTTGTCCGCCTATGGCTTGCGTGATCTCGATCAAGCGGACCGCAACCTCGATGCGATGGCGGGCGACCCCCTCCAACGTCGGCGGCTGGCGGACATCCTGCCGATGTTGATGGAATCCATTTCCCGAACGGCTGACCCTGATCAGGCGCTGAATCACTGGGAGCGTATGTTGACGAGCGTCTCCCGCGCGTCATTTCTCGACTATTTGCGCACGTGGCCGCGCATGCTTGACCTCCTCTGTATGATCTTCGGCAACAGCGACGCTTTGGCCTTTACGCTGATCCGCGACCCGACGTTGGTGTATTGGTTGGCTGAAGAGGAGGTCTTATCACGACCTCCGACACGGAAAGGGATGGAGAGCGCGCTTCGCGAGAGTATCGGGCACTTGACGTCCAAGGAAGTGAAGCTGGACGCTCTGCGACGTTTCCGGAGACGGGAAATGTTGCGCATCGGCGTACGGGATCTCCTCCGCCTCGCGACAGTACCGGAGACCACGGGCTCATTGTCTGACTTGGCCTGCCTGCTGATTCATGCCGCCTACGAGATTGTCGATTCCGATCTCAAACAGCAATACGGCGTTCCCATGCATCAAAACCGGCAGGGACGATGGGTGGAGACCAAGTTCACGGTCATCGGGATGGGCAAGCTCGGGGGACACGAGTTGAATTACAGTTCCGACGTCGATCTGATCTACCTCTATGAATCGCATGAAGGGGAAACCAGAGCGCCGAGACATGGACGTGCCGCCATACCGGCCGGCGTCGGCATTTCCAATGAAGAATATTTTGAGATTCTCGCCCGCGAATTGACGAGAGTCTTGATCGAACCAACTGGAGAAGGTCACGTCTTTCGGGTCGATTTGCGGTTACGAGCCGAGGGATCCGTTGGTCAATTGGCTCGGTCGCTGGAAGAGTATGAGAAGTACTATACAGCACGGGGGCAAGTTTGGGAGCGATTGGCCCTGCTGAAGGCTTCGCCGGTGGCCGGTTCCTATGAAGTCGGGCAGGTGTTTCTCAAATTGGTCAAGCGGTTTGTATTGGGGGCAGGGGGGAAAATGGATCGCGAGAGGGCATTAGCGATCGTGCAAGACGTGCGCGCCGTGAAGGATATGATCGACGCTAAAATGGCGGACCGAGGTCACGCACAGCGTAATGTTAAGTTGGGGACCGGTGGGATTCGAGAGATCGAGTTTTTCGTCCAGACCGTTCAAGTCTTGGGGGGACGAAAGGCGCCTTCGCTTCTAGATCGGAGCACGATCGGTTCGTTGAACCGGCTGGCTCAGAAAAAACTGCTTTCGATTGAAGCTCGCGATGCGTTGACTGCCGCCTATCTGTTCCTCCGCGACGTCGAACATAAGTTGCAGATGGTCCATGATCTCCAGACGCATGCGCTTCCCGAAAGCTTAGAAGAGTTGGGGCGCTGCGCAATCCGGATGGGGTATGGCACAGAAGATCGCAAGAAAGCGGCCGAATTGTTCCATGCGGACCATCAACGCCATACGGAGATGGTACACCGCACTTTCCGATCATTTTTTGTCGAGCCAATGACCTCGCCGGTTTTTAATGCAACGCTCAGGACGATAGGGCTCAAGCGTTAGAGAGGACAAAACACAAAGGGCTCGGTGGTTCCCCACCGAGCCCTCTTGCATCCTCAGAGCTATAGGCCATAGGCCATCAGCTCTTCGTCTTAGTACATCCCCTCCATGCCGTGGCTGTGTCCGCCTGGTACGGCCGGTTCCTTCTTTTCTTCGGGGAGTTCGGTGATCATGACCTCGGTCGTGAGCATTAAACCTGCCACGCTGGCGGCATTCTGAAGCGCCGTCCGCGAGACCTTGGTCGGGTCGATGATACCGGCCTTAATCATGTCGACATACTCATCCGTGGCGGCGTTGTACCCCCCATTGACGTTCTTATCTTCCCGCACCTTGCCGACGATGACCGAGGCTTCCGCTCCGGCATTCGCAGCGATTTGCCGGATCGGCTCTTCGAGTGCACGCCGGACGATGTCGAGTCCGACTTTTTGCTCCGCCGGGACATCCTTGAGCCCATCGATGGCCTTGATGCAACGGAGATAGGCTACGCCGCCGCCGGGGACGATGCCTTCTTCCACCGCCGCTTTCGTGGCATGCAGTGCATCCTCGACACGTGCCTTCTTCTCCTTCATCTCGGTCTCGGTCGCAGCGCCGACGTTGATGACCGCGACGCCGCCTACGATCTTCGCCAGTCTTTCTTGTAATTTCTCACGGTCGTAGTCAGATGTGGTTTCCTCGACCTGGGCCTTGATTTGTTTCACGCGGCCTTCGATCTTCTTGGAATCGCCGTAGCCTTCCACGATCGTCGTGTTGTCCTTATCGATCGTGACACGCTTGGCGCGCCCAAGATCGGTCAGCTTCACGTTCTCAAGCTTGATACCGATGTCTTCGGAAATCACCTGGCCGCCGGTGAGGATCGCGATGTCCTCCAGCATGGCCTTGCGACGGTCGCCGAAGCCAGGGGCCTTCACCGCCGCCACGTTCAAGGTGCCGCGCAGCTTGTTCACCACGAGGGTGGCCAAGGCTTCTCCTTCGACTTCTTCAGCGATGATGACGAGCGGCTTGCCCATCTTGGCCACTTGCTCGAGCAGCGGGAGCAGGTCTTTCATGCTGCTGATCTTCTTCTCGTTGATCAAGATGAGCGGTTCTTCGAGGGAACACTCCATCCGTTCGGCGTTGGTGACGAAGTAGGGAGAGATGTAACCACGATCGAATTGCATGCCCTCGACGACGTCCAAGGAGGTGGTCATCGACTTCGCCTCTTCCACCGTGATGACGCCATCCTTGCCGACCTTTTCCATGGCCTCTGCGATCAGATCGCCGATCGTTTTGTCGTTGTTGGCCGAAATGGTCCCGACCTGCGAGATCTCGGTCTTGTTTTGGCAGGGTTTGCTGAGTTTCTTGAGCTCTGCAGTGACGGCCTCGACAGCCTTGTCGATCCCTCGCTTGATCTCCATCGGATTGGCGCCGGCAGTGATGTTCTTTGCACCTTCCCGGAAGATGGCTTGAGCCAACACGGTTGCGGTGGTGGTGCCGTCACCGGCCGTGTCGCTGGTTTTGCTGGCCACTTCGCGAACCAGCTGAGCGCCCATGTTTTCATACGGGTTTTTCAGCTCGACTTCCTTCGCGACCGTCACACCGTCTTTGGTAATGGTCGGCGCACCGAATTTTTTATCTAGAATTGCATTCCGGCCCTTCGGACCGAGTGTTGCCTTCACGGCGTCCGCCAGCTGGTTCACCCCTTTCAGGATGGAAGCTCGTGCTGTATCGCCGTACAAAAGTTGCTTTGCCATTGGATCCTCCTGTTATCGTGTTCTATTCCACTTAGTTCGTCAGGTTGTTTGTGAAATGGACTTAGCTGGTGAAGATACCGAGGATGTCTTCTTCCTTAAGGATCAGACACTCTTCATCGTCAATTCGAAGCTTGCTGCCTGAATATTTGTCGAACAGAACCTGATCGCCGACTTTGACATTCTCCACTTTTTTTCCGACTGCCTGGACGACTCCTCGTTGCGGTTTTTCTTTCGCTGAATCCGGCACATAAATCCCGCCGGCGGTCCGCTCCAATTCCTCAGTGTAGGTGACGAATACCCGTTCCCCCAAGGGCTGGAATCCCTTAGCCACATTCTTCTTTTCCTTCTCGGCAGTACCCATAGCAGACCTCCTCCTCATGAAAGTTAACTCGTTAGGTGTTGACGGTTGAAAGTTGGACCGAACTCGCTACGATCCTGGCAGCCTGTGACTGAGGAGAGATAGCCCTTAGTTCGTCCAAGTCAAGAGGGGACTCACGAGATTTTTATTGCCCCGACATTCTCGTCACTGCGGAACGTCGTGTATCTTAACCTATTGTGAAATCGATATTCTAGGAGTTTTTTGCGAGGATTGGGGCGGGGTGACCCGGATATTAGGCCCGCAACTGATCAAAATCTTTGATATCTTTCTTGAGGTAGTCACGGAGGCGTTTGATGATGCGGGCTTCCAATTGACGGGTCCGCTCCTTCGTAATGCCATATTTGTCGCCCAGATCATCAAGCGTCAAAGGATGGTCGGACAAAATGCGATTTCTCAGAATATCTTCGTCTCGTTCTTCCAGGGTCTTGATGAACTCGGCGAGCTTCGCCCTGAAGAGGGTCTTGAGCTGATGGTCGGCGAGTTGTTCGTCCGCCGGTTCTTGGTGGGACGGCAAGACGTCAAGCAGCGTACTGTCCTGGTCTTCACCGATCGGTTGGTCGAGCGACAACTCCCAATTGCCGAGGCGCTGATCCATTTCGATTACGTCGCGCTCACGCACATTCAGACGATCCGCGAGCAACTTCGTGTCGGGTGAGAAACCGTCCCGCTCGAGTTTGGCTTTTTCCTTTTTTAAGTTATAGAACAGCTTTCGCTGATCCTGAGTCGTTCCGACCTTGACGAGCCGAAAGGTGTGCAAGAGGTACCGGAGGATATAGGCCCGGGACCACCAAGCCGCGTAGGCATAGAAACGCACGTTTTTCGAGGGGTCGAATTTCTTGATGGCTTGCATCAGGCCGACGTTCCCCTCCTGGATCAGATCCATGTGGTCGGCGCCGGTATGGAGGTACTCGGCCGCAATCGAGACCGACACACGCAAGTTGGCCATGATGAGTTTAACCGCCGCCTCGCGGCTGCCGTGCGTCCGGTACTCCTGAAAAAGCTGAAGCTCTTCTTCTTTCGACAGATAGGGGTATCGGCGGACTTCGGCAAGGTACTGCTGGAGGGCCGTGACCGGTACAACGGCAGTCGTGTCGGATCGGGGGGCTGTCCGATGTTCAGGAACAGGGCCCAGCTCGGCTCTGGCAGGAAACTCGTTCGGGTCCGTCTTAGAGGGTTCCGCATCTTCAGACTCGTCCGGCTGCATGTCTGTCTGGTCGAGGATGGACATACAGGTGGCAGACTACACTAGACTCCTAGGTCGCAACAATGCTGAAAGAATCCGAGTCCCTTATCGAGCCCCTTTTATTAGTGGACATAGAGACGGTAAAGGCACACACTCCTCGCACTGTATGGCGGAGATATTCGGCATTGAAACTCTCCTTGATCCGACAGACTCAAGAACTCACAGGGATTTCGGTCTATTTTTTGGTTGACAGTCATGGCAGAAACAAGGTTATGTGTCACCCTCCTAGTTGCTAAATCTTCGATGTTTAATGGTAAATTGTCATACCTGACGGGTAGGACGTAGACATGGCCACTCCTTTCGATACCATCGAAAATGCGATTCGTGACATCAAGAAGGGAAAGTGTATCATCTTGGTGGACGACGAGGATCGGGAGAATGAGGGCGACTTGGTCATTGCCGCGGAGAAAGTCACTCCGCAAGTGATCAACTTTATGGCCACGCATGCCCGAGGTCTCATTTGTCTGGCCCTGACGCCTGAGCGAGTGGAAGAACTTCAGTTGCCTCAGCAGGCTGCTGAGAATACCGCGGCGTTCGGGACCGCCTTTACCGTATCGATCGATGCCCGCAAAGACATTACAACCGGGATCTCAGCCGCCGATCGAGCGACGACGATCCATGTGGCGATCGATCCCAAAACGAAACCGAGCGATCTCGCTCGGCCCGGCCACGTGTTTCCGCTCAAAGCGCAAAAAGGAGGAGTGCTGCGTCGCGCCGGGCAAACGGAGGGATCCGTCGATCTCGCCAGGTTGGCTGGGCTGCAGCCTGCCGGGGTGATCTGCGAGATCATGAATGCGGACGGCACCATGGCTCGGGTACCCGAGCTGACGAAATTTGCGAGGACCCATAAGCTGAGGATGGTGACCGTGAAGGCCTTGATCGAATACCGCATGAAAAGAGAGACCTTCGTCAAACGTATGGCGAGTGCGAGATTGCCGACGGTGTTCGGCGAATTTGAGGCGGTGGCGTTCGAGAATCAGATCGACGGAGTGACGCAAATTGCCTTGGTGAAGGGCCGTGTCGACGGCGGAGCCCCGACCCTCGTCCGTGTGCACTCCGGATGTTTGACGGCCGACGCGTTAGGATCGTTGCGTTGCGATTGCCGCGATCAATTGCACGCCGCGATGGAAATCATTCAAAAAGAAGGCCGAGGCGTTCTCCTGTACCTGAATCAAGAAGGTCGAGGAATCGGGTTGCTGAATAAGATCAAGGCCTACGGGCTGCAGGATCAAGGGAGTGATACGGTTGAAGCCAATCTGCAACTCGGATTCAAGGCGGATCTTCGTGATTATGGAGTCGGCGCACAAATTTTGGCGAATCTGGGCCTGCACCAGATCAAGTTGATTACGAATAACCCGCGGAAGATCGTTGGGATCGAGGGATACGGACTCAGGGTCGTCGAACGGGTTCCAATCGAGATCCCACCGCGCGACGCGAATGTCCGGTATCTTCGGACGAAGAAGGCGAAGTTAGGCCATCTCCTCAAGAAAGTGTGATTGCCACGCCAGCTGACCTTCATTCCCTGGCTGGGGCGGCTATTGAAAAATGAAGTGCGGGAAAATGGGACGCTCTGCGGCAGGATTTCGAATCGGTATTGTCGCTGCGAAGTTCAATAAACAGGTCACGGGTGCATTACTGAATGCCTGCGTCGATACACTGACTGCACAGCGCGTCCGTAAAGAAAATATTCATGTCGTGCGAGTACCGGGAGCGTTCGAAATTCCGCTTGTGGCCCGCACGATGGCCCGGTCAAGCCGGTTCGACGCGATCATTTGTTTGGGGGCGGTGATCCGTGGTGATACGCCTCATTTCGACTACATCTGCTCGGAAGTGAGCCGGGGGATCAGCCAGGCCGCATTGGATACGGACGTGCCGATCATCTTTGGCGTGTTGACGACCGATACGGTGGCACAGGCGGAAGAGCGAGCGCACCCAGAGAAATTGAATCGCGGCGGTGCAGCGGCCAGGTCGGCGATCGAGATGGTGACGGTGATGAGGCGAATGAAAACCGTGGGACAGAAATCGGATGCGGGCCCATCGGCTGCACCACGGCCGGCCACGCGGCGGTCTGCGAACTAGCGTATGGGAGCTCGTCATCAAGCACGGGAGCGGGCCTTGCAAATCTTGTTTCAGCATGACATTCACGGGAAAGCCGAAGTGCATCTTGACGAGTTTTGGCGTGAACACTCGGTATCTGAGGAGTCAAAAGCGTTCGCGGAACGGTTGGTGCAAGGTGTGCTGGAGCACAAAAAAGAGCTCGATGCCACTATCAGTAAATATGCCACCAACTGGACAGTGAGCCGCATGCCGATCGTCGATCGCAATATCCTGCGTGCCGGACTGTACGAGTTGCTCTGGTTGGACGAGGTGCCGGCGAAGGTCACGATGGACGAGGCGATCGAACTGGCGAAGAGTTTCGGCGATGACGATGCCTCAAAGTTCGTCAACGCGGTGCTTGATAAGGCCTTGGCGACCGAGGCCAGACTGGCCGCGAAGCGGGCAGATCCGGATCGGGCGATCTGGAGGAGAGCAGAGAGTGATTGAACGGTATACACGTCCCCAGATGAAGGCCATCTGGGATCTGAAGCATAAGTATGAAATCTGGTTGGAGGTTGAACTGCAGGCCTGTGCGGCCTTCGAGCGGGCCGGACAGGTCCCGCGTGGCACAGCGGCAAAAATCCGAAAGAAGGCCAAAATCGATGTCGAGCGCATCGCCGAGATCGAAAAAGTAACGAAGCACGATGTCATCGCCTTTCTGGAATCGCTCATGGACACGGTTGGACCAGAACACCGGTTTCTCCATATGGGACTGACATCGTCGGACATCGTCGATACGTCGCTTGCGATCCAAATGACTGAGGCGTTAGACCTGATTCTGGAAGGTGTCGAAGAATTCCTTGTCGTCCTGAAGAAGCAGGCATTCCGCTGCAAGGACCACGTGATGGTGGGACGGTCACACGGTATTCACGGGGAGCCTATCTCATTTGGCTTGAAGATGGCTCTCTGGTACGAAGAAGTCCGACGTCATCAGGAGCGACTGCAGCAGGTACGAAGCGAGATCGCGATCGGCAAACTGTCCGGCGCCATGGGGACCTTTGCTCATCAGGGGCCGGATATCGAAGAGTATGTCTGTACCAAGCTGGGATTGAAAGCGGATCCAGTCTCCAACCAGGTGGTCCAGCGGGATCGCCATGCTTTCTATGCCACGGCGCTCGCATTGCTTGCGGCAAGTATCGAAAAGTTTGCCACCGAGATCCGTCATCTTCAGCGTACGGAAGTCCTCGAGGCGGAAGAGTATTTTTCCGAAGGCCAAAAGGGATCGTCGGCGATGCCCCACAAACGGAATCCCATCGTGT
>Ga0073934_10006946_pt1 | contig 16112 bp, 16 predicted proteins | sample LarsenN4metaG_FD_76834 | JGI IMG/M metagenome (GOLD analysis project Ga0073934, IMG submission 76834) | Hot spring sediment bacterial and archeal communities from British Columbia, Canada, to study Microbial Dark Matter (Phase II) - Larsen... ...
CCGCGGCCAGCCCGAGCGAGGTCATGATATCGGCGACATTGCGGGCGAAATCGGCCACCGTCCAGGGCTGCCGGCGCGGATCGGAAAAACCGAAACCCATGTGGTCCAGCGCAATAGCGCGGTAGCCCCGCGCCGCCAGTTCGCCGAGAACGTGGGTGTACTGGCGGCCGCTGCCGGGCGTCCAGTGCAGCAGGAGCACCGGGTCGCCCAAGCCGGCGATGCGCACGTGCACCTGCCCGTCGGGCGTTTCGACAATGGAACGGCGGACCTTGGTCGGCATGCGTCACCGGGCACTACAACGGCTGCACCATCGGGACATTCGCGCTAAAGGAAAAGGCCAACCTGGGCAACGGCCCATGCTTTTTCATTATGCCGCCCCCGGACGGGACGGCAGGAGACACAAGGACGACACAGGCGATGCGGGCCTTGCAGCAGATCGGCTACGGCGACCCGGCAACGGCGGTGCGGCTGGTGGAGCTGCCCGACCCCGTGCCGGGCGCGGGCGAGGTGGTGATCCGCATGGAGGCGGCGGCGGTGCACCTGGCCGACATCAAGAATTTCCTGGGCGAGCGCGACTTCCGCGCCAAGACGCTGCCGCGCATTCCGGGGTACGAGGGCGTGGGCCGCATCGTTGCGACGGGTGCGGGCGTGAGCGATTTCAAGACCGGCGATCGGGTGTTTCCGTGGTGGGGGGCGGGCACCTTCGCCGAACTGGTATGCACACCTGCGGCCAACGTCATGCCGGCGCCCGAGGGCGACGCGGTGCAACTGTCGCTGATGCTAGTCAACGGCATGACGGCGGTGATCCTGCTGGAGGACTTCGCCGATTTGGGCCCCGCGGACTGGGTGGTGCAGAACGGCGCCAACTCCAACTGCGGGCGCTACATCGTCGTGCTCGCCAAGGCCCGGGGCCTGCGCACCTGCAACATCGTCCGGCGGCCCGAGGTGATGGCCGATCTGACGGCGTTGGGCGCCGACGCGGTGGTGCTGGACGACCCCGACCCCGCCATCCTGGCCACGCGGGTAGCCGAGGCCACCGGCGGGGCGCCCCTGAAGCTTGGCCTGGACATGGTGGCGGGAACTGCGACCGGCCGCATGGCGCGCTGCGTCGGGTCCGGCGGCACGGTAGTCAATTACGGCTTCATCTCGGGCGAGCCGTGCAAGATCCATTTCACCGAAATGTTCCAAAAGGAAGTGACGCTGAAAGGCATGAGTGCCGGGCGCGGCATGGCCAAGCGCAACCGCGACGATCTGCGCGCGATCTACACTCGGCTGGCGGCGATGATCGCCGACGGGCGTCTGAAGGCGGCCATCGCCGGCACCTATACACTCGACCGCGCGCATGAAGCCTTCGCCCACGCGCTTAAGACCGGCGCCGAGCGCGACGGCAAGATCGTGCTGCTGCCCAACGGGTGAGCCATGCTGGTCCTGCGCCAGATCGGACACGGCGATCCCACGACGGCCCTGCTGCTGGCCGACGAGCCCGAGCCCGCGCCGGGGCCGGGCGAGGTCGTAGTGGCGATGGAGATCGCGCCGCTGCACGGCTCGGAACTGATGAACCTGCGCGATCCGACCCGGGTGCCGCCGACGGCGCTGCCACGCATTCCCGGCACCGAGGGCGTCGGCCGCATCGTCGCCAAGGCCGCCGACGTGACCGGCTTCGAGATCGGGCAGCGCGTGTTCCCGCCCAAGTACAGCGGCCTGCTGCGCGAGCGCGTGGCTGTGAAGGCGGAGCAATGCTACGCCGCGCCCGGCGACTGCCCGGCGGAGAACCTGGCGATCGTGTACACCATGGGCCTGACCGCCTGGCTGCTGCTGGAGGACTACGCCAAGCTGCCCGCAGGATCGTGGATCGTGCATGACGCGGCGAATTCCTCGATCGGGCGCATCATCATTGCCTTGGCGCGCGGGCGCGGTCTGCGCACCGTCAACGTGGTGCGACGCCCGGGCCTCGACACCGCGCTCAAAGCGCTGGGCGGCGACGCGGTGGTGGTCGACCCGGGCAACGCCGATGATCTGGCGCGGGCGGTCGCAGCGGCGACGAACGGCGCCGAGATCTGCGTCGGTCTGGACATGATCGGCGGGCCGCTGGCCGGGCGGATTGCGCGCTGCCTTGCCCCCGGCGGCACGCTGGTGCTGTACGGCGGCACCGGCGGCGCGGCGGCTGAGATCGACTTCATGGACCTGCACCGCCGCGACCTGACGGTGACCGGCATGGGGCTGTCGCGCGCGTTCAACCGCCGTTCGGCCGGCGAGAAGGCTGCGATCATGGCCGAACTGGGTCGGCTGGCGGCGCGCGGCGTGATCGCGACGCCCATCGCCGCCGTATACGGCCTGCGCGACTACCGCAGCGCCTTCGCGCATCTGGCGCGGGAGCACGCCGGAAAGATTCTGATCGCCTTCGACCGCACGCGAGACGCCCCATGAAAGCCCTGCAACAGAACGCCTACGGCCCGCCGTCCGAAGTGGTGGCGCTGGTGGACCTGCCCGAGCCCGAGGCCGGCCCCGGCCAAGTCGTGGTGGAGGTCGAGGCCGCGCCGATGCACCTGGCGGACCTGAAGTTCATCACCGGCGAGCCGGGTTTCCGCTGGTTCACCTTCCCGCGCATCTGCGGGCACGAAGGCATCGGCCGCGTCGTCAGGTCGGGCCCGGACGCGGCAACCCTGGCACCGGGTGCGCGGGTGTTCCTGCCGATCGGCTCGGGCACCTTCCGCCAGCGCATGGCCGTGGACGCGGCCGCATGCATCCCCGCCCCCGAGGGCGACGCGCAGCAGCTGGCGCTGACAGCGATCAACGGCATGACCGCGGTGATCCTGCTGGAGGACTTCGCCGGGACGGTGCCACCGGGCGGCTGGATCGTGCAGAACGGCGCCAACTCGAGCTGCGGGCGCTATGTGATCGCCCTAGCGAAGGAGCGCGGCGTCAAGACCTGCAACATCGTACGGCGCGAGAGTCTGGCGGCGGAACTGACGGCGCTGGGCGCGGACGCGGTGGTGGTGGATGCCGGCGAGCCCGACGCCACCGCAGCCCTGGTGACGGCGGCCACCGGCAGAGCCGAGATCGCGGTGGGGTTCGACTGCGTCGCCGCCACGGGCACCGAGACCATTGCCCGCTGCCTGGCCCAGGGTGGAACGGTGGTGAACTACGGCTTCATGACCGGCAAGAACTGCGAGATGGCGTTCCGCGACCTGTTCCTGCGTCGCATCAAGCTGGTGGGCATGAACCTGACCCATAACCGCACGCCCGAGCAGGTGAAAGCCGTCTACGCCAAGCTATCGGGCATGATCGCCTCGGGCGCCATGCACGCCAAGATCGCCGCCGCCTACCCGCTGGCGCGCGCTCAAGAGGCTTTCGCCCACCAGGCCCGCACCGGGGAGGAACGGCAGGGCAAGATCATCATCCTGCCGAACGACTGAGCGCGGGCGGACGCGTATGCTAAGCTGACGACGGGGGAGCCGCCATGCGGCAAACGCGACGCACCATGCTGGCGACGACGGCAGGAACCATGGCGGCAGGTACGATGCGCGCCCAGGACAAACCCGACGTGATCGTGCTGGGCGCGGGGCTGGCGGGCCTGAATGCCGCCTTGCACCTGGAGGCCGGCGGCGCGCGGGTGACGGTGCTGGAGGCCGCGGCGCGGGTGGGCGGGCGCATCCGCACCCGCCGCGACCTGGAAACCGTGCCCGAGGGCGGCGCCAAGCAAGTGCATGACAGCTACGCACGCACCCATGCGCGCATAAAGGACCTGGGCGTCGAGGTGTATCCCCGGCCGACCTTCAGCCGCGGCCTGGCGGTGAACATCGGCGGCACCACGCTGACGGCGCAGGAATGGCCGAGCTCGCCGCTCAATAAACTGGTGGGCGAAGAGCGGCGCCTGCCGCTGCCCACACTGCGGTTCCAGGTGCTGACGCGCATCAACCCCCTGCCCGACCTGCAGGCGTGGCGACGGCCCGAGTTCCAGCAGTACGACGTGGCGTTCAAGCCCCTGGCGCGGTCGCTCGGCGTGTCGGACGAGGCCCTGCGCATCATGGAGTTCGCCGCCACCAGCATGGGCCTTGACGACGTCTCGGCGCTGCACTTGTTCCGCCGCCACAGGCAATCGCAGCAGGCCGAGTTCGGTAGCACGGCGCGATTCTTTGCCCGCGGCGCCTCGGCCCTACCCGAAGCCATGGCGGCGAAGCTGGCCGGCGGCGTGCGCTTCGGCCAGCGCGTCGTCGCCCTGTCCGCCGACGCGGCGGGCGTAACGGTGCGCTGCGCCGACGGCGCGATGCACCGCGCCGCCTTTGCGCTGTGCGCCATCCCCTTCCCGGCACTGGCCGACGTGGCGCTCGACCCGGCGCCCACGGGCGGCCTGGGCCAGGCGATCCGCACGCTGCCGGCGGTGCACGCCACCCATGTGCATCTGATCGCGCGGGCCCCGTTCTGGGAGGAGGACGGCTTCCCGCCCAGCATGTTCACCGACAGCCCGCTGGAGATGGTATCGAAGCTGTTCGATACGCCGCCCGACCGCGACAGCGGCGCGCTGTTGGTGGAACTGCGCGGGCGCGGCTGCGCCCGGCGTCGCGCGGCAAGGTGGACTATCTCGGCATCGATTCCTGGGCGGCCGATCCACTGTTCAAGGGCGGGTATCATTACTTCAGGCCGGGCCAGGTGACGGCCTTCGGCACGACGATGTTCGGGCCGTGGCGCCGCGTGCACTTCGCCGGCGAGCACCTGGCCGAGACGGGCGTGGGCCTGGAAGCGGCGATGGAGTCGAGCGAGCGCGAAGCGCGGGCGATCTTGCGGCGTTAGAGCTTCGGCAGGGGGATGAACTCGGTTTCCTTGGGCGGCAGCTTGAAGCGGCCGGTCTCGGGGAACGAGGCCTGGACGGCCGCGGCCCAGTCGGCGCGGGCGGCATCGAGCCGGGCCTGATCGCTGGCGACGAAGTTCCACCAGAGATGGCGCGGCCCGTCCAAGGGCTCGCCGCCCAGGACCATGAGCCGCGTCGTCTCCTCCAGCGCGTGCAGCGCCACGGGCACGTCGGGCAGCAGCACCGCCATGGCGCCCGCCTCGATGGTCTGGCCGCCGGTTTCGACCGCGCCCGTGACGACGTAGATGGCGCGCTCGGCATGTTCGGCCGGGATTTCGATGGCTGCGCGCGGCGCCAGCATGACGTCGGCGTAGACCATGTCGCTCAGCACCTTGACCGGCGATTTCAGGCCGAAGCCGCGGCCGAGAATGAGGCGCAGGTTCATGTCGCCGCGGTTGAAGGTGGGCAGCTTGGCCGCGGGCGTGTGGGCGAAGGAGGGCGGCGCGTCCTCGTGCGCCTTGGGCAGCGCCAGCCACAGCTGGATGCCGTGCAGCGACGAGCCGGCGCGGCGCAGCTCGGTGCGCGTGCGTTCGGAATGAACGATGCCGCGCCCGGCCACCATCCAGTTGACGTCACCGGGGCGAATGGCCTGTTCGGTGCCCAGGCTGTCGCGGTGCATGATCTCGCCCTCGAACAGATACGTGACCGTGCCGAGCCCGATGTGCGGGTGCGGCCGCACGTCGAGGCCCTTGCCGGGGGCGAATTTGGCCGGGCCCATGTGGTCGAAGAACACGAACGGACCGACCGACCGCTGCTCGGTGCTGGGCAGGACCCGGCCGACCTCGAAGCCGCCCAACAGGTCGCGGCGGCGGGGCTTGATGGTCTTTGCGATGGCGCTGAACACGGGCGGGGCGACTCGACGCAACGGACGGGGGGCAGCCCCTTTATCGTTTAAAGTTTACTTCCATGTAAATGCCGTTGGGATCGAACATCGACATGGTGCGCAGCTTGATCGGCGGGCCGCCGTTGAAGCCCGGAACCTCCCAATCGGTGGGCGAAGCGACGATGGTGGCCCCCTTCTCCTGGGCGCGGCGGTGAATGCCGTCGACGTCCTTGGTTTCAAACACCAGCAGCGGATCGCCCATCTGCACCCGGGTGCGGCCCTTCTTGACCCCGGCATCGAAGGGCTGATCGATGTACTGCATCAGCCCGAGCATGCCGATGGCCGGGTCCTCGGCCTTGAGCAGGATGAGATGGCAGGGCGCCCATGGCGGCGCGGCCGGCGGGAAAGCCGGATGCACGGCCACACGGCTGTCGTACCACTTGGTCATGCCGAACACGTGCATATAGAAATCGGCGGCAGTGTCGGCATCGGGCACCAGGAAGGTGGTGCGCTTCAGGATGGCGTGGGCCATGGCGGGTACCTCACTTCTTCACTTCTTTTCGGGCAGCATCTCGAACAGCTCGAGGCGCACACCGTTGGGATCGCGCAGGATCATCTGCAGCGAGCGGCCCGAGGCCGAGGGCAAGGCGGGGCGCAGCACCTCGTGGCCGCCAGCGCGGGCGCGGCGCTCGATTTCCTTGATGTTGGTGACCTGGTGCACCAGCATGACGTCGCCGAAGGCGTTGCCGGTGCCGGCGGGCCGCGCCAGGGGCTTGAGATCGAGGTGCGCGACGCCCATGATCGACAGCCCGGCGCCGTCCTTGGACTTCATGCCGGTGAGCGTGCGCTTGGTGCCGGGGGGCAGGCCCAGGGGGTCGTTCTCGGGCGCGGGCGCAAGCTCGCTGGTGGCAGCCTCCTCGTAACCCATGACCTCGCGGAAGAACTTCACCGTGGCAGCGCGGTCCTGCACGAAGATGGCGGTGCGCAGGTAGGTGGACGAGACCACCTCCTCGGCCCCCGCGGCGGTTGCAGCAAGCGCGAGACACACAGCGACGACGGCGGCTTTCGGCATGGACACCTCCCCAGGCTGACGACAGCAGCATAGGCCAGGACCGGCCGGAGCAAAACCGTTTGCGCGCGCCCGGCCGACGATCAGGGCCGGTCGGGCGGCAAGTCGTTGGGGTCGTGGTCGATGACGATCACGTCGCGGCGGCGGGCAGCGTTCTCGCGGCGCATCACCCACCACTGCGCCGTCGGACGGCGGCCGGTAAGCAGCGCCGCGACGACCGCCGCCAGCAGCAGCACCAGCACGACGACGGCCGCAGCGGTGAACGCAAACGCGAACAGGACGACGGCCCCGACGAGCGCGGCGACGGCCACTACAATGCGGAGATAGAAGGCGGGTATGACGGCACCGATAGACGGCGCGGCCCGGCGGGCCGCAATGCATAATATCTAGGTCAGTACGCGCTGGTGTCCAGGGTGCGGATCGGTCCCTTCTATGGTCGGCCTCCGGGATCGACGGTCGGTCGATTCGCGACGGGCTCAGTCTCGCACATCCGCGGCGGCCCAGTCGATATAGCGCCCGCGATAAGGCAAGGCGGTAATGCGCGGCGACAGGGCCATCAACTCGGTCTGCGGAAACAGATAAAGCGCCGGGGCGAGGTCGTAGAGCAGGGCGAGGGCCTGGCGAAGCTGTGCCTCGCGCTTGGCCGCGTCGAACTCGACGTTGCTGGCGGCGAACAGCGCCTCGACCTCCGGGGCGCAGAAGAACGGCGCCGGCTTGGCGCAGGTGTAGGATTCCACCGCCCGGCCGGCGTCCATATAGGTGGCGCCGTTCCAGCTGGACGAGATCACGTCGGCACCGCGCCAGTCGCCCGAGGCCCACATCTGCACCCAATCGGTGCCGAGCACGCTGTTGAGCTCGAGCCGAATGCCGACGGCGGCCAAATCCTGCGCCACTTGCTGCAGGATCGCCGCCATGTCGGGCGTGCCCGCCGTGAGCACGTTGGCTTTGAGGCGAAAACCCCGGGCGTAGCCGGCCTCGGCCAGCAGCGCGCGGGCCTTGGCGGGATCGTAGGCGTAAGGCGCAAGCGCCGGGTTGTAGCCGAACACGCCGGGCTCGATGCCGGCGGCGGTGGGCGCGACGGTGCCGCGCATGATGACGGCGGCGATGGCCGCGCGGTTGACGGCGTGGTTCATGGCGCGGCGGACGCGCACGTCGGCCAGCGGCGAGCCGGCCCGGCGGTTGGGCAGCGCCAGCGCCGTGGTGGTGGCGATGGCCTTGACCTCGACGCGAAACCCGTCGGCGGCGAGCGCGTCGAAATCCTCGAAGCCGATGCCATAGGCAAGATCGACCTGCCCGGCGCGCAGCGCCTGCACGCGCGCGGCCTGATCGGGAATGACGCGGAATTCGACGCGGGCGAGGTGGCGCGACGGCCGCCACGACCCGGGCCGCGCCTCGAGCGCATAGGCGCCCTGGTCGCGGCCGAAGCCGTCGACCACGAACGGCCCGGTGGCGCGCGGACGCTGGGCGAAACCCTCCACGCCCTGTTCGGCCCACAGCTTGGGCGGCACCGGCGGCAGCAAGCTGAGGCGCTTGGGCAGGATGACGTCGGCCTGGCGGGTGGTGATGGCGACGGTCAGGGCGTCGACCGCCGCCACCGCGGCGATGTTCTTCACCTCGGCGGCGTAAAAATAACGCTGCGCGTCGGGGCGCCGGAGCCACTCGATCATCGCCACCACGGCGGCGGCGTCGAAAGGCTCGCCGTTGATGAAGCGCACGCCGGGGCGCAGCCGGAACGTCCAGCCGTTGGCGCCGTCGTGGGACCACGACACGGCGAGGTTGGGCTGCGTCGCCCCGCCGCCGTCCATGACCGTGAGCGCGTCGAAGATGCCCGGGAACGGATGGGCCGCGCCCTGCACCTGCTGGGCGTAGGGGTTGCCCATGGCCGGCGGCCAGGCCGGCACCGCCACGCGCAGGGTCTTGGCGGCAGCCGGGGCGGCGAGGAGGATAAGCCCCAAGAGGGCCAGGATAAAGCACGCGCCGAAGTTTCTTTCTGTCCCGCGTGGGGAAGAGCGGCGCAACATGCGCGCACGATGCAATGCGGCGCGCACCACTTACCCCTGCATGCGCTCGATGATCTCGAGGGCGGCGCGTTCACCCGACTCCATCGCCGCCTCCATGCCGACGTCGAGTCGGCGGGTGTGCTCACCGGCGAAGTGCAAGCGGCCGTGGGGTTTGATCATGTCGTGGGCCCAGCGGGTGACCTGGCCGGGCCCGTAGGAGTGGCGGCAGCCCTCGACAAAAGTGTACTGCGGCCAGGAGTGCACGCCCACCACCTCGAGCTTGCCTTTCAGCGACGGCCGCATGCGTTCGAGTTCGGCCAGGACGAAGGCGCCGCGGTCCTTAGGCGCGAACTGATCGATACGATCGCCTTTTTTGCCGACGCAGAAGGCCATGGCGCGGATGCGGCTGCCATCGTTGCCAATGGCCTGACGCAGGCTGGTGACGGGCCCGTCGGACCACAGCGAGGCGTCGAGGCCGTCCTGCTCCCAGTAGGGCGTCTTGACGGCGAAGTGCACCTGCGTGTTGGAGTTGTAGGGCATGGAGCGCACCGCCTCGGCCTGCATGCCCGCGAGCGGCGGGTCGATGCTGACACGACTCAAGGGCCGGAAAGGAATCGCCGAAATGGCGAAATCGCCGCGGTAAGCGCTGCCGTCGAGGCAGCGCACGGTAACGTCGGTGGCGGTCATGGCGATTTCGGCGACGATCTTGTTGAGCCGTACGGCCTCGCCCAGATGGCGCGCCATAGCCTCGGGCAGGCGCGAGGTGCCGCCGACCACGTGCTGCGAGGTCTCGGCGTATTGGGCGAAACGGTCCTTGGTGTTGTCGTCGGTAGTGCCGAAGATGACAATGCCGCGCGCTTCCTCCTGCATCAGGGTGAGCAGCGAGGTGTTCCAGGCGTCGGGGGCGAGCGAACTTTCCATCAGGCGCAGGGCCTCGTCGGAGACGCCCTTGCTTTTCAGCCAGGGGCCCGGCGCCACGTCGAGGGCTGCGGCAGCCGGCTCGAGCCAGTCCTCGGCGGCCTTCAGCGACATGTGCTTGCGTAGCACGGACGAGAACAGAGCCGGCGGCAGCACCGCACGCTCGGCGCCAACAGTCTTGTTCTCGGGCGCGGCGGCCCAGTCTTCCTTGCGGATGAGGCGGCCGCCGACATGAAAGGCGAACGGCGCGTTGATGTTGGAGCCGGGGCCCAGCTTCACTTGCAGGCGGTCGCACATGTCAAGGACACGGGCGTAATCGGGGCCGATCTGGCTTGCGCCGAACTCGGGCCGCCCCGGCAGGTGGTCGCCGGTGAAGGCCCGCCCGCCGACCCGGGCATTGGCCTCGAGCACCACGACATTGGCGCCCTGCTCTTTCAGTTCGATCGCGGCCTTGAGGCCCGCAAGCCCCGCGCCGATGACGACCACGTCCACCTTCTCGGCGGCCTGCGCCGCGCGCGGACGCATCAGGCCCGGCAGGGGCCCGGCAAGGCCGAGGGCAGCGGCAGTGGCGAGCAGGTGGCGGCGCGAGGCGGGCATGGGCGGTTCTCCCCCAAAGGACGGCCAAGGCTAGGAGCAACGGAGCCACCTGCCAAGCCGGCGGTGATTGAATGTGCGGCCCATGAGCGGCAAGCTGACGGTGGGTTCAACCCGGGGGGCGCGATGAAGTGGATCTTGATGCTGGCCGCTGTACTGGCGGGGGGCGCGGCGGCGGCGCAGGACCGTTACGGTCTGCCGCGGGCCGCGCCCGAGGCCGAAGGCTTTGCGCCCGACCTGGGCGCGCGGCTGCGCGGCGCCATGCAGGCGCGGGTGGACCAGGGCCTGATCCCCGGCGCGCTGATGGCGGTGGCCCGCCACGGCCGCGTCGTCGCGGTGGAAGCGGTGGGCTGGGCCGACGTCGCGCACCACCGTCCGGTGACACCCGACACCATCTACCGCCTGTTCTCGTCCACCAAGGCCGTGACCGCCGCCGCGGCACTGCAACTGGCGGACCGCGGCGTCATCGGCCTGGACGAGCCCGCCGCGCGCTGGCTGCCGGCCCTGGCGGAGCTGCGCGTCTATGCCGCGGGTGATGGCGAGGGCATGACCACCGAACCGCTGGCGCGCCCCATCACCGTGCGCGACCTGTTGGCCCACCGCGCCGGTTTTACGTACGGGGCCTTCGGCGACAGCCCGGTGCACCGGCTGCTGCGCGAGCGTCAGGTCGGCATGGGGCCGGTCGCCAGCCGTGAGGAATTCATCGCCCGGCTGGTTCAGGTGCCGCTGCTGTTCCAGCCCGGCACGCGCTGGGAGTACGGCGTTTCGCATGACGTGCTGGCCGCCGTGATCGAGAAAGCGGCGGGTATGCCGTTCGAGGCGGTCTTGCAGCGCAACATCTTCGATCCCCTGGGGCTGTCCGACATCACCTTCCGCGTGCCCGAGAACAAGCAAGAGCGACTGGCCATCGTTTACGTGCTGAAGGACGGCAAGCTGGAAAGCCGCGCGCGCAGCGGCGCGCCCCAGTTCGCCGCGCGCAACGCCCCGCCCTCTGGCGGCGGCGGCCTGTCGAGCACGGCAGCCGATTTCCTGCGTTTCGCCCAAATGTTGCTCAACGGCGGCGAACTGGAGGGGGTGCGCCTGATGAGCCCGCGGACGGTGGACATGATCAAGGTCAACCAGGTGCCGGCGGGCGGACCCAGCTTCGGCCTGGGCGTCGGCATCGAGGCCGACCCGGCCGCGACGCTGACGCGGGGGCCGGTGGGCAGCTACGGCTGGTCGGGCGCGGGCCAGACGCACTTCTGGATCGACCCGACCGAGCGGATCGTCGGCATCTTCTACACCGCCGCCCTGCCCTACACCATCGACCGCGACACCGAGATGCGCACCATCGTCTATGGCGCCTTGCACGACTGGCACCGGCCGCCTCGGCAGCACGCCGGCATGGATTAAGACAGCCAGCGCAGCCACGACCGGATGCGGCGCGTCAGCGCGCGCCGTTCGAGGCGGTAGACGCGCTCGCGCCCGCGCTTGACGACGCTGACGAGGCCCGCGCCCTCGAGCACCTTGAAGTGGCGCGACATGGTGGCCCACTCGCAGCTGAACCGCTCGGCGATCTGGCGCGAAGTCATGGCCCCGCCGCGCAGATGCAGAAGCTGCAGCACCTGGCGGCGGCGGGCGTGGGCGAGCGCGCCGAACACCGCGTCGAGCGCGGCCATGTCGTCGAGCGCGCTGGGGCGCGGGCGGCGCGGCATGGCGGGCAACCGACGTCCGAACCCTCAGCGGCCGAAGACGACCCGATCGAAGTGCGGAAACTCCATCGGCGGCTTGCCGGCGCGGGGGCGGCACAGCCGGCCCATGCCGTCCCAGATCGCCGCGACCTCGGGCGCATGGTGGGCCGCATCGACGGCGGCCATGGAGGCCCAGTCAAAAATCTCGATGTAGACCGGACCGGCCTTCTCCGCGGCGCGCAGGATGACGGGCTTGGCCGGTCCGACGAGCTTGAGCCGCCGGAGCGTCGGCCAATGGGCCTTGAGCAGCTTGACGAAGGCCTTCTCGGCCGCCGCCGGAACGCGGTACGTCGCGGTGACGGTCAGCGGCTCGGGTTTGGATTTGGGCTTGCTGCTGGCTTTGGCTAGCATGGCGGCGGCTCCATCACTAAGCGAATCGGCTAATATAATAATTAGCAGACTTGCTGAGCGACGGCAACACCGGCCCGTGCGCCGGGCGGCGACGAAGACGCACGCCGCTTTAGGCGACGGCCCGTTCGTAGATGCGGTAGGTCTTGTAGACCTTGCCGCCGATGTCCTCGATGGAATGCCGTGTCTGCGGGTTGGTCTCGAGCACCCAGCTCATCTCGCAGACGGGAAACCGCAAGCGCAGCGACTCGCGCCGCACGGCGCCGACGGTGAGCAACGCCAGCACCGAGCCCATGGTCTTGTTCTTGTACTCGGGCAGCACGCCCATCAGCGGCACGCGGGTGCCGGCGACGAAGCTGCGCCGCATCGCCAGGCGCCAGCCGAGCTTGGCCCAGTTGAACGGCCACAGCGTGCCGCGCAGGTCCTTGATCATCTCGTTGAGGTCGGGGAAGGCGACGCACATGGCAGCGGGCTCGCCCGACACCTCGGCGAACCAGACGAGTTCGGGAATGAGGAGCGGTTTGAGTTCGGCGGCCATGTGGCGCACGTCGCGCTCGGTCATCGGCACGAAACCCCAGTTCTCGGCCCAGGCCGCGTTGAAAATGCGCACGATGGCGGCGATGTCGGCATCGTAGCGCTTCGGGTCGAGATGGCGCAGGGACAGGCGCTTGTCGCGCGCCAGCGCACGCTCGAGCCAGGCGAGCTGCTTGTAGGGCAGCGCCGTGTCCATGGGCGTGAGGTAGGCGTACATGTCCATGGCCTTGGCGAAACCGGCGCCCTCGACCAGCTTCTGATAATACGGCTGGGCGTGGCCCATCATCATGCGCGGTGGGCAGGCGAAGCCGTCGACGAGCAGGCCCGACTCTTCGTTGATGTTGAGGCTGAAGGGGCCGCGCACGCGCGCCATGCCCTTCTGCCGCAGCCAGGCCGCGGCGGCGGCAAACAGCGCGTCGGCCGCGCCCTGATCGTCGATGCATTCGAAGAAGCCGAAGAAGCCCGTCGCGTCGTGGCGCAGGGCGAGATGCGCGCGGTCCACCTGGGCCGAGATGCGGCCGACCGGCGCGCGATCCTTGAGCGCGACGAAAAACGCGGCCTCGCCGTGGTCGAACCAAGGGTTTCTCTTCGGATTCAACTGCTGCGCTTGCATGAAGCGCAAGGGCGCCACCCAATGGGGGTCGTGGCCCTGACAGACGTGGGCGGCGCGAAAGAAGGCGTCCCAGTCGGCGCCGGATTCGACCTTGCGGACGGCGACGGCCATGCGAGCGTTATTCGGCGGCCAGCTTCTGCGTGGCGGCGGCCGCAGCCTCGCGTTTGCGGTGCACGGGGTTGGTGTTGTAGGGCCAGTTGGGCGTGAGCCGCGAGACGTGCGGGTAAAGCTTGGCCACCGCCTCGTCGTAGCCCAGGTTGAAGACGGTAGGCGACTTCGGCATGTCCTTGGCGCCCTCGTAGAAGGTGCCGAGCATCTTGTCCCATAGGAAGTTGGTGATGCCGTAGTTGCCGTTTTCATTGTGGAAGTGATGCGCCATGTGCGTCTTCTTCATCTCGCGCACCCAGCCCCACGACGGCGCGTAGCCCAGGTGCTCGATGCAGTGGAAGAACTCATAGACGCAGGTGGTGACGACGCCGGCGCACAGGGCGGCGAGCGCGCCAAAGCCGCCACCCAGGAGATAGCCGACCGGCATGGTGGCCATGGCAACGGTAGGCAGGGTGGTGTACAGCGCGCCGAACAGCACCTTGAGATTGTTGGGGTCGCAATGATGATCGTAGTGGATGCGCTTCCACACCTTGGCGGTCAGCGCGTACTTCCACATCCACTTGCTGTGCAGGACGTAGCGGTGCAGCACGTACCACACCGCCGGATAGATGAGCACGGTGGCGACGACAGCGGCGAGCACGCCCGCGGGCGAGGCCCGGCCAGCAGCCAGCGCCCAGACGACAAGGCCGCCGGTGACCAAGCTGACGGCGATGTAGGCGGCGATGGCGTAGTACTGGAAATAAGCAGCCGTCAGCTCGCGCAGGTTCATGCGGTCGAGGAAATATTCTTTATCGCTCCAAAACCCGAGTTTGAGTGCGTTCATGGCCACGGCGGACGATCCGGCGGTCGAGGGGACAAAGTGTACTCTATATAGGCGGCGTTTTCCGCCGTTCCGTGACCCAGCGCAAGCCTTTCCCGCGGCGCGGAATCACAATCGTGTCATAGTGTTACAAGACGGACGCGGCCCGGGCGTTGGGTCACGTCCGCACGCCGGTGTGTTCGAAATTGAACACGATCCACAGGCCCAGCGTCAGGAACAGGATCAGCGGCAACCAGGCGGCAACGACTGGCGGGAGCGAGCCGAACTGGCCCATGGCCAGGATCATGTTGTCGATGACGATGAACAGGAATCCGAGCGTGATGCCCCAGACGATGGTGAGCACGGCGCTGCCCTGGCGGTGATGGGCGAAGGCCGCGATGGCGGCGAGCAGCGGCATCAGCGCCAGCACGATGGGCCCGGCGATCTTCTGGTGCAGCCAGGTGTCGTAGAAGTACTGCGGCCGCGAGCCGATGGCGACGTTGCCGACATATTCCTGCAGCGCGTTCAGCGACAGTTCGCTGGGATGATTGGTGAAGCGCATGAAGTGCTCGGGTTTGAGCTGGGTGCGCCACGCGGGCGGTTCGGTGGCGGTGCCGCCGACCCGGCGCAGACCCGTCAGTTCCCATCGATCACCTGCCCACACCGCCTTGTCGATGTCGATGATGTCGACGATCTCGGCGTCGGGACCCTGTTTGAGCACGCGGATGTTGGCGAGCACGGTACCGCCGCTCATGACGTGGCCGACGCGGATGACGGTGGTGTCTTCCATCAACCAGCTGTTCTCGCCATCGGCGATCTGGCCGTCGGGCCGGAAGCCCGCGTCGCGCCAATCTTCCAGAATGCCATTGGTGCGCACCACCACCGTCTCGGAGAACAGGAACAGCAGCATGGCGAGCGCCGCGCCGACGGCGACCAGGCCGCCGACGAGACTGAGCACCGAGCGGCCGGCGGCGCGCATGGCCAGCACCTCGGAGTTCTTGGCGAGCGTGACCAGTGCGGTGAGCGCGCCCAACAGCCCTGCCAGGGGCGCCACGGTCTCGACCAGCGACGGCACGCGCAACATGACGTAGCGCGCCAGCGTATCGAGCGGCGCGCCGCCGCCGGCCAGCACCTCGTTGGCGGTGGCGAGCAGATCAAGCGTTTGCAGGAAGAACACCAGGCCCAGGAGCAGGCCGACGAAGCGCGCCAGGAATGCGCGCATGAGATACCGCGAGAGAATCATCGCGCCCCCTTACGCCACGGCCTTGCGCGGGCGGAACACCGCCAGCAGGCGTTCGATTATGTCGAACCACACCGCCTCGAGGCGCTGCACGGGCGTGGCGCCGGCGGTGATGTCGGTGGCGCGGAACAGCGCGAGCGTGAGCACGCTGAAGCCCGCGAACACGCCCCACAGCAGCGGTGCGGCGGGAAAGCCCGTCGCGGCGGCATAGGCCTCGGCGAATTCGAGAATCTTGTGGTAGCTGACCAGCACCAGGAGACCGAAGACCAGGCCGAAGGCCCGCGACGTGCGCCGCGTCATGATGCCGAGCGGCGCGGCGAGAACGGGCAAGAGCAGCATCGACAGCGTGAAGACGATGCGGCCGTGAAACTCTGATTCGATGGCCGACGGGGCAAGGCGTTCGGCGGGCGGCAGCGTCTCGTCGGCAAGGGCCTCGGGCCCGGTGCGCCCTGCGGCGCGATTGGCCATCATCGCGTCGTAGAGTTCG
>Ga0073934_10006948_pt1 | contig 16109 bp, 13 predicted proteins | sample LarsenN4metaG_FD_76834 | JGI IMG/M metagenome (GOLD analysis project Ga0073934, IMG submission 76834) | Hot spring sediment bacterial and archeal communities from British Columbia, Canada, to study Microbial Dark Matter (Phase II) - Larsen... ...
GGAGTTCGGGACGCTGTCCGAGATCGCGCTCGCCCTGAAGATGGGCAAGCCGGTGGTCGGCCTCGGCACCTGGGAGCTCGCGAAGGACGGGGTCCCGGTGGACGCGATCGTCCGGGCCGACTCACCCGCCGACGCGGTCGCGACGGCCCTCCGGCTCGCGGCCGAGCGCTAGCTCGACCCTCGGGACCCGCTCCCGGGGGACGGCGGGAGGGAGCGCCGCCTCGCCCTCGATCTCGAGGTGCGGCAGCCTGCGGTCCAGCCACCCGGGCAGCCACCAGTTCGCGTGCCCGAGCAGGACCATCGTCGAGGGCACGAGCACGATCCGCACGACCGTGGCGTCGACGAGGACGGCGGTCGCCAGGCCCAGCCCCACCATCTTGATCGTCGAGCTCTCGTTCAGGACGAACGAGAGGAACACCGCGATCATCACGAGCGCTGCCGAGGTGATCACACGTGCCGTGGAGCGGATCCCCGCCGCCACGCTCTCGACCGTGTCGCGGTCGACCAGGTACTCCTCGCGGATCCGCGACAGCAGGAAGACCTCGTAGTCCATCGACAGCCCGAACAGGATCGCGAACATCACCATCGGCACGAACGAGACGATCGCGATCGTCTCCTCCAGGCCGAGCAGGCCGAGCCCCCATCCCCACTGGAACACCGCGACGACGACCCCGTACGCCGCGGCGATGGAGAGCACGTTCAAGATCGCGGCCTTCACCGGCACGAGGGTCGAGCGGAACAGGAACAGGAGCAGCACGAACGAGAGGGCCACCACGGTGGCGATGAGGATCGGCAGACGGCCCGTGACCCGCTCCGAGAGGTCGATGAACATCGCCGTGGACCCTCCGACCAGCACCCGGCCTCCCGTCTCGCGCTCGATCGGCGGCATCGTGTCCTCGCGCAGCCGCGTGACGAGATCCCTCGTCGCGTCCGAGCCACGAGCGGTTCCCGGGATCGCCGTGATCACGGCCGTCCGTCCGTCCCCGCCGACCTGGGGCTCCGTCACCATCACCACGTTGGGGTCGGCGCCGACCGCCTCGGCGACCGCCGACACCGCGGCCCGGTCGTTCGGGCTGCCGAGCTCGACGACCAGCAGGAGGGGTCCGTTCAGGCCGGGGCCGAAGGCGCGCTCCAGCAGCTCGGCGGCCCGCGCCTGCGTCGTATCCTTCGCCGCCACGCCGACCTCGAGCCCCAGACGCATCGCGAAGACCGGCACCAGCAGGACCCCGACGACGACCAGGCCCGCGACCAGCGAGCGCCACGGATGCGTCGCGACCGTCCTGGCCCACCGGGCCCACAGGCCCCGATGGTTCTCGGCCCCTCGCAGCGTGAGGCCTGGGACGCGGAGCGCGTCGATGCGCGTCCCGATGAGCCCGAGCACCGCCGGGAGCAGGGTGAGCGCGGCAAGGACGGCGATCGCCACCGCGATCGAGGACACCGAGCCGATCAGCCCGATGAAGGGCATGCCCGAGACCCACAGGCCCCAGATCGCGACCATCACCGTGACCCCGGCGAACAGGACGGCCTGCCCCGACGTCGCGATGGCGCGCCCCACGGCCTCCTCGACCGGAAGACCTCTGCCGAGCCCCTCCCGGTACCGCGTGACGATGAACAGCGCGTAGTCGATCCCCACGCCCAGCCCGAGCATCGTCGCGAGGGTCGGCGTCAGGGTCGGGATGTCCCCGACCCTGGACAGCAGCCAGACGATCGCGAGGGAGGTGCCGAGACCCGCGAGCGCGGTCGCGATCGGCACGGCCATCGCGACGACGGACCCGAAGGCGAGCAGCAGCACGATCACCGCAGCCGTGAGGCCCACGATCTCCGAGCCGCGAGGTTCCGGGAGGTGGGTGAACTCGACCAGGGGTCCACCGAGCTCGACCGTCAGCCCGGCCTCTCGGGCGGGCGCCACCGCCTCGACGAGCCGGTCCGACGCCTGCCGGCCCAGCTCCGACAGGGCGGCATCGTAGTGGACGGTGGTGAACGCGGTCGTGCGGTCCTGCGAGACGCCCGCCTGCCCGCCGGGCTCCGTGGGATCGTCGATCGCGACCACGTGGGGTTGCAGCGCGACGGCGAGCATCGCGGCTCGGATCGTCCTCATCGCGGCGGGGTCGGCCAGGGTCCCATCCGGAGCATGGAAGACGACCGTCGCCGTCGCGCCCGCGCGCTCCGGGAACCGCTCCGTCAGGACGTCGTGGGCTTCCTGGGCCTCGGATCCCGGGATCCGGAAGTCGTCCAGGAAGGCGGGGCCGACCAGTCGACCGACCACGAAGATGGTGCCGCCCACCGCCGCCCAGAGCCCGATCGTGAGCCACCGTCGCCGAACGGCGCCGCGCCCCGTCCGGTACAGCAGCGTCGTCAGGCTCATACCGCGTCCACCTCGGCGGCGTGGCTCGGTCGCCGGCGCCATGCTATGGGGGTCTCGTTCCCGCACCGACGGACGTTGGGCCCCGTCCCCCTGGACCGTCCGGCGGCCTCCGCCCAACGTCGGGGGTCTGCGCGACCTTCGACCGATGGCACACGACCGCCCCGTAGGCCACCCTGGGGATGCAGTCCACCCCAGGAGGGGGAGAGGAACGTGGTCGCAGCCGTCACGCTCGTGGTCCTCGGGTCCACGTCGTTCCTCCTTCTGGCGCTCACCCTGCTCCAGAGCACATCGACGGGCTCGGTGAACGTCGCCCTCCTGGGGATGGACCTCGGCAGGCTCTCTCCCGGAGCCGCCGTGATCGTGTTCGGGACGGCGGTCGCGTTGTCCGCCGGGGCTGCGCTCCTCGGCGCCCTGCTCCTCGTTCGCCGACGTGCCGAGTCACGTGGGGCGATGTCGGCGGCCGAGCGCGAGAAGCTGGCCGAGACCGAGCTCGAGGCTCGGGCCCGGCTGCTCGAGTACCGGCTCCAGGCCCTCTCGGAGCGGATGGCCGACCTGAACGAGCGCCGGCAGGAGGAGGCGGGCGCCGAGCCGCCTCGCGTCCCCGCGAGGCCAGAGCCCAGGCCCGTCCCAGACCGCCGGGCGCCGGAACGTCCGCCCCAGCGGAGGCGCCCGACCAAGCCCGACCTCCAGCTCGTGGTCCTCCCCGAGGCGGTGCAGAGCGAGGGGGACGCGGAGACGGTCGATGTCCCGCACGAGGCGAAGGCGGCGTCCGAGCCCCGTCGGCGGGGACGGTGACCGGCTTCAGGCAGGCAACCGGCGTCGCTCCGGCACCACCAGGTACCGCACGCCGAGCGTGATCAGCATCCCCATGAAGCACGCGAGGCCAAGCAGGATGCCCATCTCGACCCAGGTCGGGACGTAGATCGGGTCGGGCGCGAACTCCTGCCCGGCCCGGCCGCCGGGGATCCCCGGCTCGAGCCCGACCAGCGGCATGAACATCGAGGTCATCACGATGTTGATCCGCTTGCCGAACACGCCGAGCATCGCCAGCGCGCCGGCGGCCACGACCCATCCCCGACGCTCCCGCAGTCGGGAGGCGCAGATCGCGAAGGGCACGATCACGCCGATCACCACCTCGGCCCAGAACACCGGTGCCAGACGACCCGTGAGCAGGACGTTCAGCTGCTTCAGGTGGTCGGGCACCCGCGACGCATACGTGGTGAGGATCTCCGCGAACAGGAGGAACCCGTCCACGGCGATGAACCACACCATCAGCCGGGCGAGGTCGCGGAAGGCATCCCGCTCGGGCTCCCACTCGGTCGTGCGATCCACGATATGGGCGGTGACGATGAGGAGCCCCAGTCCCGACACGAGGGCCGAGGAGATGAACATCGGGGCGAGGAGCGCGGTGTTCCAGAACGGCCGCGCGACGAGCAGCCCGAAGATCCACGCCGTGATCGAGTGCACGAGCACAGCCGCGGGGAGCGCGATGAAGGCCATCGTCCGCATCGCGCCCGGCCTGGGGTTCGGGCGCGTGAGGATGTACAGGTCGATCGCGGCGATCGACAGGTAGACCGCGATGATGAGGACGTCCCAGATGAGCGGCGACGTCCAGTGCGGCTGGCGGAGCATCTTCCACACCATCTGCGGGCGCCCGAGGTCCGGGACGATCGAGATCGCCGCCGCGAGGATCGCCGCGCCGGACAGGAGCACCGCGAGCCGGGTCAGGGACCGGAACCGCTCGCTGCCGACCAGCTCGGCGCCGGCCGCGACGATCAGCCCACCGGCCGAGATGCCGACGAGGAACATGAAGCTGATGATGTACATGCCCCAGCTGATCGTGTTCGACAGGCCGGTCACGGCCAGGCCGTTGATCCACTGGTAGACGAAGCACGCGAGACCCACGACCATCCCGCCGGTGAGCACGCCGTACCAGACCGGCCCCCACGAGCGGCGCTCCGTGGCCCCGGCGGCGGTGGCGACGGCGCTCACAGTGACCTCCTCCTCCGCTGCTCGAGGTAGTAGACCTTCGGCTTGGTCCCCTTCTCCTCGAGGAGCTGGGTGCCGTTGCGATCCTCGATCGTGCGGACCAGGTCGCTCTCCGGGTCGTTGAGGTCCCCGAAGATCCGGGCCTGCGCGGGACAGGACCACACGCACGACGGCACCTGCCCCTCCTCCAGGCGGTGGATGCACATCGTGCACTTCTCGACCGAGCCGACCGGCCGCGGCTCGACCATGCCGAGATCGAACCCCTCGACCGGGTACTCCGGCTGGCCCCAGTTGAAGACCCGGACCCCGTACGGACACGCCGCCATGCAGTACCGGCAGCCGATGCAGTCGTCCTGGTTCACCTCGACGAGGCGGCCGTGCTCCGTGTCGACGAACGTCGCCGAGGTCGGGCACACCTTCATGCACGGCGGGTCGTCGCAGTGCTGGCACGCGAGCGGGACCCACGACATCTCGAGCGTGCCGAACTCACCCGTCTGTGGCGTGTCGAGCTCCTCGCCCTTCGTGAGGATCCGGTTCCACCACATCCCGAGCGGGATGTCGTTCTCCGACTTGCAGATCACCGCGCAGGACCAGCACCCGATGCAGCGCTCGGTGTCGATCGCCATGCCCCAGCGCGGCTCCTCGGAGACCTCGCCGATGGCCCCGTACTCACGCGAGGCCTCGGGCAGGGCCTCGACCGGCGACACCTTGCCCTCAGCCACGGCGCACCTCGCATCGGCAGTCCTTCCATCCGGTGGATGGGGCCCACATGTTGGGCACGTACCAGACCTCGTGGATCGGGTTGATCGCGGAGCTCGTCAGCTCGTTCACGCCCTTGCCCTCCAGGAAGTAGCGCGACCACCACCCCTCGGGCAGCGTCGCGGTCCCCGGTCCGGCCGACCCGTGGACGTGCGCCCACGCCTTCAGCGACCCACGCGAGTTGAAGACCTCGATCGGGTCCCCGTCGGCGATCCCGCGAGCCTCGGCATCCACGGGGTTGATCAGCACCTGGGGCCGACCGCCGTGGATCTCCTCGAGCCACGCGTTGTTCGAGTACGTCGAATGGATCCGCCACTTGGAGTGGGGCGACAGGAGGGCAAGTGGGTACTCGGCGGGGTCGTGCACACCATCGTCGTACGGCTCCTTGTGCGTCACGACCTGCTCGCCGAGCTCGAGGAAGCGGTCCTCCTCCTTGTAGAGCTCGATCCGCCGGGTCGGCAGGAAGACCTGCGTGGCCTCGATCGGTGCGGGCAGGCTCACCGGAGGGAACGGCACCAGATCCTCGATCTGCTCCTTGAAGGCGACGTCGGGATCGGGAACGTTCAGCCGGACCGGACCCTGGCGGAGCCGCTCGAGCGTCATCCCCTCGGTCGGGCCGCCCGGGAAGTCGCCCGCGGCGAGCATCATCTCGATCGCGGTCTCCTCGGTCTGGCCCTCGAAGAAGGCGGCGTGCTTCTCCGGGTCGATGCGCCGGACCAGCTCGGACCAGATGTCGAGCTCGGAGCGCGACTCGCCCACGGGCGGGATCGCCGCCTGCTGGAGCTGCACGAACGGGTGGAGGGGCGTCGCCGTGAGGTCGGTCTTCTCGTACCAGGTCGTCGCCGGCAGGACGACGTCGGCCCACTTCGCGGTCTCGGTCATCTGGTGGTCGACGACGACGTACAGCTCCATCTCCGCCAGCCGCTCGTAGACCTTGTTCAGGTTGGGGGACTGCAGCAGGAAGTTGCTGAACGTGAGGAACAGCGCCTTGAACCCGTTCTCGGGGTAGGGCGCGAGCGGGTTCATCGTCTCGGTCCTGCCCTCGACCCAGTAGATCGTCGAGAGCGTGGGCGGCTTGATCTCGTCCGGGTACCACCAGGGCTGGGTGAAGAGCCGCACCTTGTACTGGCCCACGTAGACGCTGAACCCGCCGCCGCTGCGCCCGACGTTGCCGGTCATGACCGCGAGGAGGGCGTACGCCCGTCCGATCAGGTCGCCGTGGTACCAGTGGTTCGAGCCCCCGCCCATCAAGATCGCGCCCGGCTTCTCCGTCGCGTACGCGAGGGCCACGCGCTCGATGATGTCGGCGGAGGCACCGCAGACCTCCGATGCGCGCTCGGGTGTCCAGGACTCGATCTCGACCCGCACGTGGTCGAACCCGGGCCGCGCGACGGCGGTGGCGCCGTCCACGAGCGGGATCTCGTACGAGCCCGTGAGCGCCGCCCGCACCCCGGGCGGCATGCCGAGCCGTTCGATCCCGACGGTGACGGGGACGCCCGCGCCCTCGTCCCACACGACGAAGCGCTCGGTGGAGCCGCCGAGGACGAGGTCGGCCTCTCGTAGGCGCTTGCCGGTTGCCTCGTTCACCAGGAGCGGCGCATCCGTGTACGTACGCAGGTACTCGGCGTCGTGCAGCCCCTCGCGCAGGATGACGTTGGCGATCCCCAGGGCGAACGCGGCATCGGTGCCCGGCTTCAGCCGGATCCACGTGTCGGCCTTGGACGCCGTGCCGCTGAAGACCGGGTCGACCACCACCAGGCGGGCGCCGTTGGCGGCCGCGTCGAACAGGAAGTGCGCGTCGGGGATGCGGGTCTCGATCGGGTTCGCGCCGACGATCATCAGGAAGCGGGCGTTGGCCCAGTCCTTCGCCTCGTGCTCGGCGTTCTGCACGCCGAACGTGATGGGCATCGCCATCGGCAGGTCGCCGTTGTAGTCGAAGCTCGTGCCGTGGGTCATCCCGAGCGCAGCGGCCGCCCGGTAGTTCGCGCCCTTGTGGACGTAGCCGGACCCCGGGACCTGCCCGAAGACGTGGATCGAGTCGTAGCCGTACGTCTCGCCGATCCGCTTCAGCTCGGAGGCGACGTGGTCCAGCGCCTCCTCCCACGTGGCCTCGCGGAACTCGCCCGAGCCGCGCTCGCCCGTGCGGATCAGCGGCGTGGTGATGCGGTCCGGGCCGTAGATCTGCAGGTGGAACGACAGGCCCTTCATGCATCCGCGGGGCGCGTAGACCGTGTCCGGGTAGTCGGCCGCCTGCTGGATCTTCACGATCTTCCCATCGCGGACGAACGCCAGCTGCCCGCAGCTGCCCGTGCAGTTGGGCGAGCAGGTCGTGCGGACCACGTCGTCCACCGGGAGCGAGGGCACCGGCTCCTGACCCACCTCGTCGGCGAGGACGGTCGCGCTCGCGGCGACGGCCACGCCGGTGGCCGCGCCGGCACCGACCAGCAGCTGCCGTCGGGTGATCGCCATCGCTCAGATCACCTCCGGAGCGCCCGGACACCGACGGTCGAGCATGCGGTGGTCCGCGGCACCGCACACGGCACAGCGGGTGGTGCTGCGACCGGCCGCCGTCGGGCGGGCGAGCCTCGCCGTCCGCGACGCCGCCGCCAGCGCCTTCGCACCGACGACGGCGGCCGGGACGGCCAGGAGCCCGGTCAGGAACCCTCTCCTCGAGGCCCGGTCGGCCACGCGTCCCCACCTCCTACGTTTAGCTGTGGACTAAACGAATAGACGAGGTGCAGGTGCCCGGGTGGGGTCGAAGGTCCCGCGAGTGCCGGGACCACGAGCCCGACGACCGGGTCCCAGGAGCGTTCGGGCGTCCATGGGCCGGCGGCCCCGCCTGCTCATCGCGGCGGCGTGCCCGACCGGCGCCCGACCACCCTGCCCGTGATCGCGAGGGCGGCCCGTCGCTCGGTCGGGCGCAGCCCGAACGCGAGGAGCGCGACCAGGTAGGCCAGGGCGCCGACGCCCGAGGCCGCCACGAGGTTGACCAGCCACTTCGCCTCGGGCAGCAGGACGTGGACCGTCCACATCGCGGCGGCGCCAACGGCCGCGGCGGGGATCAACCGCAAGAAGTAGCGATCGAACGGCCAGATGCGCACGAACCGACGGACCAGTAACAGCCGGGCGATCGCCGACGCGGCCAACGTGCACGCCTGGGCGATCGCGGCGCCGCGGATGCCGAGCACGTCCGGCTGGGCGAGGATGAGCGCGATCGTCACGTCGAGCGCGATGGCCCCGACGTACACGAGCAGATCCCACCCGGTGCGCCCCACCATGATGAGGATGAAGCCCACCGTCCCCACGCAGACCGGCACGATCATGCCGATCGCCAGGATCCGCAGGGCGTCGGCGCCGACCTCGAACCCAGGTCCGAAGACCCGCATGACCAGGTCCGGCATCAGCAGGAGCACCAGGAGGATCGGCAGCGTGGCCGCGAGCGCCCAGCGGGTCACCGAGCGGTAGAGCAGATCGAGCTTGTCCCGCTCACCGCGGTGGTGCAGGTCGGCCACGAACGGGCTGAACATCAGCGACAGCGAGGTGAGGAACAGGAAGAGCGACTGGGCAGCCTGGAGCGCCGCGGCGTACACACCGGTGATCCGGTCGCCGGCGAGCGAGGAGAACACGTAGAGGTCGGTCCAGAAGACCAGGTGCGAGAACAGCGCCGCCGGGGCCCGGAAGGCGCCGAAGCGGATCAGCGCGCCCGTGTGCTCCTCAGGGATGCCGGCGCCCTCCGTGAATCCGGTGAGCGGGGCGCTCTCGCGCTCCCACGCGAGGAAGGCCATCACGAGGCCGACCCCCCATGAGGCGGCGTAGGCGAGGACCGTCGCGCCCGAGGTCTGCGCGGCCGTCCAGAACGCGAGGGTCAGCGCGATCCAGCCGAGCGGCTGCCCGATCCACTGCACGTACAGCGTGTGGCGCATGATCTTGAGCCCTCGGGTCGCCCCCAGGTAGATCTGCGTCATCGCCGCGAGCGGCAGCGCGAGGGCCGCCGCCATGAAGGCCGGCTGCGAGACGTCCGGTCGCTCCGTGAGGCCGGTGGCCAGCGCGCTCGAGGCCAGGAACATCGCCACACCGGCGAGCACGCTCACCGTCAGCGCGATCAGCGAGGCCCGGCGGACCAGCCCCCGGACCCGGCCTCCCTGACCCTTGCCCATGAGGATCGCGACCAGCCGGATGTTCGCCACGTCCATGCCGAACCGCGTCGCCGTCGAGCCCACGAACGCCATCTGCACGGCGAGCGTGACCACGCCGTAGTCGGCCTCGCCCAGGGTCCGAGACATGAGGATCTGCGCGGCGGCCGCGGCCACCGCGCCGATCGCGAGGCCCACGACGTTCTGCGCCGCCCCGCCGAGGATGTCCCGCTGGTCCGCGAACCGCTCGCGAGGCAGGACGTCGTCGAACGCACCGCGGATGCTCCGGCTCACGGTCCCCCAGTATCCACGACCCCGGGGGGCGACGCCCGTGGAGGTTCGACGGCGGTCCCTCGAAGCCCGGCCCGCCTCAGACGAGCTCGGGGAGCTCCTGCAGCCCCGCCTCCTTGGCGAGGCGTTCGACGATCCCCCGCAGCTCCGCCACCGCCGCCGGGTCGTGCGCCGGCACCTCGTACGCCTCCAGCAGCTCGCGCGTCCGCTCCCTGGCCCGTCCCCACGTGTCGAGCGCTCCGGTCTGCCGCCAGCCACGGACCGAGTCGCGGTCGATCACCTTGGAGGGGAGGTGCTGCTCGAGGGGGAAGAGCTCCTTCGTCGCCCGCTGCTTGAGGAACTCTCCCTTGAACGCGATGCCCTCGAACAGCTCGAGCGCGAGCGTGTCCGTCTGCGGCTGCACGCCGTCCAGGAGCCGACGCACCATCGCGATCGCCTCCGCGTCCACGACGAGCTTCTCGGCGCTCTGGCAGGCCAGGAAGTCGAGCATCCCGGCCCCCGAGATCATGTTCACGCCCGCCAGCGCGCCGACGAGCGCCGTCATACCGCTCTCGAGACCCGCCTGCGCGTCCACGACCTTCGCGTCGCTCGCGCCCAGGTACGTGTGGGTCGGCAGGCCGAGCGAGGTGCCGACCTGCGCGTAGCTCGCGTCGATCATCGCGGTCTCGATGGCGCCCATCGGCGTGGTGCCCTTGCGCATGTCGAAGATCGCGGGCGCCCCGCCCCACACGATCGGCGCTCCGGGCTCTGCCAGCTGGTGGATCGCGATGCCCGAGAGGCACTCGGCGGCGTGCTGGACCACCGCGCCGAGCAGGGTCACCGGCGCGGCGGCGCCGGCGAGCGGCATGGAGACCATCTCCGCGGGCACGCGCGCCCGGGCGAGCTCGATCAGGTTCCGGGCGCCGAACGCGCTCCAGATGAGCGGCGGCGAGGGGCAGACGTCGAAGACGGCCTGCGGCCGCTCCGCCAGGGCGTCACGCCCGCCGGCGAACGCCGCCAGCATCTCGATCATGTGCTGGAGGGTCGCGACGGAGAACGCGCCCGTCACGACCGGCTTGGCCGACAGCGACAGCACCACGTACAGGCGCCACAGATCCCCGATCTCCTTGGGGATCTCGTCGCAGACCACGGCGGTCGACTGCGCGTCGAGCTGCGGCAGCATCTCGGCCACCTTGGCGATGCGCACGAGCTCCCGGGTCGTGGCGGGCACGTGCTCGAGCGTCTCGGGGTCCAGCACGTGCACCCCCGAAGAGCCCGGATCGAAGTGGACCTCGTCCCCCCCGTACCGGACCTGGGGCCGTCCGGCCCGGTCGTGCAGGGTGAACCCGCTCGGCGCGCTGTCGAGCGCGCGCTGGATCAGCGCCTCGTCCAGGTGGGCGACCTCACCGTCGATCCGGGCACCGGCTCCCGCCAGGAGGTCGATCGCCTCGGGCGCCTGGACCAGCACGCCGTGATCGCGGAGCAGCAGGAAGGCCTCGTCCAGGACCCGCCCGACGAGCTCGGCGTCGAGGAGCTCGAGCTTCGGCCGCATCACCCTCACCCCTCGACGCCGACGAGCTGCCGGGCGACGGCGACCGCGCTGGCCGCGTCCTCGCCGAACCCGTCCGCCCCGATCTCGCGGGCCCACTCCGGCGTGACCGGCGCGCCTCCCACCATCACCTTCACGTCTCCTCGGAGCCCGGCCGATCCGAGGGTCTCGATCAGGTCGCGCTGTCCGAGCATCGTGGTCGTGAGCAGGGCGCTGACCCCGATGATGTCCGCGTCGACCTCGCGCGCCTTCTCGACCACCACGTCCACGGGAACGTCGACGCCGAGGTCGACCACGCGGAACCCGGAGGCGGCGAGCATCGTGCCGACCAGGCTCTTGCCGATGTCGTGGATGTCGCCGGGAGCCGTCGCGAGCACCACCGTGCCGTGGATCCCGCGGGCCACCCCGGCCTTCGTCATCTCGGGCTCGAGGACGGCGACCGCGGCCTTCATGGCCTCACCGGCCAGCACCAGCTCGGGCAGGAACATGTTCTCCCGGCTGAACTCCTCCCCGACGTGGTCGATCCCCGGCACGAAGCCGCGATCGATGGCCTCGAGCGGATCCATCCCTCCTTCAACGGCACGCCTCGCGAGCTCCGCCGCAACCTCCGCCTCGCCCTCGATCACGCTGCGCGCCATCGCGACCAGGAGCTCCTGCCGTTCCATCCGCGGTGCCTCCTCGATGGGCCATCGCGCGCGCCCGGAACCGTTCGCCCGGTGGCGCTCGTGAACCCAGACTGACGCCGGACCGCGCCCGCTTCGGGTGCCGGAAGGCCGTTCCCGCAGGGCCGGTGGTCCCGAGGGCTGACCAGCGGTCAGGGCGATGGACACGTGCGCCGGCGCCGTCGGCGAGGACGCCGGGTTCAGGGGAGCTCGGAGTAGGGCAGGTCGGCGATGGCGGGGGGAACCTCGCGCCCCAGCGCGCGCATGACCTCGATCGCCGCGCGCTGCCCGCTCTCCACGCCACCGTTCAGGTACCCCTGGCTGTAGGTCGAGGTGTGCTCGCCTGCGAAGTGCACGTGTCCCTCGGCGCGGCCCGTGTAGCCCCAGAGCCTCGTGAACTGACCGGGGAGGAACGCGGCGTAGGACCCGTTCGTCCACGGATCGCGGGGCCACAGGTCGAGCCAGGCCCGCCCGTTGAAGGCTCCCGCCGTGCCCGGAACGACCTCGTCGACGTGACCGACGTACTCCGCGGCGAAGCGCTCCGGGGCGGGGGCATGCGGGTCATCGGCCGCCCACCCCGCCCCGGTGGACCCGCCCGCGTAGACGGTGATCAGCCCCGATGATCCCGGCTGCCCCGCCGAGCTCTCCCATGTCTGGAAGTGCGGGTCGGTGCGATCCATCCCGCCGCTCCAGGGTCTGCCGCCCACGCCGAACGACGTCGGCCCTCGCCGGTACTGGACCAGCAGCTTCACGTTCATGCCCATGCCGAGGCTCGTGATGGCGGCCCTGCGCTCCTCGGTGAAGCCGGCATCCGTGAGATCGACGAGGCGAAGGGTGGTGAACGGGAGAGCCAGGATCACGAAGTCGGCCGGCACGGGCGAGGCGGAGCCGCCGACGCGCAGCTCGTACGACCCGTCGCTTTGGACCCGCAGGGCCTCCAGGGGCGCCCCGAGCCGGAGCGCGCCGTCGGGGAGGCGACGCGCGAGGAGGTCCGTGACCTGGTCGTTGCCTCCACGGACGTGCCAGCGCTCATCGGCACCGGGCGCGGGGAGCACGAAGTAGTCCATCCAGGTGCATGCGGAGAGCTGGTCCATCTCGAGCCCGTACCAGCCCGCCATCGAGGCATCCAGGTACCCGCCGAGGGGCGAGCCCGTCACCCCCGGCACGTGCTCGTCCAGCCACTCGGCCATCGTCATCTGGTCCAACGCGATGGCCCTCGGCGTGGCGGTGCCGTACGAGATCGCGGCGGCGGAGGGCCTCCGATCGTGCGTGATCACGCCGATGCGCCTGGCCTCGGCCTCGACCGCCTCGGCGATGCGATCGACCTCCTCCTGGATGACCTTCCGCCGGACCAGCTCGCCGTCCACCCAGTACGGCCAGATCGAACCGGGGGTCCACGCTTCCCAGAGATCCTCGATCTCCAGGCCGAGCTCCTCGACGAGCCCGAGCAGGTGCACGTGCCGCGTGTCGATGAACTCGCCGCCGTGCTCGGCCGTCTGCCCATCGGCGAACCCGCGCGCGGTCCAGCACCGACCACCCACCCGATCCCGCGCCTCGAAGACCCGGACGTCGATTCCCGCCTGCGCGAGCCGATACGCGGCCGTCAGACCCGCCAGCCCGGCCCCGATGACGACGACCCTGGGGTCGTGCGGTGTCGGCCGAGCCGAGGGCACCGTGCCGCGGGAAGCCGATGGCCGAGCCGGACCTCGCGTGCACGCACCGAGCGCGAACCCGGCGCCGAGGAGACCTCCCATCCGCAGCAGCTCGCGACGAGAGATGCGCAGGACCCCGGCCGACGGGTCCCCCGGATCAGCGAGACGCGTCTGGACCTGGGCCCGGATCGCTCGCGCGAGCGGCGACAGCCGCCCAGGGTGCATCGGCCAAGGATATCCGGCCGAGCCGCTGACCTGCGGTCACGGGCGTTCCGAGCGCCTACCATCCACGCGTGGCGAAGCTCGGTCCGGTCCCCCGTGCGGTGCTGACCTTCGTGCTGCTCGGCCTGGTCGTGCTCGCGGCCGTCGGCGTAGCCGGGACCCTGGTGCTGCGGCGGCTGGCCACCGAGCAGGCGATCGCGCAGGCGCGCGACTTCACGGAGCTGTCGGCCCGCGTGGTGCAGCGACGGCTCAGCGACGAGCTCATCGCAGGCGACGCGGAGGCGAGCGCGGCGATCGCCTCGGTCGTGTCCGACGCGGTGCTCCACGACCCCGTCGTCCGCGTGAAGATCTGGACCCCCGACGGCACGATCGTCTACTCGGACGAGAGCCGCCTGATCGGAGAGCGCTACCGGCTGGGCGAGGACGAGCTGGAGGCGATCGAGACGGGGGGCGTGACCGCCGAGCTCTCCGACCTCTCGTCGCCCGAGAACCGGTTCGAGCGCGGACAGGGCGAGCTCCTCGAGGTCTACACGTCGATCCAGACGCCGAGCGGGACCCCGCTGTTGTTCGAGACCTACCAGCGGTTCTCGAGCATCGCGAGCAGCGAGAGCGACCTGCTGCGGACGTTCGCTCCGGTCCTGGTGGTGGCCCTGATCGCCTTCGCCGCGCTCCTGATCCCGCTCGCCTGGGGGCTCGCGCGGCGGATGGAACGTGCACAGCTCGACCGCGAGCGGTTCCTCCAGCGCGCGGTCGACGCCTCGGACCGCGAGCGCCGCCGGATCGCCGCCGACCTGCACGACGGTCCGGTGCAGGACCTGGCCGGCTTGGCGATGCAGCTCTCGGCCGCGGTCGAGTCCACCCGGGACCCCGCCGCCCGCGAGGCGCTCACCGACGCCGCCGACTCCACCAGGGCGAGCATCCGCACGCTGCGCTCGGCGGTCGTCGGCGTGTACCCGCCGAACCTCCAACAGGCGGGTCTCGGCCCCGCGCTCTCCGACCTCACCGCGCGCCTGCAGCAGGAGGGTCTCGAGGTCTCGCTCCAGGTCGACGCTCCCGAGGGCTTCGACCCCGATGTGGACGCGCTGCTGTACCGGGCCTCCCAGGAGGCCCTGCGCAACGTCGAGGAGCACGCCAGGGCGACCCGGGTCGAGGTCAGCGTGCGTCGGGACGGCTCCCGCGCCGTGCTCGAGGTGGCCGACGACGGGCGGGGGATCAGCCCGCAGGAGGCCTCGAGCGCGCGAACCGAGGGTCACGTCGGTCTACCGATCCTCGAGGAGCTGGTGCGCGACGCGGGCGGATCCCTCACGCTCGCAGCCCGGGATGGCGGCGGTACCGTGGTGCGCGTGGAGGTGCCGACGTGACGATCCGCGTGGCGATCGCCGACGACCACCGCGTCGTCCGGGTCGGCCTCGAGCAGCTGCTCGCGACGTTCGACGACGTCGAGCGGGTGGGCTCCGCCGACGGCGGTGAGGCCGCCGTGACGCTCGGCGTGACGGAGCGTCCGGACGTGCTGCTCCTGGACCTGTCGATGCCCGACCTCGACGGGGTGGAGGTCACGCGTCGCCTGGCCAGCTCGGCTCCGGAGGTGCGCATCGTGGTGTTCACGTCCTTCTCGGACCGGGAGCGGATCGTCCAGGCGCTCGACGCGGGCGCGATCGGGTACCTGTTGAAGGACGCCGAGCCCGACGAGATCCACGCGGCGATCCGTGCCGCAGCGCGCGGCGAGGCGCCGCTCGCCCCGAAGGCGGCCGCGGCCCTGCTCGCCGACCGGAGCACCCGGACGCCGGCGGTCGAGCTCACCGCGCGCGAGCGTGAGGTGCTCTCGCTCGTGGTGGCCGGGCTCGCGAACAAGCAGATCGCCCGCCGCCTGGGCATCAGCGAGAAGACCGTCAAGGGCCATCTCACCAACCTGTTCTCGCGGATCGGCGTGACCGACCGCACCCAGGCCGCCCTGTGGGCGGAGCGGACCGGCGCGCTCCGGGACTGAGGTCCCGGGACCGAAGTCCCGTTGTCCCCGAGACGCCTCGGCCACCAGGCTGGAGGCATGCGGCTGCGCATCCTGATCGTCTCCCTCACAGGCGTCCTCGCGCTCGCGCTGATCGCGACGACCGTCCGGGCGAGCGACGGCGAGGTCCGAGGCTCGTGCTCGGGCGGATCGGCGGAGTTCCGTCTCCGGGTGCGCCCCGGGGACGAGGGCCGGCTGCGCGTCCGTTTCGAGATCGAGGGGAGCGGTTCCGGTGAGCGCTGGCAGCTGTTCCTGTCCAACGACGGGGTGCGGATCATCGCCCGCACGAAGCTCGCCGACGACGGCGGGCGCGTCCGCGTCCGCCGCGCTACCGAGGACGGGGCCGGGCGGGACCGGATCTCGGCCTCCGGCGTGAACCTGGACACCGGCGTGTCGTGCTCCGCGTCGGTGACCGTCTGAAGTCCCGGGACGTTCGTCCCGTTGCGACCGCGACCGCGCGCCCACGAACCTGGACCCATCGCCGGAACGACCGGCGGACGAGA
>Ga0073934_10006949_pt1 | contig 16107 bp, 16 predicted proteins | sample LarsenN4metaG_FD_76834 | JGI IMG/M metagenome (GOLD analysis project Ga0073934, IMG submission 76834) | Hot spring sediment bacterial and archeal communities from British Columbia, Canada, to study Microbial Dark Matter (Phase II) - Larsen... ...
ACGCGGCCGCGGTCGAGAAGTACCTCATCTCGACCATCGACCACGGCTTCAACGCGTCGACGTTCACGGCCCGGGTGATCACGTCGACCGGCGCCGACCTCGGCGCGGCCGTCGTCGGCGCGATCGGCGCGCTCTCGGGCCCGCTTCACGGCGGTGCACCGAGCCGTGCGCTCCAGATGCTCGACGAGATCGGCACCGCCGACCGCGCAGAGCCGTGGCTGCGCGCGGCGGTCGAGCGCGGCGACCGGCTGATGGGCTTCGGACACCGCGTCTACAAGACCGACGACCCGCGCTCGCTGATGCTGCGCGACGTCGCGGCCGGCCTCGGCGGTGAGAAGATGGAGCTGGCCCGCCACATCGAGTCGACCGCGATCCGCGTGCTCGACGAGCTCAAGCCGGGGCGCCGGCTCTACACCAACGTCGAGTTCTACGCCGGCATCGTGATGGACACGTGCGGCATCCCGCGCGAGCTGTTCACGCCGACCTTTGCCGCGAGCCGGGTGATCGGGTGGTGCACGCACATCCTCGAGCAGCACGCCGACAACCGGCTGATCCGCCCGAGCGCGCAGTACGTCGGCCCACCGCCACCTCAGCCGGTGCCGCCGCTCTGACCCAGGCGCTCGACGACGCGCCCCGCGACGTCGACCGTGAGGCGTTCGTTGTCGTCGGGGCCGAGGAGGTTGCCGGTCGCGACGATGACCCCGAGGTCGGCCGTCAGTACGTACAGCGTCGCGCCGTAGCGCGCATCGTCACCGCGAAACGCCGCATGGTCGCCGACGCCGAGCACCTCGTCGGCGCCGTCGGAGCGCGCCGCCGCCGCCTCCCGCGTCGTCACGCCGATCTGCACGTAGGTCGCGCCGATGCCGGCGAACGCGACGTCCCAGTTGCACATCTCCCCGATCCGGACCGGCGGCTCGACGGCCGCGTCGATCGTCGCGGCGATCTCGCCCGCCGACATCACTGAGCAGGGATCGACGCCGGCCTCCGGCGCCGTGTCGTCGACCGTGATCGGACCCGCGGTCACCGGACCGGTCAGCCGCACCGATCGGTCGTCGTCGGCGCAGGCGGTCGCGAAGATCACGACGAACAAGACGGCGACCGCACGCACGACGGGCACGCTAACCGCCGGACGGATCACCGCCGGAGCGCGGCCTCGACCTCGGCGAGCAGTGCACCCGGCGTCCGGGTGACCTTCGCCCAGGTTGCGAAGACGATGCGGAATCCGTGGCGCGCCGGGACACTCCACTTCTCGTTGTCGTACTCGTAGTCGTTCGGGTCGTCGTGCCATCTCCGGCCGTTGGTCTCGAGAATGGCGCACGCGGCCGGGAAGCCGAAGTCGTAGCGATAGGTACGCCCCTTCCAACCGAGCGGGAACTCGCGGACGAAGTCGCAGAAGCCGTTCGCGACGAGCAGGCGCCGAGCCTTCACCTCCAAGGCCGATCGGGATGCATGGCGCGGGTCGAGCTCGGACATCAACGCGCGAGTCGCAGCCACGCCCGGGCGGCCTCGACGTCCCCAGCGGTCGAGGAACGCCTGCATCGCAGCAACTGACGTCAAGCGACGCCGGCGCGCGTCCTCGCAGGCGATCTCGAACGCCTCCCCGGCAAGGCGATGCGCGAGCGCGACGAGCGTCGGCTCGATGCCCGTGACCGGTATGCCGCGGATCGAACGGACCATGAGCGCGGCGCGATCGTGAGTGCGGTGGACCACGACTGCGTCCGAGCGCGCCCGCCGGTGCGCGGGCACGACGATCTCCGGGACGCGAGCCGCCACCCCTTCGAGCGCGTACAGCTCCCCCGCCGACGAACCCGCCGCGACCGCTCCGGGGCCGGCCCACGCCAGCGCGGCCCGAAGGTACTGCTCGTTCGACGGCGGCACGGCTTCGACGCGATACACGCCGGGGAACACCCGCTCGATCACCCGCGCCTCGCGCAACGCCGCGAGCTGCTTGCGCGAAACGCCGAGCGCCACGGCGTCGGCGACGCTGAACGTCCCCAACGTTCCGCCGCCGAGGGCCGTGATCCTCGCAACGACAGCTTTGTATGACATTCCGTTCCCCTCAGGGCAGCGCAGCGCCATATGAACGGCGCGGACGGACGGCACTCAGGGGGAAGCTGGGAAGTCGATCGGTGCCCGGGGAGGGAGTCGAACCCTCACGCCCCTTTCGGAGCCGGCGGGTTTAAGCCGCCTGCGTATGCCGTTCCGCCACCCGGGCGTGCGGCCACGCTATGCGGCAGCGCTGCCCGGCGGGTTGCGCAGCGCGGCGAGGAGCGACTCGCGCACCCGGCGGGCCGCCTCGCCTTCGAGCCGGTTGGCGACGATCACGCCGTCGACCATGTCGTGCACGACGTCGCGTAGCGCCCGGTCGCGCAGCACGACCGCGACCACCGGGCCGCCCGGGAGCCGGCGGATCGTGCGCGGGGCTCCGGAGCGGCGCGGTGGGGTGCGGAACACGGGAACGGTCAACCCCGCCGCGCGAGCGGCGGACCCGAGGCGGCGGGCGATGGCGGCGAACTGCGCCGCGGGCGGACGGTCCACGACGGGATTGTGCACCGCACCTGAGACAGCAACGCTGGCAGCCGTGCCCGCCGCGATCCTCCGCCGCCACCCGCACGACCGGGAGATCTGGCGGCTCGCGGTCCCCGCGTTCGGCGCGCTCGTCGCGGAACCGCTGTACGTGCTGGCGGACACCGCGATCGTCGGCCACCTCGGCACCCACCCGCTCGCCGGGCTCGCGATCGCCGGTACGGTCCTGACCAGCGCCTTCGGCGTCTTCAACTTCCTCGCGTTCGGCACCACGGCCGCGGTTGCCCGCCGCTTCGGCGCTGCCGACCACCGCGCCGCGGCGGAGCACGGCGTCGCGGGCCTGTGGCTCGCCGCCGCGCTCGGCACGGCGCTGACCGTCCTCGGCCTCGCGCTGGCACCCGTCGTCGTCGATGCGATGGGTGCGTCCGACGACGTGCGCCCCTACGCACTCGCGTACCTGCGCATCGGCGTGCTCGGGTCGGTCCCGATGCTGCTCGCCCTCGCGGCGACCGGCTACCTGCGCGGCCTGCAGAACACGCGCATCCCGCTGCTGATCGCGATCTCTGCCAACGCGCTCAACCTCCTGCTCGACGTCGTGCTCGTCTACGGCCTCGACCTCGGTATCGAGGGCTCGGCCTGGGCGACCGTCGTGTCGCAGACCGGCGCGGCCGGCGCGTACCTGTGGGCGGTCGGCCGGTCGATCGTCGCGAGCGGTGCCTCTCCCCGGCCGCGTCGCGACTACGTCCGCGACGCGCTCGTCGTCGGCGGCCACCTCACGGTCCGCACCGCGTCCCTGCTCACAGCCTTCACGGTCACGACCGCGGTCGCTTCCCGCCTCGGCGACGTGGAGGTCGCGGCGCACCAGGTCGCCTGGCAACTGTGGTTCTTCCTCGCGCTCGCGCTCGACGCCATCGCCATCGCCGCGCAGGCGATCGTCGGCCGCGCGCTCGGCGCCGGCGACGCATCGGCCGCGCGCGCCGGCACCCGGCGCATGCTCGAGTGGGGAGCTCTCGCGGGGACGGTGGCGGCGGTCGGGGTCCTCCTGCTCCGCCCCGTCCTGGCAGGCGCGTTCACCGACGACGGCGCCGTGCGCGACCAGCTCCTCGACGTGCTGTGGGCAGTCGCGCTGATGCAGCCGCTCGCCGCGCTGGTGTTCGTGCTCGACGGCATCCTCATCGGAGCCGGCGAGTCGCGCTACCTCGCCTTGGCGATGCTCGCGGCGTCGGCCGCGTTCATCCCCGCGGCGCTCGTGGTGCTCGCCCTCGACGCATCGCTGCTCGCGCTGTGGGCCGCGCTCTACATCTTCGTCGGTGCACGGCTCGCCGGAATGTTCGCCCGGTACCGCACCGACTCGTGGTTGGTCACGGGCGCCGTCCGACCGGCGTGACATCGGCGCGCCTCACGTCGAGATGGGCGATCAGCCCCGGCCGCCGCAGCACCGCCAGCGCGATCAAGCCGAGGATGCACCCGGAACCCGCGACGGTCGCCCGGACGCCGACGACCTCGGCGATCCATCCCTGCACGAGCGACCCGAACGGGTAACCGCCCGTGATCCCGATCGCGTACAGCGACAACGCGCGCCCGCGGAACTCGTCGTCGACGAGCAATTGGATCGACGTGTTCAGCGCGTTGACGGTCGCCATGTAGAGCGCGCCCATCGCGAGCATCGCGGCGACCGCCACGCCGTAGACAGGCGCGACCGCGAATGCGATCACCGAGAACGCGTAGCAGACGAGTGCGACGGAAGCCTGCTTCGACCGCGTGATCGATTCGCCGCGCGCCGCAAGCGCCAGCGCGCTGACGACCGCACCGAGTCCCAACGCACCGACGAGCACCCCGTACGCACGGTCGCCGACCTCGAAGACGTCGCGCGCGAACACCGCGGCGAACTGCACCACCGGGCTGCCGAGCGCAGCGACGCACGTCACGAGCGCGACCGCGAGCAGGATCCCGCGGTTGCGGCGCGCGTAGCCGAGTCCCCGGCGGAATTGCTCCCACGGCCCCTCGCCGGCGGGCGCGCCGGCCGCGACGGAGCGCGTCGCCGCCACGGCGAGCAGCACCGCGCCGTACGACACGGCGTTCACGGCGAAGACGACCTCGGCGCCGAAGCGATGCAGGAGCAATCCGGCGACAGCCGGTCCGACGGCCCGCGACGCGTTGAACTGCGCAGAATTGAGGGCGATCGCGTTCTGGAGCAACGCGCGCGGCACGAGCAACGGCATCAGCGACTGCCACGCGGGCAGGCCGAGACCCGTCACCACACCCGTCAGCGTGACCAGCCCGACGGTCGTCCAGGGGCTGGCGTTGCCGTCGTGCCACGCGATCGCGAGCCCGACCGCCGCGACGACACCCACCAGGTTGACCGCGAGCGTGACCTGCTTGCGCGGGAAGCGGTCGGCGAGCACGCCGCCGACCGGGCCGAGCAGCATGGCCGGGAAGTACTGTGCGAACCCGGCGACACCCACCCACGCAGGCGAGCCCGTCGCGCGGTACAGCACGTAGGGAACGGCTGCGTTCTGCATCCACGAGCCGGCGTTGGAGACGAACGCGGCCGACCAGAACAGTGCGAAGTCGCGGTGCCGCAGCGCGCGGAACGTCCCCGACCGGACGCGGCGAGCTTCGGGCGGCGCAGCCATGCGCGCGCACGCTACCGGGGGAGTTTGCACCGGCGTCCCGATTCCGGTTTCCTGGCATCGTGACCAATCGTCCGGACCGACCGCTCGACTCGGCCGAGCTCGCCGCGGCGATCCATCCCGACGCCGGCGTCGCGGACGCGGAGATCGTCGGCGAGTCCGGAGCACTGGTCCCCCTCCCGCGCACCCGTCCCACACCGCCACGCGACCCCGCCCGCCCGTCCGACGTCGACCAGTGGGGTCGCAGCGAGCACATACGCGAGATCGCACGCCGCGTCTACGACCCGATCTACCGCAACTACTTCCGCGTGGAGTGGGAAGGGTTCGAGCGCCTCCCGCGCGAGGGAGGCGCGCTGCTCGTCGCCAACCACGCCGGGGCGATCCCCTCCGATGCACCCGCGATCATGCACGGCATCGAGACGCAGCTCGGCCGGCCCGTGTACGGGCTCGCCGAGAACCTGTTCCGCGCGGTGCCGTTCATCGGCACGATGTGGTCGCGCTTCGGGGGCGTCGCCGCGCATCCCGACAACGCCTATCGGCTGCTGCACGACGAGCAGCAGCTCGCGCTCGTGTTCCCCGAGGGAACCAAGGGTACCGGCAAGCACTACTCCGACCGTTACAAGCTGCGGCGCTTCGGACGCGGCGGCTTCGTCGAGATCGCGATGCGCGCGGGCGTACCCGTCGTGCCGATCGCGGTCGTCGGCGCCGAGGAGTCGATGCCGATCCTCTACAAGAACCCGCGCCTCGCGAAGGCGCTCGGCGTTCCGTACTTCCCGGTGACCGCCAACATGCTGCTGTTCGGACCGCTCGGCCTGCTCGCCTACTTCCCGGCGAAGTTCAAGATCCGCGTGTTGCCGCCCGTGCACTTCGACGTGCCTGCAAACCAGGAGCGCTACTCGCGCAGCCGAGTGATGGACGAATCCGAACGGATCCGCCGGCTCGTCCAGGAGGCCCTCTACGACATGCTGCGCAAGCGCCGCAGCGTCTGGTTCGGCTAGCCCATGCGGGTCCTCGTCACCGGGCTGAGCAGCTACTGGGGCGGGCGCGTCGCGCAGGTCCTCGAACGGCGCGACGACGTCGAGGTCGTCGTCGGAGTCGACACACGCGATCCGCGAGTGCCGCTCGAGCGCACGGAGTTCGTGCGCGCCGACTCGTCGTATTCGATCCTGTCGCGCATCGTCCGCGCCACCGAGATCGACACGATCGTGCACTCGCACCTGATCGTCGACTCGACCCAGGCGAGCGGACGCACATTGCACGAGATCAACGTCATCGGATCGATGAGCCTGCTCGCAGCGGCGGGAATGCCGGGCAGCCCGGTACGCAAGGTCGTCCTCAAGAGCTCCGGGCTCGTGTACGGCTCGAGCTTCAAGGACCCGTACATCTTCAGGGAGGACATGGCCCGCGTTGCTCCCGCTCGCACGGCCGTCGAGCGGTCGTTGCTCGAGGCGGAGGCGTTCCTGCGTGACTTCGCCGACGACAACCCTCACGTCACGGTCACGCTCCTGCGTTTCGCGAACGTGCTCGGCGACGACATCGACACGCCGTTCGCGCAGGCGCTGCGGCGACCGGTCGTCCCGGAGATCTGGGGCTTCGACCCGCGTGTGCAGTTCGTGCACGAGGACGACGTCGTCGGGGCACTCATCTATGCCGCGACCAACGACGTGCCCGGCGTCTTCAACGTCGCCGGCGACGGCAACCTGCCGTGGAGCGACGTGTGCGCGATCGTCGGGAGGGCACGAGTCGCGCTGCCTCCCGTCGGCACGGGCATCGCGGCCGAGGTTCCGCGGCTGCTGCGCCTGTGGGACCTTCCCACGGAGGCGCTGAGCCTGCTCCGGTACGGCCGCACGATCGACAACGCGCGCTTCAAGCGCGCCGGGTTCGAGTATCGCTACACCAGCGCCGGGACGGTGGAGGCGTTCGCGCAGGGCCTCCGCCTCGCCGGAAGCGTCGGCGACAAGCATCCGTCGTACAAGTACCAGCGCGAGGTCGAAGACTTCTTCCGCCATTCGCCCGCCGTCGTGCGCCAGGACTGACGTGGACCACGTTCGCGTCGCCCGGCACGACGCTGTCGCGGTCGTCACGCTCGTCGACGTCGAACGCCGCAACGCGATGACCGCGCCCATGGTCGGCGAGATCGGCGCGACCTTCGACGCGCTCGAGCGCGACGAGTCGGTCGGCGCCGTGGTCGTCACCGGTGAACCACCGGCGTTCTGCTCGGGCGCCGACGTGTCGAGTCTCGGTGCGCTGGCGGGCGCCAGGGACGAGCGGGAGCGAGGCGGCATCGCGTCGATCTACGAGGGCTTCCTGCGCGTGCGCCGGTCGCCGCTGCCGACGGTCGCCGCGGTGAACGGGCCGGCGATCGGAGCGGGGATGAACCTCGCGCTGGCGTGCGACGTTCGTGTCGCGGCGCGCGGCGCCCGCTTCGACCCGCGGTTCTGCCGGATTGGCCTGCACCCCGGTGGCGGCCACACCTGGATGCTCGAACGCAGTGTCGGGCCTCAAGCGGCGGCCGCGATGGTGTTGTTCGGCGAGGCATTGGACGGTGAGCGGGCGGCTGCAGTCGGGTTGGCGTGGCGCTGTGTCGCCGACGACGTGCTCATCGCGGCTGCGGTCGAGCTCGCGGCACGAGCGGCGCAGGTGCCCCGGGCGCTGGCCGCGCGGGTGAAGCAGACGATGGCGGCCGGGCGCGCGCTCGACTTCGACGCCGTGCTGGCGCTCGAGATCGAAGCGCAGACCTGGTCGCTCGGCCAGGGCTGGTTTCCCGGTAGATCGTCCCATTAGCGCCTGAGGTTCGCTTCGCGTACGATGCACCCACGCTACGTGGTCACCCTCACGGACGAGGGCACCCGGACGAGGAGAGGCGGGGAAGGGATGTTCCGCTGTCCGACATGCATCGCCGTCCTGCCGGACCCGGCGACACGGCGGTGCCACACGTGCCGCCAGCGCCTGCGGCGGCGGCGGCCCCGGGTGCTCGGTGAGGAGCACCGCATCGGAGCGAAGCTGCTGCCGATCGACCGGGCGCTCAACGAGCGGCTGCGCACGACGACACTGACGTTCGCGAGCCCGCCCACGTCCGGGCTCCGCAACCCGTGGCGCTCCGGGGCCGCGGCCGCGATCCCGCCGCTGCCTGAGATCGACACACCGCCGGCCGCGTCCGACGTCGAGGCGAACGGGCACGCTGAGGCGCCCGCCGCACCCCGGTGCGAGCCGATGCGCGTCGGGCCCGGCCGGCTCGACCCGGACGTGCAGGCACTCGTCGACGACCTCTACCGGCGCGCGCGGGAAGAGATCGCGGGCTCCGTCGACGCCGGCGCCCTCGAGGAACGCACGCCCGACGCGGCCGCGGTCCCGGCGTCGGATTCCCAGCCCACGCGCCGCCGGGGCTGGGTGCCCGCGGTTCTCGCCGACCGCAAACGCAACGAGGCCCCCGGCAACGGGAGCGGCGCCGATCACTGAGGGACGATGCGCGGTCGCCGGTCGGCGTAACGCGCGGCGAGCGGCCCCGCGGCCGCGAGCATCAACACGTACGCGGCGGCGAGCGGACCGAGATCGGAGTCGACGCCCGCGCTCGCACCCAGTCCGGCGATCACGATCGAGAACTCGCCGCGCGCGACGAGCGCGGTCCCGGCCCGGAGGCGGCCGCGCGTGCCGACGCCGTCCCGTCCGGCCGCCCAGGCCCCCGTGGCGACCTTGGTGGCGCCGGTCACGCCCGCGAGCATGGCGGCCGGCAGCAACGCGCCGACGACGTCGGACGGGTCGATCCGCAGGCCGAAGAACAAGAAGAACAACGCGGCGAACAGGTCGCGCAATGGGTTCACGAGCACCGTCGTGCGCTGTTGCACCGGCCCCGACAGCGCGATGCCGACGAGGAACGCGCCGACCGCCGCCGAGATGTTCACCTCCTGGGCGAGCCCGGCGACGAGCAGCGTCAACCCCACGACGCCGAGCAGGAGCGCTTCGTCGGAGCGGGCCGAGACCAACCGGCTCAGGATCTCGCCGTAGCGCAGCGCCCCGAACAGGACGAGCACCAAGATGGTGAGCGCGACGGCGATCGCGAGCACGGCTTTCGCGGCCCCGTCGCCGAGCAGGATCGCGCTCGCGATCGGCAGGTACAACGCCATGACGAGGTCTTCGAGCACGAGCGTCGTGAGCACCGAAGGCGTCTCCCGGTTGCCGAGCCACTCGAAGTCGCGCAGCACCTTGGAAACGATCCCCGACGACGAGATGTACGTGATGCCCGCGAGCAGCAGCGTCTCCTTCGCACCGAACCCGAGCAGCCAGCCCGCGAGCGCGCCCGGTGTCGCGTTCAACACGATGTCGACGCCGCCCACCGGTGCGCCGCGGCGCAGCGACGTGCGGAGCTCCTCCGCGGAGTACTCGAGGCCGAGCGTGAACAGCAGAAGGATGACGCCGATCTCCGCGGCGAGCTCCACGAAGTCCTCGCTCACGTCGAGCTCGACGATGCCGCCTTGTCCGAACGCCAATCCCGCTATGAGGTAGAGCGGGATGGGGCTCACCTCGAGCCGGTCCGAGACGCGCGCGAGGACTGCGAGCCCGAGGATGACGGCGCCGAGCTCGAGGAAGATGCGCGCGACCTCGCTCGACGTCGCGGCCAAAATCACGAGACCGGCTCGGAGAGCTCTCGGTCGAGCTGCGCGACTCCGTCGGGCCGGCCGATCGCGACGAGCCGGTCACCGGCCAGGATCTGCGTCTGCGCGCCCGGTGCGGAGAGCGTGTCGGCACCGCGCAAGATCGCGACGACGGAGACGCCGGTGCGCGTATGGACCGCCGCTTCCTCGAGCGTGCGGCCGACCCACCGCGACTGAGCCGAGACGTCGATCCAGTCGATCGTGAGGTCCTCGAGCTGTTGCTGCATCGCCGCGAGGTGCGCCGTGACGCGCGAGGCGCCGAGCAGCTCGACGAGCGTCAGCGTGTCCTGCGCGGTCAGCGTCAGCACTGATTGGCAGCGGTCGGGATCGTCTCGGTCGTACACGTAGATCTCACGGCGGCCCGTGCGGTGGACGAGCACGGAGACATTGGTGCCGTGGTCCGTGCGGAAGTCGTATCGCGTGCCGACGCCCGGAAGGTCGGTCTCCCGTACTTCTGACATGTGAGGCCTCCGTTCACGCGTTGTCGTCCAACGGCGCGAGGAACCGCGCCACGAGCTCGTGGCCGCGCTCGCGCCACTCCTCCGCGGTCATCGCGTAGCGCACGTGGTCCTCGTACACACCTTGGATCTGCAGGAAGCGCTGTGCGATCCCCTCGTCACGCAGGCCGAGCTTCTCCGCGACGCGGCGGCTCGGCTCGTTGCGCGGCACGATCGCCGCTTCGAGACGGTGCAGGTCGAGCGCCTCGAACGCGTGCCTCACGAGGAGGACGACGCCTTCGGGGACGTAGCCGTGACCTGCGAGCGCCTCGTCGATCCAGTATCCGATGTAGCCCATCTGGAAGGGCCCCCGTTGCACGCTTCCGAGACTGACCTCGCCCGCGAAGCGACCGTCGAGCAGGAACAAGCCGTAGCCGTACGCGGAGTCGAAGTGGCGCTGGCGCTCCCATGCGCCGCACCGCGCGCGGAACGCGTCGCGGTCGGCCACCGGGTCGGCGCTCCCGGGCTCGGGACGCGGCTCCCATCGTTCGAGCCATTCCCGGCAGCGGACCCGTACCTCGCGCCACGCGTCCCAGTCGTCCGCGCGCAGCGGACGCAGCATGACCCGGGCGCCGATCAGCTCGTGCACGTCACGTGGCCGCCGCGATGGCGTCGAGCGCTCCCGGGTCCTCGAGCCCCGACAGGTCACCGGGCGGAGCGCCGGTCGCCACCGCGCGGATCGCGCGGCGCAGCACCTTCGCGCTGCGGGTCTTGGGGAGCGCCCGCGTGAAGAGGATCGCCGAGGGAGCGAACGACGCACCGAGCCGATCCTTGACCAGAGCTGTCAGCTCGTCGCGCAACGCGTCGTGCGCGTCGTGTCGCGGAGCGAGGACGACGTAGACCCACAACGCCTCACCCTTGACGTCGTCGGGTACGCCGATCGCCGCCGCCTCGAGCACCGCAGGGTGCGCGACCAGCACCGTCTCCACCTCGGCAGGACCGAGGCGTTTGCCGGCGAGCTTGATCGTGTCGTCGGAGCGGCCGTGCAGGAACCACTGGCCGTCGTCGGTGACGCTCGCGAAGTCGCCGTGCCACCAGACGTCCGGCCACCGGGACCAGTAGGTCTCGAGATAGCGCTCGGGATCGTTCCACAGTCCCCGGGTCATGCCCGGCCACGGCTTCGTGCACACCAGCTCCCCGACCTCGCCGCGCAGCGGGCGGCCGCCGTCGTCGAAGACGTCGACCGCCATGCCGAGCGCCGGGCCGCCGAGCGAGCATGGCGACAGCGGCTGCACGACGTGCGGCGACAGGAAGCACGCGCCGACTTCGGTGCCCCCCGAGATGTTGATGACCGGGCATCGGCCGCCGCCCACGACCTCGAAGTACCAGCGCCACGGTCGCTCGTTCCACGGCTCGCCCGTGGAGCCGAGGATCCGCAACGACGAAAGGTCGCGCGCCCGCACGAGGTCGTCGCCGTGCGCCATGAGCGATCGCACCAGCGTCGGCGACACGCCGAGAATCGCGACGCGGTGACGCTCGACGATCGCCCAGATCCGGTCGGGCGCGGGAGCGTCGGGCGCGCCGTCGTACAGCACGAGCGTGCCGCCGTTGGCGAGCACGCCGGTGATCTCCCACGGCCCCATGATCCAGCCGATGTCGGTGAGCCAGAAGAGTCGCTCGCCCGCGCGCAAGTCCATCTGGAACGCGACCTCCTCGGCGATCTTGACGAGGAAGCCGCCGTGCACGTGCACCGCACCCTTGGGGCGGCCGGTCGTCCCGCTGGTGTAGGCGACGAACAGGGGATGCTCGCTGTCGACCGGGAGTGCGACGACCCGGTCGCCCCCCGGTAGCTCGTCGAGGGTCACGTCGCGCCCGGCCGTCAGCGGCACGTCGCTCCGGCCGAGTCGCGGCACGACCACGACCGTGCGCACGGTCGGCACCTGCGCGACCGCGGCGTCGGCGGTCTCCTTCATCGCAACGGCGCGACCGCGGCGGACGAACCCGTCGGCCGTGACGAGCGCCACGGCGCCGGCGTCGGCCAGACGCACCGCGACCGCATCCGCTCCGTAGCCCGAGAAGATCGGCAGGAAGACCGCGCCGAGCTTGGCCACCGCCAGCATCGCGGCGACCGTCTCGGGCACCATCGGCAGGAACAGTCCGACTGCGTCGCCCTCTCCGACGCCGCGCGCCGCGAGACCCGCCGCGATGCGGTCGGTCAGGTCGCGCAGCTCCGTCCAGGTCAGCTCGCGGGACACGCCCTCCTCGCCTTCCCAGACGATCACCGTGTCGCCGGCGCGGGCGGGGTCGTCGGCGTAGCGGTCGAGGCAGGCGACGGCAAGGTTGCACCGACCGCCGACGAACCACGTCGTCCACGGAATGCCCGCCGACGTGTCCAGCACCCGCTCGTACGGCGTCGCGAACGGGATCGCGAGGAACCGCACCACCGCGTCCCAGAACCACTCCGGCTCCTCGATCGAACGGCCCACGAGCGAGCCGAACGTCGCGATCGATTCCGCGGCCATGAACCGCGCGACTTTGCTGTCGCGCAACAGCATGTCGTCCGGGCGCCACACGACGGTCGGGGATCCCACCGGGCGCGAACGGTAGCGTGCGAGGTGTGGGACTAGCCGCCTCCGACGACCGGCTCGTGTGGATCGACCTGGAGATGACCGGTCTGGACGCCGAGCGCGACGTCATCGTCGAGATCGCGTGCATCGTCACCGATTCGGCGCTCGCGGCAGTCGACGGCGGCATCGACCTCGTCGTGCGCCAGCCGGATCATGCGCTCGCCACCATGGACGAGCTCGTACGCACCATGCACACGAAGTCGGGCCTGCTGGAGGCGATCCCGACGGCACCGCACGACGTCTCGTCGGCCGAGGCCGCGGTGCTCGCGTACGTGCAGCAGCACGTCGCCGAGGCCGGCATCGCCCCGCTGTGCGGCAACAGCATCGGGATGGACCGCCGGTTTCTCGCTCGGTACATGCCAACCCTCGACACGTACCTGCACTACCGCAGCATCGACGTGTCGTCGCTGAAGGAACTGTGCCGGCGTTGGTACCCCGACGTGTACAAGAAGCGCCCCGGGAAGGCCGAGCAACACCGCGCGCTGGGCGACATCCTCGAGTCGATCGAGGAGCTGCGCTACTACCGCGAGACGATCTTCACGAAGCCGGCGTGACCGCTCGGGCGATGCGCGCGGCGGCGATCTCGAAGAAGCGGTCCGGATCGTCGATGCGCGTGGTGAGCGGGCCGGTCGAAAGCCATCCGAACGTGACACCGCCGCTGGTGAGCGGGTACTCGCGCTCACGGGCCGCTGTCGTGCCCGCGTGCACCTCGACGTCGTCGCAGCCGGGAAGGGCAAGGCGGGCGCTGCAGCCGGCGAGCGGGTAGAGCTGGACGAGCGCGTCGAGCGCGAGCTGGAGGAAGACTCGTGCTGGAACCTCTCGGATCTTGTCCAGCTCGAGCAGCCAGGTCGTCTCGAGCAGCTCCACGAGCGCCTCACGCGACGCCGTCGGCGGCTCGCCACCGAGGAGGTCCATCACGTCCGCGTAGTGCGCGCCGATCGCGGACACGACCGGCCCGCAGTCGGCCACACCCAGCATGCGGATCATCGGGTCGTCGAGATCGCCGTAGGCGATCGCGTCGGCGGCGCGCACGACACGGGCCAGCGCGTGCTCGGCGAACTCGATACCGTGCTGGTGCAACGCGACGGCTTCGACGAACGGGTACGGGAACCCCCATGCGTCCAGTGCGTCGGCTCCCACCTGCGCGTGCGTGACACCGAACGCCGCGATCTCGCCGGCAACGACACGGGAGGTCGACGTCGGTGCGGTGGCCCGCGCGTACGCGACGGGATCACGGCCATGGAGCATGACGGTCCCGATGTCGTGGAGCAGGCCGGTCGCGTACGCATCGGCGCCCGGTACACCGACGCGCACCGCGATCGCGGTCGACGCGGTGGCCGCTGCGAGCGCGTGGCGCCAGAAGCCCTCGGGCCCGCACTCGACGGGACCGAGCTCGACGCGCTCGAGGTCGACCTCGTCGGTCAAGAGCGAGAGGGTCGCATTGATCGCCAACCCGCGCACCGTGTCGACACCGAGCATCACGATGGCGTGCTGCACGCTCGCGACGCGCCGCGAGGCGCCGTAGTACGGGCTGTTGGCGAGCCTCAGCACCCGCGCGACGAGCGCGGGGTCGGTCTCGACGACCCGGGCGAGCTGCGCGGGCGCGGACCTCGGGTCGGCCGCGAGGCGCAGGACTGCCTCCGCCGCGGCCGGCTGCACCGAGATGTCGTGCAGTTCGCGCGTATAGAGGCTCGTCACTCCCCGATTGTCGGCACGAGCGCCTGGCGCGATGAGCCACGCGCACCTCAGGTGACAATCGCCTCCAGCGCCCCGACGAGCGCGCGCACGGACCGTTCCCGGGCGCCGTGACCCATCAGCCCGATTCGCCACCCCTTCCCCGCGAGCTGTCCGAGCCCGCCCCCGACCTCGATGTCGAATCGGGTACGCAGCTCGCCGCGCACCTTCGCGTCGTCGACGCCGTCGGGCAGCCATACCGACGTCAGTTGCGGGAGGCGCCGCTGCAGCGCGAAGGGCCGGAAACCCAGCTCGCCGAGCGCGTCCTGGAGCAGCGAACCGGCCCTTCGGTGCCGCTCCCACGCGGCCTCGAGGCCTTCGTCGAGCAGCACGCCGAGGCCCGCGTGCAATGCATAGAGCATCGAGATCGGTGCGGTGTGGTGGTAGCGGCGCGCGGTTCCGACGTAGTCGGCGAGCAGCGCAAGATCGAGGTACCACGACTGCGCGGGTGCGCGCCTCGAACGCACGCGCTCGACAGCGCGTGCCGAGAAGCTGACCGGCGCGAGCCCCGGTGGGACACCGAGGCACTTCTGCGTGCCGGAGTACACGGCGTCGACGCCCCAGCCGTCGACATCGACCGGGATGCCGCCGAGCGACGTGACCGTGTCGACCAGCAACAGCGTCTCGGTGTCCTGCAACGCGCGCAGCGGTGCGATGTCGTTCTCGACGCCCGTCGAGGTCTCGGCGTGCACGACTGCGAGCACCCGTGCGTCCGGATGCTGCGCGTGCGCGTCGAGCAGTTGCTGAGGGTCGATCGCGTGGCCCCAGGGCGCCTCGACGCGCACGACGTCGGCACCACAGCGGCGCGCGACTTCGCACATGCGCTCGCCGAAGACGCCGTTGACTCCGACGATCGCGGTGTCGCCCGGCTCCAGCAGGTTCACGAAGCAGGCTTCCATCCCTGCCGAGCCGGTCCCGCTGATGGGCAACGTCAGGACGTTCCCCGTTCGGAACACGACGCGCAGCCGCTCGGCGATCTCGTCGAGCACCGTGAGGAAGTCGGGGTCGAGGTGCCCGAGGACCGGCCGCGCGAACGCCTCCATCACCTCCGGATACGGGTTCGACGGGCCAGGACCGAGCAGCAGCCGTTCGGGATGCGTCACCCGGCGGATGCTACAGAGCAGTTGCCGTCGTGCAGTCGAAGGCGCGGGCGAGCAGCTCCGCTTCGCGTTCGGCCGCGGGCCCGCAGACGAGCGCGCGTGCCAGGAGGGCTGCCGCGCGCGCGACGCGGGTGACGTCGGCGTCGGGGAGCTGCGCGCCGTCCCGCCGGGCGGCGTCCTGGACGAGCGAGATGGCGGTCACCGCGGCGAGGCCGGCCTGGTTGCGCCGGCGATCGCGGCGGACGATGCGGTCGACGTGCATCACCGCACGGGTGCGTTCGATCTCGTCGGCGATGCAGTCGGACGCCGCCAATCGTGCCGAGACGGCGCGGATCTCCGCGAGCCGCAAGGTCTCGAGCGTGTGGCCGAACGCGAGAAGGTCCACGTTGACATTGTCG
>Ga0073934_10006950_pt1 | contig 16107 bp, 12 predicted proteins | sample LarsenN4metaG_FD_76834 | JGI IMG/M metagenome (GOLD analysis project Ga0073934, IMG submission 76834) | Hot spring sediment bacterial and archeal communities from British Columbia, Canada, to study Microbial Dark Matter (Phase II) - Larsen... ...
CGCGTGCTGATCTGGAACCACTACGTGGTGCCGCAATGGACCTACGGCAAGCAGCGCACCGCGCGCTGGGACCGCTTCGGCCATCCGAAGACGATGCCGCAATACGGCGCCGCGGCGTTCCCGACGATCTGGTGGTGGGATCGGGAGCGGGCCGCCAAGACGGGATCGCGATCGTGACGCCTGCCGCTGTGACGCGTCGCGGCATGCTGGCGCTGGGCGCCGGTGCCGCGGCGGCGATGACGCTTCCGCCGGGCATCGGCGATGCACCGGCGCAGGAGGCCGAGCGCCATGGCATTTCCGGCTTCGGAGACCTGAAGTATCCGCCGGGCTTCAAGCATTTCGACTATGTCAGCCCGCAGGCGCCCAAAGGCGGCACGTTCTCCCAGATTGGTTCCACGCGGCAGTTCAATCAGAACTTCCTCACCTTCAATTCGCTCAACAGCTACATCTTCAAGGGCGATGCCGCGCTCGGCATGGAGCTCACATTTGCGACGCTGATGAAGCGCGCCGGCGACGAGCCCGATGCGATGTACGGCCTCGCCGCGCGCGCGGTGCGCATCTCCGCGGATGGGCTGACCTACCGGTTCCTGATGCGTCCGGAAGCCAGGTTCCACGACGGCAGCGCGATGACGGCGCATGACGTGGCATGGTCGCTCAACACGCTGAAGGAAAAAGGTCACCCGATCATTACCCAGCTGATGCGCGACGTGCGTACGATCGAGGCGCCCGACGACGCCACCGTGGTCGTGCAGTTCGCCGCCGGGCGCGGGCGCGACGTGCCGCTGTTCGTGGCGGGGCTGCCGATCTTCTCGCGCGCCTATTACAAGAGCCGCCCGTTCGACGAGACGACGCTGGATCCGCCGCTCGGCTCCGGCGCCTACAAGGTCGGCAGGTTCGAGGTCGGCCGCTACATCGAATACGACCGCGTCAAGGACTGGTGGGGCGCCGGCCTGCCGGTATCGGTCGGGCACGACAATTTCGACGTGCTGCGCTACGACTTCTATCGCGACCGCGATGTTGCCTTCGAGGGCTTCACCGGCCGCAGCTACCTGTTCCGCGAGGAGTTCACGTCGCGCATCTGGGCGACGCGCTACAATTTCCCGGCGATCCGCGACGGCCGAGTCAAGCGCGACGTGCTGCCCGACGATACGCCGTCCGGCGCGCAAGGCTGGTTCTTCAACACTCGGCGCGAGAAATTGAAGGACCGGACGCTGCGCGAGGCCATGATCCTCGCGTTCGACTTCGAATGGACCAACAAGTCGATCATGTATGGGTCGTACGACCGGACCCATTCGGTGTTCCAGAATTCCAACATGATGGCGGTCGGCAGGCCGGGCGCCGACGAGCTCGCCCTGCTCGAACCGTATCGCGGCAAGGTCCCCGATGAAGTGTTCAGCGAACCCTTCGTCCCGCCGGTGACCGACGGCTCCGGACAGGATCGCGGCCTGCTTCGCCGGGCGAGCGCGCTGCTGTCGAAGGCGGGCTATCCGGTCAAGGACGGCCGGCGCGTGACGCCGAAGGGCGAGCGCATCACGGTCGAGTTCCTGATCGACGAGCCGTCGTTCCAGCCACACCACATGCCGTTCATCAAGAATCTCGGCACGCTCGGCATCGAGGCGACGCTCCGTATCGTGGACCCGGTACAATACCGCAAGCGCGTCGACGATTTCGATTTCGATATCGTGGTGCAGCGTTTTTCGTTCTCGGCGACGCCGGGCGATTCGCTGCGGACGTTCTTTTCGTCGAAGGCTGCCGCCACGAAAGGTTCCCAGAACCTCGCCGGCATCGCCGATCCCGTGATCGACGCTCTGGTCGACCGCATCATCGCGGCCGAAAGCCGGCCGGCGCTGACCACCGCCTGCAAGGTGCTCGATCGCGTGATCCGTTCGGGCCGCTACTGGGTTCCACACTGGTACAAGGCGTCGCACTGGATCGCCTACTGGGACATTTTCGGGCGGCCGCCGACCAAGCCGCGCTACGCGCGCGGGATTCCGGAGACCTGGTGGTACGACAAGGAGCGTGCCGCCAGGACCCAGCGATCGGGATGAAGCAATCGTAATGACGGGCGATATTCCGATTTGGCGACCGGCCTGTTAATCGTGTCTTGTCGGCGGGGCCTGTGCTAAGACGCCTGTATGCGGACTGGACTGAGCCGATGATCTGCAACGCGATGGAGACGGCCGGATGACATCCTATATCATCCGGCGCCTGCTGCTGATCATTCCGACCATCTTCGGAATGATGCTGGTCACGTTCGTGGTGGTGCAGTTCGCGCCGGGCGGACCGGTCGAGCGCGTGATCGCGGTGCTGTCGGGGGCCGACACCGGCGCCGGATCGCGCGTGCCGGGAGGGTCGCAGGGTGGCGACTTCGGCGCCCGCGGTCAGCAGGGCGGCGCGCAGCTTGACGGCGTGACGTCGAAATATCGCGGCGCGCAGGGCCTCGATCCGAAATTCATCGAGAGCCTCGAAAAGCAGTTCGGCTTCGACAAGCCGGCGCACGAGCGTTTCCTCCTGATGCTGTGGAACTATCTGCGCTTCGACTTCGGGCGGAGCTATTTCCGCGACGTGAGCGTGCTCGAGCTGATCAAGGAGCGGCTGCCGGTCTCGATCTCGCTCGGCATCTGGCTGACGCTGCTCAGCTACCTGATCTCCATACCCCTCGGAATCCGCAAGGCCGTGCGCGACGGCTCCGGCTTCGACGTGTGGACCTCGGGTGTGATCATCGTCGCCTATGCGGTGCCGGGCTTCCTGGTGGCCGTGCTGCTGATCGTGTTGTTCGCGGGCGGATCGTTCTTTGCCTGGTTCCCGCTGCGCGGGCTGACCTCGGAAGGCTGGGCGTTGATGCCGTGGTGGCAGCAGGTCCTCGACTATTTCTGGCACATGACCCTGCCGATCATCGCGATGGGACTGTCCGCCTTCGCAACCATGACCTTGCTCACCAAGAACTCGTTTCTCGACGAGATCCGCAAGCAATACGTGCTGACCGCGCGGGCCAAGGGTTGCAGCGAGCGACAGGTGCTGTATGGACATGTCTTCCGCAACGCCATGCTGATCGTGATCTCGGGTTTCCCCGGCGCCTTCGTGCATGCGTTCTTCGCCGGCGCGCTGCTGATCGAGGTGATCTTCTCGCTCGAAGGGCTCGGGCTGCTCGGCTTCGAGAGCATTATCAACCGGGACTATCCGGTGGTGTTTGCGACGCTCTACATCTTCGGCCTGATCGGCATGGTGGTCACGCTCATTTCCGATCTGACCTACACCTGGGTCGACCCCCGCATCGACTTCGAGAGCCGGGAGGTCTGAGTGGACGATCGTACCGCTACCCCGGTGAAGGAAATGCCCGCTCCGATCGGGGCTGCGTCGCCGACACCGAAGCGGCGCTGGTTTGCATTGTCGCCGATCAACCAGCGGCGCTGGCACAACTTCAAGGCCAACCGACGCGGCTACGTCTCGCTCTGGGTCTTCTCGATCCTGTTCGTGCTGTCGCTGTTCGCCGAGTTCATCGCCAACGACAAGCCGCTGCTGATCCGGATGAACGGCCAGAACTTCTTCCCGATTTTCGTCAGCTATCCGGAAACCGCATACGGCGGGGAATTCGAGACCGAGGCGAACTACCGCGAACCGTTCCTGCGCGATCTCCTCCGGGAGAAAGGTGCCACCGTCGTCTGGCCGCCGATCCGCTATTCGTACAACACCCACAATCTCGATCTGCCGACGCCGGCGCCGTCGCCGCCGACCTGGATGCTGACCGAGGAACAGTGCGCGGCAGTGGCGAAGAAGAAGGGCGTCAGCGGCTGCCGCGGCCTGGAATACAACTGGCTGGGGACCGACGATTCCGGCTTCGACGTGGTCGCGCGCCTGATCTACGGCTTCCGAATTTCGGTGTTGTTCGGGCTTATTCTGACGCTGATTTCCTCGGTGATCGGGGTCGCCGCCGGGGCGGTACAGGGCTATTTCGGCGGCTGGACCGACCTTCTGTTCCAGCGCTTCATCGAAATCTGGTCCTCGGTGCCGTCGCTCTACCTGCTGCTGATCATTTCGTCGGTGCTGGTGCCGGGGTTCTTCGTTCTGATCGGAATACTGCTGTTATTCTCGTGGGTGGCGCTGGTCGGGCTCGTTCGGGCCGAATTCCTGCGCGGTCGGAACTTCGAATACATCCAGGCTGCCCGCGCGCTCGGGGTGTCGAACGCCAAGATCATGGTCCGGCACCTGTTGCCGAACGCCATGGTGGCTACCCTGACGTTCCTGCCGTTCATCCTGTCGTCCTCGGTTATGACCTTGACCGCGCTCGATTTTCTCAGCCTGGGCCTGCCGCCGGGCTCGGCCTCGCTGGGCGAGATGCTCAAGCAGGGCAAGGCCAATATCCAGGCGCCCTGGCTCGGCATCACGGCGTTCATGACCGTGGCTCTGATGTTGTCGCTCCTGATCTTCATCGGCGAGGCCGTCCGCGACGCCTTCGATCCCAGGAAGACGTTTCGGTGACGCCATGGACGCCAGTGCAAGCCCGCTCCTGTCCGTCCGCGATCTGTCCGTCGCCTTCCACCAGGGCGAGCGCCGGCTGCTCGCGGTCGACCGCATCTCGTTCGACGTGAAGAAGGGCGAGACCGTCGCGCTCGTCGGCGAGTCCGGCTCCGGCAAGTCGGTGACCGCGCTCTCGGTCATGAAACTGTTGCCGTATCCGTCCGCGAGCCATCCCAGCGGCGCGATCTGCTTCGAGGGCCAGGAGCTGCTGACGCTGTCGGAATGGGACATGCGCCGCATCCGCGGGGACCGCATCTCAATCATCTTCCAGGAGCCGATGACCTCGCTCAATCCGCTTCACACCATCGAGAAGCAGATCGGCGAGACGTTGCTGCTGCACCAGGGCCTGACCGGGCCGGCCGCGCGCTCGCGCACCATTGAACTGCTGACGCAGGTCGGCATTCCCGATCCGGCGTCGCGGCTTGCGAGCTATCCGCATCAGCTCTCCGGCGGACAACGCCAGCGCGTGATGATCGCGATGGCGCTTGCCAACGAGCCCGATCTCCTGATTGCCGACGAGCCGACCACCGCGCTCGACGTCACCGTGCAGGCGCAGATCCTGGCGCTGCTCAAGGATCTCCAGAAGCGGCTCGGCATGGCGATGCTGTTCATCACCCACGATCTCGGCATCGTGCGTAAGCTTGCCGACATCGTCTGTGTGATGAAGGACGGCAAGATCGTCGAGCAGGGGGCGGTCGAGCAGGTGTTCACGGGGCCGCAGCATCCCTACACGCGCGCGCTGCTGGCGGCGGAGCCGAAGCCCGACCCTGCGCCATTGCGACCGGATGCGCCGGTCGTGGTGGAGACGAAGGACCTCAAGATCTGGTTTCCGATCAAGCGCGGCGTGCTGCGCAAGGTGGTCGGTCACATCAAGGCGGTCGACGGCGTCAGCATCGTGGTGCGCAGGGGCGAGACGCTCGGAATCGTGGGCGAGTCGGGTTCCGGCAAGACCACGCTGGGGCTTGCGGTCCTTCGCCTGATCTCGTCGCAGGGACCGATCGTCTTTCTGGGCAAGCCGATTGCCGGACTCAAGTTCAAGCAGATGCTGCCGATCCGCCACGACATGCAGATCGTGTTCCAGGATCCCTATGGCTCGCTCAGCCCCCGCATGTCGGTGTCCGACATCGTCGAGGAGGGACTCTGGGTGCATCATCCCAAGTTGACGGAGGCGGAGCGCCAGCAACGGGTAGTACGTGCGCTGCGCGACGTCGGCCTCGATCCGGAAACGCGCTTTCGCTATCCCCACGAATTCTCAGGCGGGCAGCGTCAGCGCATCGCGCTCGCCCGCGCAGTGGTGCTGGAGCCGACCTTCATCGTGTTGGACGAGCCGACCAGCGCGCTTGACATGCTGATCCAGGCGCAGATGGTCGACCTGCTGCGCGATCTCCAGAAACGGCTCAATCTGACCTACCTGTTTATCTCCCATGACCTGCGGGTGGTCGCCGCGCTCGCCAGCCGGCTGATGGTCATGCGCCACGGCAAGGTGGTGGAGGAAGGGCCGGCGGCCGAACTCTTCGCGAATCCGAGGACCGATTACACGCGCGCGCTGTTCGCGGCAGCCTTCAATCTGGAGACCGCACCCGAGGGCGTAGTCGCGCAATAGGATTGTCGCGGCGCAAGCGAGCTTCTATTGTGCGCGAGCCTGGGCCTTCACCCGATCACCAAGCGGTTCCCGGTACGCGAGCGTGAGGCCGATCGCGCCCGGGCGGTACGAGTTTGATGTCTGCAATCCTGCTCGCCATCATCGGCTGGGATCCCAAGGGCTGGGATCAGCTCTTCCGTGCATTGGCGCCGCAGCACGATATCCGGCTGTGGCCAGAATCCACGGCCAGCCCGACCGATGTCGCCTACGCCTGCGTGTGGAGGCCCCCGCACGGCATGCTGCGGGACTATCCGAACCTGAAGGCGGTGTTTTCGCTCGGTGCGGGCGTGGACGACATCCTGACCGACCCGCTGCTGCCCAACGTGCCGATCGTGCGCATCGTCGACGCCGATCTCACCATGCGGATGACTGAATACGTCGTTCTGCACGTGCTGATGTATCATCGCAAGCAGCGGCTCTACGACACGCAGCAGCGCGTGCGCATGTGGCACGACCACGAGCAGGCGCCCGCCTCCGAGGTGGCGGTCGGCATCATGGGGCTCGGCGAACTTGGGCGGGCGGCGGCGGTGGCGTTGCAGCGACTCGGATTCCGGGTCTACGGCTGGAGCCGGAGCCAGAAGTCGATTCCCGCGGTCGAGACCTATTACGGCATGATCGGGCTCGAACCGTTCCTGCGCCGCACGGAAATTCTGGTCTGCCTGCTGCCGTCGACGCCGGCAACGCGGGGGATTCTCAGTCTGGACCTGTTCCGCCGGTTGAAGTTCAACGGCGCCATGCACGGCGCCTACCTGATCAACGCGGCGCGCGGGGACCTTCAGGTCGAGTCCGACATCCTGGTGGCGCTCGACGACGGCACGCTGGCGGGCGCGACGCTCGACGTGTTCGCTACCGAGCCGCTGCCGATCACATCGCCGTTGTGGACGCATCCGAAGGTCACGATCACACCGCACAATGCCGCGCAATCTTCGCCGCGCGCGCTCGTCTCCAACATCCTGCGCCAGATCGACCGCTTCGAGGTCGGCATGCCGCTCGAGCATGTCGTGGATCGCAGCCGCGGCTATTGAGTGATGTAGGCCTGGCTCAAAGCCGCCGTATGCTGGACAACTGCGTGCCCGCAGCGGCGATGCGTGCGACCGCTTCGACGGCCGGCTCGATCGCGACCGCCATGTGGTGCGCGTTGGCGTGGATGATCGAGACATGGTCGCGCGCGATTGCGACGTGGCCGGGCCAGAACAAGAGGTCGCCGCGCTTCAGATTGGAGATATCGGCGGCGGACTCGACCGGCGCACCCAGCGCGGACTCCTGCATATCGGTGTCGCGCGGACATTTGCGTCCACAGGCCGCCAGTGCCAGCTGGACGAGGGCGGAACAATCGAGACCGAGACTGGTTTTGCCGCCCCACAGATACGGCACGCCCACGAAGCGTTCGGCCACGCTCACGAAATCCCGTTCCGCCGGTTGGCCGCCGGCAAGATGGACCAGTGGGACGAAGCCAGCCTCCGCGGTCACAGCGAATGGCGGTTCGATTCGAGCAATGGCGAGCGCGCTGCCGAGTGACAACGCCTCGACCGGCGGAAGCTTGATCGATGGTGCCGGGAAGACCAGCGTGCGCAGCGCGACGACCCGGTGCGTCGGAGCCGACCGAGGCTCGCGCAGCGCTTCCGAGGGCAGCCAGCCGACATAGCCGTCGTAGACCAGCTGGCCCCACGACCATCCTTCCTCGGTAACCTCATAGACCATGACGCGCTCTCCCTTGAGCGCCTCGGTATCGAGCATTGCGTCCGAACGCGGCTCGCGTCGCAACGGTGCCTGCGGCGCGACGACCTCGTGCAGCACGCCGTCGACAAAGCGTGCTGCCTCGACTTGGCCCCGAAGGTGACTGGCCGCGAGATCCGGCCGCGCCGGCGTGATGCGCGGGTCGAGCGGCGTCATGGATCGGGATCAGCCATAGCGCCTGACCAGCAGCGCATACAGCGCGCGCGCGGCCTGGCATTCGCCGCCTTCCGGACGGCCCGGCCGCGCGGTCTGATTCCAGGCATAGATGTCGCAGTGCAGCCATGCCTTCGCATCGATGGCGAAGCGGCGCAGGAACAGGGCGGCGGTGATGGAGCCGGCGAAGCCGCCCTGCGACACGTTGTTGACGTCGGCGACCTTGGACTCCAGCAGTTGATCATAAGGACGCCAGAGCGGCAGCCGCCAGAGCGGATCGCTCTCGGTCTTCGCAAAGCCTTCGAGCTCGGCGGCGAGCGCGTCGTCATCGGTGTAGAACGGCACGACCTCGCTTCCGAGCGCGACTCGTGCGGCGCCGGTCAGCGTCGCCATATCGGCAATCAGCTCGGGCTTCTCTTCTTCGGCCAGAGCCATCGCATCGGCGAGGATCAGCCGGCCTTCCGCATCGGTGTTGCCGATCTCCACCGTGATGCCCTTGCGCGAACGATAGACGTCGCGCGGGCGAAACGCCGAGCCTGCGATGGCGTTTTCCACGGCCGGGATGAGGACGCGCAGCCGCAGCCGGATCCCGCGACCCATCAGCATGTGCGCGAGCGCCAGCATTGTGGCGGCGCCGCCCATGTCCTTCTTCATGTTGAGCATGCCGGAGTCGGACTTGATATCGAGCCCGCCGGTGTCGAAACAGACGCCTTTGCCGATCAGCGTTACCTTGGGATGCGAGGGATCGCCCCAGGTGATGTCAATCAGGCGCGGCGCGCGGTCGGCGGCGCGGCCGACCGCATGGATGAGCGGCAGGTTCTCCTTGAGCAGCTCCTCCCCCACGATCGCACGCACATTGGCGCCGTGCTGGGTCGCGAGTTTGCGCGCGGCATACTCCAGTTCCGGCGGTCCCATGTCGTTGGCTGGTGTGTTGATCAGGTCGCGGGCCAGGAACACGCCCTCGACAATGCGGGTCACTTCGTCGCCGTCGATGCCGTCCGGCAGTTCCAGCCTCGCCTCTTTGCCGTCGCTCTTGCGATAGCGGGTGAAGCGATAGCCGCCGAGCGCGAAGGCGAGCGTCGCGAGGCGGGGATCGTGCGGCGCATTGGCGAACCGATAGGCTCCGGCCGGCAGAAGGCCGGCCAGCGCACCGGGTCGGAATACGTCCTTGAGAGGGTCATCGGGGTTTTCAAGCGCGAACAGCACGCCGGCAAGGGCGCCGTCCGGCGCTGGCAGCAGGAGATGCCGCCCGGCCTTCGGCTCGAAGCCGGCGGCCTCGGCATAACCGCGGCTGCGCGCATCGAGCGCCGCGCGGTGCTGCGCCCAGCTTGCCGCCGTGACAAACGTGACCGGAACCGCGGGCATCGTCCCGCGTGCGAACAAGGCTGGATGCATCGAACGAAACCCCTGAACGGTGTTGAGCTAGCACGACCGTCCCACGGGGTGAAGCGCGGGAGTCGAGACGGCGGGCCGGCTGTTCGGTATCCTTTTCCCGGCCCGGCGGTTGTGCGATGATGGGACGTGCCGCTGCTGCTTTGGCCGGTAGATGGTGCCGGGTCCCAGCGGGTTTGGAGCGCGAACCGAAATCGTGCGCCAGCCGCATGCAAGCTGCAAAAGCGCACCAAGAAGAAGTGTTTTGGGAGAATCCGGGAGGGAGCATTCCATGGTTCACTTTCCATTTGGGAACGCAGCCTCCGCCACGGCCATGGCATGCGCGTTGACGGTGTCGGCGGTCGGTTCGGATTCATGTCACCATTCATCGGCTGGCGCCGGCTGACGCGAGCGGCACCAAGGCAAAGGGGCATCCGATGCAATACTCAGGCGGCTTTGGCGGTGGTGGCGGTCCGCAGGTAATCAACGGCGCGACCGTGACGGTAACCGTGAGCGGCACGCTTACCGCGCAGGTCTCGGCCGACATCGGCAACGCGCTGTCGGGTACCTGGACCTATAACGGCGTGGCCAACGTGCACATCGACCACCCGGACTTTGGCACACAAGACCAGGTGTTGCCGGTGCAGGGCGCGGGGACCATCGGCGGAACCCTGCAGCAGCCGGTCATGAACGTGACGAGCGGCGACATCGTCAATCTGACTGCAAGCATGAGCAGCGACGGCAAGACGATCTCTGCGAGCGGTACGGCGCTTGCTCCTGGCTTCGGCGTGATCGGCGTCGGGGGGGACATGAGCGGCCTGCCTCCGGTCGTGCAATTCCAGCAGGCCAGCATGCAGGTCACCGAGGACATCGACGGAGGGACCGCGATCGGCATCACGCTCACCAAGAGCTTCAATGCCAACGTGTTCACCCGCGTTCACGTCAGCAGTTCCGAGAGCCTGACCGCAACGCCCGGAGTCGATTTCGTCCCGATCGAGCAGGATGTCGTTTTTGCCCCGGGCGAGATGACGAAAGTCATTGCGCTTCAGGTCTTTCCGGACACGCTCCAGGAAAACAATGAGCTCATCACCATACGCGTCACGCCGGTCACCTTCGCGAACATCGGCGCCACCCCCATCATCCAGGTGACGATTGTCGATGACGATGCGTCCATACTGAGAAACCTCAGTCCGGGCCCCGACAACTTCCTCGGCGCCGACAGCAACGAAACGATCAACGGCCTTGGCGGCGACGACATCATCGGCGGTGGCCGCGGCAACGACATCGTCAACGGCGGCGAGGGAAACGATACGATCGACTGGCGGCCCGGCGACGGCAACGACATCGTCGATGGCGGGCCGGGCAACGACATGGTCATCATCCACCTGGCGCCGGGCGTGGCGAATACCATCACGGTCGTCCGCAATCCCGACGGCACCGTTCAGATCACCGGGGCCGGCGGCGTCCAGTTCAGCATGCACGTGGACAATGTCGAGACGCTGCGGTTCGAGGGTGCCGACGGCAACGACGTCATCAACATCGGCAATCTCGCCGGTACCGACGTGACCAACACGACGGTCTTCGCCATCGCCGGCGCGGGCAACGACACCATCGACGGAGCGCAGCTGGACAAGCGGCTGGTGGCGGATGGCGGCTCAGGTGCCGATACCATTACTGGCGGTACTGCCGACGATACGCTTACCGGCGGCACAGGCAATGACACGATCACCGGCGGGCTCGGTATCGACACCGCGGTGTTCTCCGGGCTGCGGTCGGCCTACGCCGTGCAGCCGATCGCCAACGGCGTGCGCGTCACCGGCCCCGACGGCATCGACACCTTGACGGGCGTGGAGAACCTGGCGTTCTCCGACGTGACGCTCCTCTGGCAGACATCGGTGCTGGCGTTTGACTTCGGCCTGACGAATCAGGCGCGGTGGATCGAAGGCGCCGGCGACTTCAATCGCGCCGGCGCGGGCGACCTTCTGGTGCTCGAAGCCAACACCGGCGCCGTCAATACAATTCTGCTCCAGAATGGCGCTCAGGTCGGCACCGGCGCGGTCGGCGTGCTCTCCGGCGGCTGGCAGCTCGCCGGCACCGGCGATTTCACCAACGACGGCACCAGCGACGTGCTGCTGCTGAACGCCAACACCCGCGAGGTCAACACCTGGATTGTGCAGAATGGCCAGTGGTCAGCGTCCGGCGCGGTGGGCATCCTCGTGGGCGCCTGGCAATTGGTCGGCACCGGCGACTTCAGCAATGACGGCACCACCGATGTGCTGTTGCGCAACACCGCAACCGGCGAGGTCGCCACCTGGATCGTCAAGAACGGCCAGTGGTCGGCGTCGGGTGCCGTGGGCCGGGAGGTCGGCGGCTGGCAGGTGATCGGCACCGGCGATGTCAACAATGACAACACCGCCGACGTGCTTTTGTTCAATGCCAATACCAACGAGGTCAACGCCTGGATTGTCGGCAACGGCCAGTGGGCGGCGTCGACGGCGTGCGGCGTGCTGAGCGGCGCCTGGCAGGTGAAGGGGATCGGCGACTTCAACGGCGATGGGACCGGCGACGTGCTTTTGCACAATACGTCGACCGCCGAGGTGGCGGCCTGGCTGCTCCAGAACGGTTCGTGGACTGCCTCGATGTCGCTCGGCGCCTACGAGACCGCGTCCGATCCGGTGGCGATCGGGGACTTCAATTCCGACGGCACCAGCGACCTGTTCTGGCAGAACCGCACCACCGGTCACGCCGTCGAATGGCTGCTGCCCTAGCGCCGCCACGCGGAAGTCGGGCCGGTTAACCTCCCGTTAGGGTTAACGCTTTATTGCTGGCCGCCGGTAGGGAGGTCGCTCCGGCGGGATGACCATGACACTGCATGCGCGTTCGTCCGACGGCCAGCCGGCCGCGGTCGCCATTGCGATCGTCCTGCTGGCGCTAACTGCCGCCGGATGCGGATCCCTGCAACCGTTCGCCAAGACCGGCGGCTCGCCCGCCGCCACGGGCAACATCGACGACCCGCGCCGCGCCATGGAGGTCTGGGGCGAACGCTACCGTGCCAATCCACGCGACCCGGTGGTGGCCATCAACTATGCGCACGCGTTGCGCGTCGTCGGGCAGCGTGCGCAGGCGGTCGCAGTCCTCGAACAGGCGTCGATTCAGAATTCGGGCAACATGGAGCTGCTCGGCGCCTACGGCCGCGCGCTGGCCGACGTGGGCAATCACGAGCAGGCGCTGCAAGTGCTCAACCGCGCGCATACGCCGGACCGGCCTGACTGGCGCATCCTCAATGCGCAGGGCGCGGTGCTTGATCAGCTCGGGCGGCATCAGGATGCGCAGCGCTACTACGCCACCGCGCTGCGGATTGTGCCGGAGGAACCGTCGGTGCTGTCGAATCTCGGCCTGTCCTATGCGCTGTCGCGCAACCTTTCCGAAGCGGAGTCGACCCTGAAGCGTGCGATGGCGGGACGCAACCCCGATCCGCGCGTGCGGCAGAACCTGGCGCTCGTCGTAGGGCTGCGCGGACGCTTCGACGAAGCCGAAGCGATCGCGCGCGCCGACCTGCCGGCCGAGCAGGCGGCTGCCAATGTCGCCTATCTGCGGCAGATGCTGGCCCGGCAGAATGCACTCAACAACGAAAGGCCGGCGCGCGGCCAGCCCAAGCGCCCGCCGCCGCGGCCGGCAGGCTGAGCAGCGGGCAAGGTGGGCGCGCGCTTCCACATTCGGCATCAGGCTCTTTGCGCGCTGTTGACTATCGGGTTGGCGGGTGCCTTCAGTCTGGCCCACGCGACTGAATCGCCGACAATGCCGCAGGCTTGCGAGATATCCGGCTTCCCGGAGCGGGCCGACATGAGCCGGTACTGTCCGCCTCACCGTCGATTGCTGCCCGCATCCGATGGCAAGGGCACACCGCCTTCTACGCGCAAGCGCCGCCCCAAGAAAAAGGCCACCGTCCCGAAGCAGAATGGAAACGCCGTCACATCCAGGTCGGTTCCGTCTCAAGTCGATACCTGGGATATTTTCGGCTTTACTGAAGGGGCAGATACCGGAGCAGCCGGCGACAAGTCGGTGTTTTCCGACGTTGTGATACGATATTTGCGATCGCAGGCTGGTCTCATTGGATTACGACGCAGCACCGGGATCAACGTCTCGATCAATGAGCGTCTGAGCGTTTGGCTTGCGGGTATCGGCTCGCTTCAACGCGATGAGTCGTTACCGGGGCAGCCGATGGTTGCGAATGCCGGCATGCTGTTCGGGTGGAAATATCGTGTGCTTCCGCGAGAAGCGGACGGGCTTGGGATCAGCGTTCATGCGGAGCCATTCTGGGAGCGAGCCGTCTCCGGAAATGCAACGGTGCGGCAAACCGCCGGCAGTGACCTGCAATTGATGGTCGACCGGGCGCTGGTCCCCGGCTCGCTTTTTGCCGCCATCAACATCGGCTATCAACCACAGACCGTCACCTCGATCGACGGAGCGACCCGCAGCGAGTCGGCTGTCGAAGTCAGCGGGGCTCTTTCGCGGCGATTCTTCGACAATGTGTTCATCGGAGTGGAAGCGCGCTATGCGAGAAGCCATGACGGCAATTTTCTCAATCGCTCGCTGGGGTGGGCCATTCTGGCTGGTCCGACGCTGCACGCCACCATCGGCCCGAACGGCTATTTCGGCATTGCATGGTCCGCGCAGCTGTTCGGGCGTGCAGCGGGCGAACCCCGTGGAAGTCTCGATCTGACGAATTACGAGCGGCACCAAGCAAGGTTCAAGCTCGGCTTTTCATTCTGAATTTGTCTTGCCACTCGTCATCGAAAGCCCTCCGGCCACAACCGGACTTCCGATCTTGGCGGTTTAGTTAACATCAAACAATCGTGTGCCTGAAAAAAAGCGACAGTCAATTCGCAACTTCAAAATTTTTTACGGATAAATTGCGCTCGATCGCATCCCGGGTCGGAGGTGCACAATGCATCGCGGCGGCGTATTTTTGGCGTTCTTGACAGTGCAGGAAGAGATGCCCCCCCGGGCCCCTCATGTCCCGGGATATCTCCGCGCGGGATCGGTCGGCGCGATCGCAGGAACCGTGGGGTCGAGGACGAATGCCCTGCGAGCCGCCCAAAGCCAGTTCCCGAGCACGAGACTCCTCCTGGCAGGGTCAAGCATCGGGGCCGCGCTCGTCGCATTGCTAGCCGTCAGCTTCGTCTGATTTGCAGGTGTCGGATCGGCCTTGCCCCGAGCGGAGCAGGCGGCTGGACATTGGCTCGTTTCGTTAACAGAAGCCGAATCCGGTACCCCAAAAGCGCCGATCACTTGTCATTATTATTCAGCGTTCTGCGGTTAGCTTTCAAGTCACGCGGCGGTTGGGGAAATTGGGGAAGGCATGCGCACCGCATTAGGCAGCGAACTGGTTGATCGCGCGCTCCCAGCCTCGCCGCCGATTGAACCCGACGACGCTGTCATACGGCGAAGCAATGTCGGATGGATGATCGCCGCCGCGGCATTCGTCGGAATGCTTGCCGGTTTCACCATGCATCTGATGAACCTTCGGATGCAGAATATTGGAATATCAGGATCGTTGATCAGTTTGAGCGTGGCCCTGCAGGCACTGGCCATCTGTGTGTCGGCGTTCGCGGCGAGGTGGATCCTCCCGAAGATTGGCCTGCGCGCGACATTGGCGACGGGCGGGATCTTGTGCAGTTCCAGCCTCTTGGCCATGTTCTTCAGCGTCGATTTCCATGTAATCAGCGGCCTGCGCATTGCATTTGCGGTTGGGCTGACGCCCCTCGTGATTGCAAGCGAGTACATCGTGACCGCCCACAATCGACACGATGCGCAGGGCCATGTGATCGCGTGGTACGCGACGGCGCTCGGCTTTGGAACGATCGCGGGCCCGCTGCTGGTCAGCGTCATCAACATCAACGATGCGAGTTCGTTTGCCGGTGGTGCCGGGATGCTGCTGCTCGGGACCGCGGCACTCCGCAATTTCCTGTCTGGCGACGAAGGCAAGTCGACCCGCCGGACCACGACTCTTGGTCCGCTTCTCTTCATGCCCGCCGCGTTCTACGCAGCCTTCGTTTTCGGAGCGGCCGACAATGGTGGCTTGTCGATGCTGCCAGTCTACGGATCGCTCAACGGCTACATCAATTCGGATGCGGCAACGCTGGCGGTGTTCGCCGCCATCGGCGCGACGATTTCGCCGTTTCCGGTGAGCTGGATCGCATCGCGCTTCGATACGACCCGCACGCTCGTCAGCCTCGCGATTTTTGCTATGGTGGTTACTGTTGCGTTGCCAAGCGCCATTCCGTCCAAGCCGGTGGCATTCGGCCTGGCAGCCGCTCTCGGCGCCATCATCGAAGGTATCTACACGGTCGCGCTGATCCACCTTTCACGCGAGCGCCGGGTCACTTGCCTGGCCTCGCTCAATGCCTGTTTCGTGTCGATGTGCTCACTTGGCGAAGTGGCGGGACCGATGGCCAGCAGCATCTCGATGGAGCTTCTCGGACCGCATGGCCTGGTGGTGACGCTCGCGATCGTGTTCGCCCTGTATGCTTCGAAACTCGTGAATCGAAGCATCGGAAAATCACAGGTCAGATTTGTATCTAATTAGGGTCCAGACTCATTAAATCCACCATACCATGGCCGCCGCCAGGCAGACAGAAGCCAGGTAGTTTCGCGCGAGCTTGTCATAACGCGTGGCGATACGC
>Ga0073934_10006951_pt1 | contig 16106 bp, 14 predicted proteins | sample LarsenN4metaG_FD_76834 | JGI IMG/M metagenome (GOLD analysis project Ga0073934, IMG submission 76834) | Hot spring sediment bacterial and archeal communities from British Columbia, Canada, to study Microbial Dark Matter (Phase II) - Larsen... ...
CGCCAGTGAAGCGCAGAGTGCTGCGCCCGATGCGGACAAGGTCGCCGTCTTTGAGCAGATGCACGGCTTCCAAGGGCTGCTCGTTGAGGTATGTGCCGTTGGCCGAGCCAAGATCCTCCACCGCCAGTTCGGAGTCCTTAAAGAAGAGTCGGCAATGGCGGCGGGAAGCTTTTTCGTCTTCAATGTGGATGTCCGCTGTCCGGGTGCGACCAATGATGTATTCCCGGCTTGGCTCCAGCGGAACGTTCTGCGTCTGACCCGCACCGGTTTGGAGGTGCAATGTCCAGTCCGTCGCGCCGCCTCCGCCGCCGGCGCTCCTCTGCGTGCTCATGGGCCGAGTGTAGGATGGCGGCTTTTGGCTGGTCAATTCAGAGTCCGTCACGGTGGTTATGCCGGATGGAACCCGCGACGCTCCGCCCGCGCACAATTGGCGCGGACGACGGCGAGAGCGGCGGGAAAAACCTTTGACTTGCCGGGGGCCGTGAAGATAATTCGTCAACGAAACCACCAACTATGGCGCGACTTGTAGTTCTTTCCGAAGGGTTCACCGGCCTCTCCTACGAGATCAAGGCGGAGAAAACCACGGTGGGGCGGATTGAGGACAATTCTTGGCAGATCGCCGACGCCTCTGTGTCCAGCCATCACGCCGAGATTGTGCTCAAGGGCGACGGGATTTGGGTCAAGGACCTGGACTCGACCAACGGCACTTTCATTGACGGCGAGCCGGTGACCGAGGCGCTGCTCAAACCGGGACAGATTCTGCGGCTGGGCGAGATTGACATGCGCTTGGAAGTGGCCACGGCCTCGGACAAAAAGGCGGCGGCCTCAACTCAAACCCGGGTGATCCCCCAGGGCGTCAAAATGAGCGACCTGGAGCGCGGACGGCCCAAACTCGCGCCGGAAACGTCCGCCATGTTCAAGAAGAAGAACGACAAGGGGACGAAGGTGTTCATCGCGGTCACCATTGGCATTCTCGTGGTCATTGTCGTTCTGCTGATCGTGATCCTCATGCGGCTCAAATCCTGAGCGCACCCCTTACTCCTTCAGCCAGCCCGCCACTTCCTTCGCCGCGTAAGTGATCACGATGTCCGCGCCCGCACGGCGCAGGCTCAACAGGGCTTCCAACGTCACCGCCTTTTCGTCCAGCCAGCCCCGGGCCGCCGCCGCCTTGATCATGGAGAATTCTCCGCTCACCGCGTAGGCGGCCGTGGGCAAGCGAAAGGTGCTCTTCACCCGGTGAATAATGTCCAAGTACGCCAGCGCGGGCTTCACCATCACAATGTCCGCGCCTTCAGCCACGTCCAGCGCGACCTCCCGCATGGCTTCATCCGAATTCGCGGCGTCCATCTGGTAACTAAGACGGTCACCGAACTTCGGGGCGGATTCCGCCGCGTCGCGAAAAGGTCCGTAGAATGCCGAGGCGTACTTGGCCGCGTAGGACATGATGGGCGTGTGGCTGAAGCCCGCCTGGTCCAGCGCCGCCCGGATGGCGCGCACCCGTCCGTCCATCATGTCGCTGGGCGCGACGATGTCCGCGCCCGCCTCCGCGTGACTGGCCGCCGTGCGGGCGAGCAGCGCCAGCGAGGGATCGTTCAACACGCGAGTGCCGCGGGGGCCGGGCTTCACAACGCCACAATGCCCGTGGCTCATGTACTCGCACAGGCAAACGTCCGTGAGGACGAGCAAGCCGGGCAGTTCCCGCTTCAGCAAGCGCACCGTCTGCTGGACGATGCCGTTGCGCGCGTAGGCGCCGGAGGCCCGTTCATCCTTCCTTCCGGGGATGCCGAACAAAAGCACGGACGGCACCCCGGCGGCGAAGGCCAGCCCGGCGTCCCTCACCAACTCGTCTGGCGACAGTTGAAACACACCCGGCATCGAACCTACCGGCTGGCGCACCTTGCGGCCGGGCCGCGCGAACAACGGCAGCACCAGTTGCTCGGCGCTCAAGCGCGTCTCCCGCACCAGCCGGCGCAGCGCAGGCGACTCGCGCAGGCGGCGTGGGCGGTGGACGGGGAATCCGCCGTAGGGCAGGGGAGAGGACATGGGCGGTGCAAAGGCTATTTCCCGCCAAAATCAATCACAAACACCTCCGCCATGATCGGCTTGAGGTGTTTTTCCACAAACTCCTTGTGCGCCGGATGCGGCAGGTAATCGTCGCGCTCCTTAGTGCCCTTGAAGGTGGCGATGTAGCAGTGCGTGAAGCCCCGGTTCAACCCCTCCGGGCTGTTGTTCCTCCCGTGCTCGAACTTCACGATTCCACTGATCTTGTCCTTGAGCGCGACGAACTCCTTTTCCATGGCGGCGATCTGCGCGGCCGTCGTCCCTTCCTTGAATTTGAGACAAACGACGTGCTGCACCTTGCGGCTGGGCTGGCCCTCTTTCTGGGGCTTCTTCTCCTTGTCCGCGGCGGACGCGGGCAGTGTGACAACACAGATCAAGGCGGCGGCAAGCAGGGTGAAAAAAAGTTTCATGAGACAGTGATGTTGGTTTGGGTGTAGGCTAACGGCTCGCACCCGCCCTTGGCAAGCGGCGGTCGCGTGACGCGGCGGCATTCCCGGCAATGGACGGGCATGCCGGGGGCATGGGCAGGGCAGGGGAGTGAAAGTGTCAATTTCCCCCTTTCCATGTCCGGGCCGGCCGCTATCTTGTCCGCTCTTTGACGGCGGAAGCGGTGGTTCGCGCCGCCCGGTGGATTGTTTGACACAGCCCGATGGACATCTCGCACATACGCAATTTCAGCATCATCGCCCACGTGGACCACGGGAAGACGACGTTGTCGGACCGGCTGTTGAGCCGCACTGGCACGGTGGCGGACCGGGACATGCAGGATCAGTTGCTCGACGCGATGGAACTGGAGCGCGAGCGCGGCATCACGATCAAGGCGCATCCGGTGACGATGTATTACCAGGCGAAGAACGGGGAGCAGTATGAGCTGAACCTGATTGACACGCCGGGACACGTGGATTTCGCCTACGAGGTGTCGCGAAGCCTCAATGCCTGCGAAGGGGCGTTGCTGATCATTGACGCGGCGCAGGGCGTGGAGGCGCAGACGGTCGCCAACCTGCACCTGGCGATGAAGCAGGAACTGACGATCATTCCGGTCATCAACAAGATTGACCTGCCGCACGCGGACATCGCGATGGCGAAGCGGCAGCTTGAGGACATCCTGGCGATCCCGGCGGAGACAGCGTTGCTGGCGAGCGCGAAGGAGGGGATCGGCATTGAGGAGATATTGGAGGCCATCGTGGAGCGGATTCCGCCGCCCAAGCCGACGGGCGCACCAAGTTTGCAGGCGCTGTGCTTTGACTCTTTTTACAACACCTACAAGGGCGTGGTGACACATGTGCGGGTGTTCAACGGTGAGTTGCGACCGGGAATGCAGGTGTTGTTAAGCCACACGGGCAAGACATCCGAGATCAAGGAGGTAGGCAGCTTCAATCCCAAACCCTACACGCGTCCGCGCCTGGGAGTGGGGGAAACGGGTTTTTTCACCGCCAACATCAAAAGCCCGAAGGAGATCAAGATCGGCGACACGATCACCGAGGCGCGGCAGCCCTCGCCGGCGCTGCCGGGCTTCCAAGAGGTGCATCCGATGGTGTTCAGCGGATTGTACCCGGTGAATTCGGCGGATTACGAACTGCTCAAGACGAACATCGAGAAACTGCAGCTGAACGACTCGGCGCTGGTGTATCAGACAGAGTCGTCGGCGGCGCTGGGGTTTGGTTTCCGCTGCGGGTTCCTGGGTTTGCTGCACATGGAAATCGTACAGGAGCGGCTGCGGCGCGAATATGACATGGCCATCATCGCGACGTATCCGAGCGTGGTGTACCGTGTGACGACGACGGACGGGAAGACACTGGAGGTGGACAACCCGGCATTGATGCCGGAGGTGACGAAGATTGAGCGGATCGCGGAGCCAATGGTCAAAACGTTCGTCATCTGCCCGAACGAACACATCGGCGACATCATGGCGCTCATCAGCGACAAACGCGGGGTGCTGGAGCACACCGAGACACTCGACCCGCGCCGGGTGATGCTGACCGCACTGACGCCGCTAAACGAAATCCTCATTGATTTCCATGACCGCATCAAAAGCATCACCCGCGGCTACGGCTCGATGGATTACGAGCACGCGGACTACATGGAGAGCGACATGGTGAAGCTGGACATGCTGGTGAACGGGGAGCCGGTGGACGCCTTCTCGTGCCTCGTGCATCGCAGCAAGGCGGAATCGCGGGGCAGGGCACTGGCGGCGAAATTGAGCGAGGTCATTCCGCGGCACCAGTTCCAGATTCCCATCCAGGCGGCCATTGGCGGAAAAATCGTGGCCCGCGAATCAGTGAAGGCGTTCCGCAAGGACGTGACCGCCAAGTGCTACGGCGGCGACATCTCGCGCAAACGCAAGCTGCTGGAGAAGCAAAAGGAGGGCAAAAAGAAAATGAAAGCGTTTGGCTCGGTGCAGATTCCGCAAGAGGCGTTCATCGAGGTGTTGAAGGCGTGATTATGTTCATCTGGCGCTGGCTGACCTCAAAAAGCTACCGGCAGGCGACAGAATTGCGCCGCCAGGTGCGCAAGCATCTCAACGCCCAACGCGACATCCTCAAGCCCGAGGCCATCGCGGCGCTGGAGCGCACAATTGCCGACCTGGGCCAGGCGCTGGCGCAACCGCCCGACAAGAAGCGCCTTGGTGAGCAGATGGAGCTGGTGGAAAAAGTTGCAGGCCAGCATCTCAAGCCCTACCCAAATGCGAATATCCGGGAGAACATAGACGTGGTGCTGGTCGCCGTGGCCGTGGCGCTGGGCGTGCGGACGTTCTTCCTCCAGCCATTCAAGATTCCCACCGGTTCCATGCAGCCAACGCTGTATGGGATCGTGCATGGCAGCATCTCCGACACGCCTTCCGGCGAACTGCCGTCGTGGCCGCGGAGGGTGTTTGACCGGATGTTCTACGGCATGAAATACGTCCAGGTCATCGCGGAGGAAGACGGTGTGTTTGAGGGAGAATATTCAGAGCCGGAGCGGGTATGGGGATTGCCGAAGTTTCTGATCAGCAAGCAACGCTTCCGGGTGGGCACCAAGGAATACGTGGTTTGGTTTCCGCCCGACAACCTGATCGAGGCGCCGCGGCTGGATCGCACCACCTACAACCGCTCCGGACTCTTTCCCGGGCGCGAGTTCAAAAAGGGCGAGCCTATCATCAATGTCTGGGTGCGCAGCGGCGACCATCTGTTTGTGGACCGGCTGACATACAATTTTCGCCAGCCAAAGCGCGGCGAGATTATTGTGTTTGAGACGAAAGCCATCGAACCACACGCGGCCAGCAGGTTCGGCATCTCGCGCGACATGTTCTACATCAAACGGCTGGTGGCTCTCGGCGGCGAGAAAGTCCAAATCGGCGAGGATCATCATCTGGTGATTGACGGCACCCGGCTGGACGCCGCCACGCCACGATTTGAGAACGTGTATTCGTTTGATGGGCGTGCCCGCGAAAACGATTACATTGGCCATACGGCGATTCAATTGTTTCATGATGGGAATGCTCTCGTCGTGCCACCCGGCCACTATCTGGTCATGGGCGACAACACGCGCAGCAGCCTCGACTCGCGATACTTCGGTTCCTTTCCCAGAGAATACGTCATTGGCAAGTCGTGTTTCGTTTATTGGCCCATCAGCGAACGCTTTGGCTGGTCCCACCGTTGATGCTTTTCAACAAGAGTCATATATTATATTCACAATGTATGTTCTGTCTAATAATGTTGAACCATCTATTTGGCCACCCCGTTGCCTCCTGATAACACCCACGGGATTTCGTTGGCCGGAACCTTATCTGGTCTTTTTCCTTTGCCCATCCGCTGCCCTCTCTTAGCCTCGCGCGCAATGCTGGCCATGCCGTACGAGCTGTCGCTCGCCTTGCGTTATCTGCGCCCCAAGCGGACCTTCGTTTCCGCCATCACACTCATTTCCATCGTCGGGGTGACGCTTGGCGTAGCGGTGCTGATCATCGTCATCGCCGTGATGAGCGGCTTTGACAAGGAGTGGCACGACCGCATCTTGGGCTTCAACGCGCATCTCAAGGTGCGCTCTGAAACCGGGCGGATGGAAACCTACGCGCTGGTGGCAAACGAACTGCGCAAGAACCCGCACGTGCTTGGCGTCGCGCCTTTCATCGAGGGCAAGGTGCTGGTGAAAACCCAGCCGGTATCCGGCGATCCGCAAATTGACGGGCCGGTGCTGCGTGGCATTGATCCTGCCGCCGAAGCCACGGTCAACATCCTCGCCAAGAACATTGTCGAAGGCGAATTTGACCTCAGTGACAACGGCTTGCTGGTGGGACGGGACTTCGCCTGGAACCTCGGATTGAAAGTGGGCGACCGGCTGGCCATCTATTCGCCTGCCAACCTCGGTGAATTGGAGGCGGGCGGCGGCAAAGTGGCCGTACTGCCCGACGACTTCGTCATTAAGGGCATTTTCGATGTCGGCTTCGCGGACTTCAACGCGCTCGTCATCTTCACTTCCCTGGAAAATGCTCAGCGGCTTTACGATCTGGATGACGCCGTGCATGGCGTGGTGGCAAAACTGGACGATCCCTACGCCGCCCCACAGGTGTGTGCGGCAATGGAAGCGACGCTGGGGGATGATTATTTAACCCGGAACTGGATGCTGGATTATTCCGACATCTTCAACGCACTCGTCGTTGAGAAGAACATGATCCGCTTTCTGCTGTTCTTCATCGTGCTGGTGGCGGCCTTCGGCATCACCAGCTCGCAGATCACCTTCGTCGTGCAGAAGACGCGCGAGATCGGAACCTTGAAGGCGCTGGGGGCTACCTCCGGGCAGATCATGCGGGTTTTCCTGGGCCAGAGTTGCGTCATCGGCGCGCTGGGCGTGGCGGTGGGACTGGGACTGGGACTGATGGCGCTGCACTGGCGCAATGAATTCTTGAACTTCATGAACGGCGTGCTGGGTTTCGACCTGCTGCCGTCGTCCATCTACAAACTGCCGGAACTGCCGGTGTTGATCCTGTCGAGCGACATCGCGGTCATCTGCGGCGGGTCGCTGTTGATCTGCCTGCTGGCCGGGCTGGTGCCCGCGTGGATCGCCGGACGGCTGCAACCAGTGGAGGCGTTGCGCCATGAGTGAGGCCAAAGAACAGCCGCTGCTGGTCGCCCGTGGTGTGGAGAAAACCTACATGTTGGGCAAGCGCACCTTGCGTGTGCTCAAGGAGGTCAACCTGACAGTGCGGCGCGGTGATTTCCTCGCCCTACGCGGCGCGTCCGGCGCCGGTAAGAGCACGCTGCTGCATTTGCTGGGTGGGCTGGACCGGCCCAACGCCGGCAGCATCCACTTCGAGGGCCAGGACTTGTCCCGGCTGCCGGCCAGCGAACTGGCGCGCTTCCGCAACCGCCGCATTGGGCTGGTCTTTCAAGCTTTCCATCTGCTACCCGAGCTCGACGCCCTGGAGAATGTTTGCCTTGCCGCCCGCATCGCCCGCTGTCCGGCAAGCGAAACCTCGGCCAAAGCCCGCTCCCTGCTGGCGCGCGTGGGTCTGGCGGAACGCATGGAACACCGCCCACTGGAGCTTTCCGGTGGCGAGCAGCAGCGCGTCGCCATCGCCCGCGCGCTCATCAACGACCCCGTCCTTGTGCTGGCGGACGAGCCCACCGGCAACCTCGACTCGCACACCGGCGGGGAAATCGTCGAACTGCTTTGCGGCCTGCGCGGCGAGCTCGGCATGACCCTGGTCATCGCCACCCACGACGCCCGCGTCGCGGCGCGGGCCGAGCGGGTCGTGGAACTGGTGGACGGGATCGCGTTCCCCCCCGCAGCCTCAGCCAAGCCGGGGTCAAGATGCGCCCTCTCGGAATAACGAGTCCAACTCCGTTCTTGCATCCTGCCGTTTCACTGGTCAAATGCCCCTCACGCTTCGGTTGCAACGCCGCAAATGGCGTGTTGCCGCCGGGGCGTTTTGAATCAATGGCCAAAGAAGAACCAATCGAGCTGGTCGGCTCGGTGACCCAGGTGTTGCCGGGCACGATGTTCCGCGTGGCACTCCCCAACGGCCACGAGGTGCTTGCCCACATTTCCGGCAAGATGAGGAAAAATTTCATCCGCATCAGTGTGGGCGACAAGGTCAACGTCGAGATGTCCCCGTACGATCTCTCCAAGGCTCGCATCACCTTCCGGCACCGCTGATCCCCTGCCCCGGAAAACTCACCCGGAACGGCCCGGACCCATTGAGCTTGCCGGTTCCTGTGAACCCGCCGCGGACCACGCGGCAATCACGCGCAACCGCTGTTTCTCCACGCGGACAATCGCCGGTAGTTCCCCTGCCGCTTCGCCGTCGAGTTCCAATGGCACCCGCTGAACCGAGTGCAATTCCAGTTGTTCGCACTGGAAATAGCGCATGTCCGGGGGCGCATACACACGCCCGACAACGGCGCCGAGCGCAAAGCGCATCAAGGTCCACCAGTCCAGCCGAGGATAGACGCACACGTCGAGCAGGCCATCGCTCGGCACCGCCTTGGGGAAAAAAGCGTACGGCCCGGCGTAAAAGCGGCCGTTGCCGAGCAGCACCCACTCCCCGCTGAAGCGTTCACCTCCCCAGCGGCACTCCACCAGCGGCCTTCGCTCATTCAAAGCTTGGAGAAACGCCAGCGCATAAGCCAGGCGCCCGACGCGCTTTTTCGTCGTCCAGTCCACCCGCTCCACCGCCCGTGCGTCCAGGCCCGCGCCAGCCATCTGCGCGAAACAAAGGCGCTTGGTCCGTCCGCCCGATGGCAACTCCACCCACGGCAGATCCACCGTGCGCGCCGCGCCGCGCCGGATGGTTTCAAAGGCGCTTTGCAGCTTGAAGGGAATGCCATGCTCAAGGGCGAACACGTTCACCGTGCCCAACGGCAGCACCCCCAGCCGCGCACGCGCCAGACCATCCGGTGCGGTGGCCAGGCCGTTGAGCACCTCGTTGACCGTGCCATCGCCGCCGGCGGCCACAATGGTATCGAAGCCCTCCTCCACGGCCTCGCGGGCCAGGTGCGCGGCCTCACCCGCCTGCCGCGTGGGCTTGAGCGCGCAGCCGGCGGCAATCTCGTTCAAATGGCGGCGGAAATGCCGGGCCTTGTTGCCCTTGGCCGTGGGGTTGAAGATCACGCAAATCCGCACGGGCGAGATTGTGAGAAGGGCGCGTGTCCAGCCAAGCCTCAAGTCACCTCGGGCGTGGGCAGGCGAGTTCCCTTGCCAGCCGCACCTTCAGCCGCTAAACGAGTCCGCGACCTTGAATCGGCGGCCACCGCAAAATCCCCTTGTCAACCCATGAATCTGAAAACACTTCTGGCATCCGGCACCGTGTTGCGTGAACCGGTGGGCATGGGCAACGGCTACTGGGCGGGATGCCCCGGCTTCTGGCATGACACCTTGGACGGGGTGGACTACCTGACGTACCGCATCCGCCGTCCGCGCGGTGTGCAGCCGGAGCGGGGCGGTGAAGTCCGTGTCGCGCGCTCGACCGATGGCCGGACTTTCGAGGATGTCTGGCGCCTGACCAAAGACCAGGTGAACAGCGCCTCCCTCGAACGCACGCATCTCACGCGCGGGTTGGATGGCCAGTACCGGTACTTCGCCAGCCATGTCGCGCCCGAAGATGGCCGCTGGTGCGTGACCAGTGCCAAGGCGGTTAGCGCGACGGCAATTAACGCGGCCAACATGAAACGGCTGTTCACAGCCCAGGATTTCAAACTGGAAGGCATCAAGGATCCGTGGGTGTTCCGGGCGGGCGATGCCTATTTCATGCTGTTAAGCATCGCCTTGCCCACGGCGCGGACTTCCAGCGCTTCCCATGGCACGCTCGACATATTCAACACGGGTGAATGCGTCTCCGCCACCGGCATGGCGGTGTCCACAGACCTCGATCACTGGGACTATCTGGGCACAGCGTTTGAGCCTGGAGCGACGGGCTGGGACCGCTACTGCCGGCGGATCAATTCCGTGCTGCCGTACAACGGGCGCTTCTACGGTTTCTACGACGGCAGCGCCAGCCACCAGGAGAACTACGAGGAAAAATGCGGCCTGGCCGTGTCTGATGATCTGAAATCTTGGCGTAGTCTGACCCCGGACGGCCCCTTGGTGACCAGCCCGTTCGCCTCCGGCTCGTTGCGTTACGTGGACGCCCACCTCCCCAGCCCAATCCCGGGCAAGGTGCGCTGGTTCTATGAATTTGCCCGCGAAGACGGCGCACATGATTTGCGTGCCACCGATGTTGATCTGGGGGCCGTGTTCGCCGCTTTGCCACCTGGCTGAACACCCGCCAGCGGCGCGCATGAGGATGGTTCCCAAGTGGTCCGGCTCTCCCTTTCGCCTCGACAGTGACGCAGGCCAGGCTCACTCTTTGCCCACTACCAGATGACACCGCCATGAGCACCGAATATCTCTTTCCCATCCGCCTTAGCCGGCGTGATTTTTTCATAAGCGCCGGGTCCGCCGCCTTGACCGCGCCTGCCTTGGGCCAGGCCGCCGCCAAATCGAAAAGAGAGGCCGTGCGCATCGGCTCCGGCAAGTGGCAGTATGAACTGGACGAAACCTGGGGGAAGCTGGCCGAAGGCATGACGTACGGCTTCGGCTGCGGCATCGCCTGCGACGCGAAGGACCGCATTTACGTGACCACGCGCTCACAGAACCCCTGCGTGGCCGTGTTCGACAAGAAAGGCACCTTGCTGGAAACCTGGAGCAAGGATTTCGCCAGCGCGCTGGGCTACAGCGTGCCGCAGGTGGCGGACACGGCGCACGGCGTTTACTGGAGCCAGGAGGGCAAGGAGGAATTTCTCTATTTCACCGAAAATGTCAGCACGAACAAGGAGGGCGTGAAGCTTGGCAAACGCGTGGTCAAGACTGATTTGAGCGGCAAGGTTGTTTACGAAATCGGCAACGTCGCGAAGGTCGGCAGCACCGCGCAAAAGTTTGACTGGACGAACCCCACCGACGTGGCGGTCGCGCCAAACGGCGACATCTACGTGGTGGACGGCTACGGCAGCCAGCGCGTGAGCCGGTTCGACAAAAATTTCACCCACTTGAAAACGATTGGGACGCGCACGGAGGCCAAGCAAAAGGGACCGGAGGCTCCCCACGGCTCGTTCCTCACCTGTCACGGCGTCTGGGTCAACACACTGCGCAAGGAGGCCCCGGAAGTTTACATAGCGGATCGCAACAACAACCGCATCGAGGTCTTCGATCTGGAACTGGAGTACAAGCGAACCATCAGCGGCGAGTTCGTGCGCAACCCCTGCTGCTTCTACCAGGCGCGCGGCCACTTGTTCATCCCCGACCTTGCCAGCATGGTGACGATCCTCGACGCCAAAGACCAGCCGGTGGCGATGCTGGGCGACGGCCGGGGAGTGCGGAAGGAGGAGTTTGAGACGGGCCATCCGGACAGGTTTGCCGCGCCCCACGCGCTGACAGTGGATTCACAGGGCAACCTGTACGTGCTGGAATGGCTGCCTTACGGCCGCGTGCGAAAATTTCGCAAAGTATGAGAGGCGGCGGCGGCATCCCGTAGCCGGCCCGGCTGAGGGCATTTGCTCCTTTGCAAGTCCCAAGGCTGGATGTCCTGAAAGCGGCTTGCGCGCCCCGCGCACGGGCAAATGCTGTTGAGCTTGCGCAAAGGACGCTTACCATTGTCCCGGATGCACCGCGCGCATGAACGCTGACGTCACGTTTGCCCTGGAAAAAGCTCCCTGGCCCGCTTTGCTGGTCGAGAGTCCGGGCATCATCCGCCGGGCGAACCGCGCCGCCGCGAGCCTCCTCGGCGCACGGATCAAGAGTGGCGAGTGCCCGCTGGCCTGTATCTGGTCTGAAGCCAACCCGATGATGCCGGAGGAACTCTTGCTGCACGCGTTCGATACGGAAGCGGTCTGTCTTGAAATCCAGCTTCGGCTGAAAGATGGCCTCGGTGATACCCTGCCGACGTTCATCTGTCCCGCAGAGAGCAATGGACGGCGTTACTTCCTGGTGCAGTTCTTCAAGGGCATTGCGGCCATCCCGAACCCCGCCTTCCGGCCGTCCAACACGCCGGCGGCTCCGGCGCCCATGCAAGGAACTCCCTGGCCATCCCCGTCGGCGCCAGGGAGCGCATCACCACACATCGGAACAAGCGGCCCGCCACCCCCGCCACAGAACCGCGACACGGCCAGCAGCGACCCAGACGCGACCTCTGATGCTGGAACCACGCAAAAATTGAAAATGGACAGTGCGCTCCAGCTAACCCGCACGGTGGCGTTGGACTTCAACAATGCGCTCACAAGCATTCTCGGTCACACGTCGCTGTTGCTGGGAAAAATGGAGGCGAGCCACCCCTGGCGAAACTCCCTGCTGGAGGTGGAAAAAGCCGCCAGCAAGGCGGCGGAGATCGCCCACGACCTGGCGGAATTCGGCCGACAGGACAAAACCGCGTCCCCCTCCCACGCCGAAGGCAACCTCAACGACCTGCTCCGGCGCTCGGTCGAACTGTTCAAATCCCAAGCGGGCGCGGGTGTCGAGTGGAAGCTGCACCTGGAGGGCAAACTTTGCGCGGCGCGATTTGACGAGGCCAAGATTCAGCAGGCGATTGTCAAGGTGCTGGAAAACGCCGTGCAGGCCGTCGGCCCCACAGGGCGCATTCTTGTGTTTTCGCGAAATCGTGAGTTGGAAGAGACTGTGGTGGATGGCACGGCGCGGCTCGCGCCCGGCACCTATGTTTGCGTGGAGATTTCCGACACCGGAGCGGGCATTGCTCCAGAAGTGTTGCCACGGGTGTTCGAGCCGTTTTTCACCACAAAAAGGGGTCACCGCGGCCTTGGCCTGGCCTTGGTGTACGGCATCGTCACCAATCACGGCGGCTCCGTGGCCGTATCAAGCGCGCCTGGCAGGGGCACGACCGTCCGCATCTACCTGCCAGCCACCCGCAAACTCATCCGCGACAAGAGCTACAAGGACGACGACCTGCGCGGCCATGAGACCATTCTCATTGTGGACGACGAGGACTTGCTGCTGACGATGGGACGCATGATCCTGTCCTCGTACGGTTACAAGGTATTGACGGCCAACGACGGACGCAAAGCCATGGAGTTGATGTCCGATGCGGTCACGCCAGTGGACCTGGTGCTCACCGATTTGGTAATGCCGAACATGAGTGGCCGCGAACTGATTGAGCATCTGAAAGTCATAGCCCCCGAAGTGCCCATCATCTGCATGACTGGCTATGTGCATCCCGGCGCGAAGTCGGCGGAAAACTTCCTCCAGAAACCCTTCACGAGTCAGAGCCTGCTGGCCAAGGTGAAAGAAACCCTGAACATGGCAAGCACGTCATAAGCAAACGTCATCGTTGACATTGCACCCGGGCTTTGATGACTCTCCGGCGTGCAAATCGAGAGTCTCAAAGTCTTTTGCGATCTCGCCGAAACGGAGAGTTTCACCAAGTCCGCCCAGATCAACAAGATCACCCAGTCCGCCGTCAGCCAGCAGATCAGCGCCTTGGAGCGCCATTTCAAGACCACATTGATCGAACGCAGCCGCAAGCGCTTCCGCCTCACGATCGAGGGGCAGGTGCTTTACGACTACAGCAAGCAAATCATTCTCTCCTATGAGTCACTGCACAACAAGGTGGACGAGATCAAGAACATCGTCTCCGGCAACATCCGCGTGGCGACGGTCTACAGCATCGGCCTTCACGAACTGCCCGACCACATCAAGCGCTACCTCAAGGCCCATCCGACCGTTAACATCCGCGTCGAATACCGCCGCTCCAACCAGGTTTACGACGATGTCGTGGGCAACACTGTGGACCTTGGATTGGTCGCCTACCCGACCACTGACGCGCGTCTCACGGTCATTCATTTGAAGAACGATCCCCTTGTGCTGGTCTGCCACCCCCGACATCCGCTGGCGGGAGTTCGATCCATGAAAATCAAGGGCTTGGCCGGCCACAAGTTCATCGCTTTCGATCCCGACATTCCCACCCGCCGCGCCATTGACCGCACGCTCAAGGAACACAAGGTCGAAGTCAAAACCGTCATGGAGTTCGACAACATCGAGACCGTGAAACGCGCGGTGGAAATCGACGCCGGGGTGGCCATCCTGCCGCACAACACCATTCTCAGCGAACTGGAGAAAAAGACGCTGGCCGAGGTGATCATTGAGGATGTGCAGCTTTACCGGCCCATTGCCGCCATCCACAAGAAGACCAAGGTGCTTTCACCCGCCGCGCGAGAGTTTATCACCCTGCTCAAAGGCTGAACGAGCGGTCATTTCAGCCTGTCGGGGTTCAAAGCCCGCAAGTCCTTTGGCAGGAAGATGCCGTCCTTGCGGATGAGTTCGCCGTCGAACCACACCTCGCCCCCGCCCCATTCCTTGCGCTGAATGAGCACCATGTCCCAGTGGACCGCCGAGCGGTTGCCATTGTCACAGTCCTCATACGCCTGCCCGGGCGTGAAATGCAGCGAACCAGCAATCTTCTCGTCAAACAGGATGTCGCACATCGGGTTCATGATGTGGGGATGAAAGCCGAGGCTGAACTCGCCCACGTAACGCGCCCCCGCGTCCGTGTCGAGAATCTCGTTCAACTTTCGCTCGTTCGATCCGGTGGCCTTGACGATCTTGCCCGCCTTGAACTCCAGCCGGATGTTTTCAAACTTCGTGCCCGCGTAGATCGTCGGCGTGTTGAACTGGATCACGCCGTTGACCGAGTCCCTCACCGGGCAGGAGAAGACCTCGCCGTCCGGGATGTTCCGCAATCCTTCGCACTTGCGTGCGCCGATGCCCTTGATGCTGAAGGTCAGGTCGGTGCCCGGCGACTTCAGGCGCACTCGGTCGGCCTTTCGCATCCGTTTCTCCAGCGGAATCATCGCCCGCGCCATTTTCGCGTAATCCATGGTGCAGACGTCGAAGTAAAAGTTCTCAAACGCCTCCGTGCTCATGTTCGCCGCCTGCGCCATGCTCGGCGTGGGCCAGCGCAACACGCACCACTTGGTCTTGTTCACGCGGTGGTTGAGCACCGGACGCAGCGTTTTGGAGTAAAGCTGGAGCTTGTCCGCCGGCACATCGCTGGACTCGCTGGCGTTGGCGCTGCCGCGAATGGCGATGTAGGCCTCCATCCGCCGCATCCGGTGCATCTCGATGTCCCGCACCAGTGCCGCGTGTCTCGCATCCGTGCCCAGCAGCACCTCGCGCGTCACCCGCGTGTGGCGCACCTCCACCACCGGCACGCCGCCTGCCCGCCGCGCCGCGCGCATCAGTTCCACGGTGAATTCATCCGGCACATCCGCCATGTCCAGCAGGATGCGCTCACCCTTCTTCAAGGCGCAGGAATAATGGATCAACAGCTTCGCCAGTTTCGTGTAACGCGGGTCAGTCATAATTGCAAATGGCCTTGAAACTACCGGCTGGTGGCCCTTTGTCCAGCCACGAGCTTCTGTTCGATCCTTCGCCAGGCGCGCTCCTGACGCTTCGTCTCCGCCCGCAACAACTCTTCCGCCGACCAGCCCCTGCCCTGCGCGTACGCCGCCAAATCGAACAGCGCTTGGGCCAGCTCTGATTTTCCCAGTTTGCAGCGGCTTTTGCCAGTCACTGGCAAGCTGGCTTTGCGGGCCTTCTTCACCAGTTTCTCCGCGCGCTGCAAGGCGGGCAGGTGTTTGGGAATGCCGTCCAGCGCGGATGGGCGCTCATGCTTCGTCCCCTTCTTTTCATCGCGCTTGAGCACCTCCCACTGCGCGAGCACGGCGTCGGCGGTGGTTAACGTCTGGTCGCCAAAGACGTGCGGATGGCGGTGGACGAGCTTGTGGACGATGCGTTCACAGACTTCGTCGAAGTCGAATGCGCCGCGCTCGCGCGCGAGCTGGCAGTGGAAGATGACTTGCAGCAGCAGGTCGCCCAACTCCTCGACCATCTCGTGTTCGTCGCCCGCCTCGATGGCGTCCAGCAGTTCATAAACCTCCTCCACCGCATGATGGCGGAGTGTCAGATGATCCTGCTCACGGTCCCACGGGCAGCCGTCCGGCGCGCGCAGCCGGGCCATCAGCTCGATCAGATCCTTGATGGGCGATCCGTGGCGTTTCAGCGGCCGGCGTGCTCTGGTTTTTGGCATC
>Ga0073934_10006954_pt1 | contig 16105 bp, 13 predicted proteins | sample LarsenN4metaG_FD_76834 | JGI IMG/M metagenome (GOLD analysis project Ga0073934, IMG submission 76834) | Hot spring sediment bacterial and archeal communities from British Columbia, Canada, to study Microbial Dark Matter (Phase II) - Larsen... ...
CCCGTCTCCGCCAAAACCTTCGTAATCGCCGCAGTCAGCGACGTCTTCCCATGATCGACATGCCCGATCGTGCCAATGTTGCAATGCGGCTTCGTCCGCTCAAACTTCGCTTTCGCCATCGGGGCTCTCCAACTACCTCGAAATCGTTTCGTCAGGCGAACTTCGCCTGAACCTCCTGAGCAACGGCCTGCGGGACCTGCTCGTAATGATCGAACTGCATGGTGTACTGGGCGCGACCCTGGCTCATCGACCGGAGCTGGTTGACGTAGCCGAACATGTTCGCCAGCGGTACCATCGCGTTCACGACCTGCGCGTTGCCGCGCGTATCCGTACCGACGATCTGGCCGCGGCGCGAATTGATGTCGCCAATGACCGAGCCGAGATACTCCTAAGGCGTCACGACCTCGACCTTCATGATCGGTTCCAGCAGGACGGGGCTCGCCTTCTGAAGCGCCTCGCGGAGCGCGGCGCGCGCCGCGATCTCGAACGCCAGGGCTGAGGAGTCGACGTCGTGATAGGCGCCGTCGACCAAAGCCACGTGAACGTCCACGACCGGGAAGCCGGCAAGAACGCCCGAGGTCAGTACCGAATTCACGCCCTTCTCGACGCCGGGGATATATTCCTTCGGCACCACGCCGCCGACGATCTGGCTCTCGAACGAGTTGCCCTTGCCGGCACCGGCGGGTGTTACCTCAAGCTTCACGCGCGCGAACTGACCCGAACCCCCCGTCTGCTTCTTGTGCGTGTAATCCACGCTGGTCGGACGCGTGACAGTCTCGCGATAGGCCACCTGCGGCGCGCCGACATTCACCTCCACCTTGTGGGTCCGGCGGAGGATGTCGACCTTGATGTCGAGATGCAGCTCTCCCATGCCCTTCAGGATTGTCTGGCCGCTCTCCGGATCGGTCGAGACACGGAAGGACGGGTCCTCGGCCGCGAGCCGCGACAGGGCAACACCCAGCCGCTCCTGGTCGCCCTTGGTCTTTGGCTCGACCGCGATCTCGATGACCGGGTCGGGGAATTCCATCTTCTCGAGGATGACGGGATTCTGCGGGTCGCAGAGCGTGTCGCCGGTGCGGGCCTCCTTCATGCCGGCCAGCGCGATGATATCGCCGGCATAGGCCTCCTTGATGTCCTCGCGATGGTTCGCGTGCATCAGGAGCATGCGGCCCACGCGCTCTTTCCGGTCGCGGGGCGAGTTGAGGAGCGACATGCCGGTCTCGACCTTGCCGGAATAGACCCGACAGAAGGAGAGCGTGCCGACGAAGGGATCGTCCATGATCTTGAAGGCAAGCATGGCTAGCGGCTCGTCGTCGGACGCCCGGCGCACGACTTCCTCGCCCTTGCGAGGATCGACCCCCTTGATCGGCGGCACGTCGAGGGGCGACGGCAGATAATCCACCACCGCATCGAGCAAAGTCTGCACGCCCTTGTTCTTGAAGGCCGAGCCGCAGAGAACAGGATAGAAAGCGCCGGAGATTACCGCCTTGCGGATGAGCCGCTTCAGTGTCGCCTCGTCGGGCTCCTTGCCCTCGAAGAATGCGGCGAGCGCCTCGTCGTCGAGTTCGACCGCCGCCTCGATGAGCTGCGCGCGGTAGGTTGCCGCCTTTTCCTTCAGATCGTCCGGAATATCGACGATATCGAAGATCGCACCCTTTTCCTCCTCGCGCCAGACGACGCCGCGCATGCGGACGAGATCGACGACTCCCTTGAAGGAGGCTTCGGTTCCGATCGGGAGCTGGATGGGGACCGGTTTGGCGCCGAGGCGCTTAACGATGTCGTCGAGGCATTTGTAGAAATCGGCGCCCGTCTTGTCCATCTTGTTGCAGAAGACGATGCGCGGGACATTGTACTTGTCGCCTTGTCGCCAGACCGTCTCGGTCTGCGGCTCGACACCCTGGTTGGAGTCGAGCACGCATACGGCGCCGTCGAGCACGCGCAGCGAGCGCTCTACCTCGATGGTGAAGTCGACGTGACCGGGCGTGTCGATGATGTTCAGGCGCTTGCCGTTCCAGAAGCAGGTCGTCGCGGCGGAGGTGATGGTGATGCCCCTCTCCTGCTCCTGCTCCATCCAGTCCATGGTGGCAGCGCCCTCATGGACCTCGCCGATCTTGTGGCTCTTGCCGGTGTAGTAGAGGATCCGCTCGGTCGTGGTGGTCTTGCCGGCATCGATGTGCGCCATGATGCCGAAGTTGCGGTAATCCTCGATCTTGTGACTGCGCGGCATGGCGTTCTCTCCTACCAGCGGTAGTGCGAGAACGCGCGATTGGCTTCTGCCATGCGATGCGTGTCTTCGCGCTTCTTGACGGCGTTACCGCGGTTGTTGGAGGCGTCGAGGAGCTCACCCGAAAGCCGCTCGATCATGGTCTTCTCGCTGCGCGCACGTGCAGCGGCGAGCAGCCAGCGGATGGCCAGCGCTTGGCGGCGCGCCGCGCGGACCTCCACGGGAACCTGATAGGTGGCGCCGCCGACCCGGCGCGAGCGGACCTCGATCATCGGCGCGACGTTGTCGAGCGCCTGACGGAACACCGCGAGAGCGTCCTGCTTAGAGCGGGAGGCGATCAGGTCGAATGCGCCGTAGACGATGTTTTCGGCGACGGATTTCTTGCCCTCGTGCATCACCGAGTTCATGAACTTGGTAACGACGATATCGCCGTATTTCGGGTCGGGGATGATGTCGCGCTTCTCGGCGCGATGGCGGCGGGACATGTGCGGACCTCTCGCTTATTTCGGGCGTTTGGCGCCGTATTTCGATCGGCGCTGCTTGCGGTCCTTGACGCCCTGCGTGTCGAGCACGCCGCGGATGATGTGATAGCGGACGCCCGGCAGGTCCTTTACGCGACCGCCACGGATCATGACTACCGAGTGTTCCTGGAGGTTGTGCCCCTCGCCGGGGATGTAGCCGATCACTTCGAAATGGTTGGTCAGGCGGACCTTGGCGACCTTGCGCAGCGCCGAATTCGGCTTCTTCGGCGTCGTCGTGTAGACGCGCGTGCACACCCCGCGTTTCTGCGGGTTCGCGGCGAGCGCCGGGGTCTTGTTCCGCGTCGGCGGCATGCGCCGCGGCTTGCGGATCAGTTGGTTAATGGTCGGCATCCCGTCTTCTTATGCCTCGTCTACAGTCCGCCGCCGCAGCCAAGCACCCCGCGCCCATATGACAATGGGCGCCCTGCCCGCGTTTCGCGGAGGGCGCTCCGGCAACAGAGGATCGCGGCGGAAACCGCGATCGTGTCCCTGCGACGTCTCTCTAGTCGTCGAACGGACAGCGTCTAGGCCTTGTATTTCCCGGGCTTTGGCGCCCTCGGAAGGAAAGGACCTACCGCCTGTCCGAAAAGTGGGCGGAACCTATGTGTTTCGCCACTTAACGTCAACCCTTCCAGCTTCATCAATTTCAGGGACTGGCGGTCGCCATTCCCCTTTTTCGGCCGACGGAAATGCAGAGGCCGTCCAAAACGGCCTCTGCCCCTTTCCCACCGAAGCCTATTCCGCCGCGCCCGTCAGCGCGCCCTCAGCCTGAGCCTGCTGGAGTTCGGCGCTCCGCCGCCGCTCCTCGAGGATCAGCTCATCCCGATGACTGGCGATCTGGCGGATATTCTTGACCACCCCGCCGGTGCCCGCCGGGATCAGCCGGCCAACGATGATGTTCTCCTTCAGGCCCTCGAGCGGATCGACCTTGCCCTGCACCGCGGCTTCGGTAAGCACGCGGGTCGTCTCCTGGAACGAGGCCGCAGAGAAGAACGAGCGTGTCTGCAGGCTCGCCTTGGTGATGCCAAGCAGGATCGGCGTGGCGCTCGCCGGCTTCTTCTTTTCGGCCTTCATCCTCTCGTTGGCCCGGTCGAAATCGATCCGGTCCACCTGTTCGCCGGCAAAGAACTCGGTATCGCCGGGATCGGTGATCTCGACCTTCTGGAGCATCTGACGGACGATGACCTCGATGTGCTTGTCGTTGATGGTCACGCCCTGGAGCCGGTAGACGTCCTGAATCTCGTTGACGAGGTAGGCAGCAAGCGCCTCCACGCCCTTGATTGCCAGGATGTCGTGCGGCGCCGGATTGCCATCGAGCACATAGTCACCCTTCTCGATGGTGTCGCCCTCCTGAAGGTGGAACGGCTTGCCCTTCGGGATGAGATACTCAACCGGCTCGCTGCCGTCGGCCGGCTCGATGATTACCCGGCGCTTGTTCTTGTAGTCGCGCCCGAACTTCACCGTGCCGCTGACCTCGGCGATGATGGCGTGATCCTTGGGACGGCGCGCTTCGAACAGCTCCGCCACCCGCGGCAGACCGCCGGTGATGTCGCGCGTCTTGGCGCTCTCCATCGGGATACGGGCGAGCACGTCGCCCGCCTTCACCTCGGAACCCGGCTCGACCGACAGAATGGCATCTACGGACAGGAGGTAGCGCGCCTCGCCGCCGCGGCGAAGCTTCCGGGGCTTACCGTCCTTGGTAGTCACGACGATTGCCGGCTTCAGATCCACCCCGCGAGGGTTGGCACGCCAGTCGGTCACCGAGCGCTTTGTGATGCCGGTCGACTCGTCCGTCAATTCGCTCACCGATACGCCTTCAACCAGATCCTCGAAAGCGACGATGCCATCCACTTCCGTGAGGATCGGGCGGGTGTAGGGATCCCACTCGGCGAGGCGCTGGCCGCGCTTCACCTTGTCGCCGTCGTCGACATGCAGCCGGGCACCGTAGGTAATGCGGTGGACGGCGCGCTCGGTGCCGTCGGCATCGAGAATGGCGATTGCCAGGTTGCGGCCCATCACCATCAGCTTGCCGTCGGAGTCCTTGACGACGTTGCGGTTGCGGATCTCGACGGTGCCGTCGAAATTCGACTCGACGAAGGACTGGTCGACAACCTGTGCCGTGCCGCCGATGTGGAAGGTGCGCATGGTGAGCTGCGTGCCGGGCTCGCCGATCGACTGGGCGGCAATAACGCCAATCGCCTCGCCGATATTGACCGGCGTGCCGCGTGCGAGGTCTCGCCCATAGCACTTGGCGCAAACGCCCACGGTCGCCTCGCAGGTGAGCACCGAGCGAATGCGCGCCGACTGGACGCCGGCCTTTTCGAGCCGCTCGACGTCGCGTTCGTTGATCAGCTCGCCGGCCTTCACGACCACATTGCCGGTCGACGGTTCGACGATGTCCTCGGCGCTGGTACGACCGAGGATGCGCTGGCCAAGCGAGGCCACAACCTGGCCGGAGACGATGATCGCCGCGATCTCGAGGCCCTTGGCGGTCCCGCAGTCCTCCATCGTGACAATGCAATCCTGGGCCACGTCGACGAGGCGGCGGGTCAGATAGCCGGAGTTTGCCGTCTTCAGCGCCGTGTCGGCGAGTCCTTTGCGGGCGCCGTGGGTGGAGTTGAAGTACTCCAGCACCGAAAGCCCTTCCTTGAAGTTGGAGATGATCGGACTCTCGATGATCTCGCCCGACGGCTTGGCCATGAGGCCGCGCATGCCGGCAAGCTGCTTCATCTGGGCGGGCGAGCCGCGTGCGCCGGAATGGCTCATCATGTAGATGGAGTTCATCGGCAATTCGCGACCGTTCTTGTCCTTCCGCACCGCCTGGATACGCTTCATCATCTCATCGGCCACGCGGTCGGTGCATTTCGCCCACGCATCGACGACCTTGTTGTACTTCTCGCCCTGAGTGATGAGGCCGTCATTGTACTGCTGCTCGTATTCCTTAACGAGCTGGGCGGTCTCCTCCACCAGCTTCTGCTTGCTGTCGGGGATCACCATGTCGTCCTTGCCGAAAGAGATGCCGGCACGGAAAGCATGCGTGAACCCAAGCGCCATGATCCGGTCGCAGAAGATGACAGTCTCCTTCTGACCGCAATAGCGGTAGACCGCGTCGATCATGTTGGAGATCTCGCGTTTGGTCATCAGCTTGTTGACGAGATCGAAGGGCAGGTTCGGATTCTGCGGCAACACCTCGCCGAGGAGCATCCGGCCCGGGGTCGTATCGTAGACCCTCGATACCTTGTTGCCCTTCTCGTCCACCGTTGTGAAGCGGCCCTTGATCTTCGCGTGCAGCGTCACGGCGCCGGCGGCGAGCGCGTGCTCAATCTCGCCGATGTTGCCGAACTTCATCCCCTCGCCCGGCTCGCCGTCGGCCATGATCGAGAGATAGTAGAGGCCGAGCACGATGTCCTGCGACGGCACGATGATCGGGGCGCCGTTCGCCGGGTGCAGGATGTTGTTGGTCGACATCATCAGCACGCGGGCTTCGAGTTGCGCCTCGAGGGACAGGGGTACGTGCACGGCCATCTGGTCGCCATCGAAGTCGGCGTTGAAGGCCGCGCAGACCAGCGGGTGCAGCTGGATCGCCTTGCCCTCGATCAGGACCGGCTCGAAGGCCTGGATGCCGAGGCGATGCAGCGTCGGGGCGCGGTTCAGCAGTACAGGATGCTCGCGGATCACCTCGTCGAGAATGTCCCAGACCTCCGGACGCTCCTTCTCGACCAGCTTCTTGGCCTGCTTGACGGTCGAGGAGTAACCCTTGGCGTCAAGCCGCGAATAGATGAACGGCTTGAACAGCTCGAGGGCCATCTTCTTCGGCAGACCGCACTGATGAAGCTTCAGTTCCGGCCCGACCACGATCACCGAGCGGCCGGAATAATCGACGCGCTTGCCGAGCAGGTTCTGCCGGAAACGGCCCTGCTTGCCCTTCAGCATGTCGGAAAGCGACTTCAGCGGGCGCTTGTTGGCACCGGTGATGACGCGGCCGCGGCGACCGTTGTCGAACAGGGCGTCGACGGCTTCCTGAAGCATGCGCTTCTCGTTGCGGATGATGATGTCCGGTGCGCGCAGCTCGATCAGCCGCTTCAGGCGGTTGTTGCGGTTGATGACACGACGATAAAGGTCGTTGAGATCCGATGTTGCGAAGCGGCCGCCGTCGAGCGGAACCAGCGGGCGCAGATCCGGCGGGATCACGGGGATGACCGTCATGATCATCCACTCCGGCCGGTTGCCCGACTCGATGAAGGCCTCAACGAGCTTCAGCCGCTTGCCCAGTTTTTTCGGCTTGAGGTCCGAGGTGGACTCGGCGATCTCCGCGCGTAGATCGGCGGCGAGCTTCGGCAGGTCGATGCCGAGCATCATCTCGCGGATGGCCTCGGCGCCGATCTTGGCGGTGAAGCTGTCCTGCCCGTACTCCTCCTGCGCCTTGAGGTACTCGTCCTCGGTCAGAAGCTGGCGCTCCTTCAGCGGGGTGAGGCCAGGCTCGAGAACGACATAGTTCTCGAAATAGAGAATGCGCTCAAGGTCCTTCAGCGTCATGTCGAGCAGCATGCCGATGCGGCTCGGCAGCGACTTCAGGAACCAGATGTGCGCGACCGGGGCGGCGAGTTCGATGTGACCCATCCGTTCGCGCCGAACGCGCGCAAGCGTCACCTCGACACCGCACTTCTCGCAGATGATGCCCTTGTACTTCATCCGCTTGTATTTGCCGCACAGACACTCGTAGTCCTTGATCGGACCGAAGATGCGCGCGCAGAAGAGGCCGTCGCGTTCGGGCTTGAACGTGCGGTAGTTGATCGTTTCCGGCTTCTTGATCTCGCCATACGACCAAGACTTGATCTTCTCCGGGCTCGCAATGGAGATGCGGATCTGGTCGAATGTCTGCGCCGGCGCCGGTGCCGGGTTGAAGATGTTCGCGAGCTCTTGCTTCATAAGTAGTCTCCTTCAGTGCGGACGGCGGGCGAAAGCACCTGGCCGCCGCACAGATTGATCGGGGGCCTCACGGTCAGCGGACGCTTCCGCTTTCAGCCGGCGCAGGCAATTTCTCCTTCACGTTCTCAAGCTCGACGTCGAGACCGAGCGAACGCATTTCCTTGACCAGCACGTTGAAGCTTTCCGGAATGCCGGCCTCGAAAGTGTCATCGCCACGGACGATCGCCTCGTAGACCTTGGTGCGGCCGGCCACGTCGTCCGATTTCACGGTGAGCATTTCCTGCAACGTGTAGGCGGCGCCATAGGCTTCCAGCGCCCAGACCTCCATTTCGCCAAAGCGCTGGCCGCCGAACTGCGCCTTGCCCCCCAACGGTTGCTGGGTGACCAGGCTGTAGGGCCCGATCGAGCGGGCGTGGATCTTGTCGTCGACCAGGTGGTGAAGCTTCAACATATATATGTATCCGACGGTCACCGGGCGGTCGAACCGCTCGCCGGTCCGGCCGTCGTAAAGGATGCTCTGGCCCGAGGATTCCAGACCCGCCTCCTCGAGCATGGCGATGATGTCCGGCTCGCGCGCGCCGTCGAACACCGGGGTGGCGATCGGTACGCCATGCGTGAGCTGCCGCCCGAGCCGAACCATGGACTCGTCGTCAAAGGCAGCGACCGACTCCCCGCCGTTGCCCTTGCCGTAGAGGTGGGTGATCAGCGTGCGGAGCGGCTTGATCTTTCCGGTCCGGTCGTATTCCTCGACCAGCTTGCCGATCTTGAGACCGAGGCCGGCACAGGCAAACCCGAGGTGAGTCTCCAGAATCTGGCCGACGTTCATCCGGCTCGGCACCCCCAGCGGATTGAGCACGATATCCACCGGCGTGCCGTCCTCCATGTGCGGCATGTCCTCGATCGGGACGATCTTCGACACGACGCCCTTGTTGCCGTGGCGGCCGGCCATCTTGTCGCCGGGCTGGATCTTCCGCTTCACCGCGACGAAGACCTTCACCATCTTCATCACGCCCGGCGGCAACTCGTCGCCCCTCTGGAGCTTCTCGACCTTGTCGATGAAGCGCTTCTCGAGACCCTTGCGGGATTCGTCGTACTGGTTCCTGAGCGCCTCGATCTCCGCCATGACCTTGTCGTTCGACACCGCGAACTGCCACCATTGGCTCTTCGGGTAGTTCTCGAGCGTGTCCTTGGTGATGCGGGTGTCCTTCTTGAAGCCTTTCGGGCCCGCGATGCCATTCTTGTGCAGCAGCATGTCGTGCAGGCGGCCATAGACGTTGCGGTCGAGGATCGCCTGTTCGTCGTCCCGGTCCTTGGCCAGACGCTCGATCTCCTCGCGCTCGATCGCCATGGCGCGTTCGTCCTTCTCGACGCCATGCCGGTTGAAGACGCGGACCTCGACGACGGTTCCCTGCACACCTGGCGGGACGCGGAGCGAGGTGTCACGCACGTCGGATGCCTTCTCGCCGAATATTGCCCGCAGCAACTTCTCCTCGGGCGTCATCGGGCTTTCGCCCTTCGGCGTGATCTTGCCGCAGAGAATGTCGCCGGCGACCACCTCGGCGCCAACATAGACGATGCCCGCCTCGTCGAGATTCTTCAGCGCCTCTTCGGAAACGTTCGGGATGTCGCGGGTGATCTCTTCCGGCCCGAGCTTGGTGTCGCGCGCCATGACCTCGAACTCCTCGATGTGGATCGAGGTGAACACGTCGTCGCGCACGATCCGCTCGGAAAGCAGAATCGAGTCCTCGAAGTTGTAGCCGTGCCACGGCATGAAGGCGACGAGCACGTTGCGGCCGAGCGCCAGATCTCCGAGGTCCGTCGAGGGGCCGTCGGCGATGATGTCGCCCTTGGCGACCACGTCGCCGATGCGAACCAGCGGTCGCTGGTTGATGCAGGTGTTCTGGTTCGACCGCTGGAACTTCATGAGCCGGTAGATGTCGACGCCAGTCCGCGAAGGATCGAGGTCTTCCGTTGCCCGGATCACGATACGGGTCGCGTCGACCTGATCGACCACGCCGGCCCGGCGCGCTGCGATCGCGGCGCCCGAGTCGCGGGCCACGACGGACTCCATTCCTGTGCCGACCAGCGGCGCTTCCGCCCGAATGAGCGGGACGGCCTGGCGCTGCATGTTGGAGCCCATGAGCGCGCGGTTGGCGTCGTCGTTCTCAAGGAAGGGAATGAGCGCGGCCGCCACCGAAACCAGCTGCTTCGGCGACACGTCCATGAAATCCACCTTCTCAGGCGGCACCATCACCACGTCGCCTGCATGCCGGCAGACGACTAGCTCCTCGGTCAGGCGGCCCCGCGAGTCCAGCACCGCATTCGCCTGCGCGATTGTGTATTTCGCCTCCTCCATCGCCGAAAGATAGACGACCTCGTCGGTCACCTTGCTGTCCTTCACGCGGCGGTACGGGCTCTCGATGAAGCCGTACTTGTTTACGCGCGCGAAGGTGGCGAGCGAGTTGATCAGGCCGATGTTCGGGCCTTCCGGCGTCTCGATCGGACAGATGCGGCCATAGTGGGTCGGGTGCACGTCGCGCACTTCGAAGCCGGCGCGCTCGCGGGTCAGGCCGCCCGGTCCGAGCGCGGACAGACGCCGCTTATGGGTGATCTCCGACAGCGGATTGGTCTGATCCATGAACTGCGAGAGCTGCGAGGAGCCGAAGAACTCCCGTACCGCCGCGGCCGCCGGCTTGGCGTTGATGAGGTCCTGCGGCATGACGTTGCCGATTTCGACCGACGACATGCGCTCCTTGATCGCACGCTCCATGCGGAGCAGGCCGATCCGGTATTGGTTCTCCATGAGTTCGCCGACCGAGCGCACCCGGCGGTTGCCAAGATTGTCGATGTCGTCGATTTCGCCCTTGCCGTCGCGCAGTGCCACGAGCGTCTTTACCACCGCGACGATGTCTTCCTTGCGCAGGATGCGCACGCTGTCGGGGGCATCAAGATCGAGGCGCATGTTCATCTTGACGCGCCCGACCGCGGAGAGATCGTAACGCTCGGGATCGAAAAACAGCGACTTGAACATCGCCTCCGCGGTCTCGATGGTCGGCGGCTCGCCTGGGCGCATCACGCGATAGATGTCGAAGAGCGCGTCCTCGCGCGTTTCGTTCTTGTCGATGGCGAGCGTGTTGCGCACATAGGCGCCAGTGCTGACGTGATCGATGTCGAGAACCGGGATCTCGTTGTAGCCGGCATCGAGCAGCGTCTTCAGGACCTTCTCGTTGATCTCCTCGCCGGCCTCCGCATAGATCTCGCCTGTCTGCGGGTTCACCATCTCCTGCGCGAGATAGTGACCGTGGAGATCCTCGTTGTTGACCTTGAGCGCCTTCACGCCCTTTTCGGCGAGCTGGCGCGCCTGGCGGACCGTGAGCTTCTTGCCGGCCTCGACCACGACCTCACCGGTTGCGGCGTCCACCAGATCGGTGTTCGCCTTCATGCCGCGCATGCGCTGCGGGTCGAAGGGCAGCTTCCACCCCTCGCCGGCGCGCTTGTATACGATCCGGTTGTAGAAGGTTTCCAGAATCTCGTTGGCGTCCATGCCGAGCGCGAACAGCAGCGAGGTCACCGGAATCTTCCGCCGGCGGTCGATGCGGGCATAGACGATGTCCTTGGCGTCGAACTCGATGTCGAGCCAGGAGCCGCGATAGGGAATGATGCGGGCCGCGAAGAGAAGTTTGCCGGAGGAATGCGTCTTGCCCTTGTCGTGGTCGAAGAAGACACCGGGGGAGCGGTGCATCTGCGAGACGATCACGCGCTCGGTGCCGTTGACGATGAAGGTGCCGTTCATCGTCATGAGCGGCATCTCGCCCATGTAGACTTCCTGCTCCTTGATGTCCTTCACGGACTTGGCGCCGGTCTCCTGATCGATATCGAACACGATCAGCCGCAGCGTCACCTTGAGCGGGGCCGAGTAGGTCATGCCCCGCTGGCGGCACTCGTCCACGTCGTATTTCGGCGGATCGAAATCGTAGCGAACGAACTCGAGCAGAGCCGAATTGGAAAAGTCGGAAATCGGGAAGACCGACTTGAATACGGCTTGCAGCCCTTCATCCGGGCGGCCGCCTGCCGGCTCGTCGACAAGCAGGAACTGGTCGTAAGACGCCTTCTGGACCTCGATGAGGTTCGGCATCTCGGCGACCTCCCGGATCGAGCCGAAATACTTGCGGACACGCTTTCGACCGGTGAACGTCTGCGGCGTCATGTGCGCTCCTTGCTGATCTGAAACTGCTGTCCGAAAAGCCGCGCGGCGCTTCGGACAACGGTTTCTTCCTGTTGACCTCTCGGATGGCCGGGCGGACCCGGCCATCACGCTTCTTCCAGATCCCGGACCGCGCTGCGCACGTCCGGGACATCGCCGAAACAGCCCGCGCTATTTCAGCTCGACCTTGGCACCAGCCTTCTCGAGCTGGTCCTTGATCTTGTTGGCCTCGTCCTTGGACACGCCCTCCTTGACCGGCTTCGGCGCGCCTTCGACGAGGTCCTTCGCTTCCTTCAGTCCCAGTCCGGTGATCGCGCGGACTTCCTTGATCACCTCGATCTTCTTCTCCCCGGCACTGGCGAGGACGACGGTGAACTCCGTCTTCTCCTCCGCCGGAGCAGCCGCACCGCCCGCGGCGGCCGGACCGGCCGCCACCGCAACCGCTGCAGCAGCCGAAACGCCCCATTTTTCCTCGAGCATCTTGGAAAGCTCGGCGGCCTCCAGGACGGTGAGGCTCGAAAGGTCTTCTACGATCTTCGCAAGGTCAGCCATTTCTCTTTTCCTGTTCGGTTCGAACCGTTGGTTTCCGGAACGGCGTCACGCCGCCTCTTCCTTCCTGGCGTAGGCCCCGATCACGCGCGCGAGCTTGCCCGCGGGTGCATTCACGAGCTGGGCGACGCGCGTGGCCGGCGTCTGGATCATGCCGATCAGCCTTGCGCGCAGCTCGTCGAGCGACGGCAAGGACGCAAGCGCCTTGACGCCGTCGGGATTGAGACCGGTCTTGCCCATCGCTCCGCCGAGGATGACCAGCTTCTCGTTGGTCCTGGCGAAGTCGACGGCGACCTTGGGAGCCGAGACCGGATCCTTTGAGTAGGCGATCACGGTCGGACCCTTGAACAGGTCCGCGATATGCTCGGCTTCCGTGCCACGAAGTGCGAGTTTGGCGAGACGGTTCTTCGCGACTTTCACGCCAGCCCCAGCCTCCCGCATGCGACCCCTCAGGGTCGTCATGTCGGCGACGGTAAGACCGGCGTAATGGGCAACGACGACAACGCCGGCGTTCGAAAACACCCCGTTGAGCGCCGCGACCATCTCGCTCTTTTCCGCTCTGTCCACGTCTCACTCCGGTTGGCGGACCAACAATTGTCGGGACCGCCGGTTGCGTTATGCCGCCTGCCGGACGAATCCGGCCGGCGACGCTCCTGGCCTGTCCCCCTCGCGTCCCTGAGAGACGCAAGGCAGTCGGTTCGAACCGATGCGGGCGGATTCGGGTCCGCTCGTACCGGCTTCCCCGTCTATGCAGGCATCGATTAAGCCGGCGAGCCGGCGCCTGCAGTCTCGGACAGGTTCAGCCGAGGGCGGTTTTCCGCCTCCGGCTGCCTTGCCGCCCGTTGCCGGGCGGAAGCTCGTGTGGCGCGCTACGCGCCGAAAATCGAGGCCGGGTCGACCTTCACGCCCGGTCCCATGGTCGAGGAAATCGCAATCCTCTTGATGAAGGTGCCCTTCACGCCGGCGGGCCGCGCCTTCTGCACGGCCTCGGCAAAGGCCTTCACGTTCTCCGCGATTGCCTTCTCGTCGAAGCTCGCCTTGCCGACGCCGCCCTGGACGATCCCCGCTTTCTCGACGCGGAACTCGACGGCGCCACCCTTGGCATCCCTGACGGCCGAAGCGACGTCGTTGGTGACCGTGCCGACTTTCGGGTTCGGCATCAGTCCGCGCGGACCGAGTACCTTACCGAGGCGGCCGACCTGCGGCATCATGTCCGGCGTGGCGATGCACTTGTCGAAATCGATAATCCCACCCTGAACCTTCTCCACCAGGTCTTCGGCCCCAACCACGTCGGCGCCGGCTTTCCTGGCTTCTTCCGCCTTCTCCCCCCTGGCGAATACGGCCACGCGCTGCGAGCGGCCGGAGCCGTTCGGCAGGGACACAACACCGCGCACCATCTGGTCGGCGTGGCGCGGATCGACGCCGAGATTCATCGCGACCTCGACCGTCTCGTCGAACTTCGCTTTCGCGCGTTCCTTCACCAGCTTCACCGCCTCGTCGAGGCTATAGGCCTTCGTCCGGTCGATGCCTTCGCGCGCCGCCTTGTAACGCTTCCCAGCCATCGCCCTACTCCTGCACCTGAATGCCCATGGAGCGGGCGGAGCCTTCCACCATACGCATCGCCGCCTCGATCGACTCTGCGTTCAAGTCCTTCTTCTTTTTCTCCGCGATCTCGCGAATCTGGGCGCGCGATACGCTGCCTACCGGGTCGCGTCCCGGAGCACGCGCGCCCTTCTCCACCCTGGCGGCCTTCTTCAGGTAGTAGCTGACCGGCGGCGTCTTCATCACAAAGGTGAAGGACTTGTCCTGGTAGTATGTGATAACCACAGGTATCGGTGCGCCCTTCTCGAGATTCTGCGACTGCGCGTTGAACGCCTTGCAGAATTCCATGATGTTGATGCCGCGCTGGCCCAGCGCCGGCCCGATGGGCGGCGAGGGATTTGCGGCACCGGCCGGCACCTGAAGCTTCAGGTAACCTTGAACCTTCTTTGCCATATGCGCTTCCTCTCATCTCCGGCCAAACCGCCGGCCGGGAATGGCGTGGTGCGGCAAGAGAGCGATTGGCAGTCGCCCCAGCCTCCCACACCGGTTGCTACGCGAGCATCGGCGGGTCCGATGATCGCAGGTCAGAGCTTTTCGACCTGACCGTATTCAAGCTCGACCGGCGTGGGCCGGCCGAAGATGGACACCGCGACCTTCACGCGGGCCCGAACCTCGTCGACTTCCTCGACGAGGCCGTTGAACGAGGCGAACGGACCGTCGGCAACGCGGACCTGCTCGCCAATCTCGAAATGTACCGACGGCTTCGGCCGCTCGACGCCTTCCTGCACCTGCTGCAGGATGCGCTGCGCTTCCTGGTCAGAAATCGGCATCGGCTTGTTGTCCGCGCCCAGGAAGCCCGTCACCTTCGGCGTATTCTTGATGAGGTGATAGGCCTCATCCGTCAGCGCCATCTTCACGAGCACGTAGCCGGGAAAGAACTTGCGCTCGGCGTCGACCTTACGGCCGCGCCGCATCTCCACCACCTTCTCGGTCGGGACCAGTATCTCCTCAAAGAGGTCCGACAGGCCGGCGGCCTGCGCCTTTTCCCTGATCGATTCCGCCACCTTCCGTTCAAAATTCGAATAGGCGTGGACGATGTACCACCGCTTTTCCATGTCCGCCTTGTGTTGTCCGTCAGGCGCCGATGCCCAGAAGCCGGCCCACGCCCCATGCCATGAGCTGATCGGCTACGAAGAAGAAGATGCTGGCGAGGATCACGAATACGAAAACCATCGCCGTCGTGATCACCGTCTCGCGCCGGGTGGGCCACACGACCTTGGTGACCTCCGAACGAACCTGCTGGAGAAATGCGAACGGATTCGTTCTTTCGGCCATTCATTCGCTCATAGCTCGCCGCCCCGCAGATCGCCGGGATCCGCAGGGCGCGCCAGAGGGCGTTACTTAAGGCTCCCGACAGGGATTCTCAAGCCCCAACGTCATCATTTCGGGACACCGCATACCGGAGAGAACATGACGTTTCGGCCGAAATGATGGCGCGCGGGCATGCTGTCCGCCTCACCCAGCCGGAAAATCCCGCGGCCTGAGATCGCCGATCCACCAAGGCCCACGACGGGACTTGACAAGGTTCATGTTTTGTTCTTTTTGAGGAGGGAGGTGCGAACGGAGGGGTCGACACATGCGGGAACAACTCCTGACCAGGCTGGCGGAGGCGATGGAGGCTCGCGCCTTCGCGGGCCGGTCGGTGAAGCTGACGCCGGAGATTGCCGCACTGACGGCACGCGCGCTCCGGGCCTACGACCTCAGGCTGAGGCAGATCGGCGTCATGCCGCGAGTGGTGCCTGTCTCGCAGATCCCGCCACCTCCGCGACTGAAGCAAAACCGGACGGCAGGATTGTTCTAGATTGGCAGGAGTGGAGGGACTCGAACCCCCGGCCCTCGGTTTTGGAGACCGATGCTCTACCAGCTGAGCTACACTCCTATCCGGCGGTCAGGTGTCAGATAGCAGATGAAGCGCCTTCTGACACCCGGAACCTGAAGCCCGACGCCTGGCCTACTTTATGATGCTGGCGACGACGCCGGCGCCGACGGTTCGGCCACCCTCGCGGATGGCGAAGCGCAGCTTCTCCTCCATGGCGATCGGCACGATCAGCTCCACCGTCATGGCCACATTGTCGC
>Ga0073934_10006955_pt1 | contig 16102 bp, 12 predicted proteins | sample LarsenN4metaG_FD_76834 | JGI IMG/M metagenome (GOLD analysis project Ga0073934, IMG submission 76834) | Hot spring sediment bacterial and archeal communities from British Columbia, Canada, to study Microbial Dark Matter (Phase II) - Larsen... ...
GGCGTGGCGCCGCGGCCGGTGCGCGCCTGCGTCAGCAGGGGTGCCGGCGCCCCCGCGGTGGACGCGGCTCCGAAGCTGTCGGCGCGCAGCGTGGTGCCGAGCTGCTGCAGGTCACCGGCCATCGGCGAGCCAGAGCCGTACAGCCGCAGCACGTCGCGGTAGTAGTCGGGCGCCGCGTTGGTGCGCGCGCCCTGCCAGACGCCGTCGCGCAACGGCCCCATCACCGGCGTGACGAACTGGCTCACGAAGAGCTCGTGCAGCGGCGCCACGCCGCTGGCGGCGCGCACGGCCGCGCGCCAGGCGAGCTGGGCGCGGCGTGCTTCGGCATCGCCCGCGGCCGACTGCGGGGATGCGCCGCCGCGCGCGTTGGCCGCCAGCGTCGCGCCCTGGTCGCGCAGCGCGCGCGCCGCGGCCGCCTCGCCGACGGTCCCCTTGAGCGTGGCGAGGTCCTGGCGCTGGCGCAGCCTCTCGGCCACCGCGGCCAGCAGCTTCTCGTGCAGCGCGCCGATCGCCGCCGCCGGGTCCTGGCCGGGGCAGCTCGCGCCGAGCGCCTGCACGATGCCCGCCCAGTACATCACCGGGCCGCCCCAGCGCTGCTCGTAGCTGCGAGCGACGTTGCCGTCGGGGTCGAACTCGGTCGGCGCGGGCGCGTTGCGCGCGGCGCTGATCACGCCGGCGAGCGAGGCGCAGGCGCTGGCGCCCGTGCGCTCGAGCCAGGGCCGCGCCTCGAGCTCGTAGCCGTCCAGGCCGCTGGACTGCACCAGCGCGGCGATCGACTGCGAAAGGTTCGCCGCCGAGGGGTAGTCCTGCAGCGCCACCATCACGACGTACTGCGCCTCGGCGATCGCCACGCGCAGGCGCACCGCCAGGCTCTGCACGAAGACGAGCACGCCGTTGACGTCGATCGGCTCGGCCTGAGCGCGGCCCAGCGCCCGCGCGGTGCCGGCCGGCGCGCCGGCGGCACCGCCGCGGCCGAACCACTGCACCTGCACGCTGAGGCGGCGCGTCGCAGTGTCCGGCGCGCCCGGCAGCAGGGTCTCGCTGCCGCCGCGCTGGAAGGTCACGCCGGCGCCGCGGTCCAGCGCGCTGCCGTCCGGGGTGGTGAGGGTCAGCGTGGCCGGCCGCTCGAGCACGGCATCGAGCCCGCTGACCGTGAGGCGCGCCCATTCGCCGGCCGACGCCGCGAGCGGCGTGACGGTGATGGACTTCGCTTCGGCGAGCGCGCCGGCCGGGAAGCTCAGCGTGCCGCGCACGCCGTAGGTCGTGAAGTCGATCGTGCCGCCGGCCGGTCCGATGGTGGCGGTGACCGGGTCGCCGACGGTCGAGGTGGTGGGCGGCGGCGGCGGGGGCGGGGGCGTGCTGGCGTCCGTGCCGGGGCCATCGCCGCCGCCTCCGCAGGCGGTGGTCAGCAGCAGCGTGAGGCCGAACAGGCAGGCGGCCAGCCAGGGGCGCGCGGCGTTCATGGCGCGCTCCGCGAGGGGGTGGTCGCGCTGGCGGTCGGGGCCGCCGAGGCCGGCGCGTCCGCCGCGGTCGCCGCGACGCCGCCCGGCGCGGCACCGAGCAGGTAGTCGCCGAGCGGCTGCGCCGCGGTGAACAGCTGCGGCTCGCCGTGATCGGCAGCGCGCACGCTGGCGCGCGCGCCGCTGGCGTGCTGCCACACGCGCACCAGGTAGAGCGTGGGGTCGTTCATGGCATGGGCTCCGGGCTTCGATGGGGAGCCCAGGCTAGGCGGGGGGCGTTTCCCCGGCGTTTCCCCGCTCGTACCCGGTCTCCTGCGCGGGCAGGCCTCGATGCGCGCCAGGTCCGACGCGGCGGCATCGGCGTGGCGCCGGCCGATGAATCGGGCCTCGGGCATCATCGAACCATGCGCCCGATCACCCTCGAACAGCTGCGCGCGCACGCGGTGGCGCGCAGCCTGTTCGCGCCGACCACGCTGCCGCGCGCCATTCACAAGCTCGGCTTCGTGCAGGCCGATCCGATCCGCGCGCCGGCGCGCGCGCAGGACCTGACGCTGCGCCACCGCGTGGCCGGCTACCGCGCCGGCGACCTCGAGCGCCGCTACCCCAAGCTCGCGATCGAGGAGGACTTCTTCGTCAACTACGGCTTCCTGCCGCGCGCCACGCAAGCGCTGATGCACCCGCGGCGCGCGCCGACGAAGTGGAGCCCGGCGCGGCGCGCCCAGGCCGAGGCGGTGCTCGCCTTCGTGCGCGAGCGCGGCGTCGTGCATCCGCGCGAGGTGGACGAGCACTTCCAGCACGGCAAGACGCGCAACTGGTTCGGCGGCTCCACCAACGCCAGCACGCAGCTGCTCGACGGCATGCACTACCGCGGCCTGGTGCGCATTGCCGGTCGCGAAGGCGGCGTGCGGCTGTACGCGGCGCGCGAGGCGAGCGCAGCGGGCGCAGCGAGCGAGGCGGGCGCGCCGGTCGCCGACCCCGACGCGGCCTACGACCGGCTGGTCGACGTGGTGGTCGGCAAGTACGCGCCGCTGCCCGAGCGCAGCCTGGCCGAGCTGGTGCTGCGGCTGCGCTACGGCGTGCCGCAATGGGCGGCGCGGCGCGGCGCGGCGCTGGCGCGCACCAAGGCGCGGCTGCCCTCGGTGCGCATCGACGGCGTGGCCTGGTACTGGCCGGCGGGCGAGAACCCGTGCTCGCGCCGGCATGCCGTGCCCGACGCGGTGCGCCTGCTCGCGCCGTTCGACCCGGTGGTCTGGGACCGCCGCCGCTTCGAGGCCTTCTGGGGCTGGGCCTACCGCTTCGAGGCCTACACGCCGGCGCCCCGACGCAAGCTCGGCTACTACGCGCTGCCGCTGCTGTGGCGCGACCAGGTCGTCGGCTGGGGCAACGCCGCCGTGCGCGACGGGCGGCTCGACCTGCAGCTCGGCTACGTGGCGGGCCGCGCGCCGCGCGAGGCGGCCTTCAAGCGCGCGCTGGACGAGGAGGTGGCGCGGCTGGAGGCCTTCCTCGGCCTCGACGGCGGCGCGCCGCCCGCGCCATGACGGCGAGCCTGGCGCTCTGGCCGCTCGCCCTGCTCGCCGCGCTGCTGCCGGCGGCGGCGTCGATCAGCGCGGCCTGGCTGTCGATGCGCTGGGGCCTGGTCGAGAGCTGCAACCCCTTCGTCGAAGGCTGCGTCTCGGTGAGCCGCGCCGCGCGCAGCGAGCCGCCGGTGCACCTGTTCCGCGCGCTGATGCTGCCCGGCGCCACGCTGCAGGGCCTGGTGTGGTGGTGCGCGGCGGCGTGGCTCGCGCGCGAGCTCGGGCCGCGTGCATCGCTGCGCTGGCTGGCCGGGCTGGGCGTCATGGCCGCGCTGGCGCTGGTGCTGTACGCCACCTTCCTGGGCACCGAAGGTCAGGTCTACCGCTGGCTGCGCCAGTACGGCACGGTGGTGTACTTCGGCTTCACCTGCATCTGCCTGCTGCTGGCCGGCGGCGCGGTGCAGAAGCTCGCCGCGGCCGGACGGCTGCACCTGCCGCGCGCGCTCGAGTACGCGATGCTGGCGCTGGCCGGCACGCTGGTGGCGCTCGGCATCGGCAACGCCATCGTCGCGGCGCTGTTCGAGGACACGATCAAGGCGCGCGTCGAGAACGTCACCGAGTGGTGGGGCTCGCTCCTCTTCGTGCTCGGCTTCGCCGCGCTGGCGGCGATGTGGAAGCGGCTGGACGTGCGGCTGCGCTTCGCCTGATCGATTCGAGAAGGCGTGAACGATCGCCGCCGCGGCTTCATTTCATATCAGCGCGCCAGCGGCCGCTGCAGCGCCGCGAGCAGGGCGCCGAGCGCGAGCAGCGCCGCGCTGATGGCGAGGCCTCGTGCCAGGCCGCCCGCGCCGTCGGCCACCGCGCCCACCAGGCTGGGGCCGACGATCTGGCCGGCGGCGAAGACGATCGTGAATGCCGCGATGCCCGAAGGCCACTGCGCCGGCGGCAGGTTGTGCCGCACGAGCGCGGTGGTGGAGGCCACCACCGAGAGGAACACGGCGCCGAACAGCACGCCCGAGGCGAACACGACCAGCGGATGCGCACTGGCCACCGGCAGCAGCGTGGCCAGCGCGAGCAGGCCGTTGAGCAGCGCCTGCGGCGCGCCGCCACGCCAGCGCTGCAGCACGCCGGCCCACAGCCACGACGAGGCCATCACGCCGCCGCCGAGCAGCACGTAGAACGCGGTCACCGCCGCCAGGCCCAGCCCCTGCTCGCGCAGCAGCGTGACGATGAAGGTCATGTAGCCGATGTAGCCGAGGCCGAACATCGTGTAGCCGGCCAGGCCGAAGGCGAGCGGCCGCCAGGCGAAGCCCGCGCCGCGCGCGCCGGGCTGCGGCGGCGCCGCGAGTTCGCGCGTGCCGGCGCCGCACAGCAGCGTGGCGGCGAGCGCGGCCGCGCCGAGCGCCACCCAGGCCGCGGCCCAGCCGGTGGCGACGGCGTCGGCCAGCGGCACCAGCAGCGCCGAAGCGACGATGCCGAGCCCCACGCCGCCGTAGTAGACGCCGAGCAGCAGCCCCGAGCGCGCCGCGTTCGCGCCCGCCAGGCGCGCCGCGAGCAGGCCGCCGCCGACGAAGTTGGCCGCGCTGGCCGCGCCGGTGAGGGCGCGCAGCACGTAGAGCACCGCGTCGCTGCGCACCGCGCCGTGCAGCGCCAGCAGCAGCGCGGCGGCCACGCCGCCGGCGAGCATCCAGCGCCGCGCGTCCAGCCGCGCCAGCACGCGCGGCGCCACCAGCGCGCCCAGCAGGTAGCCGGCGGCGTTCACCGTGTTCATCGCGCCGGCCGTGAAGTAGCTCCAGCCGAGGTCGGCGCGCATCGGCGGCAGCAGCAGCGCGTAGGAAAAGCGCGCCAGGCCGAGCGACACCGCCGCGGCCAGCGCCAGCGCAGCGGCGGTGCGCAGCGGCTGCGCGGTCACGCCGTCATGCCCTCACGCGGCGCGTCGTCACGCCGCGCCGTCATGCCACGCCGCGCGCCGCGAGCAGCGCCGCGGCCACCTCGGCGAAGCCGGCGCCGCGCTCGCCGTCGGTGATCCAGGCCGGCCAGACCTCGAGCTCGGCCGCGAAGCGCCGCAGGTTGGCCACGCCCACGCTGAGCGCGAAGCGCGCGAACATCTCCTGGTCGTTGGTGGAGTCGCCGACGTAGATCCAGCGCGCGGTCTCGCGCTCCAGCGCGCGGCCGAACAGCCGCTCGACGATCCAGCGGGCGCCGCTCCACTTGGAGTGTTCGCCGAACCAGCCGTTGACGTGGATCGAGCTCACGGTGGCCGTCATGCCGGCCGCGCGCATCAGCGCCACCACGCGCTCGACGGTGGCGGCGTCGAGACTGGCGAACTCGCCGTGGTCGATGGCGATGTCGGTGACGCGGCCGGCGCTGTCGCGCGCCAGCGTGGTGCCCGGCACCTCGGCGAGCACGCGTGCGGCCACCTCGCGCAGGCGGCGCGCGTGCCGCGCGCGCGTGGCCGCGTCCTGCGCGTACTCGATGGCGAGCGCGTCGCCGTCGCGGTCGTGGTCGCCAGCGCCGTCGCGCGTGCGGATCAGCGCCACGGCGCCGTTCTCGGCCACGATGGCCGGCAGCGGCCAGCGCCCGGGGCCGGGGCGCAGGAAGGCCTCGCTCCAGCCCATCGGCCGGCCGGTGACGGCAAGCACCGGGATGCCGGCGCGCTCGAGCGCCTCGAGCGCGGCGCGCGCCGCCGGCTCGAGCACGCCGTCGCGCGTGAGCGTGTCGTCGATGTCGGTGAGGATGCCGGCCACCTCGCGCAGGCGCTCGCGCGGCAGCGCCGCGAAGGGGCGCGCCGCCGCGGCGGATTGACCATCGTCAAGCCTTGCCGTCATGCCACTGTCACATTGATCGTTCTGCAGACCGCGACGAATGCTATGGCCAAAGCCTCCGCCCCCGCCTCCCGCCCACCGCGCAGCGCGCCGCGCACGCCGCGCCGCGTGGCCAGCGGCGACGTCACGCCGCACCTGAACGGGCAGGCCATCGAGCTCGACCGCGCGAGCCGCGCCAGCACGCGCGCGCAGACCGTCTCGGCGCTCGCGCTGGGCGACATCCTGGCGCGCCACGCGGCGGCCGGCGCAGGCGCCGCGGCCGAAGCGCTGCCCGCCGGCCCGCGCGGCGGCTGGCTGCGCGAGGTGCGCGCGCTGATCGAAGGCGCCTCGCCCGACGAGGCCAAGGCGCTGCGCCGCCTGCTGTTCGACCGCGAGACCCAGCCGACCGAGGGCGTGGACCCCGACCTCGAGCTCGCCCCCGGCTGGCGCGAAGGCGGCTACCCGTACAAGAACCTGATGAACCGGCGCAACTACGAGCGCCAGAAGTACCGCCTGCAGGTCGAGCTGCTCAAGCTCCAGGCCTGGGTCAAGGAGACCGGCCAGCGCGTGGTCATCCTGTTCGAGGGCCGCGACGCCGCCGGCAAGGGCGGCACCATCAAGCGCTTCATGGAGCACCTGAACCCGCGCGGCGCGCGCGTCGTGGCGCTGGAAAAGCCGAGCGACACCGAGCGCGGCCAGTGGTACTTCCAGCGCTACGTCGAGCACCTGCCCACGCGCGGCGAGATCGTGCTGTTCGACCGCAGCTGGTACAACCGCGCCGGCGTCGAGCGCGTGATGGGCTTCTGCAGCGACGCCGAGTACGACGAGTTCATGCGCCAGTGCCCGGAGTTCGAGCGCCACCTGGTGCGCTCGGGCGTGCACCTGTTCAAGTTCTGGTTCAGCGTCAGCCGCGCCGAGCAGCGCCGCCGCTTCAAGGAGCGCGAGAAGCACCCGCTCAAGCAGTGGAAGCTCTCGCCGGTGGACATGGCGAGCCTGGACAAGTGGGACGACTACACGCTGGCCAAGGAGCAGATGTTCCTGCACACCGACACCTCCGACTCGCCCTGGACCGTGATCAAGAGTGACTGCAAGAAGCGCGCGCGCATCAACACGATGCGCTACCTGCTGCACCGGCTGCCGTACAAGAACAAGGACACGGCCGTGATCGGCCGCGTCGACCCGCTTCTGGTGGGCCGCGCCGCGCTCGTCTCGGGCCAGGCGGAGGAGTTCACGCCGAGCAGCGCCGCGGCCTGAAGGCCCGAAGGCCCGAAGGCCCGAAGGCCTGAGGACCCGGAGGCCGGCGGCCTGACCGCTCAGGCCGCGCCGGCCACGGCCAGCGCGGCGAGTGCCTGCAACGGCACGGCACCGGATTCGCGCAGCAGGGCGGCGCGCGCGGCGGGCTCGGGCAAGGCGGCCTCGAAGGCCCGTTCGACCTCGGCGCGGTCTTCGTCGCGCAGGCGCGATGCCGCCAGCACCGCGGCCAGGCCGCGCAGGGCCTCGGGCGCAGGCAGCCGCGTCAGCATGAGCTGGGCGAAGGCACGCTGCAGGCCGCGCGCGTGCTTCAGGCGCAGCGCGAGCGCCACGGCCTGCACGAGCAGCGGTGCGGCCGCGTCGAGCCGGCCGGCGTCGCGCTCGGCGATGCCGAGCGTCGTGAGCGCGTACAGATGCTCGCCCGGCACGCCGGCGCGCGCCGTGATCGCGAGCGCGCGCCCGGCCAGCTCGAGCTGGCGTGCGCGTGCGCCGCGGCGGCGCTCGAAGTGGCTCAGGTCGCAGAGGTTGCGCGCCACGTCCAGCGTCTCGCCGGCGGCGGCGTAGCCGGCGGTGCTGGCGTCGAGCAGCGCCGCGGCCTCGTCGTGCCGGCCCTGCTCGGAGCGCAGCACCGAGAGCTGGCGCAGGGCGCGGGCGCGCAGCAGGTTGGCCCCTTCGGCCTCGGCCAGCGCGAGCATGCGCAGGACATGGACCTCGGCGTCGGCGCGCCGCTCCTGCGCCCAGGCGCGCACGGCCAGGTTCTGCTCGGCGCGCGCCTGCAGCAGCGGCTGGCCGGCGCGCTCGGCCGCGCGCAGCGCCTCGGCGGTGAAATGGTCCACCTGCGCCATGTCGCCGCGCCACCAGGCCACCACGCTGCGTGCGGTGCACCAGATGCTGCGTTCGGCCTCGTCGGCCAGGCGCGGCCCGACGGCCTCGAGCAGGGCCTCCGACTCGGCATGACGGCCGAGGTTGGCGCGCGCGGCGGCACGCGCCAGGTCGAGCCGCGCGCGCAACGGATGGGCGGGGGTGGGGCCCGCCTGCAGCGCCTCGGCCGCGGCGTCCCACAGCGGCAGCATGGTCGCCACGCGCGAGGGCGCGGTCATGAAGTCGGCCAGGCGTTCGTGCAGCGCGTCGATCAGGTCCCAGCGCGCGGCCTGCACGGCCCAGCGCCAGGCCGCGGCGAGCTGGCGCGCCTCGGCCTGCAGCCAGGCGCGCGTGGCCGGCTCCAGGCGCCCGAGGCCGACGCCGCCGAGCGCCTTCAGCTGCGCCACGTAGTGTTCGGCGTGCGCGGTGCGCAGCGCGGCCTCGCGCGGCGCGGGCAGCTCGCGCGCCGCGAAGTGGCGCAGCACCGGATGCAGCTCGAACCGGCCGGGCGCCGCGCGCTGCAACATCGACTGGCTGACCAGACGCAGCAGCGCCCGCGGCGTGCCGCCGGCGACGGCGCGCGCGGCGTCCAGATCGAAGCTGCCGGCGAACACGGTGAGCGCGGCGAGCAGGGCCTGCGCCGAGGCGTCGAGCCATTGCCAGGAACGCGCGAACACGACGCGCAGGCTGCGCTGGGCCGGGTTGGCGGCCTCCTCGTCGGCCAGGAAGGCCGGCGCGCGCGCCAGCTCGGCCGCGATCTCCCGCGGCGGCATCAGCGGCAGCCAGCTGGCGGCCAGTTCGAGCCCGAGCGGATGGCCCTGCAGCATCGACGCGATGCGGGCCAGCCCCGGGAGGTCGTCCTCGCGCAGCGGCACGCCCAGGCGGGCGGCGTGGTGCTCCAGCAGCCGCTGCGCGGCGCCCTGCACGTCCAGGCCGCGCACCTCGTGCCGCAACTCGCCGGGCAGGCCGGGCGCGCTGCGCGAGGTGAGCAGCACGCGCAGCGCCGGCGCGGCGTCGAGCCAGCGCGGCAGCAGCGTGGCGAGCAGCGGATCGCCGACCAGGCCCTCCACGTTGTCCAGCAGCAGCAGGAGCGGCGGCGCGACCGCGCGCGCGGCCAGCCAGTCCAGCCACTGCTCGGCGGCGGCTTCGCCGGCGAGCGTGAGCCCGGCCGCCTCGGCCACCTGCGCGACCCAGCGCTCGCCGGCCTGCGCAGCGGCCAGGTCCACGCGCACGACGTCGCCGGGCCAGGCCGCAGACAGCGCGAGCGCGAGCCGCGTCTTGCCCACGCCGCCGAGCCCGAGCAGGGCCAGCAGACGCGCGCCGCCGCCCTGCAGGCGCTCGAGCAACGCCGAGATCTCGGCCTCGCGGCCGACCAGCGGCGCCGCGCTGTCCACCCAGGCGAACGGGCGCGCCGGTGCAGGGGCAGCGGTGGCGTCGGCGGCCTCGGTCGCGTCCGCCGCGTCCGTCACACCTGCCGGGCGTGCAGCGTGCCGCGCGGGCACCGCGGCGGCCACGCTGTCGAACAGCCGGCGCGTGGCAGCGGTCGGCGCGCGCCCGGGCTCGTCGCGCAGGCGATCGAAGGCGGTGCCGCAGGCGGCCAGCGCCGCCGCGCGCGCCAGCGGGCCGTGGGCGCGTTCGAGCGCGGCCTGCAGCAGGGTTTCGTCGAGCGGATCGAGATCGACCAGGCGCTCGATCAGACGCGCGCACTCGGCGTCGTCGGGCGCCGCGTCGGCGCTCGTGGCAGCGGTCGTGGCAGCGCTCGCAGCAGCGGTCGTGGCGGCCACATCGAGGCGGGCGCACAGCGCCACGCGCAGCCGGGCGGCAAGGCGCTCGCGTTCGGCGTCGATCCAGCCGTCGAGCGCGGCGTCGCCCAGCCGGCCGGTGCCGGCCAGCAGCGGCAGGCGCTGCAGCGCCACCGCGCCCGCCCAGTCGCCGTGGGCGGCGGCGGCGAGGAACTCGGCCACGTCGCTGCTGCCCGACCAGCGCAGCTGCCGCTCCTCGGCTGGCCAGGGCGCGCCCTCGGGCAGCAGGGCGCGCGCGCGGTGCAGCTGCCGGCGCAGGTGGGCGCGCGCGCCGGCCGCGTCGTCGTCGGGCCTCAGCAGGGTGGCCAACGCGTCGCGGCCGATGCCTTCGGGCCGGCAGGCCAGCACGGCGAGCAGCGCGGCGGGCCGGTTCCAGGGCAATCCGAGCGTGCGGCCGTCGGCAGTCTGCAGATGCGGCAGGCCGAACAGCACGAGGCGCATGCGCACCAGTCTAGCCGCGGGGTGCGACGCTGTTGCGACGCCCGCTTCCTACAGTGCCGCGCACACCACCGCAACCCTGATCGAAGGAGACACGCCATGTCCACCCCGACCCCCCTGACCTGCGAAGCCTGGGCCGCCCGGCAGCGCGGCGAGCGCCTGCGCGGCATGGCCCGCGTGGCCCGCGTGGCCCGCGTGACCCTTGCGCGTGCCGCCGCCGCGTGGCGGCGCTGGCGCGCCCAGCAGCAGGCGCTTGCCGCCGAGCGCGCCGCCCTGCGCCAGCTGCTCGAGATGGACGAATGGACGCTGCGCGACATGGGCCTCAGCCGCGCCGACGTCTGGACCCTGCGGCCACGCGGCCTTCTCGAGGACATGGCGCTCGACGCCGCGACCTGGGCCCGCTCGCTGACCCCGCCGCGGCGGGGCGGGCAATGAAGGCCGAGGCCCTGCACCTGCGCCCGCCGTCGGCCGGCTGGCTGCGCCTGGTGGGCCTGGAGCTGGCCGCGATGGCCGGCCGCGGCAGCGCGGTGCAGCCGCTCGTGCGCACCCACCTGCGGCCGGCTTGGCAGCTCGTGCAGCAGCACGCGCCCAGCGCCGAGCACGGCTGGGAGCTGCTGCGCTGCGTGATGCAGCTCGCACGCTGGCAGGGCGCGCCGGAGCGCCGCCGCTGCATCGTGCCGCCGCTGGCGGCGCGGCTCGGCGCGGTGACCGGCAAGCCGCACGACTGGACGCTCGAGATCGAACTGCGCCTGCCCGCCGACGCGCGGCACGCCGAGGCCGCGGCCTGGGGCCGCGACGCCGAGGCCCTGCTGTGCGCGGCCGGCGTGCGCCACCGGCTGGCTCGCCTGACGCTGGACACCGGGCGCGGCGCGTGGACCGCGCACCCGCCCTGGGGCTGGGGCGGGGCCGAGCTGCTGTGCCGCGCGGCCTGAGCCCCGGATCAGGCCGATGCCCCTGGTGCACGACCTCGCGCGCTACCGCTCCTGGCCCGACCATGCGGTCGAGCTGGCGCGGCTGCTCGACGACGCCGCGGAGCCGACGCCGGCGACGCGCGCCCGATGCGAGCGCTTCCTGGCGCGCTTCGACCCGCGGCGCGACGCGCTGTGGACCGTGATGCCGGCCGGGCGGCCGCAGGCCAGCCTGGCGCTGGTGGGCCTGGAGCAGGGTCCGCTGCGCATCGAGTGGCTGCACGTCGCGCCGGCCTGGCGCGGGCGCGGCCTGGCGCGCGCCCTGTGGCAGCGCGCGCTGCACTTCGCCGGCGGGCGCGATCTGGAGGTGCAGCTGCCGCCCGAGGACGGCACCGCGCTGGCGCTGGCGGCCAGCGCCGGCTTCGTACCGGCGACGCCGCGGGGCAGTCCGTCACGACCGTGGTGGACCCGCCACGCCAGCGTTCCGGCTAGAATGCGGGCTCTCTTCGAGGAGCGTTGCAAGGCGCAGGCGCCGACCCCCGTGTCGGACGCGGCAGCCCCAGGCTCGAAGAGCTTCCCCAGCAACGGCGCTCACCTGCATGTCGGTCCTCGCGGGTGAGTTGGTGGATTCCCCTTTACCCCTTTGCGCGCGCGGCCCTTGCAGGTTCCAACTCAGCCCGGAGCCTCACCGATGAATGCCGTCCTGAAACCCCTGCACACCGACCAATACGCCGTGGCCGACCTGTCGCTCGCCGACTGGGGCCGCAAGGAGATCAAGATCGCCGAGAGCGAGATGCCCGCTCTGATGGCGATCCGCGAGGAGTACGCCGCGCGCCAGCCGCTCAAGGGCGCGCGCGTCGCCGGCAGCCTGCACATGACGATCCAGACCGCGGTGCTGATCGAGACGCTGCAGGCGCTCGGCGCCGAGGTGCGCTGGGCCTCGTGCAACATCTTCAGCACCCAGGACCACGCCGCCGCCGCGATCGCGGCCGCCGGCACGCCGGTGTTCGCCTTCAAGGGCGAGACGCTGGTCGACTACTGGGACTACACGCACCGCATCTTCGAGTTCGGCGTCAAGGGTGCCAAGGGCGAAGGCCCGAACATGATCCTCGACGACGGCGGCGACGCCACGCTGCTCATGCACCTGGGCAAGAAGGCCGAGAAGGACCCGTCGGTGCTGGCCAAGCCGGGCAGCGAGGAGGAGCAGATCCTGTTCGCCGCCATCAAGGCCAAGCTCGCCGAGGACCCGACCTGGTACAGCCGCAAGAGCGCCGAGATCATCGGCGTGACCGAGGAGACGACGACCGGCGTGCACCGCCTCAAGGAGATGGCGGCCAAGGGCACGCTGATGTTCCGCGCCATCAACGTCAACGACTCGGTCACCAAGAGCAAGTTCGACAACCTGTACGGCTGCCGCGAGAGCCTGGTCGACGCCATCAAGCGCGCCACCGACGTGATGGTGGCCGGCAAGATCGCCGTGGTGGCCGGCTACGGCGACGTGGGCAAGGGCAGCGCGCAGGCGCTGCGTGCGCTCTCGGCCCAGGTCTGGGTGACCGAGATCGACCCCATCAACGCGCTGCAGGCGGCGATGGAGGGCTACCGCGTCGTGACGATGGACTACGCCGCCGACAAGGCCGACATCTTCGTCACCGCCACCGGCAACAAGAGCGTGATCACGCGCGCCCACATGGCGGCGATGAAGGACCAGGCCATCGTCTGCAACATCGGCCACTTCGACAACGAGATCGACGTCGCGGCCCTCTCCGACTGCACCTGGGAGGAGATCAAGCCGCAGGTCGACCACGTGATCTTCCCGGGCGAAGGCGGCAAGCCGGGCAAGCGCATCATCCTGCTCGCCAAGGGGCGCCTCGTGAACCTGGGCTGCGGCACCGGCCACCCGAGCTACGTGATGTCGAGCTCGTTCGCCAACCAGACGATCGCGCAGATCGAGCTCTTCACGCACGCCGACAGCTACGACCTGGGCAAGGTCTACGTGCTGCCCAAGCACCTCGACGAGAAGGTGGCGCGGCTGCAGCTGAGCAAGCTCGGCGCCCAGCTCACCGAGCTGTCCGACGAGCAGGCGGCGTACATCGGCGTGCCCAAGTCCGGCCCGTACAAGCCCGACACCTACCGGTACTGAGCGGGCGCGGCCGATGGCCAGCAGGCCCGTTCCGATCAGCTTCGAGTTCTTCCCGCCGAACACCCCGGCGGGCAGCGAGAAGCTCAAGACCGTGGTGCAGGAACTCGGCGCCGTCGGCCCCGAGTTCTTCAGCGTCACCTACGGCGCCGGCGGCAGCACGCGCGAGAAGACGCTGGCCACGGTGCAGGACATCGCGGCGGCCGGCCACGAGGCCGCGCCGCACCTGTCGTGCGTGGGCAGCACGCGCGCGGGCATCGCGGAGATCCTGGCCACCTACCGCGCGCAGGGCATCCGCCGCATCGTGGCGCTGCGCGGCGATCTGCCGAGCGGCATGGCCACCGCCGGCGAGTTCCGCTACGCCAGCGAGCTGATCTCGTTCATCCGCGAGACGCAGGGCGCGGACTGGATCATCGAGGTGGCGGCCTACCCCGAGTACCACCCGCAGCAGCGCTACGCGCGGCGCGACCTCGAGCACTTCGCGCACAAGGTGAAGTGCGGCGCCAACGCGGCCATCACGCAGTTCTTCTTCAACCCCGACGCCTACTTCCACTTCGTCGACGAGGTGCGCGCGCTCGGCGTCGAGGTGCCGATCGTGCCCGGCATCATGCCGATCCACAACTACGCCAAGGTGGCGCAGTTCGCGGCGCGCGACGGCATCGAGATCCCGCGCTGGGTGGCGCTGAAGATGGAAGGCTTCATGGACGACGCCGCCTCGGTGCGCGCGTTCGGCCTGGAGGTGGTGACGCGGCTGGCCGAGCGGCTGATCGCCGGCGGCGCGCCGGGCCTGCACTTCTACACGCTCAACCAGAGCGCGCTGGCGCTCGAGATCTGCCGCCGCCTGGGCGCCGTGCCGGCCTGATCAGCCGCGCAGGCTGCCGCCGGCCAGCGCCACGCGCACCGTCTCGATCAGCAGCGCCAGGTCAAGCGGCTTGGTCAGGTAGCCGTCGAAGCCGGCGCCGAACGCGGCGTCGATGCTGCTCTGCATGGCGTCGGCGCTGACCGCGATCACCGGCACGTGGCGCGTCGCGGCATCGGCGCGCAGGCGCGCCAGCACCTCGTAGCCGTCCATCTCGGGCATCTGCAGATCCAGCAGCACCAGCGCCGGCGGATCCCGGCGCGCCAGGCGCAGCCCTTCGCCGGGCAGCGCGGCGCACTCCAGCGCCACCTCGGGCAGGCGCGCGAGCATGGCCTCCATCAGCGCCACGTTGACCGGGTTGTCCTCGATGTAGAGCACGCGCTGCGGCGCGCCGGCGCCGGCGTCGGCGCTGCCCTGCAGGTCGTGCACCGAGTCCGGCGCCACCGGCACGGCCGCCTCCAACTCGATCCAGAAGCGGCTGCCCACGCCGGGCTCGCTCGCCACGCCGATGCGACCGCCCATCGCCTCGACCAGGCTGCGCGACAAGGCCAGCCCGATGCCGGTGCCCTCGATGCCGCTGCGCGCCGCGTGCAGCCGCTCGAAGGGCTGGAACAGGCGCGCGCGCTCCTCCTCGCTCAGCCCGGTGCCGCCGTCGCGCACCGCGAGCTGCCAGCCGCCGGCCACGCGGCGCGCGGTCAGCTCGACCTCGCCGCCCGGCCGGTTGTACTTGATGGCGTTGGACAGCAGGTTCAGCAGCACCTGCTTCAAGCGCCGCGGGTCGGCGCGCACCGCGGCGTCGCGCGGCGGCGCGGCCAGCGGCAGCAGGCGCAGGCCGCGCTCGCCGGCCAGCGCGCGCACCAGGCCCAGGCACTCCTCGAGCAGCGCGGCCAGCGGCACCGGCACGTGCTCCACCACCACGTGGCCGGCCTCGATGCGGCCGAAGTCGAGGATCTCGTTGATGAGGTCCAGCAGGTGGCGCGCGCCGGCGACGATCTCGCCGAGCTGGCCCTGCTGGCGCGCGTCGGGCGCCAGCGTGGGGTCGGTCTGCAGGATCTGCGCGAAACTGAGGATGGCGTTGAGCGGCGTGCGCAGCTCGTGCGACATGTGCGCCATGAACTGGCTCTTGGCCTGGTTGGCGCGCTCGGCCTCCTCGCGCGCCGCGATCGCCGCCTCCTCGGCACGCTTGCGCTCGCTGATGTCGAGGCCGAACACGTAGCAGGTCTGGCTGCCGTCGGGCTGCTGCGGGCCGGCCACGTGCACCACCCGCAGGTCGATGCGTGCGCGCGCCGCGGTGGCCGGGAACGTGCGCTCGCCGGTCGTGCTGTGGCCGGCGTGGGCGCGCCGGATCGCCTCCTCGTTGAGGCCGGCCAGCGCGTCGCCGATCACCTCGCGCATCGGCCGCCCGATCATCTCCGCCGGCGCGCGGCCGAAGAGGCCGGCCAGGCGCGCGTTGACGTAGGTGTAGCGCAGCTCGCGGTCGACCGCGGCGATGAGGCCCGGGAAGGCCTCGAGCAGCGCGCGGTGCTCGGCCTCGCTGTGCTGCGCCGCGGCCAGCGCCGCCTCCTCGAGCGTCACGTCGCGGAAGCTCCACACGCGCACCGTGCCGTCGGGGCCCGGCGTGGGCACGCAGCGCCGCAGCAGCACGCGGCCGTCGCGCAGGCGCAGCCGGCTCTCGTCGGGCCGGTTGTGGGCCACGATGTCGGCGATGCGCCGCTCCTCGGCCTCGGGCTCCGCGAACAGCGGCCGCGCGGCGTCCATGATGTCGGCTGGCGTCAGGCGCCCGGCCTTGTCGGGCGGCAGGCCGAACAGCTCGAACATGCGCCGGTTGGCGAAGCGCACCGGCTGCCGCGGGTCGCTGGCGTCGGAGGCGAAGATGGCGTCGCCGGTGGCGTCGAGCGTGCGCCGCAGGTCCTCGGCGCTGGCGGCCAGCGCGGTGCGCGTGGCCTCCTCGGCGCTCACGTCGCGCGTCACCAGCACCACGCCGCGGATGCCGGCGCCCTCGTCGCGGTAGGGATGGAAGCTCGTCTCGAGCACGCGCATCGGCAGCCCCGGCGCCGCCGACGGCGCA
>Ga0073934_10006956_pt1 | contig 16097 bp, 12 predicted proteins | sample LarsenN4metaG_FD_76834 | JGI IMG/M metagenome (GOLD analysis project Ga0073934, IMG submission 76834) | Hot spring sediment bacterial and archeal communities from British Columbia, Canada, to study Microbial Dark Matter (Phase II) - Larsen... ...
CCGTCGTCGTTTACGTCGCCGGCGGCGGCCACGGAGTTGCCGGTCTCGGCCGAGTCATAGCCCATGATGATGAAGCCGTTGTTGCCGTTGAGCGAATACGGGTCCAGAACGCCTCCCTGCCCGATGTCGGAGGCGCCGAAGATCACCGCTACGTGCGTGTCTAGCGACACCTGAAGATTGAAGAGATTCCCGATGGCGAAGTCGGCGATTCCGTCGCCGTTGAGATCGCCGATCCCGCGTACGCCGGGCCTGAATCCTTCGTAACGGTACGACACGCGGAAGCCGTTGGTGCCGTCCAGGGTGGCGAGGTCGAACTGTCCGGTCGGGGCCACAGCCGGTCCGCCGAATAGGACATAAACGCTCTGAGTGAGGTCCGAGCTGTAGCGCGGCTCGTCGGCGAAGATCAGGTCCATGTACCCGTCGTCGTTGATGTCCCCGGAACCGCCGATGCGGACGCCCAGCCATTGGGACTGGCGGAGGCCGGAAATCATGAACCCGTTCGCCCCGTTCAGATCGCCCAGTTCCAGCACCGGCTCAAACCATTCGGGGTCTCCGTAGACCACGTACACCTGGCCCGCCTGATAGATGCCGCCGGGGCTGGCGGCCTGATAGGCACCTATGGCGATGTCGTCCACGCCGTCGCCGTTAAAGTCGCCCAAGGATGCACACTCCGCGGTTCGGGCGTCGCCGTGCCTCCCGTTGATGACGAACCCGTTGGCCCCGCTCAGGTCCCGCAGGTCGAAGCGCCCGCCGGCCCCGACACCGGGACCCGCGAAGACGACATACACTTGTCCCGTGAGCGAGCCATGCGGATCGGCACCGTCCGCGCCGATGATCAAGTCCGGCCAGCCGTCGTCATTGAAATCGCTGACATCGCTGGGATCCCCAGACGCGCCACCGGGAAACATGCCAGCCACCGCAAATCCATTGTCGCCGTCTAGCGACCGCAGATCAAACGAACCTGTACTACCAATCCCTTTTGAACCGTAAACAACATAGCTCTCGCCAGCGCTGGTGCGACCGAGCGGGTCGCCGTACCGCGCGGCAACCAGAAAATCCGCCACACCATCACCATCAAAGGCTCCCGCTCCTGCGACATGGTGGCCGAGCGCTCCCAGAGGATAGAGACCGGGGATGACAAAGCCGTTCGTGCCGTCCAGCGCCTCCAGGTCTATGAGGCCCCCATTACCTGCGGCCGGGCCGCCGAATACCACGTATGCGTATCCGGGCGGAAATGGGGGGTCAACGTCGAATGTCAGTTCACCGACCAGCAGGTCGGAAACACCGTCGCCGTTAACGTCGCCCGCTCCGGCCACGGAATGGCCCGCTAGACCTAGACGATGCACGCCGTACATGGCGAAGCCAGTGCTTCCGTCGAGGTCGTCGAGGTCCAGCATAGGGAAAAACTGGGCGCGCGCCGGGCGCGGCCCAAACAATGCCAAGATTAGAACATGGGCACAAGCCCAGCGCGCGAGCCAGTTTCTCATGAGACACCTCATCTAAACAGGATGCCGTTCCGCTCGCAGTAGAGCCGCAGTCGCTCGCGAACGTCAGCGCGCGTGTACCAGCTCAGGCCGCCGTCGTCGCTGAACGGTTCCTCGCTTCCCTCACTGCCACAGACGCAATTGCCGGAGCCGCTCACGTACAACTGGAAGATGATGTAGTCCCCCAGATCGACATCCCCATCGGCGTCGAAGTCGGCGTTGCCGCAGCCCGGCGGGAAGGGGTTGCCGGAGCCCGAAAAGCAGCTCTGGAACAAGACGTAACCGCCCGCTTGACCTGACGCCGCCGGCGCTTTAGAGAAGAGCACCGCACCCAGCCCCCCCGAGAACAAGCGCTCTTGATAGAAGACCCAACCTGGACATGGCTTGCTCTCCTTTCGCCTGCCCGGCCGGCGCTAGGTGTGACCCGACCGCCGCGTCGCCCGGGCGTGGCTCAAGATTCGGTGTGTCCGCGCTTTACGCTGGCGCGCGCTTTCTCATTACCCACTTCAGTATACCCGGTTCGCCAGTTGCGTGCAAGCCCTTTTTCACATCGCCCTGGAGCCGGGCACGGACCGCCGTTGCGCGGGACTCGCCCGCGTAAGCTCATATTTGACAAGCACTTACAGCGATCCGGTGAAGTTCTGCTGGAAGATCAGAAAGTCGGCCAGGTCCACGTCGCCGTCGGAGTCGCAGTCGGCGTCCACGCCCGGCGGGCAGGTGGCGGCCGGGGGATTGTTCGCTCCGCCGAAGCACAATTGAAAGACAGTAAAGTCGCTTAAGTCAACGTCGCCGTCGTGGTCGAAGTCAGCAGGGCCGGCGGCCACGCGGGCGAAGTCGCGGCCGACGCTCTGCGAAAAATCGTCGTCCGCGTAGGCGACCGTCAGCCGGGCGCCGGGCAGGGACTGGATCAGCCCGTCGTTGACCGTATTCGGCCCCGGCGGGGCGGAGACCACGGGCAACCCGCTCGTGTTGCGGAACCGGCCGCTGTCCGGGCCGGTCTCGCTCAGGGTGATCGTCTCGGAGTCCGGGCCCGCGGAGGTGGTCACGGTGGCGGTGACGGACTCGACGCCGGCCGGGTTCTCGTTTTCGTCCTGGTCGTAGACGGTCACGTAGACCAGGTTCCGGTCGATGTCGTACCAGTCCCGCTCGGCGCCGGCCGCGTCGGTGAAATGGGCGTTCAACAGGTACTCGTAGAGCGTCCGGACGTACAGGCCGCCTTCTTCGATGAGGCTCTGGGCGGTCCGCGTCGAATGCTCGTCGGTCTCGGAAGTGTGCGAGTCCGTGTTGAACTGACGGAACAGACAATAGCGGGCCATGCCCAAAGCGGCGCCGTTCTGGTCGAAGTTGATCACCGGCCTCCAGGGATTGACTCCCTCCTGCACGCGGAAGAAGGTCTGCTGATTGGCGTAGTAGTTGAGCGGGACGCTGGCCGGCGGCTCGGCCAGGGCGAAGCGGAAGCCGCCGTCGTAGTCGTTCCACCAGCCGTGCAGGTCGATGTGCTGGGCGAAGAAGCCGCCGGCCATGAACGACTCAATACCCGCGTGCACGTGGCGGACCTCCCACTCCTCCGACGGCCCGCTGCCGGCCTCGTTCCACTCGCGGTTGAGGTCCACCCCGTTGCGGTTGTAGCGGTCGCCGCCGGGGACGGCCTCCACGCCGTCGGGGTTGATTACGGGATAGATGACAAAGCTCATGCGCTCCAGCAGCTCGGGCGGGCGCTGGTTGGGGGCGGGCAGCGTCAGGGCCCCGCGCAGGTAGTCGATGATCCCCTCGGCCAGGTAGTTGGCCCGCGGCTCGTTGCCGTGCTGGCGGCAGGTGATGAGCACGGTCTGCTTGTCCTGTTCGGGGAAAGCGGCGTCGCGGACGGTGACCTTGTAGATGGGCCGGTCCACTCCCGGCCGATTCTGATAGCTGTAGCCGAGGACTTCCACGGAGACGAACGGATCGGCGGCCAGCGCCACCAGATAGGCCTCCAGGCGAGCGAGGTCGTAGTAGTCCAGTTCAGGTCCCGGCGGTGGCGGCCGGCGGGGCGGCAACAGGCGGACGGTGACGCGGTCGGCGGTGAAGCGCTGGCGCAAGAGGAGGGTGCCGTCGGCGCGGCGCTGGACATCTTCGGCCGGCTGCCAGATGAACTGCCCGTAGCTGTATTCGGGCGTTGCGTTCGCGGGCGGGTTGAGCACGTGGAACGTAACTTGCTGCCCGGCGGCCCCGCGGCGGACGGCGAAGGCGTACTCGTCCTGCCCGGCGCCCGGGCGGAGGCGCAGTTCGAACTCGTTGCGTGCCCGTTCTCGGAAGGCGAACAGGTCGCCGTGTTCGGAGTAATCGACCAAATCCTCGACGCGGACGGCCAGGGACGGCGTTCGGTCTTCGCTCTGTCCGGCGTGGCACGCGGCCGCCAGGATCACGACGAGCAGCATGTTGCTACCTTCCGGCCTCTCCACGCGGGCAATCAGGTCTCCGGTGCGCTCGCCCTCAGGCAGTCCAACGGGTTGGGCAGCGGCTCGGCCCAGAGCCACTCCACGTCAATGACCAGGCCGGGCAGCACGCGGCTGGCCAACCGGCCGGTCGTCAAGCTCAACGAGGTGTAGCGATCGCCCTCCAGGAAGTCGGCTTCGCACTGTTTTCGTTCGTAATCGAAGAACCAGATTTCCGGGACGGCCGCCTCCCGGTAGGCCGGACGCTTCTCCTCCAGGTCGTAGGATCGCGTGCTCTTGGAGATGACCTCCACGGCCAGGTCCACGGGTCCGACGACGACCCCATCGCGGATGCGGACGAGGCTTCCGCCGGCCAGATAGCAGACGTCGGGGCAGAGTCTGCGATTGCCCAATCGCATGACGGCGTTTGATCCATAAACCCTTCCGAGGCGCCGGGCTGCGGCGTGGTTGGAGAGCAGCGTGATCAGGAAGGCGGTCATTTCCTCATGTCGCATCGAAGCGGGGGAATGCACGATCAGTACTCCGTCCAGGAACTCGCAGCGGAAATCCTCGTCGATGACGTGATCGTATTCCTCCAGGGTCACATCGTAGTGGCGCAGAAGGTAACGGGGTGATACGCGCCGCAGGCCTTCACGAACCTGCTCGATCGTCGCTTCGCACTCCACCAGCGGCATACACCGGCTCCGCTAACATTCTACCCTCCCGGGGGAAGCTGGGAAAGCCGATCCGAGGGGCCGCGAGAGGGCGTCTCACGACCCGCTAAACGTCCTCACCGGCAGGGGGATGCTGCCGTCCGCCCGCGGGAGCGGATCGGGCGGGACGATGCGGACGTCCGAATCGCAGAGGCGGGCCTGGCCGCGCCGCACGCGCTGGGCGAAGGCCAGGCACTCTTCGTACAGGGCCTGGAGCATCTGGTCTTCGCGGACCGTCCGCGTCTGCTGGCCCTGCACGTAGATGATGCCCTTGCCCTTGCCGGCGAAGACGGCCACGTCCGCTCCCTCGGCCTCGCCGGGGCCGTTGACCACGCAGCCCATGACCGCGACCTTGACCGGGCAGCGGATGTCGGCCAGCTTGCGGCGCACCTCCTGCACGAGCTTGATCAGGTCCACCTCAATGCGGCCGCAGGTGGGGCAGGCGATCAGCTCCGGGTCCACGCGGTCGCGGAGCTTCAGGCTGTAGAGCAATTCTTTAGCGTCTTCAACTTCGTAGACGGGGTCCGCCGCGTAGGAGATGCGGATCGTATCACCGATGCCCTCGGCCAGCAGCGTCCCCAGGGCGGCAATGGATCGGATGCGCCCCGTTTCCGGCGGGCCGGCGTGCGTGACGCCTAGATGCAGCGGGTAATCGAATCTCTCCGACAGCGCCCGGTAGGCGTCGATCACGATCGCGGCGTCGATGCTCTTGGCCGACAGCACGACGTCCTGGAAGCGGTTGTCTTCGAAGATGCGCAGGTATTCCTCGGTCTTGCGGACCATCAGCTCGATGAGCTGTCGGCGGTAGTCGCGGCCGAGGGCCCGCTTTTCTTGGGCGCGGACGGACTTGTCGCGCCGCTCGACGATGCTGCCCTCGTTGACTCCCACGCGGATGGGGATGCGGCGTTCGCGGCACGCGGCGATGACCGCGTCCACCTGCTGGCGGTCGGCGATGTTGCCGGGATTCAGCCGGATCTTGTGCACGCCCGCCTCGACCGCCTCCAGGGCCCGCTGGTAATGGAAATGAACGTCGGCGATGATGGGAACGCTGGCCTGGTTGATAATCTCCGCCAGGGCAGCGGTGTCTTTGCGGTCGGGCACGGCCACGCGGACCAGGTCCACGCCGGCGGCCTCCAGCTTCTTGATCTGGGCCACGGTTGCGTCGATGTCATGGGTGTAGGTGCTGGTCATGGACTGGATGGAGACGGGGGTCCCGCCCCCGACGGAGACCGACCCGATCATCACCGTGCGTGTCTTTCGTCGCCCGTTCCAGCCGGTCATAGACTTTTTCGCAGCCCCGAAGCTCCTGGATGTTTGGATGATAGGTCGCCCCCCGGCGGGGTGTCAAAAAGCCGACAGAATTGGGGCTTGACCAGCCCGGCGAGGGGACGTACCGTACCGGTGCGCGGTGACAAGTCGGGCGGCCCCGCGCCGCACTTGGCGCGGGCCCGGCGGTCGGAGCGGTGGTTGGGTTTCTTCTCCGCAGGGTTGTACTCTTCAGCTTGAAAGGAGCGAAGGCGTGATATCCAAGGGCATGAGGCTGAGCTTGGCCTTGGCGGCGGCCTGCGTGTCGCTATGCGGCTGCAACGGCAAGGAAAAGGCGATCGTTCATCTCCGCTACGAGCTTCAACCCGACCGGGGCTTCCCGCCGGGCGTGACCGGGTTGGCCGTCGCCCAATTGGAAGCCAAGAGCGACTCCGAGGAAGCATTGGACGAGGCCAAGTGGCAGGAGATCGTCGGGGAGATGATGCACCGTCGGCTGACCATCGCCAACGAGAAGTACGGCCTGGGGCTGACCATCGCCGATCGGGCGAGCACCAAAGAGGTAATGACCGAGAAAGACCTCGCCCTGTCCGGACTGGCGGAGGGGGGTGACGTGGCGGCCCGCACCAAGCTGGTGGGCGTGCAGGCCCTCATCCGTGGCCGGGTGATCATCAAGGTGGAGAAGCACATAGGTCGCGGCCGGACCATCAAAGCCCTGGACGTTTCCGGCTATGGCGGCCACGGCTGGGGTGGCGGAGGCGGCGGGATCGACACGGAGGAGACCACCTCTGTCTCGCGGACGGTCACCGTGCATCCAAGCTTCCGCCTGGTGGATGCCAACACGGGCAAGGATTGGTTCACCTGGACGCCCGAGAGGCCCTTCCAGCAATCGGATCAGGAGAAACCCAGCTTCTTTTTCGGGTCCGGAAAAACGGAGGCCGACCTGGACCCCCGCGACCGCATCATCGCCCAGTGCGTCGAGGAAGCCGTGGCCGAATTCACCAGTCACCTCATCCCGGTGGAGATTGATTGCACGGTAGAGGTCCGGTCGAGCGGAAACAAAGCCTGCGCGATGGGGGTCAAGTACCTGCGTGCCGAAGACTACGAGACCGCCCTGGCCTCGTTCAAACAGGCTCTGGCCGATCAGCCGGACGACGACCGGGCGGCGTTCTGTGCGGGCGTGGCCTGTGAGAAAATGGGACAGTGGGACGACGCCCTGCAGTACTACAACCAGGCCCTGGTCAGCAAGGACGAGCCGGAGTACAAGGACGCCCGAGACCGGGTCAAGAAGTTCAAGGACCGGGTCGGCCCGGGAGCGGAAGCCACTCACTCAGAGTCGGGTAGCTAACCGCCAGGCCGACCGGTGTGTCTCAACCTGAATACAAGGAGACTCTGGAAAACCGAGGGACAAGCGAGTCTGAACAGGAGGATGTCACGATGATCGGGAGACGATGGTTCTTGGCGGCCGCGTCCGTAGGCCTGTGCCTGGCTGGCCTGCCGGACAGCGCCTCCGCTCGCGAGTTGACGGAGGCCCAGAAGAAACTTCTGGCCCAACGGGCGGCCCGGGTGGACGGGCTGCGGAAGCTGGCCGAGCAGATCAAGGGGCTGCGGATCACCTCGAGCACGTTTGTCAAAGACTTCGTGGCCGAGGACGACCGCATCGAGACCGAGCTGCGGGCCTTCCTGCGCGGAGCCAGAGAGGTGCCGCCGCCGAGGTACTACGCGGACGGGGCCTGCGACCTGGACATGGAAGTCACCTTGGAGTGGGTAGTCACCACGCTCAAGGAGCTGCACACGCGTTACTACAAGGGCGACAAGGTCAAAGCCACCGACTTCGAACAGATGACCCAGACCAACCACCGCACGGTGATCCGCGTGACCGGCAGCGGCGCTCCCCCATCCGATGACATGCCCCCGCCCGATGAACCCGGTGAGGGCGGCGAGACCCCGCCGGCTCGCGGCATCCCCTACGGCTGGGAGAACGTGCTGCCCCAGGGCCGCCTGATGGCCAGACGGGCCGCCGAGGTGGACGGCATGCGGAAGCTGGCCGAGCGCATCCACGGCCTGCAGATCACCTCCAGCACCTTCGTGAAAGACTTCGTGGCCGAGGACGATCGCATTCAGACGGACCTGAACACCTTCCTCCGCGGGGTGCGCAAGGGAGAGCCGCGGTTTCATCCCGACCAGATTTGCTCGGTGGAGTGCACGGTGACGTTGGAGGAAGTGATCACCACGCTGAAGGAACTGCACACCCGCTACTACAAGGGAGACAAGTTCAAGGCCGCCGACTTCGAACAGATCACCCAGCGGGTGGCCACCAAAGAGATCAGCGAGACCGGCAACGGGGTGCCGCCGCCCAAGTACATCAGGGGGCCGGAGACGGAAAGCGTCGGCGTCCAGATGCCGGATTGGGTTGGCCAGACCATCCGGGCCACCGGTCACGGCGTCCCGCCGGCGGACATGAAGGGAACGGCGCAGGGCAAACTGATGGCCGCCCGGGCCGCCGAGGAAGACGCCAAGCGCAAGCTGGCCGAGCAGCTCGACGGCGTGCTGATTAACTCCTCGACCACGGTCCGGGACTTCGTCGCCCAGCACGACGACATTCGCACGGACATGAGCACCTTCCTGGCCGGCGCTCAGGCGGTGGGCGACCCGGAGTATGACGAGGAAGGGACCGCCGCGGTCACCGTGGAGCTGCCGCTGCGGCGGATGTGGGACATCGTCTCCGTCCGCATGACCGTGACCCAGATCAAGCGCTAAACGGACCGCAAGGAGCAGAGAATGATGCGACGCATAGCCATGGCCCTGGTGATGACGGTCTTCGTGGCCGGTCTGGGGCTGAGCATGGTGGCCGGCTGCGAGGAGAACAAACACTCCGTGGTTCAGCAGAAGGAGACCGTGCACAAGAGTGAGCCCAAAGAGGTCGTCGAGTAGCGTCTCGCCCTCGCGGGCGCCGGCAGAAGCGATCGGCGGGAGCAGGAGCCGCAGGGTCTGCTTCCGCCGTTCATCATTGCCTCATCGAGTAGGCCCGAGGGGTTGATCGGAAGCATCGCCGCCGATAGCCTCGTGCCCATGTCCGTGCTGGCACACGGCGTGGACCTGATCGAGTGCCGCCGCATCGCCGAAATCCTCGAGCGTCACGGCGAACGGTTTGTTGAGCGAATTCTCACCTCCCGCGAGCGGGTCTATGTCTGCTCCCGACGCCTGCCCATCCCCCACCTGGCCGGACGGTTCGCCGCCAAGGAAGCCATCCTCAAAGCGCTGGGCACCGGCTGGCGCGGCCGGGTGTCCTGGCACGACATGGAGATCATCAACGATTCCGCCGGCCGCCCCAGCGTGGCCCTGACCGGGGAATCGTCCCGCATCGCCGAGAGGCTGGGCATCCGGCGGGTTCTGATCTCCATCACGCACACCAAGGACCACGCGGTGGCCAGCGCCATCGCGCTGGGGGAATAGTCCCTCCATAGCGCTTGGTACGCGCGTTCTGCGTGTAGCAGTCGCCGGCACGGCGACTTTTTCCCGTCCGTTCGACCCGCGAGGACTCACGCGTTCGGCGCCGGCGCGCCGATGCACTAAGATGACGGCCCCATGAGCCTCATCGTCCAGAAGTTCGGCGGGACCAGCGTGGCCGACGCGATGAAAATCCACCGCGCCGCACGGCGGGCCATCCGCGCCCGACTGGCCAACAAGCAGGTGGTGATGGTGGTCTCAGCCATGGGCGACACCACCGACCGGCTCTTCGCCCTGGCCCACGAGGTCTGCCGCAACCCGCCCAAGCGCGAGCTGGACATGCTGGTCACCACCGGTGAGCAGGTGTCCATCGCCCTGATGGCCATGGCCATCCACGAGGCCGGGCATCAGGCCATCAGCCTGACCGGGGCCCAGGTAGGCCTGCTGACCGACAGCGTGCACACCAAGGCCCGCATCCGCACCATCGACGCGGAGCGAATTCGGCGGGAGTTGGCCTCCGGCCGCGTGGTCATCGTAGCCGGTTATCAGGGCATCGATCCCTCGGGGGAGATCACCGCCCTGGGCCGGGGAGCGTCGGACACCACGGCGGTGGCCCTGGCCGCGGTTCTGGGAGCGGAGATCTGCGAGATCTACACCGACGTGGACGGCGTGTACACCTCGGACCCGAGGGTGGTTCCGCAGGCGCGGAAGATAGATAGAATCAGCTATGAGGAGATGCTGGAGCTGGCCTCGCTGGGCGCGGGGGTCATGCACTCGCGGGCCATCGAGTTCGCGTGGAAGTACCAGGTACCCGTCCACGTGCGCAGCTCGCTGACCGACGCCCCGGGAACGAGGATCGTGTCCGAATCCAAAGGCATGGAAGACCTGGTCGCCCGTGGGGCCACACTGAAGCGCGACTTGGCTCGGCTGACCCTGCTGGGGGTGCCCAATGCCCCGGGTCAGGCGGCCAAGATCTTCGCCCGCATCGCCGACCAGCACATCATCATCGACGACATCATTCAGAACGTCGTGGACCACGGCAAGCGGGCCAACATCGCCTTCACCGTCGAACGCGGCGACGCCGAGGAGACCCAGGCCCTCTGCCGGAGGTTGACCGCCGAAGTCGGGTTCGATGCCGTGGACGTGGACGCGGACGTGTGCAAGGTCAGCATCGTGGGCGTGGGCATGCGCTCGCACTATGGCGTCGCCAGCCGCATGTTCGGGGCCATGGCCGCCGGCGGGATCAACATCCAGAACATCTCCACCAGCGAGATCGTCATCAGTTGCATCGTCTCCAGCAAGGACGGCGAGCGGGCCCTGCAACTGATTCACCAGGCCTTCGAGCTGGAGAAGCCCAACTCCAGCCCCGTGCCCGCCGGCCAGTCATGAGCCGCCCACCGCCCCGACGCCCGCGTGGCCGGAGGATGCTCGGATCGCGCCGCGACCAGGGCCTGCTGGCGACGATCGTCCTGCTGGTCCTCCTGGGGCTGCTCGACCGGCTGGGCCTGTTCGGCTGGCAGGACGACGACCACACGCGCTACCACGGCCGGATCTTTGAGGTGGTGCACGTCGTCGATGGCGACACGTTGGACCTGGGCGTGCCGGACGGGGACCGGCCCACCACGCGGGTGCGCCTGTGGGGCGTGGACACGCCGGAGGTGGAAGAAACCGGCCAGCCCTCCATGTTCTTCGGACCCCAGGCCTCCGCCTACGCGCGTGAGCTGGTCCTCAACCGGCGCGTCCGAATCGAGCTGTCCGGTGAGCGGCCACGCGACCGGTACGGGCGCCTGCTGGCTTTCGTGTATCTGACTGGGCCGCCAGCGGAGGGCCAGATGCTCAACGAGCTGCTGGTGGCCACCGGGCACGCGTACGCCGACCGGCGTTTCAAACACGAGTTCCAGAATCGCTTCAGCGCCGCCGAGACGCGTGCACAGAAGGCCGGCGCCGGACTGTGGGCCAAGGTGACCTTCGAGCAACTGCCTGCCTGGAGGCAGCGCCTGGAGCGGGCGCGTCCTCACCGATCTCCCTGAAGCTCTTCGCCGATGAGCCGCGGACTTTCAGTCCTCGCGCCGCTCCGACAGCCGACCGCGTTTCACAGTCTCTCCCGGCTTCAGCATCCGCATCAGGCGCCTGGCGTACTGTCGCCACAGCCCGCCGGCGCACAACGCGACCAACAACAACGCCGCCCAAAGCCCCAACCGCCCTGGCTGTTCACCATGATCCGAGTCCCCCACCGCGGCCGGTGCTATGCCTGCCAGATCGTAGATCGCGTCCAAGGCATAGCCGGCGGCCAATGAACAGACGGCGATGCTGAGCACGTAAACCAGCAGGGCCCGCCGTCCCATGATCTTCGCTAGAACCACGATGCTGGCGGCATTGTTCGCCGCCCCCAGCCAGCGGACCACTTTTTCATCCGGCACCAACGCGTGGATCAGCCCGGCCAGCAGGAAGCCCACCAGCAGCATGGCCGCGGACTGCTCCACGAGCTGCCAGGCCGACGCGACAACCTGCCAACAACGCGCAATAAGCTTCTTCACGAACGGAACGGCCCTTGTGACTCGTTGACCGATTGGAGCCCTGCCGACCCACAGGCGTCGGGCAGGTCGAGGCGCGAAACCTGACGCATACAAGTGGCGTGAGATAACAGACGGTAGGGTCCGCTGTGCGGGCCGCGTTCGCAACCTGCGGACCATGCCGGGGCTGAGGTCGGTTCGCACAGCGAACCCTACGACTCGCTGGCACGGCGAACCGCGCAGTTCGCCTGCGACCGTCGCGTCGCGAAGCCGGCGGCGGACAGAGCCCGCTGTGCGCTTCGCAGCCACCAAGACTCGCCCTACAGCGACCCGGTGAACTGGAGCTGGAACTCAAGGAAATCGTCGAGGTCCACGTCGCCGTCGCCGTCCAGGTCGGCGTCCACACCCGGCGGACAGGTGCCGGCCGGTGGGTTCTCCGAGCCGCCGAAGCAGAGCTGGAAGAGCGTGAAATCGGCCAGGTCCACGTCACCGTCGCCGTCGAAGTCGGCGGTGAGTTGGCCGACCTGCATGTTCGACTGCCCGGCCGCGGAGAAGCTTTCGCCGTAGGAGTTGCTGGCCAAGTTTGCGGTGATTACCACCAGACCCGGCGCCGGCGGGGCCTGCACGGTCCAGGTGGCAGTGGCGAAGCCCTCCTCGGCGATGGTGCCCAGGGCCTGCGGGTTGGCGCCGGCCACGACCGCGATCCCGCCCAGGGTCACCTGCACGTTGTGGGCGTCCACGTCGCCGACGTTGCCCACCTGAACGCTCAGCACGAAGACCTGGTTGGGCGGCACGCTCGCCGGGTTGTCGAACCCGAAGGCAAAGGCCGGTCCGGCCGCGGCGAGGAAGTTCTCCTCGGTGGCCAGGGCAAACTCCTCGATGTCCACGTTCGGGTCGAAGAAGCCGAAGGCCTCCACCTTGAGCACCACCTGTTCGTCGGCCGCGACGGCGATCTGTTCGACGTTGTCGATGTGCGACTCGCTGGCCGCCAGCGGCGTATTGTCGCTCTCCCGCCAGCAGGTCAGGTCCAGGTCGGAGAGGTCCTCCCAGGCCGACTGCGGCGGTGCCGTCGCCCCGCTGTAGGCCACGTGCCGCTTCCAGGCCAGGGTGGCCTTTTCGTTGTCAAACATCGTGCCCTTGTAGAGCTTGAAGTCTGCGTCCTCCGGTGTGTCGTCCACGACGCCTACGAAAACATCCAGCCCGTTGAAGTATGCCTTGCCCAGGTCGAGGTACCCCCAGCCGTAGGTTTTGTTCCACCGGGAACCGGGAATGGGTCCGTCGTCGCCGGGCGTCTGGGTACCGTTGTCGTCGTAAGTGAGGGCGGAGTTGAGCAGGACGGCCTTGGCGGCCGTGGGATTGGGCAGGCCCATGTCGGTGAGCAGGATGACGCCGCCGCCGGTATGAGGTGAGGCGGCACTGGTGCCCGTCAGGTCGCTGAAGCCGCCCGTGCGGTTGGTGGTCATGGAGTTGTGCCCCGGGGCGGTGATGTCCGGTTTCTTTCGTCCGCCCAGAGTGGGACCGCGACTGGAAGAGTCACGGATGGAATCATCGCTCCGCGTGACGGTGTTGAAGTCGTCCATGTTGGCGCTGGCCATGAGGTTGTAGGCCGGCGCGGGATGAGTGATGGTCGTCGTGCCATATCCGCCGTTGCCCGTGGACTTGCTGAACATGATGTCGAAGGTGTCGATGAAGGCGTCGAAGAAGGCGTCGAAGCTCTTGTAGTCGACGTCGTTGGCCCGGCCGTTGCCGAAGCTGTAATTGATGTTTTCCGGCGATTCGGGCCAGCCGAGCATGGAGTTGGCCCCGTTCATGGAGACGGACTCCGTGCCGCTGGCCTGGGCGACGATGACCGCGTCCACACCAAAGGCCATCCCGGTGTAGGTGGCGTTCTCCGAGCACAGGATGCCGCAGATGCCCGTGCCGTGACTGTTTACGTCGGGATCGGTGGTGCCCGCGCTGCTGAAGAAGCGTTTCCCGGCGAAGGCCGGGTGGCTCTGCTGCACGCCGGTGTCCAGGACACCGGCGTCGTGGACGCCGCCGTCCAGGCCGGCCGCCCAGAAGCCCGTGACCAGACCCAGCGAATGCTTGTGGTTGTCCAGTTCCGGCGCACCCGGGGTGTCGAAGTCGATGAGGTAAACGAGCGGATTCTCGGCGAGTTCCTGTAGCCGCCCGACCGCTAGCTCGGCGCCCACGGCGTTAACCGAGGGGATGTTGACGCGAACGCGGCCGCCGAGGGCCTGGATGGCTTCCTCGATCCGCCGCTGATCGTCGGCCACTGCCGCCTGAAGGCGATGCCAGATCTCGGCCCGCATCTCGCTGAGGACCTGGTCGCGCTCTTCCGACAGGGCGTGCTGGGCGACGCGGTCCTCGAAGCTGAGGGGAAGCGGTTCGAGCTCTTCTTCCTCCGTGGGGGAGAAGCTGCCGGCCGGCATGGTCTTGCGAACGATGTCATGAATCTGTGCCGAAAGATCATGAACGGCAGGCAGCCGTGCGGCCTTGACCTGTCGGGCGATGGGGGCGGCCGGCTGGCGGCTCAGATAGACCACTACCTGGATGAGGTCCGTAGGAGCGGCCTGGGCCAGCAGCCGGCGGAGGCTGACGCCGATCCGCGGGGCGGGCTCGCCGGCGAGTTGCCGCTGGAGCTCATCCGGCGTCAGCAGCAGGCCGCCGCGATCGTAGAGCACGACTTCGCGCCCCCCGATGATCGCTTTGATCACGGGTAGCAGTTCGCCTCTGACCTCGTAGACGCCGCTCTGCTCGATGACCCGATCGGCCGGGGCAGCCGGTGCCGGCGGCTGGGCCTGGCACAGCGGGGCGAGAGCGGGAATCAGGCCGCCCAGGACGAGAACCTGACAAGAGAATCGTGGCCTGCCCCTCATCACAAGTGGCCTCCTCCTGCTCGCCGATACTTGCGGCCCGCCTGCTGATGCGGCACGGCCGCGCTTTCCCCTGTGCACCGCGTGGACACCGCCGAGATTCTGGCCAGCGCGCTCGGGCATGCGCGGCCTTCGGCAGTTTAACAGAAACCGGCCGCCGACTCAAGGCGGGGTTCGGTGCCGCGGACCGGAACCCGCTGAAAGAGTCTTGAGCAGAATGCTCAAGGTGACCCGCCGGCCGGGATCACAAAGAGAAAGGCGAACCGCTCCGGCGGTCGCCGGTTGCGAAAGTCCACGACCAGTTCCACCTCCACGGGCAACCCCAGCTCCTTGGGCAGGGCGGCCGAAAAGTAGGCGTTATCGGCCGACGGGGCGAAGGTCAGCTCCCCGCCCCCGTTGGTGCCGCCGCCGGCCGCTCGTGCCCGGCCGGTGACACCGAGAGCGGTGACCTCCAGCGGCTGACGGTTGCGGTCGTAAGCGTAGAGCCGGAACTCGTTCGGTTGATGGAGCACGCCTTCCAGGTGGTGCCAGCCGTCACCGGCGGCGAAGAACTGGCCGCCGTGGCGGGGCAGGTGGTCGGCGTAGGGCAGCTTGCTTCCGCGCACGGCGATGACCGTCGCCCCGCACCGGGTGCAGCGGAAGCCCGGCCTGTCCGAAGCGACGCCCGGGCAGTTCGGGCAGATATAAAGGTCCGTCGGCATCCGCGCCACATCGGCCGGGACGTGAAATACCGTCCGCAGGGGCTTGCCCCCCTGCCGGAACGACAGGTCCAGTTGAAAGTCTTTCAGCTCCTTCAGTAACGGACTGTGGCCGCTGAAGGCGTGGCAGCGTCCTCCATCATCTTGAGCCTCACGGACGGGCTCCAGGGGCAGGGGCTGGAAGACGTCCGCGTCGGCCGTCTTGATCAGGGCCTCGGCCGTGCCGGGATCGATCGATCTGACCGTGGATCGGTCGGGCCCCAGAAAGTAGATGATCAGCTCGGTGTCCGGGGCCCGACACAGCACCTCCACGTGACCGTCGCCGACGGCAACGATGCGCCCACGCCGGGCCGAGGCCCGTCGCCGGCGACCGTCGCTGCCGCTGATGAGTATGTCCGGCGGGGCGTCGCTGGCATAGTACGTCTCTTCCGTGAGGACGAGGGCCTCGGTCCGGTCCTGGCGCCGGATGACGGCGATGGTGCTGGCCCGCGTCGCGTCCCCCAGGAAGGAGGAGACGATGGCGAAAGGGCGATCCGGGTCGCGGCCCTCGGCTCGCAGGTTCAGGCTCAGCATGGGCGGCCAGGGCGGGCTGGCCGCGACGATCTTCATGTCCGTCAGCAAGGGCCGGTGGTTGAGCCCGTCCCACAGGAACAGCAGGCTCCTCTGGCAATACCGCTCCACCCACC
>Ga0073934_10006959_pt1 | contig 16095 bp, 15 predicted proteins | sample LarsenN4metaG_FD_76834 | JGI IMG/M metagenome (GOLD analysis project Ga0073934, IMG submission 76834) | Hot spring sediment bacterial and archeal communities from British Columbia, Canada, to study Microbial Dark Matter (Phase II) - Larsen... ...
CATAAAGCGTGAGGATGTAAGGGCCGCTTTCCGTGTGGACCAGGTAGTTGGAGTTCTCGACACCCTCGGCAATGCCCTTGAAGGACGTAAGCGCGCCAATGGCATAGCTTCCAATGAAGGCTTCGAGCTCTTCGTCGGAGACGTCGGTGTAGACGGCCATCTAAACCGCCGGCACGTTTCTAAGCTCGCGCGGCAGTTTGAACGCGATGCTCTCCTCTGCCGTGGTGATGGTCTCGATTTTCGCGTCAAAGCGGGCCTTGAAGGCGTCGATAATCTCATCGACCAGGACCTCCGGCGCCGAGGCCCCCGCGGTGACGCCGATCCGGCCGATATCGCTAAACTTGGTCCAGTCAATTTCGTCCGCGCATTGGACGAGCACCGCATGGGGGCAGCCCGCGCGTTCTGCAACTTCGACCAGCCGGAGCGAATTTGAGCTGTTCGGCGAACCGACGACGATGATGCAGTCGCAAGCTGGCGCAATCCGCTTAACCGCCTCCTGGCGATTGGTGGTGGCGTAGCAGATATCGTCCTTGCGCGGGGTAGCCATGCGCGGAAAGCGCTCCCTCAGCACCGCCACGATCTCCTTGCTATCGTCCACCGAAAGGGTGGTCTGGGTGATCACTGCGAGCTTTTCGGCATTGCGCGGGACAAACGAGCGCGCGTCCTCGACCGTCTGGATCAAATGCACTGCGCCCGCCGGCAACTGACCGATGGTTCCCGCCACCTCCGGGTGGCCGGCATGCCCGACCAGCAAAATCTCGCGTCCTGCAGCGTAGTGCCGCTCGGCTTCAATATGCACCTTGGAAACAAGCGGACAGGTGGCGTCAAGGTAGAACATGTTGCGCGCGCGTGCGGCTTCCGGCACGGCCTTGGGCACGCCGTGAGCGGAGAACACGATCGGGGCGGTTGTATCCGGGATTTCGTCCAATTCCTCGACGAAAATAGCCCCCTTGGCTTTCAGGGCTTCCACCACGTAACGGTTATGTACGATCTCATGGCGCACATAGACGGGAGCGCCGTATTTGGCGAGCGCCAGCTCCACGATCTGGATGGCCCGCTCAACGCCTGCGCAAAAGCCCCGGGGTGCGGCGAGATAGATCGTCAGGGGAGGGCGGCCGGTCTGCCGGCCATTCGCTTTAATAGTGCCGCTCATTGGCGCCTCGAAGAAAAGTTGCGTCTCGCCTCGTGCGGCCCCAGTCTAGCCTTGTCGCGCCTGCCGACTGCGGATAGTTTGGCGCCCAACCACAAAGAAACCGGCAACTCGCGACATTTCAAAGCAATTCTACGATCGAGCCGGCATATCAGGCGTGTAAGCCTGGCATGTCAAGCCGAGGACGGGGTCAGGTGAGGCGTACCGAAGCGCTAGGGTGGCAGGTCATAGCGGCCCTAATTGGACTGGTCGCTGCCGCCCCTTTCGTCTCGGGCTGCGCCGTGTCCACGCTCTCCAATCCCTTCCGCTCCGGCAATGAGGATAGTTCGGCCTCAGCAGTGAATGAGGACCGGCTGCTCGAGACCGCCAAGGCCGACGGCGGGACCGATTTGCCTGGCGGCAGAAATGCCAATTGCCCGCAAGTTGTAGCTTGGCCGCGCGACCGACTCCTCACCATCTACCAGCCTGGCCATGTTGGCGAACTGTCGGCGGTCGTGCATCGCGGCGAGATCACCAAAATGGCCCGCGAATGCACTCTTTATTCGGATCGGGTGATCGTCAAATACGGCTTTGCCGGGCGCGTGCTGCTGGGCCCCAAGGGCTCGCCCGGCACGGTCACCTTAGGGGTCAATGTTCGTGTCGCCGGAGCTCAGCAAAATACGCTTGCCACCGATAAAATGAACGTTACCACCACGATCCCGCCTGACGCGCCCGCTGGCTATTTCTCGATGGTGCGGGAAATCGCCTTTCCGGTCACGGTGGGGACGAGGCCTGAGGACTATAAGATTTTCGTAGCCTTCGAGCGCAATGTGGCTGGCGCCGGCTAGGGGGTTCCCTTCTGTGCCCCGCCTTTTTTGCTCCCTCTATCTCGCCTTTTGTCCCAATTTGAGCCCCTTTTCGTGCTATTCGTGAGCCTACGTGGGGTACCCCCGGGGCTTGCGAGGGAGAAAGCGATGAGGGAAATCGCTTTAGGGCTGATTATTGCGGCGACCGCCGTCATGCCTGGTCGCGCGGCTGAACCAGACGGACCGGCCAATCTGATTACCAAGACCGAGGCCGTACGTATTGGTCTACAGGGCCTGCTTTCGGCCAACGCCGCCGACACCAACGCGCGCAAGGTCCAGAAGGACGCGCTGCTCGACTATTACTCCATCCCTGACCAGCGGCTGCTTTGGGTCAATGAGAAAGGCCTGAACGACCGCGCCAAGATCGTGATGGCGGAGATTGGCAAGGCCGACGATTACGGTCTGCGTGCCTCCGACTACAAACTGCCTGATGCGGGCAGCTTCAATGCCGCAGAGCCGGATGCGAGGGACTGGCTCGCCGACGCCGAAATGAAGCTCAGCTATGCGGTCCTCGACTACGCCAAGGACGCAAGGGGCGGCCGGCTGGACCCGCAGCGCTTGAGCAAGAATCTCGACCCGACGCTGGCGCTACCAAATCCTGCCGAGGTGCTTGCTTCGATTGCCATCCGCTCCGACCCCGGCGCTTATTTGCGCAGCTTCCAGCCCACCCAACCCCAATTCGAGGCGCTGAGGCAGAAGCTGATCGAGCTTAAAGGGGGCAAGGAGCAAGAGGTAAAGCCGGCGGTTGTGACCATCCCGGATGGTCCAGTGCTCAAATTCGGCATGGAGCATCCGCATGTCACCCTCATAAGGAGCCGTCTTGATGTGCCCGAAGGAGGCAATCCGGCGAAATTCGATGAGGCCGTGCTCAGCGCGGTGCGCGAGTTCCAAGCGGCCAACGGTGCCGCTGCCGACGGCGTTGTCGGCCCGGGCACGCGGCGGCTTCTCAACGGAGGTCAGCGACCGCAACAGACTGTGAGCAGTGAAGCCCGCATTCGCCAGATTCTTGTCAACATGGAGCGCTGGCGCTGGCTTCCAAACGACCTCGGTCCGTTCTACGTCGCGGTCAACATCCCCGAATTTACCTTGCGTGTTGTCGAGGACGACACGATCATCCACACGGCGCGCGTCGTTGTTGGCAAGCGCAACACGCAGACGCCCATCATCTCCGATGAGATGGAGACCGTCGTCTTCAACCCTTATTGGAATGTCCCCAACTCCATTAAGAACGACGAAATCGCCCCCTATTTCGGTGGTGGCGGCGGGTTCTTCGGGGGATGGGATACTTCCATACTCCGGCGTCACGGTTTGCGCCTCAAATATGGCAGTCGCATTATCGATCCGGACACGGTTGATTGGAGCCGCTACGACCTTCGCAATTTCGACCTCGTCCAACCGCCGGGGCCGAACAACGTGCTCGGCAAAGTGAAGTTTTTGTTCCCCAATCGCCACGATGTTTACATGCATGACACGTCGCAAAAGCATCTTTTCGCCAATACGGTTCGGGCAGAGAGTCACGGTTGCATGCGGGTGCAGAATCCCGATCAACTGGCCGAGATCGTACTGAAGCATGACAAGGGGTGGAGCCGCGCGCAGCTCGATTCTGTTTGGTACGGGAAGGACGACAATCCCGTTGCGCTGGATCAGAAGATTCCCGTCTACATCACCTATTTCACGCTGAGGGTGAACGAGGACGGCTCGATCTCGACCTTCAACGATCTCTACAGCCACGACGCCAGAATGCTGGCGGCACTTGACGGCAAGAGCTACAGCATTGACCCGCTGGAGCCCGCAGCCGACGAGGTAATTGCAGGCGACTGGGGAGGGGCGAACCCCAGGCGGCGTCACAAGAACAACACGGCGAGCGACTTCGCCCGGGCCCTGTTTGGCTTCTAGCCGCGTGCCGGTCGGGTTGGACGGGATCGAATGAACCCCGGTCTGCCATGGGCAAGACACAAAGCAGCGCCATGAAGGATTGAGGCCGGCTGGCCGTATGGGGCCCCTCCGGCAAGGCTAGTAGCGGGGCAAGTGAGTGAGGGACCTTTATCAGATCCTGGGGATCCGGCGCGGCGCGGACCAGGAGGAAATTCAGAGAGCCTACCGGCGCAAGGCCAAAAGTTCGCATCCAGACGCTGGAGGCTCGGTGGAGGCCTTTGGCGAGCTTTCCACGGCCTATTCCGTGCTTTCCGATCCGAACCGCCGCGAGCGCTATGACTCGACTGGCGAGATCGATCCGCCGCGCGCCAATACGCTCGATGCCAGCGCTCTCGAGGTCATTGCGCAGAAGTTGGGCTTGATCATCCATGCTGAGCGGGACGTCACGGCCCTCGATATCGGCGCCCTGATCGAGGCGGCAATCCGCGAGGACATGGCGCAACGCCGCGATGCGATCGCGGGCCACAAGCGTGCCATCGAGCGCACGGCTAGGCTCCGCGCCAGGATCAGACGCAAGGCCAACGGCAAGGACAACATGCTCGCCAAGGTGCTCGATTGGCACGAACTCGCGTCCAAGGACCAGATCAAGAAGAGCGAGGCCGCCGTCACCTCAATGGAGCGGGCGCTTGAGATCCTGAAGGACTACTCTTTTGCGGACGAGTTGTCCCCAGCCATGGGCGACGAAGTGACGGTCGCCCTGCATGGTGCGCTTGAGGCGCTCGATCAGCTTGCTGCCGTGTTGAAGACCGGCCCTGCCTGGAGCGATATCGAAGCCGCCAGGCCCTCTCCGAGCGGCTAAACCGCTTGGTTCGCCAAGTCCTGTCCAGCACCTGACGCTCAGGCGAATGATCGGCGGCCAGAAAGCGGCCCCGCTGTTTCCACTTTGCTGCCAACAAATCGGTCCGGCGTCCTGTTAGACACTGTGCTGGGGACCAGGGGGAATGCAACAGGCCGCCAATCCTGATGGGGCAACCAAAGCTCATTGCTGACGCCGAGGCGTGGAGTGCGAGATTTTCCGCGGGCGTTTTCGATGACCCCAAGGCAATCGCGCAACGCCTCGCTCATTCCCCTGAATCGCAGCAGGCGGCTTTGCGCCGGACCGATCCGCCGAAACTATCGCAGCCAGTAGACGCGCGGGCGGCGCTCGGGAAGTCCGCTTCGGCAGCGGTGAGATGGATCGTCCAGCCCCGCTTGCTGGCCACCGCACTCATTCTTGCCGCGCTGGTTCCGTGCCTGATACTCGCAGTTATATGGGCTCGTTCGAGCAGCGAGGTCCAGCCGAGAACCGCAGCCGCCCTTGACCCGCAGACCATAGCGCCTTCAGCCGTCCTTACAGCCTCCGACAGGATCGAAGCCGTTGCAGGCGAGCAGGTAAACTTTCCGATCGCCCTCGATGGCACCGACGGTATCCCGCCGCGCAGCGTTATCGCCATAAGCGGGCTCCCGCCGGGCAGCAATTTCTCCGAAGGTCGCCCCTATGGCGAGAGCGAATGGAACCTGAGGCCGGATCAGATCGGCGATCTAAGCCTCGCTCTCCCCGCCGGCGCGACTGGCGAGTTCGAGCTTTCGCTGGCGCTAATCGCTCCCGATGACCGGGTCATCGCCGAGGCGGAGACCCTTGTTGTAGTGTCCACTCCGGTTCCGCCGCCTCAACCGTTCGGGGCTGAGGGAAGCAGCCTTACTTCGCCCGCAGCGGGCGAAATGCCCGCTGCGGCACTTCATGGCGGTGAAGCAACGGTACCAAATTCCCCGGAGGCCGGTGCGGCGGCGGACAATCCGGAGAACGCTAGTGAAATGACGCCGCCGCTAGCTCCCGCCGACCCTGCAGGCGTCGACACGGCCGCGCTTGAAGAGACGGCTGCGAACGAGACGGCAAGCGTCCCATCTCGTGCAGCCCCACCCGATCAAGCCGATGCGCTTCCCGCCGGCACGAGTGAGAGGGGTACGGTTCAGCCATCGGTTTTCGTCAATTTGCGCGAAGGTCCCTCATCGTCGTCGCCGGTGCTTGGCGTGATTGCCAAAGGCGCAGAGCTTCCCGTGCTCGATCGCAAGCGCGGATGGGTGCAAGTCGCCCATCCCGAGACGGGAAAACAGGGCTGGATCTATAGCGGCCTCCTCGTCGGAGAGGCCAAGGCGAATCACAGGGTAAAGCGTGTGGCGCCCCCCGAAGCCGAAGCGAAATCGGAGACATTTTGGGGCAGGCTGGGGCGCTGGCTGAGCCCGTCGAAAGAGGATGCGCAGAAAAAGAACTAGTTCAGCCGGCCCTTAAGCGCCTCGATGCCCTGCTTAACCAGCTTGTCGGCGGTCTCCGGCGTAAGTTTCTCCTTGATCACCATCTGCGCGGCGGCAACGGCCGCATCGGCGGCTGCTTCCCGTACCTCGCGCAGAGCGTCGGCTTCGGCGCGGGCGATCTTGTCCTCGGCAAGCTTTATGCGCCGGTCGAAATGCTCTTTCATCGAGCGGCGCGTCTCGGCGGCAAGAATCTCAGCCTCCTTGGAAGCAAGGTCGACGATGGCTTGCGCCTCCTTGACCGCGTCGCCCTCTCTCCGCCGGTAATCGGCGAGCACCTTCTCCGCCTCGACCCGCAGCCGCTTCGCCTCGTCGAGCTCCTTGGCGATTCTGACCGCTCTCGCGTCGAGCGCCTCGGCGATTTTCTTATGCGCGCCGAGATAGATCACCAACCCGAGGAACAGGAAGAAGGATACGGCGACCCAGAATTCCGGCTCAAAGACGAAGTCCATGCTCACTCTTTCCGTGCGGCTGCGACGGCCTTCTCGATTTCTGGCTTGGGCGGCGCAACCCCGATGAGCTGCCGCACAATATCGGCGGCGACATCGGCGGCCACCGCGCTTACATCGCGCATGGCGGATTGCTTGGCCTGGGAGATGCGCGCTTCGGCTTCCGCGCTTTTCTTGGCGAGTTCGTTCTCGAGCTTGGCGCGTTCGGTGGCCGTTTCCTCTTTGAGCTTAGCCCGACTCTCCTCGACGATGGCATGCGCCTTCTGTTTCGCCTTGGCGAGCGCTTGCTCATAGGCCGCAATCGCCTCCTCGGTCTCGCGCCTGAGCTTGTCGGCCGTGGCGAGATCCTTGGCGATCTGGTTGGCGCGCGCATCGATAACCGAGCCGATGCGTGGCAGCGCCACCTTCAGCATCAACAGATAGAGAATGCCGAAGGTAATAATGAGCCAGATGATCTGGGGGGCCCAGTCGAGGGGTTCGAGTTGCGGCATGGTCGCGGTCGCGCTTCGCGCGTGCTTCGTCTGACTAGAACACGAACAGGATGATCAGTGCCACCACCAGGCCGAACAGGCCCGTGGCCTCGGCGAGAGCGAAGCCGAGCAGGAGGTTGGCGAACTGGGTCGGCGCGGCCGACGGGTTGCGCAAAGCCCCTTGCAGATAGTTGCCGAAGATCGTGCCGATGCCGACGCCGGCGCCGACAAGCGCGATCGAGGCAAGGCCCGCGCCGATCAGTTTTGCTGCTGATGGATCCATGATGTCTCTCCTTTAGGAACGATATTGGTCGTGGTTAGTGATGCATGTGCAAAGCGTCGTTGAGATAGATGCAGGTCAGGATGGCGAACACGTAAGCTTGGAGGAACGCCACCAGAATTTCGAGACCGGTGAAAGCCACCATGAAGGCGAGCGGCGCCCAGCCGCCGAGCAGGCCAAGGGCCACAACGAAGGCGCCGAACACTTTCAGCATCGTATGGCCTGCCATCATATTGGCGAACAGCCGCACCGACAGTGAAACCGGCCGGGTGAGATAGGAAATCAGTTCGATGACGACGAGCAGCGGCAGCATGACCACCGGCACGCCGGACGGCACGAAGAATTTGAGGAACTTCGCGCCATGCTTCCAGAAGCCGATAAGGGTTACGCCGATGAAGATGAAAGCGGCAAGGGCGAAGGTGACGATGATGTGGCTCGTCACGGTGAAGGAGTAGGGAATCATGCCGAGCATGTTCAGCACGAGCACGAACATGAACAACGTGAAGATGAACGGGAAATATTTCATCCCGTCGGTGCCGACATTGCTGCGCACCATATTCGCCACGAACTCGTAGGAGAGTTCCGCGACCGATTGCAGCCGCGACGGCACAAGCGCGCGGCGGCGCATCGCGTACATGGTGAAGAGGGTGATAAGCGTGGCCGCGATCACCATGAACAGGGCTGAGTTGGTGAAGGAGGCATCGAGGCCGAACAGCTCGAAAGGCACAAGCCGCTTGATCTCGAATTGGTGCATGGGATTGGGCAGGCCGCCATCATGCGCCCCGTGGGCTGCTTCTTCCGCGGCGAAAGCTGCTTCGATCACCTTCAAACGCCCCTAATCGTCCTCGTCGTCCAAGACCCTCGGCACGTCCTTGAGCTGCGATGCCTCCGCCTGCATGCGCTTGGCGGTGCGCACCACGTTCATGATCCCCGCAGCGGCGCCCAGGCCCAGGAACACCACCATGAGAAAGGGCGCCGTGCCGAAGTACCGGTCGAGCGCCCAGCCGATGAACCCTCCGACCGCAACCCCGGCGACAAGCTCAGCGCCGAGCCTGAGCGCCTGCCCGAAGGCTGCTCCCGGGCCTTGCGGTTCGGGCGCCTGGATCGGCCCGCGCCGGCTTTGCGCTTCGCTGAGCTTCGCGCCGAGAGTGTCGAGCCGCCGCCGAATGGCGTCAGCGTCACGGCCGTTCTGCTTGCGGCCGGACTGATTTTCGGCTCCGGCCATTGGCACTGCTCAATTTCCGGGAAGGCCTTTAGGACCGGCTGGTCCCAAGCTTGGCCGGCACTTTAGTTGGGGAATCGCCCCTGTCAAGGAAGTCCGGAGGGCCAAGATCCCCGATTCTGAGGCTCCAAATCTGACCCCCGTGACAACCGGGCGAAGTCCCGGCCATCTACGTTCTCAACGCGCTGCACGGCTGAATGCGTGGATGCCCGGCACAAGGCCGGGCATGACAGTGGACTGTCCGGGAGCGTTACGATGCGTCGCGGAGGCGCACGGCCCCTTCCAGGTCGACGGAGACGAGCTGGCTCACGCCCCTCTCGGCCATGGTCACCCCGAACAGCCGGTTCATCCGCGACATGGTGAGGGGATGGTGGGTGATGATGAGGAAGCGCGTATCGGTCTCTTTCGCCATCTCCTCCATCAGCAGGCAGAAGCGTTCCACATTGGCGTCGTCGAGCGGCGCGTCGGCCTCGTCCAGCACGCAAATTGGCGCGGGATTGGTGATGAACACGGCAAAGATCAGCGCCAGCGCTGTCAAGGCCTTCTCGCCGCCCGACAGAAGCGTGAGCGACTGGAGCCTCTTGCCGGGCGGGCAGGCGAAAATCTCAAGACCCGACTCCAGCGGATCGTCGGAATCGACCAGCCTGAGCTCTGCGGAGCCCCCACCGAACAAGGTCTTGAACAAGTGCCCGAAATGCCCGTTGACCTTGTCGAAAGCCTCCAGCAGGCGCTTGCGCCCTTCGCGGTTCAGATTGGCGATGCCTTGCCGCAAGCGATGGATCGCCTCTTCGACGTCCGCCTTCTCGCGTTCCATCTCTTCCAGCCTCGCGGCGAGCTCGCTCTCTTCCTCTTCGGCGCGAAGATTGACGCCGCCGAGCCGTTCGCGATCGGCTTTGAACTTGTGCAGCCGCGCCTCGACCTCCGGGAGGGTGGGGATGGTCGCGCCTGGTTTCAGTCCCGCAAGCTCAAGGCAAGCTTCCGGCGCGCAGTCGAGCTGATCGCGGATCGCACGCGCGGTCTCACTCCGCCGCTCGCGCGCCCCTTCGAGCCGCGCCTCGTTGCGCGCCCGCAACTCGCGCGCCGCAGCGAGCCGCTCCTGCACCTCACGCAAAGCCTTTTCTTGTTCCTTGAGCGCCGCCTCGGCGATCGCAAGATTGTCAGCCGCCTTTGATCTCTCGCGCTCGGCGGCGGCAATAGCGTCGAACAGCTTCATGCGCCGCTGCTCAATCTCGGCAGGAAGATTGGCGAGGGCGGCAAGATCGGCGCTCGTTTCCTCCTCGCGCGCGCGCAAGGTCAGGATCTGCTCCTTCGCATTGGCGATCCGCTTCTGCCACAGTTCCTCCTCGTCGCCGATGGCCCCCAGACGCTCTTGCCGCAAGGCGACTTCACGCTCGAAGCCTTCGAGCGCAGCATCCGCACGCGCGGCAGCCTGACGGTGCGCGGCAGCATTGGCTTGCGCGGCTTCAAGAGCAGCTTCCAGGGTTGCAAGAGAGGAGAGCGCCGCCAAAGCCGTGGAAATCTCCTTCGCTTGTGCCTTGGCTTCGCCCAGCGCAGCCAAAGTGCGGGCATGCGCTTCGGCAAGCGCGCCCAATTCCTTGCTGCCGACTTGCGCCGCGTGCTCTGCTGCGGCGATCTGATCGCGTGTGCGGTCGAGTTCGGCATGCGCCTCTTTGGCTTCCTGGCGCAGCGCTTTGGTCTTGAGCTGAGCGGCTTCGGCCTTATGCGCGGCGGCTTCGAGTTCGGCGGCGGCTTCTGCGGCGCGCGCTTCGGCTTTGGCCACCTCGGCCTTCAACGCCGCAAGACGGCGCCGCTCGAGCAGCCTGGCACCAGCGGCACTCGCCGTCCCGGCCTGAAGGCTATAGCCGTCCCACCGCCAAAGATCGCCCTCCTTGGATACGAGCCTCTGGCCGGGTTTCAACGCCGTCTGCAGTTCCCGGCCTTTGCCCGCATCGACTACGCCAATCTGCGCAAGCCTGCGGGCAAGCACAGCCGGCCCTTTGACGAATTTGCTAAGCGGCATTGCACCCTCTGGAAGCCTTGGGTCATCGCCGGAAGCGGTGGTAAGCCGCCAATGCGACGGCGCAGCCTCGTCGCTCGCCGCGTCTAGGTCGTCGCCAAGCGCCACGCCAAGGGCCTGCTCGTAGCCGGCCGTGACTTTGATCTCTTCCACGATCGGCAACCAGTCATGGGCCGGCGCGAGGAGCTTGAGCAAGGTGGCAAGCTCGGTCTCAAGTTCCTGGCTTGCGAGCTTAGTGCTTGCAGCAAGCGCGCGCGCCTCAGCTTCCGCGGCGCGTGCCTGCTCTTCGTCGACCTCCGCAGCGTGAAGTTCGGTCTCGAAAGTCTGCACCGCCGCGGATAGCTCGGCGAGGGAGGCGTTGAGGCGGGCAATCGCTCCATCGCCGCTACGCTCTGCCTCGCGCTTGGCAAGTTCCGCGGCAAGCTGCTCAGCCTGAGCCTCGAGCTTGGCAATACGCGCCTCGATCTCGGCTCTCTCGCCCTCCAGGGCGCCGCGTCTCGCGCGCGCCTCGGCAAGGGCGGTCGTTGCCGCTGCCAAAACCTCTTCGGCCGCGCTCAGCGCCTCTCGCGCCTTTGCGGCGGTACTGCGCAATTGCGGTTCCTCATGATCGCGCGAGCTTGCCGTCTCGAGCCGGCGCTTCTCTTCGCCCAGCCGGCGCAAGATGCCCTCCGCTTCGGCGATATGTTCCTCTTCGCGGGCGAGATCGCGCGACGCCTGCGCGAGCCTGGTTTCAAGCTCGGCTTGCCGGGCTTTGGCGCGCGCCTCCTCACGTTCGAGCGCGTCCCGCTCCACGCTCAAGCGGTGGAGCACTGCCGCGCGCGCTGCTTCCTCGTCGCGCAGGGGCTGGAGCTTCTCGGCGGCTTCCGCCTGCTGGCGCAGCGCCTCGCCCTCGGCCTTGGTCTCCTGCGCAACAGCGGCAAGCGCCTGCTGGAAGGCAGCCTCCTCCTGCTCGACCAGTGCGCAGGCGCCCTCCCAATGCAGATGGTGCTGGAGGGCCTCCATCGCGCGGATCTTTCCCGACATTTCGCGGTAGCGCTGAGCTTGGCGGGCCTGCCGCCGAAGCGCCTGCAATTGGGATGAAAGCTGACCGATCAGGTCGGAGAGGCGCGCAAGATTAGCTTCCGTGGCACTGAGCCTAAGCTCGGCTTCGTGCCGCCGGCTATGCAATCCAGCAATACCGGCCGCATCTTCGAGCACGCGCCTTCGATCCTGCGGTGCGGCATTGACGATCTCGCCGATCCGCCCCTGCGGCACGATGGCCGGCGAGCGCGCTCCGGTGGCAGCATCTTCGAACAGAAGCCGCACATCGCGCGCGCGCGTATCCTTGCCGTTGACCCTGAAGGCAGTGCCCGCTTCGCGCTCGATCCGCCGCGTCACTTCCAGCATGTCGCTGTCATTGAACTCCGCGGGCGCGGTTCGCTTGCTGTTGTCGATGAAGATCGTCACCTCGGCACTGTTGCGCGGCGGGCGATCGCCGGAGCCGGCGAAGATCACGTCCTCCATGGCCTGGCCGCGCATGCTCTTATACGAGGTCTCGCCCATCGCCCAGCGCAGCGCCTCGAGCAGGTTCGATTTCCCGCAGCCATTGGGGCCCACGACGCCGGTGAGCCCCGGCTCGATCAGAAGCTCGGTCGGCTCGACGAAGGACTTGAATCCGAGAAGGCGAAGACGGGTGATCTTCACGCTGACAGTTGCCCTTGTTTAGAATTGACCCTGTCATTCCCGCGAAGGCGGGGAATCCAGTAAGCACCGCACTCGTCAAATCTACGCATACCGGAGTTTACTGGATTGCCCAGCCAAGCCGGGCAATGACAAGCACCTCGGAATCACGACGACTGCGGGGGTGCCTGCTCGATCATGGCCTTGATCTCGTCGTAGGTGACAGCCCCTTGAGCCTTCCGGCCATTGATGAAGAAGGTTGGCGTGCCGATCACGCCGAATTGCCGCCCCCGCTGCTTTACCTCCGTCAAGCCGTCGATAATGGGTTGATTCGATAGGCATTTGTCAAACGTCTCACGCGACATTCCGCTCGCTTTGGCCACCGCATAGATGGCGTCGGGGCGAACCTCCTGGCTCACCCATTCTGGCTGCCGGGTCAGGAACTGATCGAGCAGAAAGAAATATTTCTCTTCCGGGGCACAGCGATTGACGATCGCCGCCGTCCCCGCCGTGCGTCCGATGGGGAACTCCCGCACGACATAGCGTATTTTGCCGGTGTCGATGAATTCCTTCTTCAGGCGCGGAAATAGGTGTTTCTGAAAGTTCGCGCAATGGGGGCAGGTGAGTGAGACATATTCGATGACGGTGATGGGCGCCGTCGCCTTGCCGAGCACGCGCTCGCCGAGCGGCCCCGGGGCCATGAGTTCCTGCTGCGGCGGGACATAGGTCGCCTTATCGATCGGCGGCGTCAGTCCGGCGGGACCCCCGCCGCAGCCCAGGAGGACGGCGACGACGGCAGTCCGAATCGACGCTCGGAACAGCATCAAACGGTCACCTATTCGCCTGCCTTCCCGCCAGCCTCGCTTGACGTCTCACTCGCCGAGCTGGCCGAACCCCCCATCAGCGCCTCGAAATCCTTCAGCTGATGCTCGCCCGTAAGGCGCTTTCCGTTGACGAAGAATGAGGGGGTGGAATCGACGCCGAACTTCTCATGGGCGATCTTTCGCGTCTCGACGATCTTCTCGAAAAGCTCCTTGTCGGCGAGACACTGGTCGAACTTGTCGTTGGAAAAGCCCGCCTGCTTGGCGATGAGACGCAGTTTCTCTTTGCCGTCCGTGCCCGGCGCCGCCCAGGTTTGTTGCGTCTCAAACAGGGCGTCGACCATCGGGTAATAGCGGTCGGGACCGGCGCAGCGCGCCAGCATGATGGCGGCCATGGCGAGTCCGTCCAAGGGGAATTCCCGCAAGATCAGCCGCGCCTGGCCGGTGTCGATATATTTCGTCTTAAGCTCTGGAAGTACCAGCTTGTGAAACTGGGCGCAGTGCGGACAGGTCATCGAGGCATATTCGACGATCGTGTACGGCGCATCGGCCTTGCCCAAGGAAATGTCCTCCAAGGGCCCGGGGGCCATCAATTCGGAGACGGAAACGTCCCCCTTCTCGCCGGTCGTAACCTTGGTATCAGAGCTCGTCCGCCAATAGACAATGCCGCCGATGAGCGCGGCGATCACCACCGCTCCGAGGATAATCAGCCTGGTGCTGTTCGCCGGTGGCGCTTCCTGGCCGGCGGACGCTTTGGCGCCTGAGGAGGCCGCTTTTTCGCTTTTTGCCACTCTTAACTCCACCTGATTCAAGCGCGCATCTTGGCGCTGGCCCTACATTCGTGAAACAGCGCCTTTCTGGCAAGTGGCGAGATCGGCGCAGCGTCCTCAATCCCTTGTGAAGCTGCGTTTTGCCGCCGAGCCGAGGCGCAGCAGTGCGGCCCGCAATCCTTCATCTTCGATATGGCCGGCCGATGCGGGCAGCACGGAAAGGTCCAGATTTGGGGGCGGAGCGGGGACCCGTCGGGGGTTGCGCGCAATGGGCGCCTGCAAAATGCGCATCTCCACTACGGCCCGATAGCCGAAATAGGTGTTCACCCGTTGCAAAATCTGGTCCGAGCGGTGCTGGACCTCGATCGCGCGCGGGCCCTCCACCCGAAGCACGAGGACGGCGCCCTCGGCGCGGCGTCCCTGTGCCGGTTCTGCCTCGCCGCTCTCGTCGCGGCGCCTGGGCCAGACCACTCGGTCCGGCATAGTGAAGTCGGCAAGCTCGGCGCCGACAATGGAGGCCCATTCGGTGAGCAGCGCCGTCGAGGCAAAGCCGCGGGCGCGCGCCGCCGGATCGAGCGCACGCACCGCATAGGCGCCGATCGGGCGCACACCGCTAACCGCTCGCCAAGTTTTCGGCTCGCTCTCACCCATCGCATCGCCCCGTGGAGATGTTGCAGCCCCCGCTTGCTTCGCGTCTCGCAAACTTACACCATGCCGCAAGGAGAGGCGCGGCCGGAGTTCATCTATGCAGAGGAAATCGCCGCGACGCAGCCAAGGCGAGGGTATCGCCGCCTCCCTGCTTGCCTGGTACGACCGCGAGCGGCGTTTGCTCCCATGGCGCGCGGCGCCCGGGGAGAAGGCAGACCCCTATAAGGTCTGGCTCAGCGAGATCATGCTGCAGCAGACTACGGTCAAAGCCGTGCTGCCGCGCTACGCGCTCTTTCTCCGCCGCTGGCCTACGGTGGCGGCGCTTGCGCGGGCGGATCTTGGCGAGGTGCTGGCCGCATGGGCTGGGCTTGGCTATTACGCCCGCGCGCGCAATCTGCACGCTTGCGCGCGCGCCGTGGTTGAGCGGCATGACGGCCGCTTCCCCGATACCGAGGCTGAACTCCGCAAACTGCCCGGGATCGGGGACTATACCGCTGCCGCGATTGCCGCGATCGGCTTTAACCAATGCGCCACCCCGGTGGACGGCAACATCGAACGCGTGGTCGCGCGGCTCTCCGCCGTCGTGACGCCGCTCCCAGCAGCGAAGCTGGAGATCAAGGCGTTCGCGGAAACGCTTACCCCGGCGCAACGTCCTGGTGACTTCGCCCAGGCCATGATGGACCTCGGCGCCATGATCTGCACGCCGCGCCGGCCAGCTTGCGGGCTCTGTCCAGTGCGGGACGACTGCCGCAGTTACGCGGAAGGCCTTGCCGAGTCTTTGCCTTTCCGCAACGAGAAGCGGGAGCGACCGGTCAGGCGCGGCGCCGCCTTCGTTGCCATCAGGCCGGACGGTGCGGTGCTGCTCCGCGAGCGGCCTCCGAAAGGCTTGCTCGGAGGCATGCTCGAAGTGCCGTCATCTCCGTGGGAGGAGGCCGAGCCCCAGGCGAAATCTCTGGGCGGACATGCGCCGCTCAAGGCGGATTGGCGGAAGCTATCCGGCCTTGTCGAGCACACTTTCACGCATTTCCGCCTTGAGGTTGCGGTCTATCGGGCCGAAGTCGAATGCGACGCCGAGCCGAAACGCGCCGCCAAGCCTGAGCGTTGCCATTGGCTCAAGCCCCACGAGCTGTCAGACGCGGCCTTGCCCTCGGTGATGCGAAAAGTCCTGCTTCATGCGTTCGATGAAAGGCGCTCTAGCTCTGCACGGCGAGCTTCGCCCGCGCCGCCTCGCGCAAGGCATCGATCGGCTTGAGGCTCCCTTCGGCCTCGTAGTGCCAGAAGGTCCAGCCGTTGCAGGCGATTGCGCCTTGCACATGGGCGCCGATCTTGTGAATCGAGCCTTGCGCGCTTCCGCAGGCGATCGAGCCGTCGGCGCGCACCTTCGCCTCGTGCCGCGCTGCCGCATCGTAAAGCGCCGTACCTGGCGAGATGAGGCCAAGCTCGACCAGCACGCCGAACGGGATGCGCGGCTCCGCCCGCTTGCCTTTGACGAGCCGGAGCGAGGAAGCGTCGAGCCGGCCGGTTGCGGCAAGCCGCGCCC
>Ga0073934_10006960_pt1 | contig 16094 bp, 19 predicted proteins | sample LarsenN4metaG_FD_76834 | JGI IMG/M metagenome (GOLD analysis project Ga0073934, IMG submission 76834) | Hot spring sediment bacterial and archeal communities from British Columbia, Canada, to study Microbial Dark Matter (Phase II) - Larsen... ...
CATCCGCTGTGGCCGTTTTATAATTTACCATGAATTGCATGACTAAGAAGGTCTGCGTCTGACTTTCTCGACTGAGGGCCGAGGCTGCCTGGACTCCCCTCTCTCTTTTGGCCTGTAGCCTTCAATCTCGGACATGGACTTGACCTTCCTCTGATCACCCATTAATATTGCGACTTCAACCGGTGATAGGTGCCGCCACTCCCCTGGTTTCAAGTTCCCCAGACGCAGGCTCCCAATCCGCACTCGTATAATCTTGACCACTGGCAGCCCAATTGCAGAGCCGATCTCGCGGATCTGGCGCTTGCGCCCCTCCCGCAGGATTACCCGTAGCCAGGCGCCCTTGCCCGCCAGAGACTCCAGGCGCACTTCCGCCGGGGCTGTTTTATAGCCGTCTTCCATGACCACGCCCCTGCGCCAGGTTTGGAGCTGCTCAGCTTCCGGTTGTCGGGCGACAAGGACTCTGTATTCCTTTTCGTGACCGTAGCGGGGGTGGGTGAGGCGATTGGCAAGCTCACCGTCGTTGGTCAACAGAACCAGGCCTTCGCTGTCTGCATCTAACCTGCCAACCGGATACAGTCGGCCTGGCTCGTCCACCAGGCTTCGCACGGTGAGGCGTGGATCGCTGGAGACCAACGTGGAGAGCACGCCAACCGGTTTATATAAGGCGATGTATTTTAGAGGTTCGGCGGTTTTAAGCGGTTGATCATCGACTTTAATCTGGTCTCGGACTGCATCCGCCCTGGTCCCCAATGAAGCGACCTGCCCATTTACGGTCACTCGTCCAGCGCGAATCAATCCTTCACAGGCTCGTCGCGATCCCAGCCCGGCACGGGCCAGGATTTTCTGCAATCTTTCCTCCATGGGGATGAACCTCTACACCGCGATTATAGTCCCAGCCCTATTCATCCTCTGGGAGAGGAGGGAGCTCAGCCACCGAATTCAAACCAAAGTGTTGCAGGAATTCGGGCGTCGTGCTGTAGAGATATGGTCTGCCTGGCAGGTCTGCCCGACCCACTTCCTGGATCAATCCTTTAACAAGCAGGCTCTTCATCACACCATCGCAGTTTACCCCCCGGATGGCCTCGATTTGGGGCCGAGTAACCGGCTCTCGATAGGCAATGATCGCCAGGGTCTCGAGGGATGCCCGGGTCAACCTGGTGGTAGCTTCCAGTCCAAGGAAACGTTCAATCCACGGGGCGGCTTCTGGCGCCGTAGTCAACTGGACTCTTCCCTGGTGGCGCTGTAAGCGCAGGCCCCGCTGGTCTGCTGCCTGATTTAAAGAAGCTTCCAGCTCAACCAATGCAACCTCAACATCTTTCGTCGCCACCCCCAATCCCTGGGCGATCTGAGCAGGGGTGACCGGATCGGAAGCGGTGAATAGAAGAGCTTCGATGAGAGCAGCCAGGCTCAGGCTGGGCCTGGTAGAGGGTAGTTCAGTCATGCTATGATACAATTTGCCCGTTCTATCATGAAAATGAGGAGTTATTGATTCATGGAACATTCCCAACGCATTAAGTCCTCGGTCCCGATAGGCCTCCTGTTGCCTGTCCTGGCAGGATTGGCATGCAATTTTGGTTCGCGCTCAACGCTATCTCCAGCTGAAACCGTTCCCGTCTCTACCGAAGCGATCGAGACCCTCAAAGTAAATCTATCCGAGGTTGCCAAGCAGGCTACTCAAACGGGCCAGATCGCTCTGGTGATCGATGAGTCTCAATTTACCTCGTTGTTGGCATTCGAACTTCAGTCCAGACCTGACATCCCATTCAGCGATCCACAGGTCTTGCTCAGGGATGGTCGTATCAGGTTGACTGGGAAGGTTACACAAGGCAATATCTCCACCCAACTCCAGGTAGAGGCGACGGCAAACGTCGATGAGGCCGGAAGTCCCCATATCGAAATTCTCTCTGCCAGGCTCGGACCGCTGCCGGTCCCCGGTTCGTTGATCGATGAGTTATCGACAGAATTGGATAAGGCCTTCTCGGCAGAGATCAAGGCTCGCCAGTCTGACCTGGTGATCGAACTTATCTCGATTGCCGACGGTAAAATGACCATTCAAGGCCATCTCCGCTGACCATCGTAGGGCCGGGCCCGTTTCCATTTACCCCAAATGACCATTCATAGGGCTGCAGTCATCCAGCAATTCGATGGGGGATTATACCATCCAGGCATGCCGGTGAAAACCTGGATGGTGCTGCTGAGCTTGTTGGCGAGCTGCAGCCAGACTCCAACCCCCCAGAGCCAAATAGATATACAGGTCACTGCTGATGGGAAGACGTTTGAAGTGCAGGTTCTTCCTGGGAGCACTGTCATGCAGGCACTCGAAGTCGCCGGGATTGAACTTGGGGAGCAAGACCTGGTGGAACCTCCTGCCACCACAGTGCTGCTGGAAGCGACCTTGGTTCGCGTCAAACGGATGACAGAGGAATTTACAGTCGAGCAGGAGATCATTCCCTTCGAAAGGCAGGTATTGCAGACCGAATCCCTGCCTGCTCAGGAGATGCTCTTAGCCCAGCGGGGCGAAAACGGGATCCAGGAGATCACCTACCGGCACGTAATCGAGGATGGAGTGGAAGTCTCTCGGAATGCGGTGAAATGGGTAGTGGTGAAGGAGGCGATCGCTGAGATCACCATGGTTGGCATCCAACAACCTTTCACTCCGCTTACAATCCCGGGGAGACTTGCCTACTTACTGGCGGGAAACGCCTGGTTGATGGAGGGCACAACGGCCAATCGCAGACCGATTACTAATTACGGCGATCTGGATGGAAGAATCTTCTCTCTCTCTCCTGATGGGAATTGGCTTCTATTCACCCGCCAGGCAAATGATCCCGACCAGATCAATAGTCTGTGGGCAGCCCAGCTTGAGGGTGAAACAGCCAGGATTGTCGACCTTAAAGTAGACAACGTAGTCCACTATGCCGACTGGGTTCCCAATTCGACCAGCTTGAAGGTATCATTTTCCACGGTTGAACCTCGTTCGACCGCACCTGGCTGGCAGGCTAATAACGATTTGAATATCCTCACCTTCAGTGGGAGTGGCTGGGTCTCGAAGTGGGATACCTACCTGGAAGCGAACTCGGGCGGAGTGTATGGTTGGTGGGGAACCGGTTTTACCTGGGACCCATACGGGGAATGGCTTGCATATGTACGTCCAGACCAGATCGGTCTATTGGACTTCGAAAACGCCAGCCTGTCACCCATCATGGACATCCTGCCTTTGCAGACCCACAGCGATTGGGCTTGGGTGCCCGGATTGACGTGGAGTCCGGATAGCAAAGCGCTCTATACGGTTGACCACATCTCTACCAGCGGTGTGACCTCTGCCGAGGAATCGCCCTGGTTCGACCTGATCGCCATTTCTTTCGCCGGGGCAGCGCCGGTTAATCTGGTCTCCCAAGTAGGCATGTTTGCGTACCCAACCTGTTCGCCCCTGAAAACCCAGCCAAACGGCGAGAAATCCTATCAGGTGGCCTTTCTGCAGGCAATCTTCCCCGCTCAAAGCGATACCAGCCGTTACCGGCTGACGTTGATGGACCGTGATGGATCCAACAGGACCGTCGTCTTTCCCACCGAAGGCAAACCCGGATTGGAGCCGCAAAGGGTCGTATGGTCCCCTGTTCCACAAGAAGAGCAGGAAAGGTTGGCGATTGCTGTTATCTATCAGGGGAATATCTGGCTGGTCATGCCCGATACCCTTGAAGCAATTCAGGTGACCGGAGACGGACTGGCGAGCCGCTTAGCCTGGCGATAGGCTAACCAGGGCGCCGTGAGGATAATATTTACTTTTAAGATTGGAATGATCAGATGCGCATCTTGATTACTGGAGCCGCAGGATTCCTGGGCTCCCACCTATGCGACCGGCTACTTGCTGAGGGGAATGATGTTATCGGAATGGATAATTTCATCACCGGCAGCCCGAACAACCTAGCCCACCTGGCGGGGAACCCGAGATTTCTATTCATCCGCCACGACGTCTCCAATTTCATCTTCGTCCCTGGGAAGGTAGACGCCGTTCTACACTTCGCTTCACCCGCCAGCCCAAATCCCATGTCTCCTTACGGTTACGTGAACCTGCCGATCCAGACCATGAAAGCGGGAGCCTTAGGGACCCATAATACTCTGGGTGTGGCGCGCGCCCAGCAGGCACGATTCTTGCTAGCCTCAACCAGTGAAATCTATGGCGACCCTCAGGAACACCCTCAGTCCGAGGCATATTGGGGTCACGTCAACCCGATCGGTTTACGCTCCGTCTACGATGAAGCCAAGCGCTTTGCAGAAGCATTGACCATGGCCTATCATCGCTTTCACGGAATCGACACGCGCATCGCACGTATCTTCAATACCTATGGCCCGCGCATGCACCTGGACGATGGGAGAGTAGTGCCCAATTTTTTACAGCAGGCCTTGCGTGGCGAACCGTTGACGATCTACGGTGATGGCTCCCAAACACGCAGTTTCTGCTTTGTAAATGATCTCATCGAGGGCATCGTCCGGCTGCTTCAATCTGAGGAACACCAACCGGTTAACCTGGGGAATCCAAGCGAGACGAGCGTCCTGGAATTCGCCTATCTGATCAATCGCCTGGTGGGGAACAAGGCGGGAGTCGTCTTCAAGGCCGGACAGCGGGTTGAAGGTGACCCGCAACGACGGCAGCCTGAGATCTCCCGCGCCCGGCAGGTGCTTGGATGGGAGCCAAGGGTGAGTCTCGAAGAAGGATTGCAGCGCACTATCGATTATTTCCGGGGGAGAATGGCGCTCTGATGGCTGTCCTGCTGACAAAACCGCGCGAGCGAGCCCGTTTCCTGCGCTTCACTGTTGTCGGTGCAATCGGTGCTGTGGTCGATTTTGGGACGTTTAATCTTCTATCAAGTCTGGTCGGTATAAACGCGGTGTGGTCGAGCGTCTTCTCATTTTTGGCTGCGGTCGTGAGTAACTTCCTTTGGAATCGCTACTGGACGTATCCCGATTCAAGATCGAAGCGAGTGTCCCGACAACTGTTGGAGTTCACGATCATCAGTATCATTGGCCTGGCGGTCCGCACGCCGATATTTGCTCTTCTGGAACGACCCTTACCAAAGCTGTTTGCACTGCTGAGCTTACCTCATATTCCCCTCCTTGAGGCGGAATTTTTAGGCCACAACATGGCGTTGGCGATTTCTGTGGTAGTGGTCATGTTTTGGAATTTTTTCATCAATCGCTATTGGACGTATGGAGACGTAAATTAACCTCTTTCACAGAAAATGAATGGGTATAATCTTGTGAAGCTATGGCCACGAATGCTGGACTGCGCTTGATCCCAATTTACACAACCAGGGGGGACGTTGGTGGCTTCCTGCGTTATCCCTATATCTTCAATCGGCAGGGTGAGTGGATTGGATGGGTAACACCCGAACGGGAGGTCTTTTCTGTTCACGGCCATTATGTTGGCTGGTTAAGCGACGAACCCCGTATCCTGCGAAAACCTTTGGAAGGCTACCGGAAGGATCGACTGGTTGTTCCCACGGAACCAGCTCCACTCGTCCCACCGGCGAATCCGCCCCTGGCCCCCATGCTTGCGGAACTGCCGATTGGGATTGTGGATGTGTTCGACGAGGCACCTGACCTGCTGCCTTCCCTAGATCATGGGGACCTGCGCGACGATATGGATTGACATGGACGACACGCAAGGTGGGAAGAAAGTCAGCGCCTCACGAGTCACAATTGCTCAATTGATGCAGCCAGAGCATGCCAATAATCTGGGCAACGTGCATGGCGGCTGGATTATGAAATTGATGGACGAAGCCGGTGCCCTGGCTTGTATGCGCCATGCACAACGTCGGGTGGTGACCGTAGCCATGGACCAGATGACTTTCCGGCAGCCGATCCGCATCGGAGATCTGGTGACAATCACCGCCGAAGTAAGCTATGCCGGAAGGACTTCCATGGAAGTGGAGGTCCACGTGGCAGCAGAGGACCCTCTCAGTGGGGAATCCACCCACACCAACACTGCCTATCTGGTTTATGTAGCCCTTGACGAGCATGGCAAAACAACGCCGGTACCCCGTCTTATTGCTGAAAACGAAGAACAAGATAGGCGTATGCGAGCTGGCGCCGAACGCCGGGCGAGGAGACTAGCCTACAGCCAGTAAAACGAGGCTGTCAGAAGGGCGATGCCATCATTCCAGGCAAAAAAACACGAAATCGGTTTCTGGCGAAAATCCGATAATGGCAGAAATGGATGATAACAACTGGGAAAATATATTTATAAATGCCTGGAGCCGGCTTGGCAATGGCGAAAACCTGCATGCTGAAGAACTTTTCCGTCAGGTGATCGATCTGAATCCGCAGGTGGTGGATGGCTGGTATGGATTGGGCCTGGCACTTAAAGTCCAGGGCAGGAAAGAGGAAGCGATTCGCTGCTTTCAAAAGGCTCTAGAATTGATAGAAATCGGACTGGTGGCTGACCGCACCCGCAGATCTATGGTCCGCCGTCTGGCCTTGGGGCATATCAACCTGTTGAGGAATGGCAATTGGAATCTGGAGAAAGAGTTTTGGCAAAAAAATCCTTGAACCATCGTGAACGGCTGGAAAATTGCCTGGCTGATGGGTCGATCGACCGAATCCCGGTGGCGCTGTGGCGGCACTTCCCCGTGGACGATCAGGATGCAGGGAGATTGGCCGCAGCAGTGTTGAATTTCCAGGCCACCTATGATTTTGACTTGGTGAAGGTTACTCCGGCCTCTTCCTACTGCCTGAAAGATTGGGGTGTCTTAGATCAGTGGCGCGGATCAACAGAAGGCACTCGGGAGTACACCCGGCGCGTAATTCACGAACCGCATGATTGGGAGAGACTCCAGATCTTAGATCCGTATCGTGGACATCTCGAAGAGCAATTGCGCTGCTTAGAGATGATCGTAGCGCAGCTAGGACCGGATATTCCGGTCATCCCGACGATTTTTAATCCTCTTTCTCAGGCAAAAAACCTGGCCGGGGGTGAGAAGCTCCTTGCGCATCTGCGTTCAAGCCCCGACTTGCTGCATGCCGGCTTGAGGACTATTGCCGAGAGCACATCCCGATTCATCGACGTTGCCAGGCAGCAAGGCATTGCCGGTATCTTCTATGCCGTGCAACATGCTCAGCGTGGGCTGCTCACGAAAGAGGAATATGTGGCATTTGGCAAGGCCTATGATCTCCAGGTATTACGATCAGCCCAAGGATTGTGGTTGAACATGCTTCACCTGCATGGGAGAGAAGTAATGTTCGACTTATTCCTGGATTATCCGGTTGCAGTGATCAACTGGCACGATCAAGAATCGCCACCCTCCCTGGGTGAAGCCAGGGCCCGCTTTCCGGGCGCCTTGTGTGGCGGATTGCAGCGAGAAAAGACTCTGGTGTTGGGCGATCCGACGCTGGTAAAGGCAGAAACCCACGCAGCGATCATGGCTACAAATGGAAGGCGGTTTATCCTGGGGACGGGCTGCGTGGTGCCAATCACCGCCCCACATGGTAACCTGGCAGCAGTACGAAGAAGCGTGGAATGGGAGAATTGAGGGTGATCTCTGGTAAAGCCCGCGGCCGAAGGCTGCATTCGGTCCCGGGAGACTCCACCCGGCCGATCACCGATCGCGCGAAGGAAGCCCTGTTCAACATCATTGGGGCCGATATCTATGGAGCGAGCCTGCTGGACCTTTTTGCCGGGACCGGAGCGGTGGGCATCGAAGCACTCAGCCGTGGGGCAGAGTTCGTACGTTTCGTGGATAGCAATCGTCAAGCGATCGAGACGATCCGGGCTAACCTTGTACTTACCGGATTAGGTGAATCGGCCGAGGTCGTTCACCAGGATGCATTCGGTTTGCTGGCGAAGCGCGCCGACCGCGCGTTCGATTATGTCTACATAGCCCCACCGCAATATAAACAGATGTGGGAACGAACCTTGAGTCTGCTGAATAAAAACCCAGGCTGGCTTGCTGAAGATGCCTGGGTAATTATCCAGATACACCCGGTTGAATATCGAAACCTGCAAGCCCCCCTGGAACTAAATAACCTGGAGGAGTTCGATCAACGGCGCTACGGGAGCACTCTACTGGTCTTCTATTCCAATCCTTAACCTTTCAAATATTCATCCAGGGCTTCTTTGCTGATGCGGAAGGCGTTACCGATCTTTTTCGCCTTCAGGTCTCCCGCGTTGATGGCAGCCATCACATCTTCTTCAGATACCCGCAGGTAAGCAGCGGCCTCGGCAGGTGTCATGACAGCGGGAGCGCCTGCGGGAGGGGTGCCGCCCGGAGGGGGTGTCTGAGCTGCACCGGCTGCACCGCCGCCGGTCATTCCTTGAAGCGACTGGCTGATTACATTGCCCACACCTATCCCTGCGCCAATCCCCGCCGTCAGGCCTGCGCCGCCGCTCGGGTTTTGGGCAGCATCTCGCAGGGCGTCGGCAGCCTGCAACTGGGTGTAGGTCTGCATATCAAGCATCCCCATGGCGCGCAGTTCTTCGGCCGATTTACTGGAAGGCTTTAGATTTTCGATATAGAAAGCCTTCAAAGTCAGTCCGAGGGCTTCGAAATCGTCGCTGGCCTTGGCGCGCACTCCAGCTCCCAGCTCTTCGGTCAACCCGATTAGCTCCGGAACGCTATGGCGAGCAGCGGTCTCGCCTAACAGGTCCTGCAATTTGGAGAGCAGCATGGCGCGCAGGCGGTTTTCGATGTCTCCGGTGCGATAAGCCCCCTGGGCACCGACCAGTTGGGTCACGAACTGTTGCGGGTCTTTTATCTGGAAACCATAGCTGCCAAAGCCTTGCAACAGGGCAACGCCCAGTCCCATATTGGGATTGCGTACGATGATCGGTTGAGGGGTGCCCCATTTGCGATCCGGGAACTCTCGCATGGAGACAAAATAGATTTCCGCCGGAAATGGGGTTTGCTCGTTGAACAAGGCTTTACCGATTTTCTCGATCAACAAAGGGATGTTGTAGGTGACAATGGTGTGCCGTCCCGGTCCAAATACGTCCAGGGCGTTGCCATCACGGAAAAATACCGCCGTTTGTGATTCCCGCACGATGACTTGTGAGCCGATGCGAAAATTTCCCGAACCCACTTCAGGGAAGCGATGAACAAGCTCATCACGCATCTCATTGGGGTATTCGACAACATCGAAAATCCTGGTCATAATCGTCTCTCCTTACGAAAACTGGTCTGCGATCCGTTTATTTGGGGCCAGCTAGAGAAATAAGGCGCTCAAGCGCTTACGCTGCCAACCACTGCCTCTTCGCGGCGGTCATATACCTCGACACACTGCTCGGCTGTAGAAACAAGGTGACGGATAGCCGCAGGTAGTCCATCGCCGCCCACGGAGGCTTCAACGTTATCTATGGAACGCGCCACCTCATCGGCCATCTCCAACATGGCTGCGTCGTACTGATAAAGTATGCCAAGCTCTTCCTGGTTAATTTTTACGGCCTCGAACAGGCTGGAGTATCCCCGCGGAGCGCGGCGCACGCGATCGATAAAGATGCGCAGCTTGATGGCGGCGGCTTCAAGGTCATCCAATGATGCGATGGCACCCATGTTGATCATCTCTCGCTGCAGGGCAGAAAGACGCTTTCCCTGAACTTCGAAGCGCTTGGCGATGGTCTCACGCAACAATTTATCAGCGTCTCGCCGGGTCTGGCGTTCCACGTATCCCCCGAATCCCGGGATCTTGCTCACGATTTTCTTAAATAGGTCCTTATCAGCACTGACTTTTTCAAAGATCTGGTCTTTTAGGTCGCTCATGCTACGCTCCTTCTCTACTGGTTGCTCTAAGAGTCCACCTTCTCCTCGATTATAGCCTCAGTTTTACCTGGACGCAACCGAAAGAAATGGTAAGGGGAATCCTTAGGTGTTGATATCGGCTTTTTGGGGTGTGAATTCTTCTCGCCTTGATATATACGTAATCGAGCATCAAAGGTCTTACAGATTACGCTGATGATATAATTCATAGATATTTAGAAAATTATGCGGGAGCACTCCATGAGCACAGATCTAGAGGACATCCTGACACTAATGGATAATAGCCTGCTTATCCAAGATGGAAAGGCAGTGATTGCCGATAAAATCCATCTGAGAGCCACCATCCACCGTCTGGCTGAAGTCTCTTCCCTTGGGAGCGGGAGAAGGCAAGCCGTGGCGCGTTACCTGACGCGCCTGGCAGCGCTGGCATACGGAGCAATACCGGCCTCAATTAATGGCCTGTATTTCGCCCGCGGGCGGGGTGAGGTCCCACCCAATTTCACGGTGCCAGCGTTAAACTTGAGGGCGCTTCCCTTCGACGCGGCCAGGGCCGTGTTTCGTGTCGCTAAGCAAATGGATGCCGGCGCATTCATTTTCGAGATCGCCCGTTCAGAGATGGGTTACACCGATCAACGGCCTGCAGAATATGTCACCAACGTTTTGGCGGCTGCCATCGCAGAAGATTACACAGGACCGATTTTCATCCAAGGGGATCATTTCCAGGTATCTGCTAAGAAATTCGCTAATGATCCGGAGAGCGAAGTTCAGGCAGTACGTGACCTGATCGGTGAAGCGATCGATGCCGGATTCTATAATATCGATATTGACACCTCTACCCTGGTCGATCTGAGCAAACCCACCATCGCTGAACAACAAAGGCTTAATACAGAACTGTCTGCCAAATTCACCGCCTTGATCCGCCAGCATGAACCCGAGGGCGTGACCATCTCGGTGGGTGGCGAGATCGGAGAGGTAGGTGGGAAGAATTCCAACGAGGAAGAGCTCCGTACATATACGGACAACTACCTGTCCGCCTTGAATCAATACTCACCAGGCGCGATCGGGATCAGCAAGATCAGCATACAAACCGGTACGACCCACGGAGGGGTGGTGATGCCAGACGGATCGATTGCCCAGGTGAAGGTAGATTTTGATTGTCTGCGGAGGCTCAGTCGCCTGGCACGCCTGGAGTATGGCATGGCTGGCGCTGTTCAGCATGGGGCATCGACTCTGCCGGAAGAGGCCTTTGGTAAGTTTGTCGAAAACGAGGCCTGTGAAGTCCACCTGGCGACCAATTTCCAAAACATCTTGTTCGACCTACTACCTGACGCTATACGTGCCGAGATGTACGCATTCCTGGACGAAAAACATGCTTCCGAACGCAAGCCGGACATGACAGATGAACAGTTTTACTACAAGACACGTAAGAACAGCCTGGGCCCATTTAAAAGCCAGCTTTGGAATCTGTCAAGTGAGAAGAAGGAAGAAATTGGTACAGCCTGGCAAGCCCAATTCCACAAGCTATTTACCCTCCTCGGAATGGCGGGTACCCGTAAATATGTGGATCAGACGATCGGCCCCGAATCAGTTTTGCCTAGAAGGAGCACTTATCTGGGTGAAGTGGCGGGTGGGGAAGACGTCTCAGACCTGGCAGACTGAGGCTCCACATATAGCTTCGAATTCCCATCCCTGCTTGCAACTTTCTCGGGTCAGCGGCGTATAATTTAAAGCGACAGCGCGTGGTACCTGAAAAAGGAGGCATGCATGGCATCGAACGTGAAACGCAAGGTTCCCTGGTATCTGTGGCCGTTTTGGTCGATCTGGCAATTGATTGCCATGATCGTGGGGATCACCGGCCGGTTGGTTGCAGTCGTATTAGGATTTGTACTGATGATCGCCGGTGTATTGGTTTCATTTACAATCATCGGCTTGATCATCGGGGTTCCAATGATCCTGATCGGCGTGATGTTGGTCATCCGCGGCTTGTTTTGATCGCTAAGCCCGGTTGGCTGAGAATGGGAACGCCTTCCGGCCCGGTTATCAATTTTGTGTGAGCAATCTTTGAATTTCTTGAATATGCTCGGTTGAGAGCGGTTTGGTTTTTGCGACCTTGCGTACGTAATCCTTCAATTTTGCGAGTTGTAGTGTTGTCGCCGGTGGATTGGCGGTTTCATCCAACTGGATGACAGCCTTCTCATTTGTGAAGATAAGGGCGGCATTCACGGGTGGAATCTTATCTTCGGGCAGCTCCTTACCCAGGTAGCGCAGAAGCCCCTGCACTTCCCCCTCGATCTCCAGGTCTGGCCGCCCAAGGCCTTCCTGGGCAAATATCTTCAGGTAAAGATTTCCTCCCCTTTGGCGCCAGCGGCCATTAGAATAAGTGATCGTACCTCTTTGGTGACGGGGCGCCAGCACCCATACCCCGGCGGGTCCCACCAGGAGGTGGGCGGCGGGAGTAAGATAGTGATAGATCGAATATTTCCCATCCAGGCCCTTCAAAGCCTGGTTGAGTAATTCGTCTGGGCGAGGTCTGCGACCCCAGCGATTGGCATAATAGATGCTGATCTGAGATACGGTAAATCCAACCAGCAGAGCAGCGGCAGATAGGCCGAATTGTTCGGGATTGCGGAAGGAAATGATCATACCGGCAACCAGGATCAACAACCCGGCTACCATTGTGACGCGTGATATTGTGGCATTTCGGCGGATAAGAGCATCGTTTGTGTAGATATTCATAATGCCTGAGCAGCTCCGTGGTCGAGGGGGTATCGTTTGATGACCAGGCAGGCATTTTGCCCGCCAAGACCGAAAGAATTCGACAGCACCACGTTTACCCGGCATTGGCAGGCCTGGTTGGGAAGGTAATCCAGGTCGCATTCAGGGTCCGGGTTTTCATAATTAATAGTTGGGGGGATGAGATCATGGGCTATCGCTAAGACGCCGATTATAGCTTCCAACGCTCCTGAGGCTCCCATGGCATGCCCAAGCATGGATTTGGTCGAGCTGATTTTCAATTTGTAAGCGTGCTCATCGAATGCCAGTTTGATGGCCCGTGTTTCGATGACATCATTCAGCGGGGTGGAAGTTCCATGGGCATTGATGTAATCAACTTCTTGCGGAGAAAGGCCTGCATCTTGTAGCGACCAGCGCATCGCCCGGATTGGGCCGCTGGCCTGGGGATCGGGCGTTGCCATATGGTAGCCATCGGCGGCTGAAGCGTGTCCAGCGATTTCAGCGTAGATACGCGCTCCACGCATTAAAGCGTGTTCCAGGCTTTCGATGACCAGGGCGCCTGCACCTTCAGAAAAGACGAAACCTTCCCTTCTAGCGTCAAATGGCCTGGAGGCGGCTTCAGGCTGGTGATTGTAGCTCGTTGCCAGAGCACGCATGGCACAAAAGCCAGCGATGATGAAATCCCGGATGACTGCATCAGCGCCTCCGGTGATGACGATGTCTGCTGAGCCACGCCGGATGAGCTCGGCTGCTTCGCCGATGGCCTGGGTGCCGGTGGCGCAGGCGGTGGTAATGGTGTTATTTTCGCCCAGGCAGCGAAAAGTATGGGCGATCAAGTAGGCTGAGAGGTTGGGGATGCCTGTGGGCAGGGTGAAGGGATTCAGGCGATTATAACCCTGTGAGCGGAGAACCTGGATGCCTTCATCCACCCTGTCGATACCGCCGATGCCGATTCCGAAGACCACTCCGGCACGTTCCGGGTCGGGCATGCTGGCTGGCAGGCCGGAATCACGCATGGCCTGGGTCGCCGCCGCCAGGGCGATTTGGGCAGAACGGGGGACGCGCCGCACATCCTTGCGGTCCATGTAAATCTCAGGATCGAAATCGGGAATCTCACCTGCAATATGGCAAGGCAATCCTTCTGGATCGAACTGCGTGATGCGCCGGATTCCGGAGCGACCCTGGATCAGACCCTCCCACAGCAAAGGAACCGAGGATCCAAGTGGCGAGATTGCACCAAGTCCGGTGATTACCACCCTGGGTCGGCTCATGCCGGCTCTCGCACCAGGTGGATGGTCATCTGATCCTGGATCGAGGCCTGCAAGGCTGCCAGCAGGTTCGATTCGACCGCCGTGCGTGCTGTCCGGATGGCGTTTACCAAAGCCCGGGCATCGGACCGCCCGTGCCCAATAAAGACCAGGCCATTGACCCCCAATAATGGCGCTGCACCGATTTCTCCTGGATCGAGCATGCGCTTTATGTTTGTGAAGGCTGGACGCGCTAATATTGCGCCCAGCTTGGTGCGGGTGGTGCTGGTGAGCTCCTGCCGGAGGATATCGAAGAGTAATTTTGAGACAGCTTCGCTCACCTTGAGGGTCACATTTCCGGTAAACCCATCGGTCACCGCCACATCTGCCTGACCGCCAAACAATTCCTTACCTTCCAGGTTTCCGATAAAGTTCAATGAACTCGCCTTGAGCAGCGGGTAGGTCTCTCGGATCAGCTCATTTCCTTTGCCGGCTTCTTCTCCGTTCGAGAGCAGCCCGACCCGTGGAGTGCGGATGGAAAGCGCATTCTCGGCGTAGACAGCGCCCATGATGGCAAATTGCAGTAAGTGTTCCGGGCGACAATCCGGGTTGGCACCTATATCTAATACCGCGCAGAAACCACCCTTGACGGGAAAGAGCCCGGTCAGCGCAGGGCGTTCGACTCCGGGGATAGTGCCCAGGCGATAAAATGCAGTCGCCAGCGCCCCACCGGTATTACCGGCAGTAACGAATGCCTCAGCCAGTCCATCTTTGAGGGCGTCCATCCCGACCGCCATCGAGGTCTTGGACCCCCTGCGTTTGGCTTTGAGAGCAAGTTGCAGGCCTTTGTCCTGCATGGTGATGACGTCGGGAGCATGCAGGATCTCTACACGCAAGGGCTCACCCGCCAGGGATTTCAAGCGAGGTGCAAGGAGGTCTCGTGGTCCACAGAGCAAGATCTCGTCGCCGAAGCGTCGAGCGGCTTCCACTGCAGCCTGAATTTCCGGATCTGGGCAGCCATCGCTGCCCATGGCATCGAGCACTATGCGCATAGATTACTCCTCAAGGGTCTTGCTTGACAACGATCTAGAGCGGATTATAATACCAATAATTTTGCGCTGGTGCTGGAATTGGCAGACAGGCATGGTTGAGGGCCATGTGCCGAAAGGCGTGTGGGTTCAACTCCCACCCAGCGCACATTTCAACCCCAGGCGTGCAGCTCTTTTCTTCCCCAATCAGGACTCAAAGGACCTATTCGACAAACTTCAACCTGCGCTCCAGGACACGCACGACTCCCGAGAGCAATAAGGTCATGCTCAGGTATAAGAAGGCTGCCACGTTGAACGCCTCCATCACCCGGAAGGTGCTCGAACGGCGCAGACGAGTCAATTGGGTCAGCTCATTTACCGCCAGAACCGTTGCCAGGGATGAATCTTTCAACAAGGCAATGAAATCGTTCCCCAATGGAGGCAAGATGCGACGGATGGCCTGGGGAAGGATGATCAATCGCATAGCCAGGAAGTAACTCATTCCCAGGGAGCGGGCAGCTTCCATCTGGCCGCGCCCGATGGACTGGATTCCTGCCCTGAACACTTCGGCTTCAAATGCGCCATATCCCAATGCCAGGGCGATTATGGCGCGTAACTCTAGTGAGATCGTGCGTATGTTGAAGGTTTCCAGCCCCTGGAAGGCCGATCGTAGCACACCTGCGCTGCTCAAGGATAAGCCCCAGCTACCGACCCCATTCACCACCTCGACAAAGATCGGAACGATGCCAAAAGCGATGATCAAGATAAGAACGACAAGCGGGATACCACGCACCACCTCGATGTAGAGAGTGGCCAGCGTGAAGATGGCGACGTTCTTCGACATGCGCGCCAGGCCTACCACCAGGCCGATCAGCGTGGCAATCGGGAAAGCGATCAAGGTGATTCGCAACGTCGTCAATACGCCTGCCTTTAAAAATATGAATGTATCGTGATAATTGGGCGTGGTCAGGATGGCGTAGATGAGATACAGACCGGTCAGCATCAAGATAATGGCCCACCAGGGAAGGCTCGAAATAGAAAACCCCGGGCTAAATAAGGTAGTCGTGCGCTTCATTTCTCGCGCGGTTTGCATTGGAGCTCCTTCGGATCGAGATTTAATCAATGGAGGAAGATCTCCACCAAGCCGGGATGAGGGTGACACCCCCATCCCGGCGTAAGGTCAGAAACGGCGAGAGCTGGCTGGGCTACTGGGTCAAGCCCCATTTCTTGTTGAGTTCATCGAGCGTTCCGTCGTCGATCATCGACTGCAGGGCGGCATCGACGGCGGCCTTGAGCTCGCTGCCGGGCGGGAAGACGAAGCCCAATTGCTCGTCGGA
>Ga0073934_10006961_pt1 | contig 16094 bp, 11 predicted proteins | sample LarsenN4metaG_FD_76834 | JGI IMG/M metagenome (GOLD analysis project Ga0073934, IMG submission 76834) | Hot spring sediment bacterial and archeal communities from British Columbia, Canada, to study Microbial Dark Matter (Phase II) - Larsen... ...
GCAGCGTCCAGGCCCTCCCCATCCGCCGGGCCCTCGCCGAGGCCGGCCGGCTCTTCGCCGAGAAGTGGCTGACGCGCCCCGACCTGGCTCCAGCCCATCTCCCGCAGGCGCGGGAGTTCCACGCGGCCCGGAACTACGAGAGCGCGCTGGCTGCGGTCGGCCGGGCGCGCGCGGCCTACCCGGGGGACCCGGTGCTGGTCTTCTACGCCGGCGACAGCTGGCTGGCCCTCGGCCGCCCCGCGACGGCGCGGCGCGAGCTGACGATCGCCCTGACCGGGAAGACAGACTTCGCCGATGCCTACCTGGGTCGGGCAATGGCCGCGGCGCGGCTCGGCGACGGGTCGCGCGTCAAGGCCGACCTGGACGCCGCGGCCCGGCTGGATGCGGCCGCGGCCGGCCGGGCACGGGGCGCCGTCGAGGCGGAGCTCAGCCGGGCCCGCGCGCCCGGCGCGCCCGAGTCCCTGGTCGCCGAGCTCGAGCAGGCCGCCCGCGCGGGGGCGCCCCTCGAGCGGCTCGTCGACTTGGCGCTGCGGCTGCACAAGGTCTTCGGGGAGCGGCGCCTCCGCTTCGACGAGATCTATCAGGAGCGGCGGCGCACGCTCGAGGCGGCGGCGCGCGCGGACCCCCGGAGCCCGCGGAAGCTGTTCGAGCTCGCGCGGTACATCGCCAACGAGTCCACGGTGCGCGGCGAGAACGTCGAGCCGCGCCGGGAGCTCGTGCCCTACCGGTTCCAGGTGTCCCGGGCGGCCGAGCTGGACCTCGCCGAGGAGGTCGTGGACCGGGCCCTCGCGCTCGACCCCCGGCACGTTCGCTCGATCATGCAGAAGGCAATGATCCGGCTCGCGCGGCGGCAATACGCGGACGCCGAGACGCTCGTGAACCGCGCCCTCGGCATCGCCCCCAACGACCCGGAGGCGCTCCAGCTGTACGCGCGGTTCCGGCTCATGAAGGCGGCGGACCTCGAGGGCCAGGCGGCCGCGCTCCGCGCGGACACGTGCTCGAGCTCGAGCGGCCTCGAGACGCGGAGCGACGGCCTCTACCGGGTGACGCGGACGACCTGCACGCCCCCGAGCGCGGCAGCCCTGCAGCGGGCGGCGCAGCTCGACGCCCAGGCCGCCGAGGAGCGCCGGAAGGCGGATGCGGCGATTCGGGCGGCCCTCCAGGCGTCCAAGGGGACGGTGCAGGGCTACCTGCTCGAGGCCGAGGTCGAGCTCATGCGGCGGCAGCCCGAGGCGGCCAAGAGGGCCTACGAGGCCGCCCTGAAGCTCGACCCGAAGTCCTTCGAGGCGCACGAGGGGCTGATCGACCTCTACGCGAAGACCGGGCAGACGGAGAAGGCCGAAGAGCACGCGTCGTTCTTCAAGAACAGCTTCATCCAGACCACCGCGGCCCACATGCTCCGCCTGGCCTGGGGGCGCATCACCAAGACCGCCTGGCAGGGGGCGCGGACCGCCCTGGCCGCAGGGCGGCAGCTTGATCCCGTGGATCCCCGGGTGCCCACGTACCTCGCCGTCGTCCTCGACGGGGAGGGCCAGCCGGCCGAGGCCATGGCCGCCCGCCGCATGGCGCTCGGGCTCGAGGAGGCGCGGCTTCGGCTCGACGAGACGCAGCCCCGACCCGGCGCACCGCTTGGCCGTGACCCCCTCGACCTCGCGGTGCTGATGGGCGTGCGGCTCCGACTCGCGGGGACGCTGGCCCGGGGCAACCAGGCCGCCCAGGCCCTCGACCTCTATCAGCGCAATCTCGCCCATGCGCGGCAGATCGCGCCGGCCGCCCGCGGGACCCCGATGTACCCGGCCATGCTCCCGGACCCCACGCTGCCCACAGGCACCGTGCCCGGGCCCGTGAACGCGGCCACGCTGCTCGCGGAGTCCCACCTCGGTGCGGGGCGGGCTCTTCGGGCGCTGGGCCGGCTCGACGAGGCCATGCAGGAGTTCACGGCCGTCATGGTGTTCGCGCCGAAGCAGGGGATTCCGCGAATCGGCACCGCCAAGGGCGACACCAACTTCGCCGACGAGGTCGGCGCGCCGGTCGGCGAGGCCGCGATGGAGCTCGCACGCGTGGCGGTGCGGGCGGGCGACTACCCCCGCGCGATGCAGGCGCTCCAGGCCGGGACCGGCTCGCTCCCGGCTCATCTCCGCGCCGAGGCCAACGAGCTCTATCACCAGATCGCGCGAAACTGGCAGGGCGGCCCGGCGCCCCGGTTGCCGGCTCCCGCGTCCGCGCCGGCCGCCACCCCACCGTCGGCCGCCGATGCCCCACGGCCACGTGAAAGCCCGATGCCCGGAGGGCCGTCGCTGCAAGAGGCGCGGCCGACGGCCGAGACCCTCGATCCGGCGGTCGTCGGGTTGTGGGAGGGCACGCTCCGGACGTCCCAGGGGCCGGTGCGCGTGACTTACATGATCGCGCCCGACGGCACGTATCTCGCCTCGTCACGGGGCCCGTCCACGCGAGGAGACGTTCGGGGGCGGGCCTCGACCCGGGACGGGCAGCTGATCCTCGTCAGCGATCAGGGGCGGCGGAGCGGGGGGGCCTACCGCGTCGTCGGCCGGACGCTCCAGATCCAGACGCAAGGAGGCACGATTCAGCTCGAACGCCGCTAGGGATACTGAACGGGCGTGAATCGTGAACTTTTTCGGAGTTTCATGCGGCGACTTTCAGTCCCGACACGGCAGCCAAGTGATCGAAGCAGTCGTTGAGCTCCGCGAGAGCGCGGTCGAGCGGATGGGGAGAGGCCGCCACGGCGGTGTGGGCGGCAGGGTCGAGCGCGTCGAGAGCGGGCGAGAGGAGCCGCTGGTGCAGCTTGGTGAAGTACACGGCGACCCGGTACCCCAGGTCCGTCAGCGCGTAGAGATTGCGCCCGTCGACCTTCCGGACCACGCCCTTGGCGCGCAGCTTGCGCACATCGTACGCCAGTTGCGCCGGGGTGCACTCCGCGGGTTGGACGCCGAGGCGGTCCACGAGCACCGCACGGAGGTCAGCCTGGGCAAACGCCTTGAAGGTGAGCCCGGCACACCCGAGAGCTGCCAAGAGCCGCATCGCCCGAGGCGCGCCGAACCGGAGACCGGCGACGCGCTGCCCTCCGTGCTCGGAGGGAGTGACCAGCCGCTCGAAGCTCGAGCGGTCCAAGGCGGTGGCCACGGCCACCGCTTGCGCCTTCTGGAGGCGCGTGAGCGCGTGATACGCGATGGTGCCCAGGTAGTCCAGGTGCACCAGGCTCTTGCCAATTGTAAAGTCCCGCGGGTCGTTGACGCAAACCTCGAGGCGGAGCACGAGGCCGCCCTTGTTGTACTGCTTGAGAAAGCTCTTCTTGTAGAAGACCTTCAGGCAGCTCACCACCCCGCGGCGCAGCACCCGGGTCTTGAACGTCCCGGGGGTGGTCTTCCGGATCTGCCGATCGAAGACGACCTGGAGCATGTCGGGCCGGCCCAGCTGGAGGTGGTCCCGCAGCAGCTGCTCGTAGACCTGGTTGAGGACCTGCGTGCGCCGGAACACGAGGTTCTCGCTGAACTCGGCCTGGTAGATCGACAAGCGGCACGGGTACCCTGCCGCCCGTTCGGCCGGGGTCAGGGGATCGGGCACCCACCCCAGCCAACGCCGGGCAATCTGCTCGACCAGGCGGGCGTCGAACCGGGCGGCGATCCGCTGGAGGGTGGCGGGGTCGGCCACCGAGACCACGCAGTTGTCGGCGGTGAGAAACGGGATCCCCCGCCGCTGGAGCTGGGCCGCCAGATAGCCGTGGGCGTTGAGCCAGATCCGGGTCTGAAACGGCAGGTAGGAGCTGATGCGCACGAACCCGTCCCCGTATTCCCGGTCGCGGAGGTAGAAGTAGTAGTGGTTCACCAGCCGGCGCTCTTCCCGGACGCGAAAGTGGGTCCGGCGGCCGCCCGCGTGGTGGCCGGCAAAGACCCGCGCGGACTCCTGGTGGACCACGATGGCGACCACGCCCCAGCGCTGGGCCCGGGCGGCGCGCCGCAAGGCCTGCTGGGCGACCGCGCCGGGCTTGGTGCGCCCGGTGGGGCGGAGGATGGGGATGCGCTGCTGGTGGGCAAAGCGCTGCACCTCGGCCACAAACCGGTCCGTCAGCGCCTTGAAGACGACCGGCGAGAGGATGGGCTTGCCGCAGACCTCCCGCAGAAACCACGCCACCGCGCCGGGGGTCTGCAGGGTCGGGATGTAGGCGTTCAAGATGAGGCGGTCAATCGAGCGGTAGGTGAACGCCACGGCGGAACTGCACACCTCGGCGATGGTCTTCATCGCGGCGACCTCCTGCTCAGGCGTCGACCGGACTATACCCCACATCCCTTATCCCCCGCGGGGGATCCTATCCCCCGCCTCGGGGGTTAGGGCGAAGCCCTGTTAGCTAGGTCTGCTCGCGGAGCACGCGACGCAGGAGCTTGCCGGTCCCGGGGCCGGCCGGTCCCGGCGCCCGCGGGAGCTGCAAGGTGAACTCGATCTCCCGCGGGAGCTTGTAGACCGCGATCTTGGCGCGGCAGAACTCGACCAGCTCACGCTTGAGCTCCTCGGACGGCTGGGTACCCGCCTTCAGCACGACGTAGGCCCGCGTGCTCTGGCCGCGCAGGGGATCCGGCACGCCGACAACACCCGCGTCCGCCACGGCGGGGTGGCGCGTGAGCGCTTCCTCGACCTCCTCGGGCCCGATACGGTAGCCCGAGGACTTGATCAGGTCGTCCTCGCGGGACGTGAACCAGACGTAGCCGTCCTCGTCGAGCGACACGAAGTCGCCGGCCCGGCACCAGCCCTCGCGCACGGCCGATCGCTGCTTGGCGGGATCCCGCCAGTAGACCGTGCCCGTCGGCCCGCGAGCGATCAGCAGCCCGACCTCCCCGGGCTTCGCCTCCTTGCCGTCCTCGGTCACCACCCTGATCTCGTAGCCGGGCACTGCGGGCCCGATGGCCCCCGGCTTCACCCGGCGGGTCACCGCCGACGAGACGAACACGTACATCATCTCGGTGGTCCCCAGGCCCTCGTAGATCTCCAGCCCGAACATCTCCTTCCAGGCGTGGTAGGTCTCGGCCCCGAGGGACTCGCCGCCCCCGGTGCAGATGCGGACCGACGAGAGGTCGTAGGTCGTCGTCGCGTTCGGCACCTGCATCATCTTCCGGTACGCGGTGGGGAGGATCGACACCACGGTGATCCGGTGCTTCTGGATCTGTTCGAACATCCCCTCGGGCGTGAAGCGCGGCAGCAGCGAGGCCGCGGCACCGAAGCGGAACGGGATCACGGCCTGGGTCGAGTATCCGGCGGCGAGCGACAAGGGCGCCGGCCCGCCGATGACGTCGTCGGGCTCGACGCGCCAGCCGTACCTGCCGAAGCCGTCGGGCACGGTGAGCGCCTCCTCCATGAAGTGGGCCGTGCCCTTGGGCAGCCCCGTCGTCCCGGAGGTGTAGAGCAGCACCGAGATCGCCATGCGGTCGCGCCGGACCGCCTCCAGGCGATCGCCGCCCTTGCCCAGGAGCTCGCCGTAGGGGATGTATCCCTTGGCCTTCACCTGAGCGGCGTCCCCGCCGATCACGATGACGTGCCGGATGCGCTCGAGGTTCGCCCGGGCCTTCTCGACCTCGTCGAGCAAGGACGCGGCGACGACCAGGGCGGTGGCCTCCGTGTCCTCGGCGACGTGCACGATCTCGGCCCGGGAGAACAGCGGGGAGGTCGGGACGACGATGGCGCCGATCTTGATGACCGCGAAGTTCGCCACCAGGGCCGGCGGAATGGAGGGTGACCGCAGGAGGACGCGGTCCTCCTCCTCGATCCCCAGGTCCCGGAGGGCTGAGCCCAGCTTGTTGACGGACGCCTGGAGCTGGCGGTAGGTGGTCTTCTGGTCTTCGTACAGGATCGCCACGCGGTCGCCCCGCCCTGCCTCGACGTGCCGGTCGACCAGCTCCTCGGTCGAGTTGAAGCGAGCGGGGTAGCTCGCGTGCTCCGGCAGCGTGTAGATCCGCTGGGGCCAGAGCTCCTTTGGCGGCAGGTACGACGACGGGATGCTTCCCATGCTCACCTCGCTGCGGAGCCCCTCGACGTCGCCTGGCCCCGCGTCCGGTGCCTCCGTTGCGGCGACGTCACGCCTTCGCCAGGCGCTCGAGCGCCTCTTCGACGCCGACGACCCGGTTGAGCTCGCGGTCCATCCGGGGGAAGACCTCGGCGGGATACCGGTCACCCTCGAACACCATGAGGGCGGGCACCCGGCGGCCGAAGTCTTCTTCGAGCGCCCCCTTCATGCCGAACACGGCTCGCTTCGCGGCGCTGGGGCCGGTGACCGCCCGGTGGTAGATCGGGAACACGTCCTGCACGTCGGCGACGTCCCGGGCTTCGGCGTCGAGGCCTCGGGAGCGGACCTCGGCGAGGAGGGCCAGGGCGCGGTCCGGGTCGAACGGGAACGCGTCCGACGGCCGATGCTTCGAGGAATAGTAGAGCTCGACTCGCTTCCTGACGGGCGCCTTGGCGGTCGCGGGACCGGCGGCCGCCGCCGTGGCGCCGGGCTGGTAGACGCGCGTCCCCTTCTCGTACGCCCCGCACTCCGTCACGCCCTCGGGGGGCAGGATCAGCGTGAACGGCGCCTCGAGCTTCTTGCAGCCCCCCAGGAACGCCTTGGCGATGTTGGGGTCCAGCGCCGGGGCGAAGTGGGTGCAGGACAGACACAGGATCTCGGCCATGGTCTCCTCCTCCGCTGAGTCAGACGACGCCGCGAGCCCGGAGCTCCGCGAGGGCCTCGCGGCCGAGCCCGAGGTACTTGCCGAACACGAACTCGGTGTCTGCGCCGACCGGCCGGCAGGCCCACTTGACCCGCGGCGGCGTTTCCGTCATGTGGAGCGGCGACGCCTGGAGCAGGAGCCGCCCGTACACCGGATCGTCGACCACCGTGAGGGCGCCCCGCTCCCGCCAGTGGTCCTCGACCAGGACCTCGCCCGGCACGCTGGCCTTGGCGGTGGCGACGATGCCGGCCCCGCGGTAGGCCTGGACCTTGGCCAGGATCTCGTCCCCCGTGTGCTGGCTCGACCAGCGCTCGATCTCCGCCTTCAGCGGGACCATGTTCTCGAGCCGGGCCCGGTCCAGGAACGTCCGGAACCGCGGGTCCTCCGGCAGGTCCGGCCGCCCCATGATCGCGCAGAGCGCGCGGAAGTTCACGTCGGAGAACCCGGCGAGGAACGCGTAGCCGTCCCGGGTCTTCACGATCCCGTAGGGATAGATGCCGAGGTCGACGTTGCCGACCCGGAAGAGCTGCTTGCCGTACATCGCGTGCCACACGAGGTTGTAGTTCGCAAGCCGCATGAGTCCCTCGGCGCCGGAAACGTCCACGAGCTGGCCGAGTCCCGAGCGGCGGCGGTGACGCACCGCGAGCAGCACGGCGAACGCCGCCCACGCCCCGGCCGCGTACCACCCCATCCACGTCCCGATCTTCGTCGGGACCTCCCACGGCTCGGGCGGCTCGCTCCCCGGCATCTCGCCGGTGGCGAACACGACCCCGGACAGCGCCTGGTTCGCGACGTCGTAGTCGGGAATCGCCCGGGGCGCCCGTGGCCCGAACTGGCCGTACGTGGCGAGCGCCACCCAGATCAGGCCGGGATGCTCGGCCGCGCACTGCCGGTAGCCGATCCCCCACGAGTCGAGCAGCCCCGGACGGAACGCCTCGATCACCACGTCCGCGCGCCCGACCAGCCGCTGGAACAGCGCCCGCCCCTCCACGGTCTCGAGGGCGAGCGTCGTCGCCAGCTTGTTCCGGCCTTCGACCAGATAGGCGAGCCCCGTGTCGCCGATCATCCGCCCCTCGGGAGAAAAGCGGCGGGCGAGATCGCCGCCCGGGGGCTCGAGCCGGATCACCTCGGCCCCGAACTCGGCGAGGAGCGACGAGGCGAAGAGACCGCCGAAGTTGGCGCGGGAGACGTCCAGCACACGCAGGTGGTCGAGGGCCTCGGGCTTGGCGGCCACGGTGGTCGGCGCCGTCCGCTCCCGGACCCACTCGCTCCACTCCCGCGCCACGTCGGTCATGAGAAGACCGCGCCTTCGCCCGCCCACCCGTCGGGCGGCTTGGCGCCGGGGCGGTCGGCCCACTTCCCGACCACACCCTGCGCCTCCAGCTGGCGGATCTCCTCGCGGCTGAGCCCGAGGAGCCGGGTGAGCACGTAGTCGTTGTGAAACCCCACCGGTCGCGCCGTCCACTTGTGCCGACCCGGCGTGGCCGAGAGCTTCGGTGCGGGACCGGCGTCGGCCAGGGGGCCGTAGACGCCGTCGTCGACCGGGAACACGGCGCGCCGGTGCCGGAAGTGCGGATCCGCATGGATGGTCGCCGCGTCGAGCACGGGCGCCGCCGCGAAGCCGTGCCGGGCCGCCAGCGCCTCGAGCTCCGCCACCGTCCGGGAGGCCGCCCACGCGGCGACTAGGCGGCAGAGCTCGGCGTTGGCCTCGGGCCGGAGGCGGGCGTCCAGCGTCTTCCAGCGCGGGTCGTCCGCGACCTCGGCGCGGCCCATGGCGACGGCGAGCCCCCGGAACTCGTCGTCGGCGCCCGCGGCGATGGCGATCATGCCGTCGCGACAGGCCACGATGTCCGAGGGCGCGATGGCCTGGTCCCGGTTCCCCGAGCGCTCGCGGTCTCGGCCCGCCTGGTCACGGTAGAGCCACGTCCAGTCCATCGTGCGGATGAGGCCCTCCGACTGCGCGAAGTCGACGTACTGTCCCTTGCCGGTGCGCTCCCGGTGCTCCAGCGCGGCCAGCACCGCGACCGCGGCAAGGATGGCGCCGAAGTAGTCGCCGATCCAGACGCCGATCTTGAGGGGCGGCCGGCCGGGGAAGCCCGACACGGCGGCCAGCCCGGAGGCGACCTGGGCCACGCCGTCGTAGGAGGCGCGGCCGACCGAGAACGGCCCCCACTGGCCGAAGCCGGAATCGGCGACGTAGACGAGCCGCGGGTTCAGCTCGGACAGGGCGCGGTAGCCGATCCCCCATTCCTCCAGTGTGCCGGGCACGAGGTTCTCGACCAGGACGTCGGACCGGGCGACGAGCCGCCGGAAGAGGGCCTGGCCTTCGGGCCGGTGGAGGTCCAGGCCGACGTGGTACTTCGAGTGGTTGACGTTGAAGAAGGCCGGGTTGCCGTTCTTCCAGGGCCGGCCGTCGGGGATGACGTAGCGCATGTTGTCGCCGGACCCCGGCAGCTCCACCTTGACCACCTCGGCGCCGAACTCGCCGAGGTAGTCGGCGTTGACCGGTCCCATGATGATGTGGGCGGCCTCGACGACGCGGACGCCCTCGAGGGCCTCGGGCTTGGCGAAGAGCTGCCCGGGGTCGAAGAGCCGCTCGGTCCACTCGAAGTAGTCGTCACCCATGCGCGCGGCATCCCTCTTCCCCGCCCCGCGGGGGAGAGGGGCGAGGGAGGTCAGCGCGGCTCGCGGCCTTCCACGATGTAGCGCGAGCGCGAGCCGATCAGCTCGTCAGGCTTGAGCGGGCGTCCCGACACGAGCCGTCCCCGCGAGTTCCGCACGATGGGCTTGGGGCGACCGTACACGTCCGGGCGCGCCTGGGGGGCCGGGCGCGTCTTCCCGGGACCGGCGGCCGGCTTGCAGTCGGGCGTGTCGGCGAACCCCGGCAAGAGGAGCGGTCCCGACTCCGCCGTGGTCGCCTGGGGCTCCCGGGCCGGGGCGCCACCGACGATCTCGACCGCGTACGTGGTCCCGCAGCCGGCGCACTTGGTGCGGCCCTTGAAGTTCCAGAAGGGATAGGGGTCCAGGTAGTTCTTCACGCCACACCGGCACCTGAGCATCATGGCGTCGCGCCCTCTCTGCCTCGCCCCGCTCCCGGGGGCAGGCAGGCCCGATCCGTTCGCCGGATGGCGAACGGCCCGGCTTTGCCGGGAGGGCCGTCGGAGGGGGGCTCCGCCCCCCTCCGAAGTCTTAGATGATTTCCTCGGCTTCGAGCCGCTTGATCTCCTCGGCCGTCAGCCCGCACAGCCGGGAGTAGACGGCCTCGTTGTCCGCGCCGATGGGCTTGAGCGCCCACTTCACCCGCGGCGGTGTCTCGGACATCTTGAACGCCGACCCCTGGGACAAGAGGTCGCCGTACGTGGGGTCGTCCATCCAGAAGATGGAGCCGCGCTCGCGCCAGTGCGGGTGACTCGCCACCTCCTTGGCGTTCCAGACCGGCTGGTTGAGGAGGTCGGCGCGGTCGAGGATCTGCGCGACCTGCTCCTTGGTCTTGTCGGCCGCCCAGTCCTCCAGGGCCTTGTAGATCTCCCGCTGGCTCTCCGCCCGGACGCGGATGTCGTGGCTCTTGTAGACTCGCGCCAGCTCGGGCCTGCCGATCTCGCGGCACAGGCTTGCGAAGTCGTCGTCTTCGTACGCCGAGATCAGGACGTAGCCTTCTTCCTGCTCCTGGGGGTTGTCCGAGTTCGGGTAGGAGGATTTCCCGCACTTGACGATGCCGTGGACGCACAGCTCGGTGTCCCAGTTCCCCCAGCGCTCGCGGATGACGCCGTGCCGGCCGTAGAGCGGCAGCGCGTACTCGAGCTGGCGGGAGACGCCGTGGACCTGGCTGTACTCGATGAAGGTGCCCTGGCCCGACACGTTGTCGCGCCAGTAGAGGGCCGCGAGCGCGTGGGTCGCCCCCATCATGCCGCCCCAGTAGTCGGCGAGCCAGATGGTGTGCTTCGATGGGGTGCCGCCCATCTCCTCGGGCTGGCCCGTGAACGAAAAGGCGCCGCCCTGGGCCTGGCCGAGGATGTCGTAGGAGGCGCGGACTCTCCCGGGCCCCCACCCGCCGAACCCGCCACACCACACGTAGATGAGGCGGGGGTTGACCTCGCGAAGCTGGCGATAGCCGATCCCCCACCGATCGAAGGTGCCGGGACGGAAGTTCTCCACCACGATGTCCGACTTCGCGGCGAGCCTGTACATGAGCTCGCGGGCCTCGGGGCGGTGGAAGTCCATCGAGATGAAGTACTCGTTGAAGTTCGCGCCGAAGAACCCCAGCCCCGTTCCCGACTGGGGGACCCAGCGCGAGAGGGGATAGAGGAAGCCCTCGTTGCCCGGCGTCGAGTGACGCATGGGCTCACCCCGCCGGGGGGCCTCGATCTTGATCACCTCGGCGCCGAGCTCGCCCAAGTACGCCGCGCACGAGGGGCCCAGGATGTATTGGGTACAGGAGAGGACCCGAACGCCCTTCAGCACCTCGGGCTTGGCGAACATCGCGGCCGGGCTGAACGTCTCCCGGCAGTAGCGCTCGAACCCCGGGTTCGACACCGCCCGGGGCCGGCGCCCGTCGTTGTTCCTCTTCGACCGGCGAGCGGTGACCTTGGGAGCGGGCTTGGGCGCCTTGCGGGCCATCAGATGACCTCCTGCTTCGTCAACCGCGCCAGGTCGTCCCGGGTGAACCCGAGCAGCCGGCGGAACACCTCCTCGTTGTCGTGGCCGACCGGCCGGCCGAGCCACTTGAGCCGAGCGGGCACCTTCTCCGCGAGGTTCGGAGACGAGCCCACGAGCACCTTGCCGTAGAGCTGGTCGTCGAACTCCATGACCTGGCCCCGGTACTTGAAGTGAGGGTACTCGGCGACCTCGTGGACCGCCATCACACCGCCTGACGCCACCTCCTGCCGGACGAGCTTCCGCTCGGCCTCGGCGCGCGTGTTGTCCTTGAGCCACTCGCAGAGCAGCGTGTAGGTCTTGACCTGCCGGGTGTGGGGGAGTCGCTCCGAGACGTTCCGGAGGTTCGGGTCGGCGATGATCTCCTCCTCGGCGGCCGGCACCTCGTCCCCGACAGTCTTCCAGATGCGGTACCAGAGGCGGTCGTGCCCGCCGCCGACCATCATGTAGCCGTCCTTGCAGGGGTTGACGGCGTAGATGTTGATCGCCAGGTCCCAGTTGCCGTAGCGGGGCCGGATCGAGCCGTCCATCCCATGCCACACCCAGTTGTAGTCGAGGATCCGGATGATCCCCTCCGCCGCGGTCGCCTCGATGAACTGTCCGCGCCCGGAGGTCCGCTCGCGGTGGATGAGCGCCGCCACGATCCCCATCGCCGCCGCAGAGCCGCCGACATGGTCGGCGACCCACATGCCCGAGCGGGTGGGCCGGCCCCCGAACTCCTTGGGGTCGCCGGTCCCGTGGACGAAGCCGGAGGCGGCCTGCGCCACCGGGTCCCGCATCCCCGGCTTGTCCTTGAGCGGCCCCCACTGCCCGCGCTGGCCCACCCAGGCGTAGACGAGCCGGGGGTTCAGCTTCGAGAGCTGGCGGTAGCCGATGCCCCACTGGTCCCACTGGCCCGGCGGCGCGTTCTCGATGATCACGTCGACGTGGTTGGCGAGCTTCTTCAGCACGTCACGACCCACCTTCTTCGTGAGGTCGAGCGTGACCGAGTACTTGTTCCGCATCTCGTGCAGGAAGTGAAGCCCGACCGGCTCCCCGCGGGCCCGGTCCTTGACCATGTACTCCTTGCGGCCGAAGGGTGTGAGCTGCCGCAAGGGGTCGCCGCCCCCCGGCGGCTCCACCTGGATGACCTCGGCCCCGAGCTCGGCGAGCATCGAGGAGGCCCAGTGCCCGATCACCACGCCCGTCGTGCAGTCGAGGACGCGGACCCGATCGAGCGCCTCCGGCTTCTTGAAGGCGTCCCGGGGGTGCACGATGGACTCGAGGAAGGCGGGGTACTGGCGCGCCTGCTCCGCGAGTCCGCCGTAGACCTCGTCCGCGGTGGGGATGGGCGTCCCGGGCCACCGGGGTCGCCCCCGCCGGCCGCCCTTGAGCTGTCCGGTGTCGGTCCCAACGGCCATGTAGGCGCCTCCTTACCTTCGGCTCCATGTCAGGCGTGGCGCCGAGACGCCGGACCCCCCGAGGCTTCGGGCGGCGACGTCCGGCACCCCCCGGAAGGGCTGACACGTGGTGTCAGGAACGCCGGGGCGGCGACACTATAGCAGAGACAACCGCCGACAGCCAGATGGCGAGAAGCCGAGAACCACGTCCGGGCGGGCGGGGCGGGCGGCGGGCCGTGTCGCCGGGGTGGGCACGTGCTAGACTCGGCGCATGGGCGGAGGCCGGGGTCGAGCGCGGATGGAAGCGCGTTTCGGCCCGCCCGGGACCGGACGGCGCGAGCTCCGCATCGCCGGCCAGCCGTACACGGTGGCCGAGGTGATGGCGCGTCTCGGCCTCGCCGTCGAGGGGTGCCGAACCATCGACGGGCTCGAGCTGAGCCCGACCCACTTCGTCGTCCGCTACTACGACGCCGAGGAGCAGCGGGTCGTCGCCTACGAATTCGACGCCCAGTTCCGGTACCTGGGCGAGACGCGCGTGCACGTCGCCGAGTGGGTTGCCGAGGACGCGCTGGGCGCGGCCAGCGCGTGGCCAGAACAGGAGAGCCTCCCGCCATGGACCTCGAGCTGATCCAGAGCCTGGTCGTCCCCAACACCACCAAGATCGTCCTGCTCTCGTCGGACGGCCTGGGAGGGTTCCCCCATCCGGACACGGGGCGCTCCGAGCTCGAGACCGCCCGGATCCCTTGCCTCCACGCCCTCGCACGGCGCGGCGCCTGCGGTCTCATCCGCCACGTGGCGCCGGGGATCACGCCCGGGAGCGGCCCCGGGCACCTGGGCCTCTTCGGCTACGACCCGCTGCGCTATCAGGTGGGCCGCGGCGTCCTGGAAGCGCTCGGCATCGAGTTCGAGCTCCGCCCGGGCGACGTGGCGGCCCGTGGCAACTTCTGCACGGTGGACGCGGAAGGGCGCATCACCGACCGCCGGGCCGGCCGCATCCCGACCAGCCGCTGCGTGGAGCTCGTGGCGCGCCTCCGGGCCATCCGGCTGGGCGGGGTCGAGGTCTTCGTGGAGCCCGTGAAGGAGCACCGCTTCGTCCTGGTCCTCCGGGGGCGCGGGCTCGCCGCGCGGCTCACCGAAACGGACCCTCAGGCCGTCGGCAGGCCGCCGGTGCCGGTCCGGGCCCTCGCCCCCGAGGCAGAGGCCGCCGCGACGCTCGTCAACGAGTTCGTCGAGGGAGCCCGTCGGCTGCTGGTCGACGCCGCACCGGCGAACATGGTGCTCCTCCGCGGGTTCGACCAGCTCCCGGGGCTTCCGCGGTTCCCCGACGTCTGCGGCCTCCGCGCGGCCGGGATCGCAGCCTACCCGGTGTATCGCGGGCTGGCGCGCCTGGTGGGGATGGACGTCCTCAAGACCGGCGGCACGTTCACCGACGAGGTCGCCACGCTCCGTGCCCACTGGGACGCCTACGACTTCTTCTTCCTCCACTACAAGGACACCGACAAGGCCGGCGAGGACGGGGATTTTCCCGGGAAGGTGGCGGCGCTCGAGCGGCTCGACGCGGAGATCCCCGGCGTGGAAGCGCTCCGCCCGGACGTCCTCGCGGTCACCGGGGACCACGCGAGCCCGGCCGTCCTCGGTGGCCACTCCTGGCACCCCGTGCCCGTGGTCGTCGCGGGCGCGTACGCTGCCGCGGACTCGGTGGAACGGTTCTCGGAGCGGGCGTGCGCGGCGGGGAGCCTCGGGACGTTCCCAGCCCACCACCTCATGCCGCTCCTCTTGGCGACCGCTCTCCGCCTGACGAAGTTCGGGGCCTGACATGCCCCCCTCCACCCGGGTGCTGCTAGAAGATCGCCCGATGCGACGCGTCATCGTCTGCCCCACGGATTTCCTCTTCCAGCTCTTCCAGGGGTTCCCGAACCAGGGCGAGGCCCCGCTCTTCCTCGTCGGGGACGCCACGACCCGGGGTCGCCTGGCCCGCCACGATGTCCAGGCCCTCGCCGGTCCCCTGGAAGATCCGGCGCTGTACCGCCGGGCGCACCTCGCCCCCCAGGACCTCGTGGTCCTGATGGCCGGTCCGCGGTCGTGCCGGCGAATCCTCGAGACCATCCTGAGCGTCGCGCCCGGCGTGCCGGTCCTCCTCCTCATCCACGGCACCCCGCCCCGCACCCTGCCTGCCTATCCGTCGGTGACGACCCTCGTCCTCTCCCGGCTCGTCAGCGAGGTCCTGGCCCCTGAGCTCCACCGCGCCGGTCTGCGGCTTCGCGCGGAGCAGCTCCGGCAGCTCCTGGGAGACAAGGAGCGGATCGGCATCCTGCTGCAGAACGACCCGGATCCGGACGCCCTGGCGAGCGGGCTCGCGCTCCGGGCCCTCGTCGGGCGCACCAAGCCGTCGGCGCCCCTCATCACCTTCGGGCGCATCACGCGCCCCGAGAACCTCGCGATGGTGGAGGCCCTCGAGCTCGAAGTCGAGCGCATCACGACCGCCGACCTGGCGCGCTTCGACGCCCTCGCGCTGGTCGACGTGCAGCCGACCTTCTTCGAGGTCCCCTTGCCCGAGGTCGCGGTGGTCGTCGACCACCACCCGGAGACCAAGGGCTGGCGCGCCGCGTTCCGGGACGTGCGCCCGACGTACGGCGCCACCGCGACGATCTTGACCGAGTACCTCCGGGCCGCCGATGTCAAGATCACCGAGCGTGTCGCCACGGCGCTCTTCTACGGCATCAAGGCCGACACGCTCCACCTGGAGCGCGGCGGCACCCGCGCCGACCTGGAGGCCTTCACCTACCTCTACGAGCTGGCGAACCACAACGTCCTCCGACGGATCGAGCGTCCCGAGCTGCCGTTGGACGCCCTGGATGCCCTGGGCGACGCCCTCGTCCACCGGGTGATCATCGGCAATGCCCTCTTCGCCCACCTCGGCCCGGTCAGTCGTCCCGACCTGATCCCGCAGTTCGCCGACCTCTGCCTGCAGGTCAAGGGCATCGAGTGGTCGGTCGTATCCGGCTTCGCGGGGTCCGAGCTCCACATCTCCGTGCGCAACGTCGGATACGTCAAGGCGGCCGGGGACGTGGTCCGGGAGGCGTTCGGCCTGCTCGGATCGGCCGGCGGCCATCGGTCGGCCGCGAAGGCCGTGATCCCCCTACGCGAGTGGACCGCGCGCGTCGGGTCGGTCGAGCCCGTCGCCCTCCGCCAGGCGATCGTCGACCGCTTCGTGCGCGCCCTCGAGGGTGCCGCACCGGCGAGGGGGTGAGCGGCGTGGGTCTGAAGGTGGGGGAGGAGACGACTCGCCTGGTCGAGGAGCTCCGGAGGCGCCTCGCGTCCGCTGACGCCCAGCGCCTGGCCGAGCTGC
>Ga0073934_10006962_pt1 | contig 16093 bp, 12 predicted proteins | sample LarsenN4metaG_FD_76834 | JGI IMG/M metagenome (GOLD analysis project Ga0073934, IMG submission 76834) | Hot spring sediment bacterial and archeal communities from British Columbia, Canada, to study Microbial Dark Matter (Phase II) - Larsen... ...
AGCTTCCAACACGGTGAGATTTCTTTCCGTGTTTTCCGCGTGATCCGTGAACTCACTTCATGCGCTCGAACGTGACCGATGTTCCGTCACTGTCCCGCATGGCGAGCCGGTCGCCGTTGACGGTAATCTTTTCCGTGTGATTCCTACGGCCGGCAAGATCGCGATCGAGCTTTAGGGTAACGTTGTCGCCCATTCCCAACGAATACGTTCCGTTGAATGTGCCGATGGAAGTTCGGTAGACCAGGCTCTTGTCGGCTCCGAATTCGAGTTTCAGCGTGCCGGCCGGCACGGGCATCCCGTTGACCGTGGTGGCCAGGGAGCTCCACTTGGTGCCTTCGAGCTTGCCTTTGTTGTTGGATGAGCAACCGATCGAAAATAACACCGTCGAAAGCAGCGCAAAACAACAAAAGATTCTCCGGTTCATGGCGGTATCCTTAAAGTTGGGTTCCGGGAACGGCGCGATTCCAGAGATTGTTTGCCGGTGAAAGTGATTCGTCAACATCGGGCGAAGATTTTGGCTACGGTTCTTCGACCGTGGGCAGATCGCTCAGGTTCGCGCCGGTGTCGCCGGGAGCTTCCATTTTCTTCATGTCGAGCAGTTTGACGCGGAAATCTTCCGGCAGCATGCGTGCCAGCGGACGGTCCGAAGTCGGCGGCCGAAGTAGTTTGACGTCCATGAACGAATCTTCGCCTTCGCGAGTGAAGGTTCGCCAGGCTTTGGGTGAGACCGGCATGGTGGGCATCATCATGGCGCTGGCGGGAAGTTCGACATCGACCATTTGCACGAAGTTGGCGTAGACATTGCCGCGGCCTTCCCAAACGAGGTATTGCCGTTGCATCGTTTCGCTGTCGATGCCGACGCCATGGACGAGCGCCTTGCCGGCGCCGGAGATCAGCAAGCAGCGATCTACTTTGCATTGCGTGACCGCCAGGCCGCCGCCGGCTTTACGGTCTTCTTCTGGCAGGCGAAGATCGAGCCAATAATCGGTGACGAAGCCCGTCACCCGCTGCAAGGAGATCGAGCTGGCAACCGCCGGCACTTCCTTTGGATTGGCGTGCACCGCGATCATCGTGCCGTCCAATGCCAGCAATGAGTTTTCCATTTCCAGGTCGAAGCGACGGCTCGGCCGCACATCGAGCATGTCGCCTTTGCCGCGTATAAAGCAGCCGTCGAAGCGAACACGCGGCCGGCGATCCGCGGAGCGACTGGCGGCGTCGTTCTCGCCAATAATCCAAACGACATCGTTCTGGCAGCCCTCGCTTTCGTCCAACGTGAAGACGCAGCGTGTGAATGCTGCCTGTCCCGCGCCGGTCAACGTAATGGCCGCCAGTTTTTCTCGCTCTTTCTTCGGGTCAGAATGCAAACGGAAATGCAGGTCGCGGAACTCGATCTTGCCGCCGCCCACGGTAAACAACGCCGGCGTCGCTTCCGCGACATCGCCATGCAGCACCAGCACCGGCTTGTAACCTTCGTCCGGCCGGACGATCAGCGCACGTTCATCCGTGCGCGACCAACGGATCGGATGAATTTCGATGGGCCCATTGGCCTGCAAGAAAACAGTGTCACCCGGTTTGGCTTCGCCGACGGCACTTTCGAGGCTGCGATACGTCTGTGGCGGCAACGGCATTTCGGCCGGCACCAGCGGATTGACGTAACGCCTGGTGAATTGCATTTCGGCCGGCTCTTCGTTCAACGCCGTCAATGCAGCAGTCTTGTAGAGTTCACCCCAAGGACCACGCTGAACGCCGATCATGCGCTGGAGCCGGGGCCGAGTGCGAAGCGCGGCTATGTTGGTCAACAGCGCGAACGCTTTTGGCGGATCGTCCTCCAGCCATTGGAGTGGATTCGACTCCTGCCACGGACGCTGGACGAGCTCGACGGCGCCGGCGTCGTCGAATCCAAACTGCTTTCTCGCCTCTGCCGCCCGCACAGCACGCTGACTGCCTGCCTCCCAAATCACCAGGTTGTGGTACGTGTTGCGGCTGTTTGCCTCGTTCTCCAGTCCGGCAAAGACAACGCTGTCCTTATCCTTGAACTCCAATTGCCGCACGAGCACCGCGTCCTCGGTGTCGGAGGGGTCGAGGACGCGGCCAAACAAGCACCATCCGGCACGCATCGTCCCGGTGGCGCCTTTTTCCAGTTGAATGACCGCTCCGGAACGAACCATGAACGTGCAATGTTGCAAGTTCATCATTTCCCAGGTCAAATTCGGCATCGTCCGCACCGCAATCGGCCGGATGCGGAAAACCGTGTCGTGCGGGCCGAACGCGCACTGGGTCGCCTTGAGTTGAGCACGATCGGTCATTTCCACGGCACATGGGCCGCGGCTAAACAGGCACTCGTTCAAAACGAGGACCGAAGGTTTCTCGGAATGCTCTTCGAAGCGGATCGCTCCGCCCGCTCGCGAGTCGGCAGGCCGTTCGAGGGAAAATTCACACTTGCGAAAATCCAACTGCTTGACGCCGCGAGCGCTGACGGCAATGGTCGGTGCGTCGTCTTCGCTGGCGTGTCCCTCGAACCGCACGTGGATGAACTCCGCGACCATTTCCTGATCGGTCGCGCTCAATTCGAAAACCGCAAGCGGTTCACTATCCCGACCATTGCGGCGGCCGGCGCTCCAGCGCAATACCGGCGGCCGCGAGCCGGCAACGCCTTCGATTTTCAGCCGCCGTTGCGTCACCCGAAATCCGATGCGCCGTTCCGGCGAATCGGAAAAAAGTTCGCTCAAATCGTACGTCGATCCGGTCAGCCGGATGTGCTCGGTTTTCTGCTCGAGCAGCCGTACCAGCTCCTGCGTCGTAGCGGCATTCCTCGGTTCCGGCAATGGCGGGGTCGGATGGACATCCGACTTGCTGTCGCGGCCGGCCGTGCCGTTGTGGGCGGCCGGCCCGGCCGTTTTGGAATTTGCATCCGGATTATCCCAGGGCAGCGTGCGCGGCCCCGGATCGCGACTGGAGCTGACCACGCCGGCGACGGCAGCAATCAGCGCGACTGCAGAAGCCGCCAGCGCCATCGCGATCCACGGCGAGAATCGCGGCGGTCGTGGCAGGGGCGCGTCCATGAACAGCACCGTTTCCGCCGACCCGGTTTCGTGCATGTGCAACTTTTGCGCGACGTGAATCAAATGCTGCACGAGTTGTTCCGGACGCTGATAGCGCAGGCGCGGATCCTTGGCCATCATGCGTGCCAGGATGGCCGCCAGTTCGTCCGGGATATTCGGATTGAGATCGCGGGGATCGATCGGATCGACCTGCTGATGGTGATGGAGTTTCTTGGCGGCTGTCCCTTCCGGCACCGGCGGCTCGCCCGTCAGCAGGTGATAAAACGTGCAGCCGAGCGAGTAAATATCGCTGCGAATGTCGGCCGATCGTGGTTCGATTGCCTGCTCCGGCGAAATGTAGTCGAATGTCCCAAGCGTCATACCGGATTGCGTCACTCCGCCGATGGCGTCCACGTGGCGGGCCAGGCCCATATCGACGATCTTGGCCCGGCCCTCGGGAGTGATGATGATGTTCGACGGCTTGATATCGCGGTGAACGACGCCGCGCTCCGCGGCGTGCGCCAGCCCGGTGGCGATCTGCAGCATGAATTTCACCGCTTGCGCCGGCGACAACGGGCCGTTTTGCGAAAACATCGCCCGTAAATCGGTGCCCTCGACATACTCGAACGCGATGAAGTGCAACCCCTGGTCTTCACCACAGTAAAAAACGCGAGCAATGTTTTCGTGATCCAGTTTTGCCGCCGCCCGGGCCTCGCTTTTGAAACGCGAAATGTTCTCCGGATCAACCGCCATTTCCGGCGGAAGGATCTTCAACGCGACCGTGCGACCCAGTTGCAAATCTTTCGCTCGAATGACCGCTGCCATTCCGCCGCGGCCGATCGGTTCGATCAGTTCAAAATGCCCCAGTTGCCTGCCGCGCAACTGCTCGGTAAGAGTCGAATCAGCGCTCAGCGGCTTGTTCAAAGAGATGACCGTCGGCGAATTAGCCGTGTCCGGCGGAGGAAGGGCATTGGCCAGATCGCTCGGCTCGGCCGGCACGGCATCCCCTGCGCTCGCCTGACGGCGCGCGACCGACGATGGGCGTCCCGGTTCCGGCTTCGGCGTCTGCATAATTCGCGCCTCGATGCCGTGACTCCATTCCGGCCGGATTGCCGCGGCGCCAGGCACACCATGGCCTTAGCACTACTTCACAGCATCCTTCGGGCTTACGAGGATTTCCGGACCTCCGCACGACCAATCATGCGGGGCCATTTTCGCTTCCTGCCCCGTTCTAGATCACCCCGGACTCCTGCGGACCTTTTCCGCCTAACATTCGACGTGCGGCCCCTCATCGGCCAACGCGGATTCGAACTTGTTTATGAGAGTATAGCCTGTCGGCGCGAACCCTGTCAATTCGGCGAAGAGAGAGAATTTGAACGAATGTCCACTTTAAGGCCCATCAGCTCGGGGTGGGCCCGGGGGTCGGGTTAGCGCCGACTCCTGGCTTTTGCATTACGCGTTGCCGCCTTACGCCCCCGGGCGGTTCCCCTGTTTACTTTTTTCGCGACCGGCTTGGACATCTTCTTTTGATACAGCGGTTGATAAAGTTGCAGTTCGAAATTGCCTGGCACTTTGAAAAACGTTACCAGTCCATAACCATGATTTTCGATCGGCTTGGTGAATTCGACGCCGCGTGCCTGCAGTTCCTTCACCGTCTTTTCGATGTCGTCGCAATAGAAGGAAATCGAAGGCGTGCCCGATGTGCTGCCTGGTTGATCATCGGCCGGGTGGCAACCCATGTCGGCTTCCGGCAGATTGAAGATCAGCCAACCATCGCCAACATCGGTGTACGACGAAAAGCCGAGCCGATCGCGCAGAAAAGCTCGAAGTTCATTGGGCTCGGACGAGTAGAACATCGTGTGTACGCCGCGGATCATCGAATCGTCTCCCCGCAAAAATGTCGGCCAAAGGAATGAACGACGAATTCGTTGACTCTTTTCCTTTGCAGATCATGACAAAACTATGATAAGTTACTCTTCCTCTGCCAGGCGCAATCTTTCATCGTTGGGAAAAAAATTATGCAGTTGACGTCGAAATTCATCACGCTCTCCTTGGTGCTCGGCCTTCTCGCTCTTGCGGGTTGCAGCAATGACGAGACTGCCAGTCTCAAACTCGTTCCGGTCCAGGGCAAATTGAAAGAGCAAGGCGGCAAATCGGTTTCGGCAGGCCGGCTGGAGTTCGCGCCCTCGGGCGACTCGATTGTTGGCGCCGCGATTGCCGACATAGGCCCAGACGGGGCCTTCACCGTGCAAACGGTATCCAAGAAAAAACCTCGCGACGGCATGGCGCCGGGACGATACACCGTGACCTATTTTCCGCCGAGTATCCAGGATCAGATGCCCGATCCGGTTACGTTGGAAGGCGAACTCGTCGTACCGGATGCCGGCATCCCCGAACTAAAGATTGAGATCCCGGCACAACGCAGGAAATAACCGAGCCCGGCCGGGTTGTGTTCGATTGGTCTACAGCGTCGGAATGCGAAAGTGCTTGCGGCATTTCGGGCAGGTGGTAATCTGCCCCTGCGCTTTCGCGTCGAATGGAATGCGTCCGTTGCAAAGCGGACACTCGACCTGCAGCGGCTCTTCGGAAGTCCCGTCGTCCGCCACATCCATTTCAGCGACTGCATCATCCACCGGCAGCGGTTCCAGCGGTTCCGTTCCACGATCGGCAACTTGATCAGCCGGCAATGTCGGAATGCGGAACAACTTCTTGCAGCCTGGGCAGTAGGTTTTGCGGCCCGCCAGCAGATCCTTGACCTTGAACTCGCGGTTGCAATGCGGGCAGGCGCAGTCGATCGGCATGCAGGAACTCCCGACTGGATTAAGGCCCATATTCTCCCCGGGCGAAGGGATTCAGTCAAGCGGCCGGTTGCGTGGATCGCGAGCGCTCTATCAACGGCGAAAGCTTCGTGATAGCCTGAACAATGGCGGCCAGGCCGGATGCCTGGAATTCCTTGGTGTATGGAGCACATTTCTGCCATGCCATTCAGGAGGATACTGCCATGCAACTCGACGAGTTTCTTCATCGCCAACATGTTCCGTTTCGCAAACTCTCGCATCGGCCGGCGTACACGGCCAACCGCATCGCCCAGATCCTTCATGTGCCGGGCCGCGAAATGGCCAAAAGCGTCCTGGTGCGTACGCCGCACGGGTACCTGCTCGCCGTACTGCCGGCGACGCATCGCGTCGATCTGAATCAATTGAAGCAAGAACTGGGCGAGGAAACTGTGGAACTCGCCGCCGAAGATGAAGCCGAACAACTCTTCGCCGACTGCGAACGCGGCGCCATGCCGCCCTTCGGGAGCATGTACAAACTCCCGACCGTGGTCGATGAAGCGCTGTCGAAAGACGAAGAAATCGTCTTCGAAGGCCAGACGCACGAGGAAGCGATCCGCATGCGCTATCAAGACTACGCGAGTATCGAGCATCCGCGCATGGGACATTTTGCAACGAGCGTGGTTCATTGAACAATTTCGGGTTCGGCATTGGGAGTCCAAACTCAGGTTTGCCTTGCCCATGCACGGTGTGGCACTCGGCGCCGAAGCGATGCCGTGATCATGAGTATTCGGCACCGAGTTAGCCCACGGCGATCCGGGGCGCTTTCAGCACGTCCTCGGAAGCGATAAGTCCATCGCTGATGTGCACGATGCGGTCGCCAACGGCGGCAGCTTGCGGATCGTGCGTGACCACGACCACGGCGCGCCGGCCTGCCTCCGGCAGGCTGCGCAATAAGCCGAGGATTTCCTTGGCGTTCTTGGAATCGAGATTGCCCGTCGGCTCGTCGCACAGCACCGCGGAGGGCTCCGTGACCAGAGCGCGAGCGACGGCGACGCGTTGCATTTCGCCGCCCGACATTTCCTCGGGAAAGTGCTTGAGTCGATGCAACATGCCCACCCGTTCGAGCGCGGCTTCGGCTCGCTTCAACGCCTCTTTGCGCGATAGGCCGCCCAGGAGCATCGGCATGGCGACGTTTTCGCCGGCCGTCAACGTCGGCAGCAAGTTGAAAAACTGGAACACGAAGCCGATCTGATTGCGCCGGAGGTGCGAGCGCTGTCGATCCGACATCTGCTGCAAATCCTGGCCGTTGAAGAGCGCCCGGCCCGATGTCGGCGTGTCCAGGGCGCCGAGCAGGTGCAGCAGCGTCGATTTGCCCGAACCGCTCGGCCCCATGATTGAAACGAATTCGCCGCCGATCACGCGCAGGCTGACGCCGCGAACCGCCTGCACCATGCGCCGGCCCTGCTGATATGTTTTCGTGACTTGATCCAATTCCATCATCGTTCGCGGCAGCCTTTCTGAGCGTTCCCTTCAACATATGGCGCGGCGCGATACTCGACATTTCATGATTCGCGGCTCGACGCCAACCATTGCGCACTTTCTGAAAGATATCGGCTCCGACTGCCATTTCTTTACCAAGACCAGTCCGGCACATCCCGTCCGGAAACGGAGTTGACCTATGTGGCAATCGAAGAGTCCACGACCTTTGCATTCCTGGTTGAATCTGGAGAAACTCGAATCCCGAGACGTGCCGGCCATGCAGCTTGGCATGAACCTCGAATGGGTGCAAGACTTTAGCCCGGCCTGGACATTCAAGGACCTCTTTCTCAGTTCCCGCAGCTGGTACAGCCAGGCGTTCAACACCGTCACGCGGACGATCACGGCCGGCGGGGGAGACGTGCACGTCGATGAACGAGGCTGGCCCACCTCCTTGAACACGTACACCAACGAACAGGGCCAGCAGATTCAGCAACAACTGTTGACCATGATGTTCGATTCCATCAACGGGGAATATCCAACCGGCGCCTATCGCTGCGAATGGCAAGGCGAAGGTACGTTGCAATGGCTGGGTGACGCCAGGTTGCGGGAACAGGGTGATTTGGCCGATGGCACGCATTACGCGATCATCGACGTGACGACGACGACCAACGCCGGAATCATGGTTCGTATCGCCTCGATGAACGAGGCCGATCCGATCCGAAATATGCACATCTGGATGCCGGACTATAACGGCGAACGTTTTGCCGGCCAGGTGTGGCGTCCGGGCGATGGCGGAACACCGTATCACCCTCTCTTCACCGAACGGCTCGAACCGTTCGGCGCCTTGCGCTTTGTGCACTGGGGCCGAACCGAAGTCAACGATATCGTCGAATGGGAGCAGCGGCGACCAGCGGATCACGCACGGCAGGCGACCTTCGCGATGGATTTTCAAAACGGAGTGTCGCCGGAGTACATGCTCGCACTCGCGAATCAACTGGATGCCGATCCGTGGCTCAACATGCCGCACATGGTAAGCGACGATTACGTGCGAAACCTGGCCACTTACGTTCGCGACACTCTCGAACCGGGCCGCAAGGTGTATGTCGAATGGTCGAACGAAGTCTGGAACTTTGCACCGGGTTTCGAGGCGACCTTCTGGGTCGCGGACCAGGTGCGTGCGAATCCGGGGATGACGCACGAACAGGTTGTCGCTCGCGAAACCCGGCGTGACTTTGCGATCTGGTCCGAAGTCTTTGCCGGCCAGTCCGACCGGCTGGTGCGCGTCGTGGGCGGCTTCGGCGCCAATGTTGGTTACACCAGCCGCGTCGTCGTTGCGATGAACGGCGAATTCGACGCCATCGCCATCGCGCCGTACATCGGCATTCCGGAACCGCAGCGGACCGAGTTGAACGAGAACACGACGGCGGACGAAGTCATCGACCGGCTGTACGCAAATCTGCCGTACGTTTACAGTTTCGTCGACAACCATCGGGCGCTGCTGGAACAGTACGAGGCATCGCTTGGGCGAGACTTGCAATTGCTGGCCTACGAAGGCGGGACGCACCTCGACAACCGCAATGCTTCGTATCGCGGCGCCTTCTTCGAGGCCGAAGCCAGCCCGCGAATGTACGATCTCTACCGCGAGTATCTTCGCGGGATGAACGATCGAGGTTTCGACCTGTTCATGAATTTCAAGTACACCGATCGCCGCGTGCCCAGCCTGCTCAATAACGATTTCGGTGCTCTCCATCGCATGGACCAGCCGCTCGAAACTGCTCACAAGTACCGGGCACTGGTCGAGGCCGCCACGGGCAACCTGTTCATCCCGACGGTTTCCATTGACGCGACGTCGGCTGCCGTCGTCGAAGGCGGGCGTCGGGCGGCGACCTTCCGCCTTACGCGCGGCGGCGACTGGACAAGCTCGCTGGACGTCGCCTACCAAATCGGCGGCACGGCGAGCGCCGTCGATCATGCCGGCGCCTCCGGCATCGTGCGCTTCGAAGCCGGCTCGCGCACCGCCGAGATCGTCATTGCCACTCGCGACGATCGGCTGCGCGAGGACGACGAAACGTTGACGATCGCGTTGACGCCGGGCGACGGCAACGAATTGGTGCGCGACCGCGACACGGCGACCATCACACTACAGGACGACGACCGCCCGCTGGACCAGAAGCCCGTGCTGATGGTGATCGCCAATCAGGACTTCTACTTCCAGGAATACGCGGACACGTTGGCCGAACTGGAACGGGCTGGGCTGCAGGTCGAAGTCGCCGCAGCCACGCGGACCCTGTGCCGGCCGCATTTCAATTCCGGCCAGGTCGGCAGCGACGGCACGGTCATGCCCGACCTCACGGTGGAAGAGGCCGATGCCCGGCGCTACTCCGCGATTGTCTTCGTCGGCGGCTGGGGTTCGTCGACATACCAGTTTGCGTTCACAGGCACCTATGTAAATCCAGCTTACAACGGAACGCTCGCTCTCGAAGCCGCGGTCAATCAACTCATTGTCGATTTCACCGCCCAGGACAAGTACGTCACCGCTATCTGCCACGGCGTCGGCGTGCTGGCGTGGGCGCGCGTCAACGGCATGAGTCCCATCGCCGGCCGAACGGTTGCCGCCTATGCTCTGAGCTCCCCACCGTGGCAGGAAAACACGCAGTATCCCAACACCACGCGCTGGCACGTTGAATCCAACGGCGCCACCATGGTGCCGTCGCGCTCGATCGGCGATCCGACGACCGCCGATGACGACGTCATCGTCGATGGCCGGATCATCACCGCGGAAAACTTCGACAGTGCTCGAGCATTCGGCCAGGCGATTTCCCAGCGAATCCTGGCCGAATCCCGGCCGCTCAACACGCCGCCGATGGATCTGGCAATTGCCGGGCCGACGCTGGCCGTTCGCGGCCAGACCGCAACTTTTACGGGTCAATTCGTCGACCCGGACGAGGGCGACACGCATACCCAGTCCTGGCAAATGATCGATGTCAACGGTTCGGTGGTCTGGGCCGGGACCGGTCCGACCTTTGACTTCACTCCTCTGGATGCCGGCTCGTTTACCGTCCGCTACACCGTCGCCGACGCGGCCGGCGAGTCGGCTACGGTGGAGCGAGCATTTGAATCGCGCGTCCTTGCATTGCTTGCCGATCCGATGGACGCGAACCGAACGGCGCTGTACGTCGGCGGTTCGCTCGGCAACGATCGGCTGTTCTTTTACGTTCTTCCCCGCACCAACGACATCCGCGTGGTCCTGAACAATCAATGGATCGGCGCCTTCTCGGGCGTGTCTCGCGTCGTCGCCTATGGCCAGGCCGGCAACGATGTCATCTGGGCCGGTCCCGGAGGCCGCGATCTCCTCATCGGCGGCGACGGCCGCGACGCCCTTTACGGCCGCTGGCGCAACACGCGAAGTTTGCAGGAGTACCCGGACTTCACACTGTCGGCCGGCCGAGTGCGGGAGTTTCTTCTCGGATGGTAATCTCCCAATCTGGACGTTGCTGTGCGACTTACCGTCCTTGCCGTTTTCCCGCGCGTTCGAACAACTTCTTCAACGAAAGTTGAAACCCCGGCAACACGTTCCCGCCGTCGAGCACTCCGTCGGCGGGAACCTCGGTCTTTTGTTCCACCGAAGTGTACGCCTCGGCTGTCTGCGTTTCCGGGTCAACTTGCCAGAATAGTTTTGCGCCGGCGTCGAAACACTCGCGGCGTTTTCGTTCCATTTCGCGGTGAGTATTCGACTTGCTGAGCACTTCTACCGCCAGGTCCGGCCCAAGACCGGCAATCGGACCGGCGGGTAATTCTCGATTGGGAAAATGCGACCATGAGAAATACGAAACGTCAGGTAATCGCACGACTCCTCGGCGATATCGAAACGGACTGTTATCTCCGAAACAGATGCCGATATCGTTTTTTTCCAAATACTGCTCGATGAAATAACCAATCAGCAGGCCGACACGCCCCTCGTAGTATCCCATGGGCTTCTCCACCAGCGTGCCATCGACGAGTTCGACGAGTCTTTTGTTGGCGCCCTCCACCAATGCAACGAGATCTTCCTCGGTGGCGCTGCCGGGTCGCGGATTCCAGAGGACGCGCTCCGGCGGGATATCGCCCAGTTGATGCAACAAATCGGCCACCGTATCGACATCGTTTGCCGGCGGCGGCACAACAGCAGTGCTCACGTTGAACCTCCCATGTCGCCATCCTACCAAAGGACGTTCCCGACGGACTACTGATCAATCACTACTGACAACGGACTACCTACCCCCGCAGTTTCTTGTACTTCAACCGGTGCGGATGGTCGGCTTCGGCGCCGAGCCGCTGATGGCGCTGCTCCTCGTACGTCTGATAGTTCCCTTCATGCCACACCACCTTGCTGTCGCCTTCGAAGGCGAGAATGTGCGTCGCCACGCGGTCGAGGAACCAGCGATCGTGGCTGATGATGACCGCACAGCCGCCGAAATTCAAAAGCGCCTCTTCGAGCGCGCGAAGGGTTTCGACGTCGAGGTCGTTGGTCGGTTCGTCGAGAAGCAACAGGTTGCCGCCGGTGCGAAGCAGCTTGGCGAGGTGGATGCGGTTGCGTTCGCCGCCGGAGCAATCGCCGACGCGTTTCTGCTGATCGGGCCCCTTGAAGTTGAAGCGTGCGACATAGCCGCGCGGCGCGACCTTGCGTTTGCCGAGCATGAGATATTCGGCCCCGCCGGTGATCTCTTCGAAGATCGTCTTGTCCGGTTCGAGCGCGTCGCGGTGCTGATCGACGTAGGCGATCTGCACGGTCGGGCCGACCGAGAGCTTGCCGGCATCCGGTTTTTCCGGCGGGTTGCCGCCGCCGGTCGCCTCGGTGATGATCATGCGAAAGAGCGTCGTCTTGCCGGCGCCGTTGGGACCGATGATGCCGACGATGCCGCCGCGCGGCAGGTCGAAGTTCAGATCCTCCATGAGCAGGTTGTCGCCGAACCCTTTGCGCACTCCCTCGGCCCGCACGACCAGGTCGCCAAGGTGCGGCCCAGGCGGAATCTGCAACACGAGTTCGTCTTCGCGCTCGTCGTATTCCTGCGCTTCGAGCTTGTCGATTGCGGCGAGACGCGCCTTGTTCTTCGCGATGCGCGCCCGCGGCGCCGCCCGCGCCCATTCCAGTTCGCGAGCCAGTTGCTTGCGGCGGGCACTTTCCTGTTTTTCTTCCAGTTCCAGGCGCGACTTCTTCTGTTCGAGCCACGACGAGTAATTCCCCTTCCACGGAATGCCCTGGCCCCGGTCGAGTTCGAGGATCCACTGGGCGACGTTGTCGAGGAAGTAACGGTCGTGCGTGACCGAAACGACCGTGCCCGCGTATTCCTGCAAATGCCGTTCGAGCCAGGCAACCGACTCGGCGTCGAGGTGGTTGGTCGGCTCGTCGAGCAAAAGCAGGTCGGGCTTTTGCAACAGCGTCTTGCACAAGGCCACGCGGCGCCGCTCGCCGCCGGAAAGTTGTTCGACCGGAGCGTCGCTCGGCGGCAGGCGCATCGCGTCCATGGCGATCTCGAGTTGCCGGTCGATCTCCCAGGCGTTGGCCGCGTCGATCTGGTTCTGCACGCGGTCCATCTCCTCCATGATTTTGTCCATCTCTTCCGGCGACGCCTCCGCCATCTTGTTGCCGAGTTCCTCGTGCTTGCGGACGAGGGCGCGAATCGGCGCGACCGCCTCCTCGACGTTTTCGAACACGGTCTTGTTCGGCGTGAGCCGCGGTTCCTGCGGCACGAAGCCGATGGAGATGCCGGCATCGGGCCGTGCCGTGCCGATAAAGTCGGTTTCCTGCAGGGCCATGACGCGCAAGAGCGTGCTCTTGCCCGACCCGTTCGGCCCGATGACGCCGATCTTGGCGCCGGGATAAAACGCGAGCCAGATGTTCTTCAAGACCTCTTTCTTGCCGTAGGTCTTGGTCAGGTTCTCGATCGTGAAGATGTAACGTTCGCCCATGGGATCACCGCCTGAATTCGGAAAGCAAATTCGTAAGGTCAGCGTAGCGGCAGGCAAAACAACGTCCAACGCGCAACACAGCCCCAGCCCCCCGTCGGAGTAGCGCGCCCGCATGAACATTTCTGCGCGCGGCGGTCCCGCGTGCGGTGGACTGAATTCACATAACTCATTGAGGCTGCCGGATTTATTACACGCGAACGAGGCCTTCGCACAAAGTGTGCAGAAAGTGAGCCAGTAAGTGAGCAAGTAAGTAAGTGAGTAAGTGAGTAAGTAAGTGAGTAAGTGCGTGCGCGCCGAAGTGAGTGAATGTGTGCGTGCATCAGTGAATAAGGGCGCGCATGGCGCACGGCGCGTGCCGGCCGTCTGACGAATCGACTCACGGAGGATTTGCATTGCAGTTGGCTCCAATAGGCGCTTGGCAAGGCTCTTGACTGCCGATGTGATCCACCGACCCAGCCCAAAATGCACAATCGCATCCGAAGCGTATGATCGGATGAGCGAAATGCAAATGGATGCAGCCAACGCCGAGCCGTCGTCGGTGGTGTCGGACGGTCAGCGGACCAGTCGAAGTGCCGGCCCACGCGTGTAGCCATTCAAGTGCTGTGCCGGCTCCGCAGTCAGGCTATACTGACAGTGTGTTTTGGATCTGGGCAACAATCAGGACGGCGAACAGGGCCTGCATAATCCGCCGATGGGAGTTCGGGAATGTCCATCACCGTGGAAGCCGTTTACGAAAACGGAGTGCTCAAGCCAGCCAAGGCGCTGCCGCTCAAAGAACATGCCAGGGTCCAGGTGACGATCGAGGAATCGCCCGATGTGCCGCAGGCCGGTGAGGCAGCACGCCGAGGTTACGGAATGCTTCGGTGGACGGGATCGGTCGAGGATCTCGACTACTTGATCAACGATGCCGAAAATGACCCGCTGGAGGGATCATGACCTTCGATGCGATCGTTGCAGGTCAATCGGTCTTCGTGGATGCCAATGTGTTCCTGGATTATTTCACGTCTCATCCTCTTCACGGTCCTGTTTGCCAGAAGTTGCTCGACAGGATCGCCAATAACGACATCTCTGCGTTTACTTCGTCGGCGATTCTCTCTGAAGTTGTGCACCGACTGATGACCATTGAAGCCTGTCAGCGATTCGGCTGGCCGGTCAAAGGAATCGCCAGGCGACTTCGGCAAAACTCGGCTGCGGTTCAACAACTCGCCAGGCCGCGTCAAGCGGTCGATGAAATCAGTCTCATTGGAGTGCACGTGATTTCGGTGGTCAAGGCGCACGTTTCACAAGCTGTCGATGTCAGCCAATCGACCGGTCTACTATCCGGCGATGCCACCGTTGTGACGGTGATGCGCAATCAGGGGCTGAGTTTGCTTGCTAGCAACGACACCGACTTCGACCGCGTGCCCGGCATCACGCGCTACGGGCCGGGGTGACGCATCACAGTAGGTATGCGGCAAGAGTAAACCCAACTCCGTCTCGCCATTCGGCGGGCAAGGCGAACTGTCGGCCGGCACGAACCCGCCGGCGATTTTCAAAGTCGCATTCAGCAAGACACCGGCGGAGAAGAAGCTTGAACTGACGCAAGAGCCTTCCGGGCAGATTTCGCGAACGAATGGGGCCGGTTGAGGACGCCGCACTGATTACGCTCTCGCCGCCGGCTCCGCCACCGGATGTGCCGCGCCGGGCCGACGCTAGCACGAGCGCGTTCCGATGCAGGTTCACCGAACCAGTGGAAATCGGTCGGATTATGGTGGTTTTCTGTCGTCCGTCAAAGTCGATCTGCAGAAATGTAACCCGTTTCCTTCTCAAGAATCTCAGCAACCCGCTTTGGATTCATTCGACCTTCGTGAAATCGCACGAACATTTCCGCCAAAACGGAAACCGGAATAAGCTTGTAATTTTTGCCGTTTCGAGCATGCAGATCGGCTTTCCGCTTAGCATCGTCCATAAAGTCTGGCCGGCCGAAGCAGACAAAGACGACTGGGTTAAGCTCGGGGGATTGCTGCAGAACTGCCCCAGCCTTCACCAAGCCAACTCGGTCGGTCGGTGCGTCCTTTGCGTGGACTTGCCCAATCCCATTTGCGCCAGTTGACAACACGATCCGTAGATCGGCCTCCCCTTCCCGTTGCGAATGGATCCGCGTAACAGTTAATGGGCAAAACGGCGACTTGAGAATGTCGTCAATAGCCTGCTCAAGTGCTCTTCCACGGGCGGTATAAAGGGCTTCAATTTCAGCAACGGACGCCCCCTTTGTCTTCAGTCTCGCAATCTGCTGGCTCTCAAGCTGAAGACTGGGACCGATTAAGTGAATAATCTCGCTTTGAAGACCTTCCACTCGTGCCTTCGAAACCTTGGCTCGCTGAGCTATTTGTACAGGAGATGAGTCAATGATCTTCTGAAAACTAGTGTAACCAGCAGAGACAATCAGCTCGCGCTCGGCGCGGTGAAGCCTATGCGGCACCGCAGCCAAAAAAAGGGCCGCTTGGCTGCACTCATAGTGGAATCGGTCAGCGGCGATTTCGTAACGCTTTGCCTCCGCACTCTTGCCAAGCTGCCAAGCCACTTTTGCTGCTGTATCTGAAAGCCAAGAACACATCGATCCAATTGCCCGGGCCTTGGCACCGCTTGTGTCGAATTGCAGCTCGATTTCTTGTGAGGCTACGCCTTCAGAAAAAGTCAGTGCGATTGCCTGATACTTTATGCTCCTGGCGACCTCATAGTCGGGCAACCCGGCCGACTCGTGACTCTCCAACTCCGCTGTCGTCGAGTCACCTGGCGCGGTCTCGTTTACCTTCTTAATAAACCTTAGGTAGCGCGCTGTTTCAGTTTTGTGTTCCTGTGTGGACA
>Ga0073934_10006963_pt1 | contig 16089 bp, 9 predicted proteins | sample LarsenN4metaG_FD_76834 | JGI IMG/M metagenome (GOLD analysis project Ga0073934, IMG submission 76834) | Hot spring sediment bacterial and archeal communities from British Columbia, Canada, to study Microbial Dark Matter (Phase II) - Larsen... ...
GGTCAGTTGCGCGAGCGTCGCGGCCAGCAGGCGGGTCGATTGCACGCGGCTCTCCGCGATGCGCGCCTTGCGCGCCGCCGTCCATCGCCCGGCGGCGAGGCTCTCGCCGGAAAGGTGCACGACCGCGTCGTGGCCTTCCAGCGCCGCCGCATCGAGCTTGCCCTCGGCGGGTTCCCAGGCGATCTCTTTTCCTTCCGCGCGCGCCGGCCTGCGAACCAGCCGCGTGACGGAATGCTCGCGCGCTCGCAAGAACGGCACAAGCTCGGACCCAACGAGACCCGTGGACCCGGTGAGGATGATTCTCATGGGCGTTGCTCCCTTCACATCGCTGCGGCGCGAGGTTCAGCATAACACGCCCGTCAGTGGAGTCGAATCAAGAGTCCGTCTGGGGCCCTGATCCCGTCTCCATTGCTGACATGATCGCCTCCTTCTCACGGCTCAACGCGAGCGGTTTGTCGCGGCGTCGATCCTCAGGGCGGTGCGACGCAAGATCAGGACAGGACCTGACGGCACATCAACTTTACACACCATGGGGACACAGGTATAGTAGGCGGCCATCACCCCAGAGTGGGGACAAGACCGATTCATGCGGCGTAAGAAGGCGGCTCGCGGTGGAGATTATTGCGATTGTAGTTTTGGCGGTGGTCGCGCTGTTCGTCATCCTGGCTTACAACGGGTTGGTCAAACTGCGCGTGCGGTCGGAGAACGCCTGGGCCGACGTCGACGTGCAGCTCAAGCGGCGCTATGACCTGATTCCGAACCTCGTCGAGACCGTGAAGGGTTACGCCGCGCACGAGCGTGAGACGTTCCAGAAGGTAACCGATGCGCGCACTCGTGCCATGGCCTCGGCGACACCTGCCAGCCGTGCCCAGGCCGAGGGCATGCTCACTGAGGCGCTCAAAACACTCTTCGCCGTGGCGGAGAGTTATCCCCAACTGCGAGCGGCGGAAAACTTCACGCAACTCCAGGCGCAGCTCAGTGAGATCGAGGAGCAAGTCCAGTACGCCCGCCGCTATTACAACGCAGTGGTGCGCGACTTGAATACGCGCATCGCCCAATTCCCCACCAACCTGATTGCCAGCATGTTCAACTTCCGAGCCCGCGAGTTCTTTGAGGTGACGGCGGGCGCCGAGCGCGAAGCCCCCAAGGTAAGCTTCGGGACCCCCGGCGCCTGAGCTGCCGATTCACACCTGCCATCGTGAGCTGACACGTTATAGAATGGTGGGGTATGCGGAAGAGTGCCTTGCTGGCCTTGAGCCTGATTGGCTTGTTCGATTCCCTCTACCTTTGGTGGACTTACGCCTCACCGTCGCGCCCTATGGTCTGCATGGGGGACGGGTGCGATGCGGTCCGTGCCAGTGTCTTCGCTTATCCTTTTGGGATCCCGATGCCCGCGTTCGGGGTGGCCATGTACGCCGGGTTGGCGGCGCTGGTGTTTGCCGAACCGCTGCTCGGGGCTTCGCTGGCGCGTGCGGAGCGCTACCTGGTCTCCGGGATCTCCGGCCTGGGGTTTCTGTTCTCCCTCTACCTGTCGGGTGTGGAGGCGTTCGTCCTGCACGCCTGGTGCTCCTGGTGCGTCATCTCGGCGATCGCCGTGACGTTGATCTTTGGCCTGGCCCTCTGGGATGTCCTGCGACCAACGCCTGAGCCCGACGCCTCTGGCGCGCTGGCGCTGGCGCGCAAGCAGTTCGCGACCGTGGTCGGATGGGTTGTCCTGGGTGCTCCCGCGTTCCTGTTACTGAGTCGAGCTGGGACGCTTCCTCCGCCCCCACAAATCTCGCCCGCGCTTCTCGAGCGCCTGGTTCGGCCTGACAGTCACATGACGGGAAATCTCAACGCATCGCTGACGGTTGTGGAATTCGCCGACATCCAGTGTCCAGCGTGCAGCCGCGCAGAGGAGAACGCCCAGGCGATACGCCGCCAGTACGGGAACCGCGTACGCTTCGTGTTCCGCCACTTGCCGCTCCCGGGGATTCACATTTACGCCCAGCAGGCTGCCGAGGCTACCGAATGCGCCGCGGAGCAAGGGAAGTTCTGGGAGGCTCTGGAACGCTTTTACAAGGGTCAGAACGATCTTCGCGAGCCGGCGCTCGTGCGCTACGCAGGCGAACTGGGGCTGGACGTGGAGCGCTTTCGCCGGTGCCTGGCGAGCGAGTCAGCCGCGGCGCGGGTCAACCGCGATGCGGACGACGCACATGTGCTCGGCGTGAACAAGACACCGACGTTCTTTATCGGCACGCAAGTGGTGCAGGGCCTCCTGGGCGTTGACTCATTTGCGCGCATCGTGGAACAGGAACTGGCGCGCGCCGGCTCAGCTCCACCCGAGGCGATGCTCGGATCGGCGACCGCACCCAACTTGGGAAACCCAAGCTCACCCGGGAGCACAGACCTGGGCGCGATGGGATCGTTTGGAGGTAGCGCACCGTTTACCGCCCAGTTCGGAGGCAGCGACCCAGGTTGCAGCGAAGCCGACGCCCAGAAACAACAGGCCACGCTGATCAACACTCTTGAAGCGCGGCGACTGTTCGAAGGCAATCCGCAAGCGCTGTTCGTCGACGTGCGCGACGATAAGGACTTCCGGGCAGCGCACATCCCTGGGGCAGTCAATGTCCCCGCTGGCAGGATCCGGGAGGAGGAGAATCGACTCCCCAGAAACCAGACGATCGTCTTGTATGAAAGCGGACACGGTTCGGGTGATATCTGCGCGGCGGGTCGCGCCGCTGGCCGAACCCTGCTGGCGCGAGGGTACTCTTCCGAGCGTGTTAAGGTCTACCACGACGGCTTGGCGGGCTGGGAAAAGGCTGGGCTCCCCATCGAGCGATGAGCGGCAAGGCCATTCCCTCCCCCCTGGCAGCGCGAGGTATCGCGCGGTAGAATACCTCGTAAAGCCAGCCCAACCCGCTGCCCCCCTCTCGGCAATGCTTTTCTGGAACCTCGAAACAACTGGTATAGCATTTACGGCGGTTCGGGCTTATAATCTGCCGTCTGTTCTACTGACCCAGGACGCACGCCGGGCACCGGAAAGGTGCTTCGTCCCGGATCAAGGTCAGAGGCAAAAAAAGCCGACAAATAGTTGACCCGCAACTCCGTTTGTGGGCGATGACCAGGCGAACAGTTGTGGAACGCGGCACGAATACTGCTGCGGAGGGAGGAAACTGTCATCGGAAGCGAAGTGAACGAACGTATTTCTCCGCCCGCGGTCCGAGGAGGGACGCGTCGCTGGCGTTCCGCCTGACAAGCTGGCTTTCTAGCTCCGTGCGTGGAGCGAAGCAGCGAGGCTGCGGTCCAACCTATGCCTTTCCTGATTGAACATATCTACGAGGTGGTGAGCGCGATCGTCATCGTCGTGCTTCTGGGCACCGGCGCGCTGGTGATCATGACCATCGCGCGCCGACAGCGGCGCCAGCGCTACTTCCGGCGGCTCGACGACCTCCGGCAACGCTACGGCCCCATCGTCTCTTCCATCCTCACACAAAAGATCGAGTATGAACGCGGCGTGGTGTTGCTCCGCGGAATCACGGGAATGGATCGGGACCACATGCTCGAGCAACTCTGTTTAGAGCACAAGCCCACGCCGGATCAGGTTCCGACCCTGCGGCGGCTCTGCGAGGACTTGGGACTGGTCAAGCTCTGGCAAGCCCGGCTAACCGGGAGACTCGATGTGGCTTCCATGCGTGATGCCGTGGCTAGGCCGGAGGGCCTGATTCAGCGGGTGGGGAAGCTCAGCTTCCTGATGCGGGCGAAAGCCGCCGACAACCTGGGGACGGTGCAGCACCGCCCGAGTTGGCGGTTGCTGGTCAAGGCGCTCGACGATCCCCACTCGGACGTGCAGGCCGTGGCCGTGCGTGCCCTGGCGGCGATCCAGGAACCGGAGAGTTTTATTCCGCTGGTGGAGCGCCTGCGTCAGGTGATTATGAGGCCTTCCAGTCAGCTTTCGCTCCGGACCATCAAGACGGCACTCGTGAGTTTCCCGCTCGACCAAATGACCGGTTTGTTGCCCTCTTTGAAGGATCCGCACCGCCGCGTGCGGTTCCTCGCCACCGACATTATTCGCGAGGTGGTGGAGCGGCAGGCCGCCTGGGAAGAGGACTTTGTGCTGGATGCCAAGGCCTTCGGAAGCGAATTGCTGGAGTGCTTCCTCGAGCAGCTCGCCTTCGATGAGAACCCGGACGTGCGGGCCCGCAGCGCCCCGGTGATCGCCTTTCTAGCCGACCCCCGGGCCACTCCCGTTCTGCTGACGTTATTGGAAGACGGGCAGTGGTTTGTCCGGCTGCATGCCGTGCGCGCTCTGGCAAAACGCAAATTCCTGTCGCAAGCGCCCCAGGTAGCGCGGCGCCTGACCGATTCGCATTGGATGGTTCGCGAATCCGCCGCCCGGGCCCTGCTGGTCTTCGGGCGAGTGGGCAGCGAGCAGTTGGCCGCGCACCTCCTCTCGACCGAGGATCGCTACAGTCGCGAGCAGATCGCCGATGAAATGCAGCGGGCCGGACTGATTCCCGCTCTCCTCGCTCAGTACGGCGCAGAGCGGGAGGGCTCCGGAGAGCGCGTGATCGACATGCTCATCCAGATGGGCAAGACGAGCTATCTGGTGTGGGCTCTGGAGACCAGCCCGGAACTCGAATTGCGCAAGAAATTTCTTATCACTTACGGCCAGGAGCCCGACCCGCAGATTCGTTCTTGGGTGAACCGCGTCGCGAGCCAGGACGTGGATCCGGCGCTGCGCACGCTGGCGGGGGAATTGATCCGCATCCCCAACCGTCAAGGAGAAGCTTGAAGCGATGGAAGAGTGGAGACAGATCTTCTACCACGCGATGAACATGTTCAACGTGTTGATCGTGTCTTACTTCTTCGTGGCGAACGGCACGTACAGCCTGCTGATGATCATATCGCTGGTTTCGGTCTGGCTCCACAACCGGCGACTCGGCTATCTAAGCCTGGATGAGTTGCGGGAATCGCCGGTCACCCCCCCGGCCACCATCCTCATTCCGGCTTGGAACGAGCAGGATGTGATCGTGGAGTCCGTCCGCTCCATCCTCCGCACGGACTATCCCAACTTGGAAGTGGTTGTGATAGATGACGGATCAACGGATGAGAGTCTGAAGCGCCTGATCAATTCCTTCCGGCTCATCAAGATGGATCTGATTTACCGGCCACGCCTGGCCACGAAAGCCATCCGAGGCATCTATGTCAACCCGCGCATCCCCAACCTGCTGGTGGTCAGCAAGGACAACGGCGGCAAGCCCGACGCGCTCAACGTCGGCATCAACATCTGCCGGACTCCGTATTTCTGCACGCTCGATGCGGATTGCATCCTGGAACGCGATGCCTTGCTGCGCCTGATGCGGCCGATCGTCAAGGCCCCGCAGAACACCGTGGCGAGCGGCGGGATCGTGCGCATCCTTAACGGCTGCGAAGTCAAGGATGGCAAGGTGGTCAAAGTCGGGATGCCGAAGGGAGTGGTCGAACGTTTCCAGGTGGTCGAGTACCTGCGCAGCTTTCTTTTCGGCCGGACGGGCTGGGATTTGCTCGGCGGGACGCTGATTGTGTCGGGGGCGTTCGCGGTCTTTCACCGCGAAACCGTTGTCGAGGCCGGCGGCTTCCTCCACGATACGGTCACCGAGGACATGGACCTGATCGTCCAGATTCATCGCTGGGCGATGCACCACAAGCGCAAGATCAAAATGTGCTTCACTTCCGATCCGGTGTGCTGGACCGAGTGCCCGGCGCACATCCGGATGCTCGGCCGCCAACGCCGCCGCTGGCAGATGGGTCTATGCCAGACGCTTTGGAAGAGCTCGGAGATGCTTTTCAACAGCAAATACGGTGTGATCGGTCTGCTTAGCTTCCCCTTCCATCTTTATGTGGAGGCGCTGGGTTCAGTGGTGGAGTTCCTGGGCTACTTCATGGTACCTCTGGCGCTGATCTTCGGCATGGTTCCGGTCCCGCTGTTCATCCTGTTCGTCGTTCTCAGTCTGGTATACGGCTCCTTCCTGTCGGTGGGCTCGGTGCTGCTGGAGGAACTAACCTACCGGCGTTATCCGAGCTTCCGCGACCTGATGATTCTGCTGGTCTATGCCGTGCTGGAGAACATCGGGTACCGGCAGGTCGTTCTCTACTATCGAGTCCAGGGGGTATTCAAGTTCGTGTCGGGATTCCGTCAATGGGAAAAGGTAACTCACGTCGGAGCAGCGCCTTAGGCCATCACGCATGCGATTACTGAAGAACCGCATTGTCATTTCGCTGATCTTTATCGTCGTGGCGGTTTATTTCTGGGAGTTTTGGATAAAACCGGTCACGGGGCCCCTCTATACCGAGGCCGTGGCGGAATACAAGCGCGGGAACTACAACCGGTCTCTAGATCTGCTCCAGCGCGCCTGGCGAGTCGACCCCAATGACGCGGCGATTCTGGCGTTAATCGGGTGGAATCACTTGAAACTGGGGGACGCGCGCACCGCGGAGGATCCGTATTTCCGCCGCGCCTACGATTTGGCGCCGCATGTGGTGGACATTTCTCTCGGCTACGCCTACGCCCAGATCGCGCTGGGGAAATTCGATCAGGCCCGAGTGCTGATTGACCGGCTGCGTCAGGTCGGCGTTGACAACGCCGACCTGCACGTGGCGCAGGGCACGCTGTTTCGCGAGCAGGGGCGGTATCGCGACGCGGCCGTGGAATTCCAGACGGCCCTTAGGCGGGACGCTTCGAGCGAGATCGCCGCCAAGAATCTGCGGGAACTGCTGAACGTTTCTGGGGACGTGCGCGACGTCCGAGTCGAGTTTGCGCCGTTCGAACGCCCCCGCGAGCTCCAGTTCTTTTTCCGCGTAGAGGGAGATCAGTTCGCCGCGCGCAGTGGCGACGCATGGCGGCCGGTTTACCTGGCGGGAGTAGATCTCTCCCCGGCCTTGCCGGGATACTACACCGCCGAAGCCACCACCGATGTCGCCATCTACGCGGACTGGCTCCGGAAGATTAGTGATTTGGGCGGCAACTCCGTGCGCGTCTACACCATCCTTCCCCCGGCGTTCTACCGCGCCCTGCGCGAGTTCAACACCGCCCACCCCCAGCGGCCGATTTGGCTGGTGCAAGGCGTCTCCTTCGGCGATCCGCCGCGCGATGACATGTTCAATGGTGCTTACTACCAGCAGTGCCAGAAGGACATTCGCGAGGCCATCGATGTCATTCACGGCCAGGGCGATGTGGCCATGGGCCGCGGCCATGCGGGGGGCGTATATACAACCGACGTCGCGCAGTGGGTGGCGGGGTTCGTGGTGGGCCAGACGTGGCTCTCGCACGTGGTCACCGCGAACAACCTCCTCCATCCCGACATTCAGCGCTTTGAGGGCGTCTACCTGGACGTTCCCTCGGGAAGCGCGACGGAGATATTCCTCGCGCAAATGATCAACTACACGGCCGAGTACCAGGAGGGGAAGTACAACTGGCAGCATCCGGCCGCCTTCATCAGTTGGCCGACGCTCGACCCGATTCGTCATCCCACCGAGAGCACCATCCTCGAGGAAGTTGCGATCCGTCGCGCACAGGGCGAACGCCTGCCCACCCCCGCCGGCCCTTATGACGATGATGACGGGGTTTCGATCGACCCCATGCGGCTGAAGCCGCGACAGAAGCTTGCTGCAGGCTATTTCGCGGCCTACAACGCTCTGCCTTTTTATCCCGACTTCTTGAACCAGGATCCGCGGTACCAGGCGGTGCGCGACGCGGAGGGGAGCAATCCTTTTCTGGGTTACCTGCGCGACCTCAAAGCCAGCCATCGAGGACTGCCGCTGCTCATTACGGAATTTGGCATTCCCAGCAGCATTGGCATCGGCCACTTCAGCCCGGCTGGATTTGACGAAGGTGGGAAAAGCGAAGAGCAGCAGGGACAAATCCTCGCCCGGCTGTCGCGCAGCGTCCGCGAGTCCGGAGCCGCGGGTGGCATGGTATTCGAGTGGGTAGACCAGTGGTTCCGCCAGTCCTGGCTGCAACGGGACTATGAAGTTCCAGCGGATCGGAGAGTCCTGTGGACTAACGCCATGAATCCCGCCGAGCATTTCGGCCTGGTCGCCGCGGATCCCTTTGGGAGGAACGTTCACGTCCTAGGGGGCGAGGCGGCTGAGTGGGCCGGCCGGTCACCACTCTACACGGATACCTCCTCCGGCCCCACCCTGCCGAGCGGGGATCGGTTCGATGCCGCGCGCGACTTGAAGGCGCTTTACGTCGATGCCGATGAAGGCTTCCTTTATCTGCGGCTGGTTCTCTCGAAGCTGGACAACGACAACGACGGTCAGCCGGATTGGAAAGACGTCAACTACTTGATTGGTCTGGGGACAGCCCCCAACGTCGGTGGGATCACGTATCTTCCGTTCATTACCCCAGTGCGTTTTCCCATGGGGATGACCTATGCCGTCCAGTTGGCCGGGCCCGCGGCGAGCCGCATTTGGATTGCGTCTTCCTATAACCCGTTTCGGATTGTTCCCGTGGAAGGAATCCCCACTCAGACCATCCTCGGTTCGAAGCTCGGCTGGAAGCCCAGTGTCTCATCGTCGGGAAATTTCGAGGCGCAGATCATCGAACCCAACCGCCGCCGCTTCTCCCGGGAGGGGCGTTACTTCCCGCCGCAGCGGTACGAGCGCGGAATCCTTCGCTACGGTAGTTTGAATCCCCAAGCCAGAAACTACGATTCGCTGGCGGAGTGGTATGCCAATGTGCAGACCAACGCCATCGACCTGCGAATTCCGTGGAACCTGCTGAACGTAACCGACCCCTCGAGTTTCAAAGTGTTTGCCGGACTGGAGGCGGACGGCACGGTGATCACGGCCGATACTCCGGGCTTCGTGATCGCGGCATTCTCCTATCGGCCACTGGAAGGTGCGCGCATGCGGCCGATCATGGAGCAGGGTCATCCGGTGGCGGATGCTTTGCCGGCCATGAGCGGGCCCACGACGATCGCGAGCGACGCGCTCCGGCAATATCGCTGGACGGGTTGGAGTACGCCACGTTACAACTTGCGGGCCAAAGACTCTTATGCCATTCTGCGGAGAGCGTTCCCGGCGCTGGCTGCCTCGCCCGGAGCGCCCGCGCCCCGACCTGCGGAAGGCGGCGGGGGAAGACGGCAACCGGCGACTGGGTCTTCGGGCAGATAGGTAGGAGATGGCGGAAGGGCAGACATCCGTTTTCACCCAGCTCAAGCGACCGCGCGTCTTTATCCCTTCTATTCTGTTGCTGCTCATGCTCACGGGCGGCATCGGATACCTGATCCTGCTCAGTCCCAATAGCATCTTCATGCGCTGGGCGCAGGCAGCCATGCCCGGCCAGATCACCATGATCAGCATCGGCCCTTATCCGGAGGAGAAGGAGTTCGAGCACCTGAAGATGGCGCGGGTGAAGTACATCGTCAGCCTGCTCGATCCGCGGCTCCCTTATGAGAAGGAATTGATCGACCGTGAGCAGGCGTTGGCTCCGAAGTACGGCATGACGGTCAAAGTGTTTCCGATGGCCAGCATCTTCGACCGGCAGATCTTCCCCGACTACCAGGAGCAGCAAGAAAGGGCTGTGCAGTTCCTCAAGAACATCGATGGGCCCGCCTACGTGCATTGCTACTTAGGCAAGCATCGGGTCAGTCATGTGCGCGATGAGTCGATCAAAGCCGGCGTGCCCAAGCGATACTGGACCTCGGCCTCGTCCAGCGCGGAGTACTGGGACCTGGTGAACCGGCTGGATCAGGCGCGGGAGTTGTTTCAGGAAAAAGACTATGCAAAGGTCTTGGAGACCCTCGCCCCCGTCACCGTTAAGGACGTGGATGTGACCAGCCTGCGCGGCTGGTCTCATTACCGCCTGGGGATGATCGATGAGGCTTCGGAGGACTTCCGCCAAGGGCTCGAAGCGGAACCCACCAATCCCCGTAATCTGCTCGGCTCCGGCTACTGCTATCTCCGCAACGGTCAGGCCGTGATGGCACAGCGCCAATTCAGCGCCATCCTGGAGCAGATTCCCGATGCCTCCGAAGCGTTGGTCGGGATGGGCTTGTCTTACTTGCGGCTGGGGAACAAAGCCGCAGCTGCGCAGTTATTCCGTCAGGTGCTCGAGAAGGAGCCAGAGAACGAAGAAGTGAGGGGCTACCTCAAGCAGGCCGAGGCATCCTGAAAAGTCACGATGCTTTGCGAAGGCCTGTGACGAGTACGAGGGCGCGCCAGAGAGTTCAGAGGGATAGAAGAAAATGGCATTGAACCTCGCGCAATCCGACCGATGCCCTTTGGGCTTCCATCAAAACCGAATAGGCAGACGATCCGGGGCTGCGATCTGCCTAGTCGGGCTGCTGCTTTCGGCTCCTGCATGGGCAGCGCAACAGCCCGCAGCAGCGCCCAAGGCCAAGCGCACTCCGCTCGAACTCCTTCAGACGGCCCACACTTTGTTTCTTCAGAAAGATTACGAGGCGGCGCGGGAGTACTACCTGGAGGTGCTCCCCTCCTACCCCAAGAACTTCGACGTCCTTAAGAATCTCGCCCACTGCTTCTACCAACGAGGCCCCAGAGGCTACGGGCAGGCAGCCAGCTATTATTTGAAGGCCCTGGCGGTCAGTCCGGATTCCGTCGAAGTTTCCGAGAACCTGGCCCGGTGCTATGTGGGCCTGAACCGCCACGCCGAGGCTGGCGCCATATTCGAGAAAATGGCTCAGCAGCCCGGCGCCCCGGCCCTCAACTGGAAGCGGGCGGCGGAAGCTTACGCCGACGGCGAGCGCAACCGCCAGGCGGAGGCGGCCTTTGATGCCTACCTGCAACGCAATCCCGGCGACCTGGACGCGCGAACGCGTCTGGGAAATCTCTATGCGAGTGAAAAGAACTACCCGCAAGCCCAGGAGCAATACCGCATCGTTCTCTCCTCAAATCCCAACTACTCCGCGGCGCTGGTCGGGATGGGCCGCCTCTCCTCCTGGCAAGGTCAGCACGAGGAGGCGTTGAAGTATTTCGATCGGGTCTTGCGCCTCAATCCCAACCACGGCGAGGCGGAAACTGCCAAGGCCTTCACGCTGCTGTGGCTCGACCGTTACGAGGAATCCCAAGCGCTGTTTCAGAAGCTGCGCAAGCGGCACCCGCGCAGCGCCGAAATCGCCCGCGGCCTGGACCAGGTGGAGGCCGGCCTGCGCCAGCGCGAGCTCGTCGCGGCCCGCCGCGCAGGCGACACCGCAAGGATTGAGGCCTACTATCGCGAACGCCTGGCGAGGAATCCCAACGACTTGTCCGCTCTCAAAGCCCTCGCTGAGGCCGCCTCCACACCCGAGCGCTGTGCGGAGAGCATCGGCCTGAGCCGGAAGGGTCTGGAGGTCGCGCCTTCTGACCTCGGCTTCGAATCACGTCTGGCGCGCGCGCTGGTCCATTGCCAACAGTACGCGGAAGCGGTTGCGCATTACAATCGCATCCTCCAGTCTGATCCTAAGTCGGAAGGCACGCTGACCGAGCTAGGCTCGACGTTGCTGCGCGCGCGGCGCCACCCGGAGGCCGTGGAGACTTTCCGCAAGGCACTTCAGCTCGATCCCCAGAACTCCGATGCCGCGCTGGGCCTGGCCTTGGCACTCGCCGCCAGCCGCAACTATGACGAGGCGCTGGTCCAGTACGATCGAGTCCTTGCCAGGTCTCCGAGCAACTACGACGCCCTGCAGGGCAAGGCCTTCATCCTGTTCTGGACCGGGAAGCGCGACCAATCTCGCGCTATCTTCCAGAGTCTGGCCGCTTTGAAGCCCGAGGACAGGCAGAACTCCGAAGCCCTGGCCAGCATCGCGGCTGCGGATGAAGAAGACCGATGGATTTCAGGCCGGCCCGCGAGCGGCTCTCCTCCCCAGGACTGGATCGCTTACTACGACAAGCGCCTCGCGGCCTACCCGGACGATCTCACGGCGTTGAAGGGCCGCGCCTACCAGCAGGCCCAGCTCGATGACCTCCCGGCCACCATCCAGGGCTATCGCCATGTGCTGGCGAAAGCCCCAGATGACGTGAGCGCCAAGCGGGAGTTGGCACGATTCCTTGCCCGCGACCGGCAATACGAGGAGTCCATTCGGCTCTATGGCGAGGTCCTGAACGTCACGCCTGAAAATACGGACGTGTTGGAAAGCCTGGCGCGAGTGTACGTTTGGAATGGTCAGGATCGCGAGGCGCTGACGATCTACCAGAAACTGATTGCGTCCAACCCATCGAACGCCAGCTATCACTTAGAGGCCGCGCGCCTGCAACTCCGATTTCAGGATGCCCCCGGGGCCCGTCAATCACTCAACGCGGCGCTGGCGGCCGAACCGCAGAATCGTGACGCACAGATTCAAGTGGCGCGGCTGGATATGATGCAAGGCGACCGGGTCGGCGCTCTCAAGCATTACGAAGATATCCTCAAGCAGAATCCCAGAGACTCCACCGCGCTACTCGGGAAGGCCCAGATTCTCTTCTATCAAGGCGAGATGCCGCAGGCGCACGCCGCAGCTTCCGAGGTCGTGGCCGCCGAACCCAACAACTTCGATGCCGTCTTCCTGCTCGCCAGCATCGAGCACGCCCAACACCGGCGCAAGCGAAGCTTGGAACTGCTCGACCGCGCTGCCACCATCAGCCCCGACAACTCGGAAGTCGCAGCCATGCGGCGCAGGATCCGTTCCGAATCCGCCGTGACCCTCCGGACCACCGCCTCTTACGCCCGCGAGATCGGGCCAGAAACGGAGTCAGCAGGACGCGCGGGCTTACCCAACCAGGATCTCAGGACTTTTGTCTACGGCGGGACACTGGGTTTCTCGTTCCTGCCTCGAACCGATTCCTACTTTTCGTACACAGCACTTCCGACCAATGCGCCACCCGGCCCGCGGCGCGATGAATTCGGAAACCAGGTTCCTACGGGGATCACCGGGGCGGTCGTGCCTCATCAGTTCCTCTACCGTCAGAGTACGCGGGCAAGCGACCAGTGGACGTTTCGGGCAGGCGCGGGACTCGTCCGCTTCGGCCCAGGGGAACTGGTCGATCTCCCGGGTCAACCGGGTCTGGTCACCGCCGCCGACGTCAGCCCGCTAGGGATGGTCGGAACGACGTATTCACCCACGAAGCATTTCAGCCTGGATATCGATGTCAGCCACATGCCCATCGCCTACACGCCGACCTCCGTGAAATATGGCGTGATGCGGTCGCGTTTCGGCGGTGGCCTGAACTTCTTCTTCGATCCCCGAACGGACCTGCGCCTTGATTATTCCTACGGCCACTTCCGCTCGCATGAAATCAACGGCGTTACGACCCGTGACGACGCCCACTTCGGTGAAGTGGACTTCAATCGTGTTGTAGCCACTTCGGATGGAATCTCCTTTGACCTCGGCGCCGAGGCAATCTGGTATGGATTCGCGGGCCAGAAGCGGGACGTCTATATGGGATTCTTCAATCCCAGTCTTTATCAGCGCTATCTACTGACGCCGCGGATCTATGGGAAGCTCTACGGTCCGGTGGGGTATGAACTGCGGGGCGGGATCGGAGTCCAAAAGAGTGATCGGGAGAACCCGGTCAAGTTGGGCGGGCGGGTGAGTCCCACTCTCACCTTCCGGGTGAGTGACCACTTCTCGTTTGGTCTCGGTTACACTTACTACAACACTGCCCAGGCGCTGGGGAGCTTGCGTGGCAATGCGGTGCGTCTCACGACTGACTGGAAGTTCTAATCCCTTCCGTCCTCATTTCTGCCTCATGGCTTGACCTTCACTCCGTCGCTCGACGCCGAGGCAGGAACCCGTACTAGCGTGGGCACCAGAATGGCCACCCTCAAAGGTCCCAATTGCATGACTTCCTGCAAGCGTTTGGCGGTGGGGCCGAATAACGCCACAGCGGCAAAACCGAAGAAGTATCCCGGCGTTGCGCCGAACACCAGCGCCCGCTTCCCTTCCCGGCTCAGCCCGCGGTAGCAGGACACAATGTGCAGCCCCTGTGGTAGTGTGTCAAATTGCTTATCCTGACATCGGTGGAAAAAACACGGCAAGGAGACATCTCAGGTCGCTATACTGAACTCCCGCGACCGAGTGCGGTGAGATCATCACTGAACTCATCTTGGGGGCGGCGGGACTGTGGGCGGGTCTGAGGGAGGTTAGATCGGAATGGATCTGGCGGAGTCAACTCGCATGTACGATTTCAAAAACCGCACCGTCATCATCACTGGCGGAACCGGCATCCTGGGCGGGGATATCGCGTGTGCCCTGGTGGGCTGTGGGGCCAATGTAGTCTTGTTAGATTTGAATCTTGCGCCCGCCGGAAAGATTCTGGAACGGGTCGGAGCACGGGCTGGCCAGGTGCTAGTGGTGGAGGGAAATGTGTTGGACACTCCGAGCCTGCGTCAGGCCGCGCAAACCATCCTCGCGCGGTTCGGGGCAATCGATTGCCTGGTGAACGCGGCGGGAGGCAACAAGCCTCAGGCGACCACCGGCCCCAACCTTTCCTTCTTCGATCTGCCGGCGGACGCGCTACGCTGGGTGTTTGACTTGAATATCCTCGGGACCATCCTGCCCTGCCAGGTCTTTGGCAAGCTGATGGCGGAAAGAGGGCAGGGGACGATTCTCAACATCTCATCCATGAATTCCTATCGCCCGCTCACGCGCATTCCCGCCTATTCGGCGGCTAAGGCGGGCGTGAGCAACTTTACGCAGTGGCTCGCCGTGCACATGGCGCAGCAGTATTCGCCCAAGATTCGCGTCAACGCCATTGCCCCGGGTTTTTTCCTGACCCAGCAAAACCGCTTTCTGCTTTATGACGAGAAGACGAGCGAGCTGACACCGCGAGGGCAATCGATCATCGCTCATACGCCCATGGGCCGTTTCGGTGATCCCCAAGATTTGTTTGGCGCGGTCCTGTGGCTGCTGTCCGACGCCTCGGCCTTCGTGACCGGCGTGATCGTCCCCATCGACGGTGGCTTCTCCGCTTACAGCGGAGTGTGAAAACGGAGTGCCACGCTTCGGGGCAGCGCCGGCTGGCCAATGGCCAGGGGTGGGGGTGGGAAGGGAGAACCATGATGTTGATTGGAAGAGGGTTCACCGACCGCTACCTGAGCGATGACGAAGTCGGCCGGGTGGTCCGCGAAGGCTTGAACTCGCTGAAGGTCGATGGCCGCCGCGTGCTCATCATCATCCCCGATGGCACACGCACAATGCCCATGCCATTGATGTTTTGCTTGTTCAAGGAAATCCTCCTCCCCCGCGTGAGCGCCATGGACTACCTTGTGGCCCTGGGAACTCACCAACCAATGAGTGATGAGCAATTGGGCCGGCTCGTCGGGCAGACGGTCGTAAACGGTCAAGCCGGCAGAAGCCACATCTTCAACCACGGCTGGGACAGCCCGGAAGACCTCGTTACTCTCGGGGTCATTCCGGCCCGCGAAATCGCTGATATCACCCGCGGCCTGATGTCGCAGGAGGTACCGGTCAGGCTCAACAAACTCATCTTCGACTACGACCAGATCGTAATTTGCGGGCCGGTCTTCCCTCACGAGGTCGTAGGCTTCTCGGGCGGTAACAAGTATTTCTTTCCCGGCATCGCTGCGGCGGAGATCATCAACTTCACCCATTGGCTGGGCGCGGTGATGACCAACTACGAGATCATCGGCTCCGGCTATACGCCGGTGCGGGCCGTCATCGATCGTGCGGCGACTTTCATTGATCGTCCCGTGGCCTGTTTTGCGCTCGTCGTCACGCACGAGGGCCTGGCCGGGCTGTACTGCGGCCCACCGCAGGAAGCCTGGAAGGCGGCGGCAGAGCTTTCCGCTCAGAAACACATCGTTTATGTGAACGAACCCTTTCGCCGCGTCTTGTCCATCATGCCGAGAATGTATGACGACCTGTGGACCGCTGCGAAAGGCATGTACAAGATGGAGCCTGCAGTGGCGGACGGCGGCGAACTGGTCATCTACGCCCCGCACCTCACCGAGGTCAGCTACACGCATGGCAAGTTGATTGACGAGATTGGCTACCACTGCCGTGACTACTTCCTGGCGCAGTGGGAGAGGTTCAAGGGATATCCGGGAGGTGTCCTGGCGCACTCCACGCATGTCAAGGGCCTGGGTCGATTCAACGCCGCCACGGGAGTGGAGACGCCGCGCATTCA
>Ga0073934_10006964_pt1 | contig 16086 bp, 18 predicted proteins | sample LarsenN4metaG_FD_76834 | JGI IMG/M metagenome (GOLD analysis project Ga0073934, IMG submission 76834) | Hot spring sediment bacterial and archeal communities from British Columbia, Canada, to study Microbial Dark Matter (Phase II) - Larsen... ...
CGACCGCGAGCCAGCCGCCGATCATGCCGCCTCTCCCGCATCATTGCGCCGCTTGCCCAGCCGCCGCAGCAGCACCCCCGCGACGATCGCGATCACCAGCACGGGAATGGCGAAAAGCGGCCAGGTGGTGGCGCTCACCGTCGGCTCATAGCTGACATAGTCACCGTAGCGCGCAATCAGCCAGGCGCGGATCGCCTCGGGGCTTTCGCCGGCGAGGATGCGGCTTCGCACCTGATGGCGCATGTCGCCCGCCATCGGCGCGTCGCTATCGGCAATGCTCTGCGACTGGCACTTGAGACAGCGCAGGGTCTGCATCAGCGCGGCGGCCTCGGCCTCGAGCCGGGGGTCCTCGAGCTGGTTATAGGCATAGGGCGCGGGCGGCATCGAATCCTGCGCCGCCAGCGGCCGGGGCAGCAGCACTGCCAGCACCACCAGCACGAGCGCAAATCCGGCGCGGATCATCGGGCCTTCTCCAGTTCGGCGAGCAGCACCGGCACGTCTTCTGCGCGAATGTCGCCGATATGCTGGTAGCGGATCACCCCCTTGGCGTCGATCACGAAGGTTTCGGGCACGCCCGAGGAACCTATGGCGAGCTGGACCTCGGAAATCCGGTCACTGCCGATGCGGGTATAGGGATTGCCGTGGCGGGCGAGGAAACTGGCGACGTCCTCGGGCCGGTCACGGATGGCGATCCCGACGATCTCGACCCCTTGCGCCTGCAAGGCCTCGAGCTGCGGGGCCTCGGCGATGCAGGGCAGGCACCAGCTCGCCCAGATGTTGAGCAGGCGCGGCTGGCCGCCGACGAAATCCGCCTTGGCCGCGCCCGGCAAGCCTTCGAAGGCCGGATCGAGCGCGAAGTCGGGCAGGGGCTGGCCGATCATCGTGCTTTCGACGAACTGGTCCTTCTCCTGGGTCAACATGTAACCCGCCAGCCCGGCAAAGAAGGCGAACAGGGCGAGCGGCGCCCACAGCCAGATGCGGTTCTTCACGGTGCGCCTACTCCGCCGGAACCGGTGTGGCAGTGCCCAGCGCGTCCAGATCGGCGCGGCGCGCCTCGCCCTTGGTCACGGCCTTGCGGCGCTTGACGTCGACCCGCACGCGGCCGACGATCGCCAGCACGCCGCCGAGCGCGATCAGCATCCCGCCATACCAGATGAAGGTGACGAAGGGCTTCCACCACACCCGGATCTGCCAGCGCCCGTCCTCGGCCTGATTGCCGATCACGGCGTAGAGCTGCCCGTCCCACCGGGTCAGCAGCGCGCTTTCGCTGGTGGCCTGCGGCGGCGACCAGAAATTGCGCGCCTGGGGGGTGAGGATCACCGGCTCGCCGCCGCCGCGGCTGACCGCGAGCCGCGCCTCGATCGCGGTCCAGTTCGGCCCGGCGACGGGCGTCACGCTTTCCAGCGTGACAGCGAAATCGCCGACCTGCTCGGTGCCGCCGGGAGCCACAGCGGCGAGGCGTTCCTTGGTGAAGGCGCCCTCGCAGGCCATCCCGAACAGCGCCACCGCCACCCCGAAATGGGCGATCGCCATCCCCCAGGTTGCCACCGGCACGCGGGTCAGCTTGCGCCCGCGCAAGGGCAGGAAGGCCGCCACCGCCAGCGCCGCGGCGAGGCCGAGGCCGAGCAGCGGCAGCAGCGGGAAGCGGCCGAAGAAGCTCACCAGCGCGATTCCCCCGATCAGCAGCGCCGCGATCAGCGCCAGCTCGAACTGGATGCGCGCCGGTTTGTCCTCCTTCCAGCGCAGCAGCGGGCCGACCGCCATGACGAGGAACATCGGGACGGCGAAGATCGCCGCGGCCGGGTTGAAATAGGGCGGGCCGACACTCACCCGGACATCGAACGCCTCGGTGAGCAGCGGGTAGAGCGTGCCGAGCAGCACGATGGCGAGGATTGCCGAGAGCATGACGTTGTTGAACACCAGCGCGCCCTCGCGGCTCACCGCGGCAAAGCGCTTGCCCTCGGCCACCGCGCCGGCGCGCAGGGCGAAGATGGTGAAGGCCCCGCCGATATAGAGCCCCAGAAGCGCAAGGATGAAGCTGCCGCGCTCAGGGTCCACCGCGAAGGCATGGACGCTGGTCAGCACGCCCGAGCGCACCAGGAAGGTGCCGAGCATCGACATCGAGAAGGCGAGCACGCCGAGCATGATCGTCCAGGTGCGCAGCGCGTCGCGCGCGGCAAGCACGCTCACCGAATGCATCAGCGCCGTCGCCGCCAGCCACGGCATCAGCGAGGCGTTCTCGACCGGGTCCCAGAACCACCAGCCGCCCCAGCCGAGCTCGTAATAGGCCCAGTAGGAACCCGCGGTGATCCCCAGCGTCAGCAGCACCCAGGCCCCCAGCACCCATGGGCGCATCACCCGGGCGAAGGCGGGATTGACCTCGCGCGTCAGCAGCGCGCCCATCGCGAGGCTGAAAGCGACCGACAGGCCGACATAGCCGGCGTAGAGCGTTGGCGGATGGATCGCGAGGCCGATGTCCTGCAGCAGCGGGTTGAGGCCGGTGCCCTCGATAGCCGGGACCGGCAACCGCTCGAACGGGTTGGAGGACAAGAGCAGGAAGGCATAGAAGCCGAGCGCCACGAAGCCCTGAACGGCGAGCGTCGCCCCCATGGTGCGTTCGGGCAGACGCTTCTCGAAGGCGGCGAGCAGCCCGCCCGAGGCCGCCAGCACGCCCACCCACAGCAGCATCGAGCCCTCGTGATTGCCCCAGGTGCCGGTGAGCTTGTAGATCAGCGGCTTCATCGAATGCGAATTGGTCGCCACCAGCTTGATCGACAGGTCGGTGACGGCGAAGGCCCACAGCAGCATCAGGAAGGCGAGCACGGCGAGCACGGCCTGCACGATCGCCGCCGGGCGGGTGTAGATCGCCAGCGGATGGGGGGGGCCATCTGCGCTCCGCAGCATCGCCGCGCCCGAAACCATCTGCAGCACCGCCAGCGCAGCGGCGAGCCACAGGGCGGCAAGTCCGATTTCGGCAATCACTGCTCAGCCCCTCGCCCGGATTGTGCCACTACTTCAGCCCGACCGTGGTGTCGGCGGCCACCTTGGCGGCCTGTTCCGTGCCCATGCCTTCCAGCTCCTTGGGCACGTAGTTCTCGTCATGCTTGGCGAGCAGATTGGTCGCGAGGAACACCCCGTCCGGGCCAAGGCTGCCCTCGGCCACCACGCCCGAGCCTTCGACGAACAGATCGGGCAGGATCCCGCTGTAGCGCACCGGGATGGCATCGGCGGTGTTGCCGGTGACCATGAAATTGACCGTCACCCCGTCGGCCTCGGTCGAGATCGAGCCCTTCTGCACCATTCCGCCGAGGCGCACCGCCTGGCCGACGGCAGGCGGTTCGGCGGCCATCTGCTCGGGCAGGTAGAAGTAATTGGCCTGGTTGCGCAGCGACCATGCCGCCAGCAGGCCGGCCCCGAGGATCGCGACCAGCGCGATCACCACGAGAATGAGGCGTTGATGCTTGGCTTTCATCGCATATCCCTCGTTCAGCGCCGCCGGCTGGCGTCACGCCGCGCTTCGGCCCGGCGCATCGACCGCCAGGCCCAGATGATCAGCGCGGCCAGCGCGATCCCCGCGACGGCATAGGCCATGATCACGAAATCCCACTGGTTGAGCTCCTCGCGCATCAGGCCTGCTCCAGCACCGGGCTCACCGCCACCGCGGGCGGCGGCGCATCGTCATCGAGCGCCCGGCGGCGCAGCCGCGCCTCGACCTGACCTTGCGCGATCAGCGCGCGCATCCGCATCAGCACGATCGCGCCGAACAGCAGCGAAAAGCCCAGCACCGCAATCAGCAGCGGCACGAGGAAGGTCGCCTCGATCGCGCTCTTGCCAGCGGTGATGCTGGGCGGCTGGTGGAGCGAATTCCACCACACCACGCTGCGGTTGATGATCGGCACGTTGACCGCGCCGACCATGCCGAAGATCGCGGCGATCCTGTTCGAGGAGCCTTCACGGCTGGCGGCTTCGGTGAGCGCGATGTAGCCCGCGTAGAGGAACAGCAGCACCAGCATGCTGGTGAGCCGCCCGTCCCATTCCCACCAGGTGCCCCACGTCGGGCGGCCCCAGATCGAGCCGGTGGCAAGGCACACCGCGCAGAACACCATCCCCGGCACGGCAATCGCGCGGGCCGAGAGCGCGGCCAGCGGATGCTTCCAGATCAGCAGCATTGCCGAGGAAATCGCGATTCCCGCCCAGCCGCCCATACCCAGCCAGGCGGCGGGGACGTGGATGAACAGGATCCGCACCGTTTCGCCCATCAGCCGATCGGGCGGGACCATGAACAGGCCCCAGCCGATGGCCCCCAGCGCAAGCACCAGCCCGCTCCAGAACAGCAGCGGCATCAGCCACTTCGCGAGGGCGAGGAATCGGGTGGGGTTGGCGTAGATGTGCATAGCGTTTGCGTCTGCCGGCGCTTGTAGCCTTACACCGCCTGCGGACAAGAGAGCAAATCATGGGTGCGCGCAATGGTTCCCGCGCCGCCCGCGCATTTGCATCGCCCGATCAGCCGCGCCCGATCAGTTCCTGTGCCATGCGGTCGGCGACCACGTCCGGCGAGGCGCCCGAGCGGTCGCTTTCCTGCCAGATCGTTTCAAGCCGGCCGGGAATCTGCGCGAGGCGCTTGCGCACCTCGTTGATGTCGGCGGGCGCACCGTCGCGGCGGGCGAGATATTCGAGCGCGACCGAGATGATCCCCCCGGCATTGATGACGTAATCGGGGGCATAGAGAATGCCGCGCCCGGCCAGCAGCGCGCCGTGCTCCGGGCGGGCGAGCTGGTTGTTCGCGCCGCCTGCGACCACCGCGCAATCGAGCCGGGCGATGCCCTCGTCGTCGAGGATCGCGCCGAGCGCATTGGGGCTGAAAACGTCGCAGGCGACCGACATGATCGCGTCCGAGGCGACCACGCCCGCGCCCAGTTCGCGCGCCAGCTCTGCGGCACGCTCGGCGTGGATGTCGGCGAGGGTCAGCTTGGCCCCGCCCTGCGCCAGCAGCCGCGCCACGCCGCCGCCGACCGAGCCGGTGCCCTGCACCGCGACATGCACGCCTTCGAGGCTGTCCTTGCCCAGCTTGTGCTGCACCGCCGCCTTGATCCCGAGGAAGATGCCCATCGCGGTGAAGGGGCCGGGATCGCCGCCCGCGCTGCCCTCGCCCGCCACGGGCAGGCCCGAGACGTGCGCGGTGCGCTGCGCAACCGCGACCATGTCGGCCTCGGTGATGCCGACATCCTCGGCCGTGACATAGCGGCCGCCCAGCGCCTCGACCGCATCGCCGAAGGCCGCGAGCATGGCGGGGGTCTTGGTGCGCAGGCTGTCGGCCAGGATCACCGCCTTGCCGCCGCCCATCGGCAGTCCGGCCATGGCGTTCTTGTAGCTCATGCCGCGCGACAGGCGCAGCGCGTCCCTCATCGCATCGGCCGGCTCGGCATAGTGCCAGAACCGGGTGCCGCCCGCGGCGGGGCCGAGATGGGTCGAATGGATCGCGATGATGGCGGTCAGGCCGCTCGCCCGGTCATGCACCAGCTGCACGCATTCATGCGCGTCGAAATCGGGCTCGGCCCAGAAAGCGGTCATCAACTATCCCCGTTTCCGGCGCGGGACAGCATGGCAGGGGAAGGAAGATGGGGCGACCAACGGGGTTCGAACCCGTGACCTCCGGTACCACAAACCGGCGCTCTAACCGACTGAGCTATGATCGCCACACGCCCCTGCCCGAATGCAACCCGTCCGGTCGCTGCCAAGCCCGCGCAAGGGGCGCGGTTTACGCAAGGCACGCGCCCGGTCAAGTGCGGTTTGGGCGGGCTCGCGCCTCTTGCACAAAGGCCTGCCCATGGGAAGCGAAAACTGCTTTGATGCGCTGTACGCGCAATATTGTTACGCGCGCCGCGAAATCGTTGCGCAGGCAGGCGCGGCTACTATCCTTGCAGCCCATGAACCTGACCAGCGAATCCATTGCCGCACGGCTGGCGGCCCATGGCGGGATGCAGCGCCTGCCCACCCCCAAGGCCGAACTGTTCCAGCTGCGCGGCTTCTGCCCGGACGATCTGGCCGACGCACTCATCGCCCTGATCGAGCAGGACCGCCGTCCCTCGACCATCGCCGACGACAATGGCGATGCCTATTTCCGCACCAGCGAGACCTGCGACCTTGCCGCCGATCTGCCCGCAGTGCAGCGGATCGAGGCGATGATCACCGCGCTTTCGGGCCTCGATCCGGCGCATGGCGAACCGCTGCAGGGCCAGCGCTATGCCGAAGGGCAGGAATTCAAGCCGCACACCGATTACTTCACCCCGGGCGGGCGCGATTATCACACCTTCTGCGCGGCCTCGGGCAATCGCACCTGGACCTTCATGATCTATCTCAACGACGTCGCAAGCGGGGGCGCTACGCGTTTCAAGGTGCTCGACAAGACCTTTCACCCCGAACGCGGCAAATTGCTGTGCTGGAACAATCGCCTGCCCGATGGCGGCGTCAATCCGGCGACGCTGCACCACGGGATGAAGGTGAGGAAGGGCGTCAAATACGTGATCACCAAATGGTATCGCGAAAACCCATGGAGGGGATGATGAACGACTATTCCGCGATCCGGACGCAGCTGAAGGCGCGGCTCGCCGACATTCTCGAGCGCAGCCAGGAGATCGAGGACGATCTGCGCCATCCGCTCGACGCCGATTTTGCCGAGCAGGCGGCGGACCTAGCCGACGACGAGGCGCTCGAAGGGGTGGACGATGTGCTCAAGGCCGAAGCGCGGGCGATCCGCCTCGCGCTCGCCCGGATCGACAATGGCAGCTACGGCACCTGCGCCAAGTGCGGCGAGCCGATCGGCGCCGAACGGCTGGCGGCGCTGCCGACCGCGACCCGCTGCATCAGATGCGCCGAGTAGTGCTTGTGTTGACGGCGTGAACGGCAGGACGAAAGGTCAGACAAGCGCAAGGCCGAAAACGAAAAAGGCGACCCCGTCGGGCCGCCCTCCTCGTTGCAGCCTTGCGGCTGCGCAGCTTGCAGTGCCTGTTACTTCTTGAGCGACAGACCGCCGAAGCGCTTGTTGAACGCGGCCACGCGGCCACCTTCGGCCACCTGCTGACGACCGCCGGTCCAGGCCGGATGGCTCAGGGGATCGATTTCGAGCGACATCACGTCGCCTTCCTTGCCCCAGGTCGAACGGGTCTGGTATTCGGTGCCATCGGTCATCTTGACCGTGATCATGTGGTAGTCGGGGTGCCCTTCGGCCTTCATGACGTGTGTCCTTTGCAGCATGGTGCCGGTTCCGACCGGCACAGCTATGAAACGGGAAGCGGCGCGCTTAGCCGCAGCGGCGCGCAAATGCAACCACCTGTGATCGGCGGTAACGCTTTCCTACCCGGGCCGGGCGCGATAGCCTCTCCCGGATCTTTGACCATGTGATTGACCCGGCCCCGTGCCTGATCGATTCCGTCGATCGAACCGGGCCTTTCGATCGAAGGGATTTCGATCCCTGGACAGTGTCTCATGTGTCTCCAACAGCCGAAGGCTCCCACATGGAGATCGTGTGGCGGTGGCTCGGGTGGCTGGTCGACTCAGAGCCCGTCCGTCATCATCGCGGTGAACTCGACTTCGCAGGTGGTCTTGCCCTCCACGCTGGCGAGCCCCTTGAACTTGTAGACGCGGCTGCGCTTCTGGGTGAACGCGACATGGAGATCGAGCAGGCAGCCCGGGGTTACCGGGCTGCGGAACTTGGCATTCTCGATCCCCATGAAGATGACGAGCTTGCCGGTGCCGGCCAGCTCCATCGTCTCGATCCCGAGGATGCCGGCGGCCTGCGCCAGCGCCTCGATCTGGAGCACCCCGGGCATGATCGGCGCGCCCGGGAAGTGCCCCTGGAAGAACTGCTCGTTCATGCTCACGGCCTTGACCGCGTGGATGCGCTCACCCAGCGTGATCGACCGCACCCGGTCCACCAGCAGCAGCGGATAGCGATGCGGCAAGGCCTGGAGGATCTTGCCGATATCGTAATCCAGCACGGCCTCCGCCGACTCGCCTGCCTCGCTCATCCGCTCGCTCCTGTGCCTGCCGGATCGCTCAGCGGCCCGCCGGGGCCTGCGGATTGCCCTGCTGCTGTTGCTGCTGCTGGCGCTGCTGGATCAGCTGGGCGGTAAGCAGGCGCTGCTGGATTTCCTGGTAGAGTTGCACCCCCTCGCGGCTCGGCTGCCAGCCCTGCGGCGGGACGATGCCGACGTTGGGCACCTTGGCGTTGAGTGCGGTGGTGATCTTCTGGGTGATGTCGGCCTCGGGCACTGCAAACTGCAGGCTCGCCGGATCGATCACCAGCTTGATCTGCTGCTGGGTGGTCACTTCCTGCAGCGCCGCGCCATACTGCGCGATCACCTGCTCGACGGCGTAGATGCGCGCGGCGTCGATCTGGTTGGTAAGGCCCTGGATCTCCTGCTCGAGCGTCTGGAGCTGGGCGAATTGCGGCGAGTTCTGCTTGGCGGCGAGCTCGGCATCGTCGACCTGCTTGTCGCCATTGGTGTCGAAGGTCTGAAGCAGGGTCTGGCGCTCCTGCGCCTTGGTGCGGCGCAGCTCGTTCTGCTGGGCGTAGGTCTGGTTGACCTGCTCATAGGCGGTCTGGAACGCGGTGGTGCCCAGAACGGCGCGCGAGATGTCGATGGTGGCGACGCGACCGTCGACCTGCGCCGCAGCGGGCAGAGCCGCCAGCGCGCACAGCGCGACGCCGGCCGGGGCGAGAAGCTTGGAGAAAATGCTCATCAGAATTGGGTTCCTACGTTGAATGTGAATTGGCGCTCGTCGTCGCCTTCGACCTTGCGGATCGTCTGGGCGAAGTCGATGCGGAAGGGCCCGAAGGGCGAATTCCAGTTGACCCCGATACCGGCGGTGATGCGCGGGCTGGGCGAATCCCCGACGAAGATTTCCTTGATCGCGCTGCCCGGGCGGATCGCCGGCTCGTTGGGCGTGCCGTCAGGTGCCACCGGCTCGATCGTAGCATTGCCGTCCGCGTCGATGAAGAGCGGGTTGCCGTCGGTATCGATGAACTGGATGCCGTTCGGGTTGTCTTGCAGCACCGGCGTCTCGACGCCCCACAGCGCGCCGATATCGGCCCAGATCGACGGCCTGAGGCCCAGCTCGCGCGCGCCGGTGCCGAGCGGGATCTCGAGCTCGGCGCGGGCCAGATAGTAGTTCCGCCCGCCGATCGCGTCGTCGCGGGTCTCGCGCCGGTCGGTCACGAGCACCGGATTGCCGTCGGCGTCTTGTTCATAGCGCTGGGTCAGCACGCGCGGACCGACGCCGCGGATGGCAAAGCCGCGGAACTGCGGTTCGCCGAGGAAGAAGCGGTCGGTCAGCAGCACGTCGTCGACCCCGGCGCCAGGACGTTCCTGCAGCGGGATGATGGTGCCGCCTTCGGCAAGAACCGAGAAGATGAAGCCCGAATTCCTCACGTTCCAGAACTGCTGGGCGCGCCCGCGGAAGCGGACATAGCGAACGTCCCCGCCGAGCCCGGCGAATTCGCCGCTCAGCGAAATCGTCCTGCCGCGGGTCGGCCGGATCCGCGAATTCAACGAGTTGTAGTTGAGGCTGAGGCCGAGGATCGAGCTCAGCCGGTTGCCGATCGCATCGCACAGGAAGCGGCCCGCGAGCAGCGGATCGCACTCGCGCACCCCGTCGCCATCGAGATCGGAGAAGAACTGGTTTTCGTCGAGGCTCACCTCCTCGTAGTTCAGCGTGTAGCTGCCGATCAGCGACATGTATTCGGTGAGCGGCACGCCGGCACGCAGCGAGAAGCCGGTGGTGGCCTGCTCGAAGGTCGTGTTGCGATCGTTGTTGGTGAAGTTGAAGCTGTTGAAATCGCGGCGGTAGATGTCCACCCCGGCAGAAATGTTGCGATCGAACAGATAGGGCTCGGCAAAGCTCACCTGGGCCGAGCGCGAGAACTGCGAATAGTTGACGCTGAGGCCGATGGTCTGCCCGCGCCCACGGAAGTTGCGCTGGCGAATGGAGCCCGCCAGGATGAACTGCTCGATCGAGGAGAAGCCGGCCGAGAACTGCAGTTCGCCGGTCGGACGTTCCTCGACATTGGCTTCGAGCACGATCCGGTCGGGCGCGCTGCCCTCGACCTGGGTGACCTCGAAGTTTTCCTGGAAATAGCCCAGTGAGTTGATGCGCGCCGTGGTGCGCTGCACCGCGAGCGAGTTGAAGGCGTCGCCCTCGGCGATGCGGAACTCGCGGCGGATCACCTTGTCCTGGGTGAGCGTGTTGCCGTTGATGTCGATCCGCTCGACATAGACGCGCGGCGCCTCGCGCAGGATGAACGTGATGTTCATCGTCAGGTCTTCGGGGTTGCTCTTGAACCGCGGTTGCACGTCGGCGAAGGCATAGCCATAGCGGCCCGCCAGCTCGGTCAGCTGTTCGACCGTGTCCTCGACGGTCTTGGCGTTGTACCAGTCGCCGGTCTTCATCGGCAGCTGGGCGCTCATCACCTCGCTGTCGAAGTCCCGCAGCTGACTGTCGACCTTGACTTCGCCGAACTTGTAGCGCTCGCCTTCCTCGACCACGTAGGTGATGATGAAGTCGCGCTGGTCGGGCGTGAGCTCGGCCACCGCCGAAACGACGCGGAAGTCGGCATAGCCCTCGGTCAGGTAGAACTGGCGCAGCTTCTGCTGGTCGAAGGCGAGACGATCGGGATCGTAGCTGGTGTTCGAGCTGAAAAAGCTGGTCAGCCGCGCCTGCTTGGTCACCATCTCGCCGCGCAGGTCGCCATCGGAGAATTTCTCGTTGCCGAGGATGTTGATCTGGCGGACCTTGGACTTGGGCCCTTCCGAGATCTCGAACACGATATCGACGCGGTTCTGCGGGAGCTGCACCATCTTGGGCTCGACCGTGGCGGCAAAGCGGCCCTGGCGCTTGTAGAGCTCGATGATGCGCGCCACGTCGGCGCGGACCTTGGAACGGGTGAAGATCTGGCGCGGGGCGAGCTTGATCTCGGGCAGGATCTTGTCGGACTTGAGCCGCTGGTTGCCTTCGAGCACGATGCGGTTGATCACCGGGTTCTCGGTCACGGTGATGACGACGTTGCCGTTATCGTTGCGGATCGAGAAATTGGCGAAGAGCTCGGTCGCACCGAGGTCCTTGAGCGCCTCGTCGGCGGCGGCCGAGGTATATTCCTGGCCGACCCTGAGGCGAATGTAGCTCAGGATGGTGGTCGGCTCGAGCCGCTCGGCCCCGACCACGCTGATGGTGCGGATGATGTTGCTCTGCGTCGCCGGCGCGGGCGCAGGCACCGGCACGGGCTGGGCCGCGTCCTGCGCGGCCGCGATCGCCGGGGCTCCGGCGAGGATCGATCCGCAGCACAGCATCACCGTCAGCCGTCCGGTCCGGGACAGGGTACGGCGGGAGCCGGCCTCGCAAATGACCGGCCCGCAGCCTGTCTCGCTCAAAGGGTTCATGCAGCTAAAGTCCCGTCCAACCTGTCTGTCATCCGCCCCCGCGACACAGGGCGCTTATCCGGAATGCCGCACCGTATCGTGCAGACGCCGTCGGCGAAGCCTCTGCCCGATGCAGCGGGCGCAATCAAGCCGCGAGGCCCGGCACCGCGCGCCGATCCTTGCGCTTTCCACGGCAAACCGCTTGCCCGGGCCGGGCTTGCCTCACGAACCGAAGATCGGCAGCGAGAAAAGGTCATTCACCGTCACCACCACCATCAGCATCAGCACCAGCGCAATGCCGGTGCGATAGGCCCATTCGGTCGCCTGCGGTCCCATCGGCTTGCGGCGGATCGCCTCGGCCAGATAGAACATCAGGTGCCCGCCATCGAGCGCGGGGATTGGCAAGAAGTTGATGAATGCCAAATTAAGCGAGATCAGCGCGGCCAGCTGGATGAAGGCGACGATGCCCAGGCTCATCTGTTCGCCCGAATATTTCGCAATCTTGATCGGCCCGCCCAGTTCCTTGAAGGAACGTTCCCCCGCAACGATCTGGCGGATGCCGGTGATCATCATCGCGGTCGCATCCCAGGTCTGCTTGACGGCAAGCGGGATCGCCTCGATCACGCCTACCTTTTCAAGCACATAGGTCCCGCCCGCTGCCGCCACGCCGATCTGGCCGATCGCGGTTTCGTTGCCGAAATTGTCCGTCACGACCACCCGCGTGGTGGTGACCGGCACGTCGATCCGCGTATCGGCGCGCTCGACGGTGAACACCATCCGCTTGCCGGGATGGAGCGCCACCTGGGTCTTGAGTTCGGTGAAATCGCTGATCGGATAGCCGTCGATCGCGATGATGGTATCGCCCACCTTGAGCCCGGCGGCCTCGGCCGCGCTGGCTTCGGCGAAGCGGCCGATGGTGCGCGAATCCTCGCTGCCCGCAATGGTCGGCTTGCCGATGGCGACGAACAGCGCAGCGAAGATCGCAATCGCCACCAGCAGGTTGGTCACCGGCCCTGCCGCCACGATCAGCGCGCGTTTCCACAAGGCGGCGTGCTGGAAGCTGCCTTCCTCTTTCGGCGCGTCCGGATCAGGCACGCTCGCCGGGTTCATGTCGCCCTGGAACTGGACATAGCCGCCCAGCGGCAGCGCCGAGAGCTTCCAGCGCGTCCCAAGCTTGTCGGTGAAGCCGGCAAGTTCCTTGCCGAAGCCGACCGAGAAGGCTTCGGCCCGGACGCCGAACAGTCGGCCGACCAGAAGGTGGCCGAGTTCGTGCAGGGTGACGAGCGGCCCCAGCAGCAGCAGGAAGCCGACCACGTACATCCAGAAAGGGGGTGCCTCAAACAAGTGCGGAAGTCTCCAGAATTTCAGCGGCGCGGGCGCGCGCTTCCTGATCGAGCGCCAGCACATCCTCGAGCGTCTGCGGCGCGGCGGCGCTCATGCGGTAGAGCGTCTCCTCCACCATTGCGGCAATCCGGGTGAACCTGATCTGACCGGCGAGGAAGGCCGCCACCGCAATCTCGTTGGCGGCGTTGAGGATCGCCGGGGCCCCGCCGCCGGCCGCAATCGCCTCGCGGCACAGGCGGGTGGCGGGGAACAGCGCCTCGTTGGGGGCCTCGAAGGTGAGCTGGCCGATGGTGGCGAGATCTAGCGGGGCGAGCGGCGTTTCCATCCGCTGCGGCCACGCCAGGCACGAGGCGATCGGCACCCGCATATCCGAAGGGCCAAGCTGCGCCAGCGTCGAACGGTCGCGGAATTCGACCATCGAATGGATCACGCTCTGCGGGTGAACCACGATTCCCAGCTTGTCGAGGCCGACCGGGAACAGGTGGTAGGCCTCGATATATTCGAGCCCCTTGTTCATCATCGTCGCGCTATCGACGCTGATCTTGGCGCCCATCGACCAGTTGGGATGCGCCACGGCCTCGGTCGGGGTAGCGGCATGGAGGCGTTCGGCGCTCCAGGTGCGCAAGGGGCCGCCGCTGGCGGTGAGCGTGATGCGCGCCACATCCTCGATCCGGTTTCCGGCGAGGCACTGGAAGATCGCGTTATGCTCGCTGTCGGTAGGCAGCAGGGTCGCGCCGTGGCGGCGGGTCGCCTGCATCATTACCTCACCCGCCGAGACCAGCGCCTCCTTGTTGGCGAGTGCCACGGTGCCGCCGCGCTCGATCGCAGCCATCACCGGGCCGAGGCCCGCGCAGCCGACGATCGCCGCCACCGTCATGTCGACGGGCCGCGCTGCCGCCTCGCACAGCGCCGCGCGCCCGCCCGCCGCCGCGATGCCGCTGCCGGCGAGGCCCTCGCGCAATTCGGGCAGGCAGGTCTCGTCACCCACCACCGCGAGCCTCGCATCGAATTCGATCGCCAGCGCGGCAAGTTCGGCGGCGCTGCAATGCGCGGTGAGCGCCTCTACCTGCCATTGGTCGCGGTTGCGGCGGACCAGATCGAGTGTCGATGCGCCGATCGAGCCGGTGGCGCCAAGCAGGGTGAGCGTGCGGGTCATCGCTGCATCATCCCAGCAAACGCTGGCCCAAGGCAATCACAAACAGCATGAAGAACACCGCGAGGAAGCCGTCGAGCCGATCGAACAGCCCGCCATGCCCCGGAATGAGATTGCTCGAATCCTTGACCCCCGCACGCCGCTTCATCCAGCTTTCGAAGAAATCACCGGCTTGCGCGATCACCGCGATCAGCCCTCCGGCCACCAGTGCCAGCGCGAGGCTGGCGGTATCGTAGCCGGGCGAGGCCGAGGCCGGGCCGAAATCGGCGAGCTCGATGGCGAGCCCGACCAGCCCCGCCGCCAGTGCCCCGCCGCCGAGCCCCGCCCAGGTCTTCGACGGACTGATCTTCGGCGCGATCTTGGGCCCGCCGATGGCGCGTCCGGCGAAATAGGCCCCGACATCGACCGCGACGATTGGCAGGATGTATCCGATCAGGACCACAAGGGGACCATAACCAGTGATCTCCGGATCGATGGGGAAAATCTTACGCCCGTTCCTGATTGCCAGCATCGCCAGCGCCGCGCCGCCGATATAGACGACGCCACCGAAGAACCACATGGCCTCGGCCAGCCACGATGCCCCAAAGCGGCCCACCAGCCGGTTCCACTCCCACAGCACACCGAGCGCGAGCACCAGCACGAAACCGGTCCACACCCATCCGCCCAGCCACAGCGCCCCCGCGGAAATCACCAGCATCACGATAGCCGAGCCGAAGCGCACCGGCAGATCGGACACCGCCTTTGCCGGCGCGCCCATCGGCGTTTCAGCGTCCGCCATAGCGCCGCTCCCGCCGGGCAAAATCGTCGAGCGCCTCGGCGAGATGCGCGGGCTCAAAATCGGGCCACAGCGTGTCGACGAACAGCATCTCGGCATAGGCCGCCTGCCACAGCAGGAAATTGGACAGGCGGATCTCCCCGCTGGTGCGGATCAGCAGATCGAGTGGCGGCAGATCGGCGGTGTCGAGATGCGCGGCGATGTTCTCGATCGTCACCTCGCCCGCCGCCGCAGCCTTGGCCGCAGCGCGCGCGATCTCGTGCTGGCCGCCATAGTTGAGCGCCACCGCCAGCGTCTGCCTGCCCTTCGCGGTCTGCGCCAGCGCGTCCTCGAGCATGGCCACGATATCGGGGGCGAGCGACTGCCAGTCGCCGATGATCTTGAGCTTGACGTTATTGGCGACGAATTCGGGCAGATCGGATTTGATGAACTTGCGCATCAGGTTCATCAGATCATCGACCTCCTCGTCGGGCCGCTTCCAGTTTTCCGAGGAAAAGGCATAGAGGGTGAGGCACTCAAGCCCGGTCGGCTCGAGGGAACGCACCAACCGCCGCACCGCCTCGACCCCGCGCTGGTGGCCGACGGCGCGGGGCAGCCCGCGCTTCTTGGCCCAGCGCCCATTGCCATCCATGATGATGGCGACATGTTTGGGACGGTCCTGATCCAAGCTGTCTTCCCGTTGATCCTGTCCGCCGGCCTTACTGGGTCAGGATTTCCTGTTCCTTCTTGGCCGCCGCCTCATCGGTTTCGGCGACATACTTGTCGGTCAGCTTCTGGACCTCATCCTCCGACCGCTTGCGATCGTCCTCGGAGATTTCCTTCTTCTTCTCGTCGGCCTTGAGGCTTTCCATCGCGTCGCGGCGCACGTTGCGGATCGCGATCTTGGCCTTTTCGGCATATTGCCCGGCGAGCTTGGCCAATTCCTTGCGGCGCTCCTGGGTGAGATCGGGGATCGGCAGGCGCAGGGTCTGGCCGTCGATGATCGGATTGAGGCCGAGATTGGCATGGGCGATGCCCTTTTCCACCGCGATCAGGTTGGACTTGTCCCACACCTGCACGCTCAGCATCCGCGGCTCGGGCGCAGAGACGGTGGCGACCTGGTTCAAGGGCATCATCGAGCCATAGACCTCGACCACCACCGGATCGAGCAGCGTGGTGTTGGCGCGGCCGGTGCGCAGGCCCTGCAGGTCGCTCTTGAGTGCATCGACCGCACCCTTCATACGGCGTTCGATGTCGGCCTTGTCATATTGCGGCATGGGTCAGGCTTCCCTCTTCTTTCAGCTGTCTTGGACGATGGTCTGCACGCCCTCGCCCGCGAGCACCCGGGCAAGGTTGCCCTTTTCGCGGATCGAGAAGACCACGATCGGAATCTTGTTGTCGCGGCACAGCGCCACGGCGGA
>Ga0073934_10006965_pt1 | contig 16081 bp, 18 predicted proteins | sample LarsenN4metaG_FD_76834 | JGI IMG/M metagenome (GOLD analysis project Ga0073934, IMG submission 76834) | Hot spring sediment bacterial and archeal communities from British Columbia, Canada, to study Microbial Dark Matter (Phase II) - Larsen... ...
TGGCGCGCGCAGCGCGACGCCAAAGCGGTGAAGGCGGCCCTCGCCGCGCTCGAACGCGACGCGCGCGAAGACCGCAACGTGATGGAGGCGTCCATCGCCTGCGCCAAGGCCGGCGTCACCACCGGCGAATGGGGCGCGGTGTTCCGCGAAGTGTTCGGCGAATACCGCGCACCGACGGGCGTGCCGAAGGCCGCGCGGCAGGTCGGCGGCGAACAGCTCGAACCGGTGCGCGCCGAGGTCGAGCGGGTGTCGCAGAAGATGGGGCGCCGTGTGAAATTCCTGGTCGGCAAGCCGGGCCTCGACGGACATTCCAACGGCGCCGAGCAGATTGCAGTGCGCGCACGCGATGTCGGCATGGACGTGATCTATGCCGGAATCCGCTTTACGCCCGCTGAACTGGTCAAGACCGCGAAGGACGAACGGGTCGACGTCATCGGGCTGTCGATTCTCTCCGGCAGCCATGTGCCGCTCGTCCGCGACGTGGTCGAGCGCATGCGCGCGGAAGGGCTTGACGATGTGCCGGTCGTGGTCGGCGGCATCGTGCCGCCGGAAGACGCGCAGACCTTGAAAGCGGCCGGCGTCGCCGCGGTCTACACGCCGAAGGATTTCCAGATCAACCAAATCATGTCCGATGTGGTGCGGATCGTGGAAGAGGCGAGTGCGAAGGCGGCGTGACCGTTTTTCTGCGACGGGACCACGTGCGGCCGGACCACCGCTCCTGCATGTCCGGCCGCACTACTCGCAATTACTGAGCGCCGGCCTGGCGCTTCATCGCGTCCTTGCATTGCGGGGTCAGCTTGTCCGCATTGTCCAGCATGCATTGCCTGATGCGGCCGCCGCCGCGCTGGACATTGGCACAGAATTTCTGGAAGTCGGCGAGGCAGGCTTCTCGCAGCACGCCATTGATCTGGGCCTCAGCGCGCCCGCCTGTCATTATCGAGCCGGCCAGCAGTACGAAGAATGCACCCCTTACCAAAAGCCGGGATACGGTCGCGGCATTTCGAACATTGTACATCATTCACCTCCTTTTGGATTCACGCAAACACCATCAGCATTTTTGGACCACTGTGCTCACTGCAAACCGATGCCGCCGACCAGCTTTCTGCGGCCCTCTGGAGACATTTGCTCTACCGCTTCGAGAAAGGTCTCGAGCGCGAGATCGCCAATCTTCACGCGTTTGTCGCGCGACTCCCTCACTGCCTTGCGCAAGGCCGGCGGATCGAGTTTGTCTTCGCCCAGAAGCCGGACCGGCTTGACCAAGGCCGCAAAGTAATCGGAGCGCGCGGCCGCAAATTCACTCTGCTTGCTCAGGTAGACGCGCCAGAGGATTTCCGCATCCGGCTTCGGCAGCCGCGAGGCGACGCGCTCGATCACCCGCGGCACAGTCAATATCTCGAGCGGCCGGTCCGGCTTTGCCAAGAGCGATAACATGTAGCCTGCGAAAACAGCGTTTGCGCAGAGCGATACGAGCAACAGGCCGTCCCGCCAGCGATGCTCCGAGAGCCAGCCTTTCATCGTGATCCCCATAGAGGCGTGAAGCCGGTATCCAGGATAAGATCGAGCGGCATCTGCGGGCCGTCCGGATGCCGCGTCGGTGGAACGATCGCACCAAGCGACAGACCGATGAGCAGCGAGCAAGCGAGGCTCGCCGCAGGCAAGGCCCATGGACGCGCGAAGGCGCGCGATACGGCGCATGACCAGGCGGCCAGTAGACTCCTGACTAAACGCGGCGCGGTAATATGCTTCTCAGCTGCCGCGATCCGCCGCAAAACTGCAAGCGAAGCGGCGTCCGCGCGGTGCTGCTCGACATGAGGCGCGATGGATATTAGCTGGTCGAGTTGCTCCGCGTGTTGCAGAATCTTCTCGCCGTCTTCCGTGGCAGCAAAATCGCGCGCGCGGTCCTGAGCTGACATAGGCCAGCGAGACATGTCGCCGCCCCAGGTTTCCGCAAGCCTGAGGAATTCCTCACGGGTCATACATCCCTCCTCCCGCAAAGCTCGTTCTGTTCGAACTTCTGTCTGAGACTTTGCCTTGCCCGCGTCAGCAGCGACTCGAAGGCCTTCTCGGAAAGACCCATTGCGTTTGCTGCCTCGCGTCCGCTGAGCCCCTCCACGTGGAAAATTGCGATGGCCGCCCGCTGCCGCTCCGGGAGCGCCGCGACCGCATCTTTCAGCAACATCTCCTGTTCGCGAACGATCATCGCATCGACCGGCGCCGGCGATGCTGCAGCCACGCTGGCCGCCTCCTCGATCGGGCGAAGCCGCGGTTGGCGCGCGCGGTCAACCGACAGGTTGACCACGATCCTGAAGAGCCATGTTGTGAAGCGCGCGCGTTCCGGATCGAAGTCCGCAGCATGGTTCCACACCCGCATGAATGCTTCCTGTCCTATGTCGTCAGCTTCAGCGGCATTGTTGACAATGCGTTGTGCAAGGCGGATCGCCCGCGGCATATGCCGCTGCATGAGCACGCGAAACGATTGCTCATCCCGCGCAGCGACATGCCTGATGAGAATGTCGTCCGATTGCGGATCGGCCATGCCGTCGCCTGTGTCGGAACCGTGACCAACCCGCATTCACTTTCCCGACTTGACCTCAGCACGGACGCCAGCGTCCGTTGATCCAGCAGCGCCGGGGCGGCACCGGAGCAACGTAGACCGGCGGCGCAACATAGACCGGCGGCGGGACGTAAACCGGCGGGGCCACATAAACTGGCGGACGATAACAGCCTGGATACATGCCCCAGCCGTAGCGGCCGTAGCGCCAGCAGGCAGCGACCTTGTGTGAGAGGGAGTATTCGCCAAGTTCGGCCTGCAAATCGGTCTTGGATACAATGGGCATCGCCGACAAGGACGACGGCGCAAATATGGCCGCCATCGCCAAAGCCGCAGAGCAAACCACTCCGCGTATGCACATCCGCATAAGTTTAGCCTCCGCAAATCATCAAACCGACGCACGCCGCGACTTCAAGTCTCGCCGGGCTTGCCAGGGTTGCGTATGATACGGAGACGGAGGCTCAATCCTTCGGCGGGTATCGCATTTTTTTGCGGCCGCTCCCGGTCCCAGCCGATCACGAACCGGTATATTTGCTCTGAGGAAAGGCAGACACATCACGCTGCGAGGCGATACGGTCTACGGCTTCAGCCAACGCCGCAGTCGTGACCGGTTTCGTCAGATAATGCGCCATGCCCGCAGCGAGTGCGTTTCGCTTGTCAGCCTCCGATGCACGCGCCGAAATCCCGATAATCGGAATCCGCGATGCATCTCCCGGCAGTTCCCGGATGCGGCGCGTCGCTTCCAGTCCGTCGAAGTCCGGCAGCGTCACATCCATCAGCGCGAGATCGTAGCCGCCGCGCGCAACTGCGTTCACTGCAGCTTCACCTGTACTGGCGAAATCCACGCGGTGCCCCAGTCCGGTCAGCATAGCGTTCAGCACCACGCGACCATACGGGTTGTCTTCGGCACACAGGATGCGGAGCGGCTCGAGCGTCCTCGACGAACCGGCAACGCTTTGCGCATCCTCGCCTTTGCTGCTCTTTACCACGACCGGCACCGTCAGCGTGAAGGTCGAGCCTGCACCCTTCTTGCTGACCACCGTGAGATCGCCGCCCATCGCCTTGGCAAGCCGCTTCACCAGCGCGAGGCCGAGACCGGTTCCGCCAAAGCGCAAGGGCACATCGCGGCTTGCTTGCGCGAACGGCCGGAACAGTCTGGTGATCTCCTGCCTGCTCAAGCCGACGCCGGTATCGGAAACTGCAAAATGCAGCAGCACGCGGCCGCGCGGCGCATGTTGCGCATTCACCGAGAAGCCGACACGGCCGCGCGGCGTGAACTTCACTGCATTGTCGGTGAGATTTTCCAGCGCCGCCCGCAGCCGTACCGGATCGCCGACCACCTCCGCGGGAAGATCGGAGGCGATGGCAACATCCGCGGTCAGCCCCGCGGCGCCGGCGCGCGCCGAGAATGCCGCCGCAACCTCCTCGGCGAGCTTGCGCGGCGCGAATACATCCTTGCGCAAAACCAGGCCGGCGCGGCCGGCCTTCACCGCATCGAGCACCACCGACGTCATTTGCGCGAGATGATCGGCGGCACCGCGGATCGAGCGCGCCCAGCCGCGCTCGCGCTCCGGCAAATCGGATGCGACCAGCAGGTCGGAAAGCGCGAGGATTCCGGTCAGCGGCGCGCGGATATCGTGCGCGAGCGAAGCGAGCGCGGTCTCGACGGCGCGGCGGGTCGATGACGCAGACTCACGCTTGCGCCCCGGCGCAGCTTTGCGTGCGCGCTTCGTCACGTTTCGCGATGGTCGCCCCCGCCCCATGATTCGGGTGAATTTTGGCACGGCGTTACCGGCGCTGCCATTCACGGTTCCGGCAGGCCGACCATACTCCGGATATCGGCGGGCGTCGCGCCCTGCGCCCGCAACGCGCGCAGCGCCGTGGCCTCGGTGGATTTCGACAGCTTTCGCCCCGCTTCATCCAGAATGAGCCGATGGTGGCGATAGGCTGGCGCCGTCAAGCCCAGCACTGTCTGCAGCAGGCGGTGAACGCTGGTTGACCAGAACAGATCCTGCCCGCGCACCACATGAGTCACGCCCTGCAGAGCGTCGTCGACCACGACCGAAAGGTGGTAGCTGGTCGGCATCTCTTTACGGGCGATGATCACGTCGCCCCAGACTTGGGGTTGCGCTTGGACTTCGCCGGTTTCGCCGCCCGGACCATGGCCCGCTTCGCTCCAAGCGAGGTTACCGGCCCGAGCGACCGCGGCTGCCATATCGAGACGCAAGGCGTAGGGCTCGCCCGCTGCCGTACGCCTTTTGCGCTCGGCTTCGGACATGCCGGCGCGGCTCCCGGGATAGAGCGGCGCACCGTCCGGATCGCGCGGCCAGCTGTCGCCGCGTGTGGCGATCATCTGCGCAATCTCGCCGCGGCTTTCGAAGCTCGGATAGACGAGGCCTAGAGCTTCGAGCTTTGTCAGCGCATCGCGATAGGCGTCGAAATGCTCAGACTGCCGCCGCACCGGCTGTTCCCAGGCGATACCCAGCCATGTGAGATCGTCGTAGATCGCCTGCTCATATTCCGGCCTGCAACGGGTACGATCGATGTCCTCGATCCGCAGCAACAGCCGTCCACCGCTTTCACGCGCAAGATCGGCGTTGAGCAACGCCGACAGCGCATGGCCAAGATGCAGACAACCGTTCGGCGACGGCGCGAAGCGGAAAACGGGTGGCGTCATGCTCTGCTTTTGGTCATTGCCGGGCTTGACCCGTCAATCCATCAAACGCTTGATCCATCTTTGCATAAGAGATGGATGGCCAGGTCAAGCCCCGGGCCTAACGATAGAGAAGGATGGTCCAGTTCCTTCACACCCAGACCGACCTCGCAGAAGCGCTCGCACAGCTGGTGCAGGCCGATCCGCGCCTCGTCCCGGTGCTGGAGAAAGCCGGCGAACCGGCACTGCGCCGTGGCGAGCCCGGATTTGCCGGTCTCGCCCGAATCATTTGCGGCCAGCAATTATCGACCGCCAGTGCGCGCGCGATCTGGGGCCGCCTGCAGAGCGCCTTCGATCCGTTTCACCACGACGCGCTTCGCCGGGCGCGCGCCGACCGGCTCGGCAGGCTTGGGCTGTCCGCTGCCAAGATCAAATCCATCAAGGCCATCGCCCATGCGCTTGCAAAGGGCGAATTCGATCTTGACCATATCGGGCAAAGCGACGCCGACACTGCGCATGCGGCGCTGATCGAGATGCACGGGATCGGACCGTGGACCGCGGACATCTATCTGCTGTTCTGCCTCGGACATGCCGATGCGTGGCCGGCGGGCGACCTGGCCTTGCAGGAATCGGCGCGGATCGCGCTTGGCCTCAAAGCGCGGCCTACTGCGAAAGAGATGGCCGCGATCGCCGATGCATGGCGGCCATGGCGCGGCGTGGCGGCGCATCTGCTATGGGGCTATTATCATGTCGTGAAGCGGCGCGAAGGCGTCGCCGTCGGAACCAACCCTGCCAGCAAGGCCGTCAGACCGGCCGCAAAAGCATCAGCAAGGAAAGCAAAGCGCAATGGCCGGACCAAACGTCCCGGTGCTGTCCGGACCAAGTCTTGAGCCCAAGTCAGGTAAAGCCAAACGCCTCGTGGTGTTTCTGCACGGCTACGGTGCGGACGGCAACGATCTGATCGATATCGGCCGGGCCTGGCAGCCGCTCCTGCCCGACACGGCCTTCGTCTCCCCGCACGCGCCTGAGCCCTGCGGACAGGCGCCTGTGGGCCGGCAATGGTTCGGGCTGACCTTCCGCGACCCGGACGAACGCTGGCGGGGCGTGAACCAGGCGGCGCCCGCGCTGCAGGCTTTCCTTGATCAGGAACTGCAGCGCCGCCAATTGCCGCCGTCGGCGCTCGCGCTGGTCGGCTTCAGTCAAGGCACCATGATGTCGCTGCATGCAGGCTTGCGCCGGCCGGTGCCGCCCGCGGCCATCGTCGGCTATTCCGGCATGTTCATTATGCCGAATGACGGACCGCCGGAAACGGTGCAAGGCGAGATTATCGCACGTCCGCCGATCCTGCTGGTCCATGGCGACCGCGACGAGCTGATCCCGGTGCAGGCGCTGTTCCACGCCTCTTCGGCGCTCTCCGCGCTGGATGTGCCGGTGGAATGGCACATTTCACAAGGCATCGGACATGGCATCGATCAGGAAGGTCTGCGCCACGGCGGCGAGTTCTTGGCCCGCCGATTCGGTGTGTGATGGACTTTTTTCCTAACCAATCGGTGGGAATGCCGCGGACGCACGTGCGGTAAGCTTCGGCTCTGCCTTCACATTCTCGTCACGCTCCCCTATACATTAAGGAGTCGATCGCGGTGCTTGAAAGGAGCGCCATCGCTTGAACGTCCACGTTGCACCTGGTGGATTTCCGGCCCTCGTTTTGAACGCCGATTTCCGGCCGCTGAGCTACTACCCGCTATCGCTGTGGTCCTGGCAGGATGCGATTAAGGCGGTGTTTCTCGAACGTGTGAACATCGTCGCCAATTACGACCGCGCGGTGCGGTCCCCGAGCTTCGAGATGAAGCTTCCGAGCGTGGTTTCGCTCAAGACCTTCGTAAAACCCTCGACCCATCCGGCCTTCACGCGTTTCAACGTGTTCCTCCGCGATCGCTTCGCCTGCCAGTATTGCGGCGCGCGTGATGACCTGACCTTCGACCATCTGATCCCGCGGTCGCGCGGCGGTCTCACCACATGGGACAACGTCGTCGCCGCATGCTCGCCCTGCAATCTGAAGAAGGGCAGCAAGACGATGGCAGAGGCAAACATGCATCCTGCGCAATTGCCGTTCCAGCCGACCGTGCAGCACCTGCATCGCAACGGGCGCCTGTTCCCGCCGAACTATCTGCACGAAAGCTGGATGGACTATCTTTATTGGGACACGGAGCTGGAGCCGTAAGGCCCGTTCCCCTGCACTTTCGCTTTCTTCAGCTCAGCGTCTCTCGCGGCGGCAATGTCCGCCACGCGCGCCAGGCGCCCCAGCTCGCGATCAGCGACAGCGCCAGCGAGATGATCGCATTGTATCCGGCGAGCGATATCCCGAGGAAGCTCCAGGGAATCTCGTCGCAACGCACCACGCGGATATTCTTGAGCGAGTCCAGCAGGCCGCCCGCCGTGCCGAGATCGGTCAGCCCTCCGCCCGAGCAGTCGCGCGGTCCTTCCCAGAATTTCCACTCGACGCCGGCGTGATAGGCGCCGAGTCCGGCATTCCACAACATGCCGAGCGCAATCACCACGAGGGCCGCGAACAGCACCTTGCGCGACGCGCCATGGGAAGAACCGAGCAGCACCAGCAGGGCGAGCGGGATCGAGAAGTAATAGGCGTAGCGCTGTTCGAGGCAAAGCGGACAGGGCGGCAGTCCGACGACCACCTGGAAGAACCAGGCACCGAGGATGGTCGCGAGCCCAATAATCGCGACAGCAGCAGCAGCGAGCACCACCGGCTCGTTGCGCTTCATATGGTCGAAGGTCGCGGCAAAATCGTTCATATCCGGTCCCGGCCATTCTTCGAACCGGTCTGCATTCATGGGAAAGCAGCGCCTGCGTCAAGACACAGGGCCGCGAGCCTGTATGGTGCTGCCTCCGCTCAGACTGCAAAGGTGCTTGATCGCCCGGGGCGATCCCCTTATGTCTGCCGCCGGGATGGCGTCAGCCCTCCCCGCGCCCGAAAAGCGTCTTGTCGCGGCGTTGCCCCTGTGGCGGAACTGGTAGACGCGCCTGACTCAAAATCAGGTGGCCGCAAGGTCGTGCTGGTTCGATTCCGGCCAGGGGCACCACTCAAATCGGGCGCCAGCCGAATTGAGCAACAACGATTTGGGTGGCGGCGCTTCATGCATGGCGCACACCAGACCTGCATTTCGAACCACTGATTTTGCACAGGAAATTGCGGCACCGTCGTGCCCGTCCGCGAGACGCTGTGGTATCGCGTGCTGGCGTGCCGCAAATGGCCGCGCCGACTTGAAATTTGGAATGCCTGTGCCTCACGTGCCGCCCGCGTCCGACGTTCTCCGCGAGAAACACAAAGCCGTCAATTGGTCCCGGCTGTTCGCGATCCCGATCCGGCTCCAGGATGGAGGGGTCCTGTTCACGTTGAAAGACGCGGCGGCAAAAATTCTGGAGACACCGGCATCGCCCTCCTGCCGCGTCGCCGCCCAGAAGATCCTCGATGCCGCGCTTCGCGGCGGGGATATGGCCTCCGCGCAAGCTGCGGTGCGGCTTGCGCTGCTGAAGAACGCCCGCGATCACGCTTCCCGCGTTTCCGGCAGCTGTCTGCAGGCCTCGGATCAGGGCGCCGCTTCGGCTAACCCGCCGGCGTGAATATCAGAAAATTCTGGCGCGGCAGAAAGTCGAACGAACCGGCTGGCTTGTAACCGGCCGCTTTCATTTCATCGGTGATGCGTTCCGCGGACATCCGCATGTGCTTCGGCGCACCGGCCGGTGCATCGGGCCGGAAATCCACGATCGCAACCCGGCCGCCCGGCTTCAGCGACGAGCGCAGGCGCCTGAAATAGTCCGGCCGCTTATCGAGATGATGATAGACATTAAGCAGGAACACGACATCGGCCGGCTCCGGCAGATTGGGTGAGGTTTCGCTGCCGGTGATCGCGCGCAGGTTCTCGATCCCCGCCGCCTTGGCGCGCTCCGCCATGTGCTTCACCATGTTCGGCTCGATATCGACAGCGTATACCGTGCCGTCCTTCAAGGCGCGCGCAAACCGCACCGCCATATAGCCGGTGCCGGCACCGACATCCGCCACCACATCGGCCGAGCGCAGCGCGAGCGAGGCTATGATGCGGTCGGGCATCTGCCATTTGTCGCGCTCGGGGTCGTCGAACGATGACGACCATTTCTTCGGATCGTCGAACCGGGGATGATGCCCATGATGCCTATGCATGTCCTGCGCGGCGAGCGGCCCCGCGACCAGACACAGCATCGCTAAAACACCATACAGTCCCGATCGGCGCATCGATCATCCTCTTTGTCTATTCAGACGGGCCCGCTTAACACATGCCCGGGAGGCTGTCCGCATCCAAGTGGGCAGGTCGATGGGCATCGCCGTCACGGTCCCGCGATTGACGCTAAACCTGTGCGTCAATAGCCTTCCGGGCATCATACAAGCCCGCGACAAAACCGGGCAACGGGAGGACCATATGATCAGATCGGCTCTGGCATTCCTGATGATTGCGGCCTTTGCGCTCACCGCACCTGCACATGCGCAATTGACCGACGCCCAGAAGATGGAGCGCAACAAGAAGAATGTCGTCGAGTTCTACAATGCGGTGCTGAACGAGAAGAATTTCGACAAGGCCAAGACCTATGTCGGCGCGACCTATATCCAGCACAACCCGATCGGCGCCGACGGGCTCGAAGGCATCCAGGGCTTCATCAATTTCCTGCGCGAAAAATTCCCGAACAACAAAAGCGAGATCAAGCGGGTGTTCGCCGAAGGCAATTACGTGATTGTGCATGTCCACGCCGTCCGCAACCCAGGCACCGACGAACGCGGATTTGCAATTTTCGATCTGTTCCGGCTCGACGACAACGGCAAGGTGGTCGAACACTGGGACGCCGTGCAGGCCATCCCGGACCCCGCAACCGCCAAGAACAAGAACGGTATGTTCTGACACTGACCGCTGCCGAACTCGCAGCATCCGCGGCTTGCCGAAAGAATGCTCCGGCACGCTGGCCAAGCCAGCGTGCTGGACGAGTGTCTTGAAGGAACGCGCGGATTACTTTCCCTCGAGAAAGAACGTCTCCATCAGGCCGGCGCCCTTTACCTCGACCGCGCCGCGCGGGGTGAGCGTAAACCGGCCCGCAACCCTGTCCGCCACCGCTTTCGACACATGGACGCGGCCGGGCACGCCATGCGACTCCATGCGGCTCGCAATATTCACGGTCGTGCCCCAGATGTCATACGCGAATTTCCGCTCGCCGATGACGCCGGCAATCGCAGGCCCGGTATGGATTCCGATGCGGAGCTGAATCGGCGCATCCATCTCGTTGCGGATCGCGGAAAAGCCTTCCAGCATAGTCAGTGACAGCCGCGCGGCGATCCCGGCATGGTCGTCGCACGGTTCCGGAATGCCGACCGCCACCATATAGCCGTCGCCGATAGTCTTGATCTTCTCGGCGCGGTGCTGATCGACCAGCCGGTCGAACGTCGAAAAAATGCGGTTCAGCACGCCGACCACCTCGGCCGGATTCATCTTGCCGGTGAACGGCGTAAAGTTGACGATGTCGGCGAAGACGATGGTGGCTTCCGGAATATGATCGGCCACCATGCCGGCGCCGTCATTGATTCGATCGACCACCGCACGCGGCAGAATCGAGAGCAGGAGATTCTCGTTGCGCTCCTTGGCGAGCCGGATTTCCTCCATCATCGCGCGTTCGCGGTCGCGCAGCAGCTTGTTCTCAAGCGACGAGCGGATGCGCGCGCGCAAAAGCGCCGGGGCAAACGGTTTGGGCAGATAATCGACCGCGCCCGCCTCGATGCAGCGCACGATCGAGTCCATCTCGTCGAGCGCGGAGATCATGATCACCGGAATCTCTGCGGTTTTCGGATCGTGTTTGAGCTTGCTCAGGACTTCGTAGCCGCTCATTTCCGGCATCATCACGTCGAGCAAGATGAGATCGAAAGAGCGCTCGCCGAGAAGCGAAAGCCCCTCCCGGCCCGATCCGGCCGTCTCGACGGCATGGCCGTCGCGCGCGAGTTGCCGTGCGAGCAGGTCGCGGTTCGAAGCGTTGTCGTCGACCACGAGAATCTGTCCGGCGATCGCCCGGTGTGCCGCCGCAGGCTGCGACCCGCGCAGCGCCTCAAGCACCCGCGAGGCGTCGGCGAAGGACGATTCGGTCCGGTCGAGAGAGGATTCGCCCGAGAACGCGACCAGCGCATCGATCCGCGCCAGCATGCCGTCGGCAGCCGACAGCAATTTCTCCAAATCCGGCAGCAAGGATTCGTGGCCGTTGTCGCGTGCGTCCTCGACGATCATCTCGCCATAGCCCTTGATGGCATTGATCGGAGTCCGCAGATCGTGCCGCAACTTGGTGCGATAGCTGTCGATATCAGCGACCTCACCGCTTTGCTTCAGCACATCATCGAGCAGCGTCTGCAGGCTGAGGCCCGCACTCCGGATTCGATCCAGGTCGGCGCGGTAATCGGCAAGTCCGGCCTGCTCGGCGTCCTCGATCACGATATCGGCGAAGCCGACGATGGCCGCCGCAGGCGCCACAAACTCCTGACGCAGATGAGCGCGCAAGGCGTTGTGCAGGCGGGCGCTCTCGCTGTCAGACCGCTCGATCATTTCGGCAGAAGTGCGTTGATCTTTCCGAGGAGCCGCGGCAACTCGATCGGCTTGGTATCGAAATCGTCGCAGCCAGCCTGCAGCGCCTGCTCGCGATCGGACTCCATCGCATGTGCAGTGAGCGCGATCACCGGGATCGACTTGGTCGCGTCGTCGGCCTTGATGGTGCGGGTCGCTTCCCATCCATCCATCACCGGCAGGCTCATGTCCATCAGGATGATGTCGGGCTTCTCGCTCTTCGCCATATCGACGCCCTCCCGGCCGTTCACGGCGATGACGACCTCGAAATTGTTGCGCAGCAGCCGCCGCGACAGCATGTCCCGGTTCATCTCATTGTCTTCGACCAGCAGGATTTTCGGCATTGCGAGAAGCTCTTGATTTCACTTTGCGGCGAGTGTGGTAGCAAGACTCCCTCCCCCTGAAAGGGGGAGGGTTGGCGTGGGGGTCAAGTCGAACACAATTATGGACCCCCTCCCGGATCGCTTCGCGATCCGACCTCCCCCTTTCAGGGGGAGGTGAAGACAAAAGGACCCGCTCTTAAAATGGCGTCTCATCCCGCCACCGTTTCGGCGGGCTGCCGCGCGATTGCGGCAAGTGCGGAGCCGAGCGAAGAGAGCGGCTGCGCCCCCTTGGTCAGCACCAGCAGCGTACGTTCGTTGACCATGCGGCGTTCGGCCTCGGTCAGGTCTTTGGCGGTCAGCACCACGATCGGGACCTGCGCCAACGCCGGCACCTGCCTGACCTGCTCAAGGAACGTGAACCCATCCATCACCGGCATCATCAGATCGAGCAGAACCAGTGCAGGCGCCGGATTCTTCTTTAGCCAGTCGAGCGCGACCTGACCGTTTTCCGCTTCCACCGTCTTCAAGCCGGCCTTCTCGACCGTAGCCCGCACCACCGCACGCACATCGTCGGAATCGTCGACCACGAGCACCACGGCTTCGCGCTCCGTCGAGGCAAAGCGGCGCAACAATTCGATTAGCCGGTTCCGGTCGACCGGCTTCGTCATATACTCGGATGCGCCGAGCGAATAGCCCATGGTGCGCTCGTCGACGATGGTCAGCATGATGACCGGGATCGACGCCAGCGCCGGCTCTGATTTCAGCTTTCCGAGCACGCTCCAGCCGTCGAGCTTCGGCATCATGACGTCGAGCGTGATGACGTCGGGCTTTTCGGCGCGCGCCATTTCGAGCGCCTGCGCGCCATCATAGGCGTGCAGAAGCCGGTAGCCCTCCTTCGCAATCGTTGCGCGCAACACGTCGTGGACGGTCGGGTCGTCGTCGACGATCAGCACGCTCTTGCCGGAGAGGTCGCCATCCACCGAAGCGGTGCCCATCTGCAGCCGGACCGCCTTTTCGTCCTTGCCGCCGTCAGGCAACGTGATGGTGAACGTCGAGCCCTGGCCGGGCACGCTGGTCACCGCGATATCGCCGCCGAGCATCGTGCAGAAATGCTTGGTGATGGTGAGACCGAGCCCGGTGCCGCCGTAATTGCGGGTGGTGGAGGAATCCGCTTGGGTGAAGGCTTGGAATAGCCGACCCATCTGCTCCTCCGTCATGCCGATTCCGGTGTCTGCGACCGCAAACGTGAAGACGGGCTTGCCGCCATCAGGGGTCTGCCGGCTGACCGCAAGCCTGATCACTCCATTCTTGGTGAACTTTGCGGCATTGCTGAGCAGGTTGATCAGGCTCTGTTTCAGCTTCACCAGATCGACATTCATCGGGCCGAGATCGGCCGGTGCGTCAATCTCCAGCCGGTTTCCGTTCTTGTCGATCAGCGGGGTGACCAGCACCCGCACCTCGGCCAGCAGGCGGCTGAGATCCACCGTCTCGATATGCAGGTCCATGCGGCCGGCCTCGATCTTCGACAGATCGAGGATGTCGTTGATCAAGCCGAGCAGATGCTTGCCGGCGGTCTCGATCTTGACCAGATCGGCCTCGCTCGCGGTATCGCCGCGATCCTGGGCGTCCTCGCGCAGGATTTCGCTATAGCCGATAATCGCATTCAGCGGCGTCCGCAATTCGTGACTCATATTGGCGAGGAATGCGGACTTGGTGCGCGAAGCCGCCTCCGCCTGATGACGCGCGGTCTCGGCGTCTTCGCGCGCCTGACGGATGTCGCGCGCATTATCGCGGAACACCACGAGCGCACGGCTCATGTCGCCCAATTCGTCCGAGCCATTCGGCGGCAGCGGTGCATTCAACTGGCCGCTCGCCACTGCGAGCATCGCATTCGTCACTTGCTGCAGCCTGGCGACGACGTAGCGTTGCACGAAAAACCAGACCACAAAGACCGCGACCACCAGGCTGAGAAGCGAAATCCCGATCAGCCAGAAACGGGTATTGTCCAGCGCCCGCTTGGTCGCCGCGGTGGTCTCGGCCGCCGCGGTCTCTACCTGCGAGACCAGCGCCGAGACCTGCATCTGCATGTCTTCTGCAGACCGCTCGAGCGCAGCTTGCAGGCCATCGGCGATCGCCCCCTGTTCGAGATCGGAGGTGCGCAGCGCAAATATGCCGCCCGCGCCCGTTCCGAGCGCCAGCACCGACCGCGCCACAGCATTGATGGCCTCAGCCTCGGCGCGATCGAACGAGGTGTCGTTCATGATGTAGCCGAGCCCCCCGTCGAACCGCTCGCGGATTTCGGCGAACTGCTTCTGCCCCTCCGCAACCGCCTTCGGATCGAGCGCAGTTGCGGCACGGTACAGCACGCCAACGGACCGGTAGGTATCGCCGCGCAATCCGTTGATGACGAGTTGCGTCTTGTCGCTCTGGCGCGGCAGCACCAGCAGCCGCTCGGCGAGGTCGGCGCTGTCTCGAGTCAAGCGCGCGATGGCATTGTCCAGCGCCGAGCCGACGGAAATGCGCTCCCGCACCGTGCGGTCGAGCTGCCCGATCTGCCCATCGAGCTGCGCGATCAGCGATTGCAGCTTCTCGATCGCTGCGGTGTCGTTGGTCGCATCGCGCAGCCGCGACAACGCCGACCAGAGCTGACCGATCCGCTCGGTGGCGTCGTTCATCCGCCCGAAGCGCTGCACTTCGGACCTGGCGCCGGCGAGCTGGGCACCGGCGGCAGCGATGGCGCGCGCGTTGGTCTCGACAGCCAGCGCGAATTTGACTTCGGGGAGGCTTTCTTCCGTCAGCTGCCCCATCGCCGATTCGATCCTGGCGAATTGCAGCACGGCGACCAGGGCGGCGATGGCGGTCAGAGCCGCGATCACGATAAACGACACGAAAAGCTTGGCTGCAATGGTTCTCCGCCAGGAGCGCCGTGCGCTTCCGACAACCGGCTGATCCACACTCGTCATATCAGCAAGTCCATTCTCCTCCCGCCGGTACAGGGCGGCATCGCTCATAGCGTATTGCGCCACGCGAGTCTAAACTGCGTCCGTAGCCGGGAGATTAGAACCATGAACGAAGACGTCCTGAACACGTCGATACGAAAATTCCTCAAGGAAGTCGGCGTCACCTCGCAGCGCGAGATCGAAAAGGCCGTACGCGAGGCGCTTGCCAGCGGCAAGCTGAAAGGCAGCGAACGCCTCCCCGTGAAAATGGTATTGACAATCGGCGCCCTCGCCCTGACGCACGAAGTCGACGGCACCGTCGCACTGGAATAGGCGCAGCGGGCGGGGACGGATCGCGGCAATAGCGCGGTCGGGACTTGCTCAGGCCTCATTCCGCCGCCCGAAGGCCGCTTCCATCTCGCGGCGCACCCGGACCGCGAGATCGGACGCGTCGTAATCCACATCGCTCCAGCGTAGCACTGCGCCCTCGGCAATGTCGGATTTGAGCCGCACCTGGTGCGCCAAACCCAGCGGCAGATAGCCTGCATCGAGTGACGCCTGTGCGGGCGCCTGTTTGCCCCAGACACAGAAGCCGCCCTCGCCATCCAGCATTTCGCCGGCCTTCAGATCACGCTTTGCGGTCGCCACCACATCCGAATGGAAATCCACCGGCGCGCCGGTCGGCTCGCCGCGCAACGCGACCGAGGCAACCGAAATGCCGAGCTCAAGCCCGATCATATGGGTCGGCCGGTACAACGCGGCGTAGCGGCCGCTCTGGTCCGGCATCAGATGATATTCGCGGAAGCAGCGCCGCGCGTAGTCGCTCTCGCCTTCGAACACCACGAAGGTCCCCATCGCGAGATGATGCGGGATATCGCGCTCCTCACGGTCGACCGACGACACCACTTCGGTGACGCCGGACATTTCCAGCGCGCCGCCCTCGGACTTCGGCTTGCAGATATCGGCGAGTTCAA
>Ga0073934_10006966_pt1 | contig 16078 bp, 10 predicted proteins | sample LarsenN4metaG_FD_76834 | JGI IMG/M metagenome (GOLD analysis project Ga0073934, IMG submission 76834) | Hot spring sediment bacterial and archeal communities from British Columbia, Canada, to study Microbial Dark Matter (Phase II) - Larsen... ...
CCACCGCTCTGCACAGTGATCGTGTAGGCGGTCGGCCAGGTCAGGCCGCCCAGGTCGGCGCTGAAACTTGTGTCCAGCGCCCCGTTGGGGTGCAGCCGGGCCAGGCTTTGCCGCACTTCCCCGGAAATCCAGTTGAACCATCCGCCAACCAGGAGCTTGCCATCCGGCAGCAAGCCTATCGCATAGACCGGACCACCACTGGTCCTGCCCACAAAGTCCGGGTCAGGGGTGCCATCGGGGTTCAACCGGTCTATCCCGGTGCGGTCCGAGCCGTAAAGCGACCTGAACCAGCCGCCAACAAGGATCTTGCCATCGGGCAGCACGAACAGCGATCTCACCATGCTATCCGCCTGCTGGTAGAAAGACTCGTCGAGCGTTCCGTTGGGGTGCAGCCGGGCCAGGTTTGTCCGCGCCTGGCCGTTCACCGAGGTAAATTCCCCGCCGACCAGAATTTTGCCGTCGGCTTGCACGGCCAGCGCCCGCACCGCGCTGTTTCCAAAACGGTCGCCGCCTTGAAAAACGGGCCGGAAACTGGCATCGAACGAGCCATCCGCGTGCAACCGCGCCAGAGCCGGCTGCAGGTGCGTGTTGCCCAGCCAGCGAAAAGTCCCGCCCACGAGGATCTTCCCGTCCGGCTGGGTCACGGTCGTGATGATGAACCGGCCGGTCTCCGGGCTGAACGTGGTGTCCACAGCGACCGGGTTCACGGTCAACTCGGCCAGGGTGCTGGTGGCTGTGCCATACCGGTTGCTCACCACGACGTGGTAAAGGCCGAGGTCCTGGTGGGAAACGTTGGGCAGTTGGAGCACGGCGTTGCTACCCGAAGGCAGCGGCCGCCCATCCTTAAACCACTGGTAGGAGAGGTTCGTTCCGGTGGCCGCGACAAAGAAACTCGCAACCTCGCCGGTGTTGCGGGTCTGGTTCGCCAGGGGCCCCTGGATCTCGACCGTCTCAACGGCCAGTGTCGCGAGGGCGCTTGTCACGCTGCCATAGGCGTTGGTGATGACCACCTGGTACTGGCCGGCGTCCCAACGGGTCACATTGCTCAGCGTGAGCACCGCGTTGGTGCGTTGCGGCAGGGCCAGGCCATCCTTCCACCACTGATAATGCAAAGCCAGTCCGTTGAGGCCCACCGTGAAGACTGCCGTCTGGCCCGCGCCAACCGTTTGACTGGCGGGCTGGATGGTGATCTCGGGAGCGCGCATGAATTCGACCGGCCAGTGGCCGGGCGTGGTCCGGCCGCGCGCGCGAATGACCTGGCCCGCCGGCAGACTGAAGCCGGTGAGCTGCCAGCCGCCCGCTACGCGTGTGCCCGCCCCCAGTGCCGTCCACACCACGCCATTGGCCGAGCGCTCGAACACCGCCCGGTAGATTTCCGGTCCCGGTCCGCCCCGCAACCAGGTGACGACAGCAGCGGTGTAGGTCAGGCTTTGGGTCACCGGCTCGGTGCTTTCGAGGCGGCCCAGCGCGAGGCGCGTCTGGTTGTTCACCGCGCTGAACATTCCCCCCAGCAACAGCCGGCCATCAGGTTGGAGCGCCAGCGCTGCTATCTCCCCCCCGCTGGCATCGGCGGTGAACCCATGGTCCAATCCGCCGTCGCCGTGCAGCCGGCCCAGACCGGCGCGCGCCTGGCCGTTCAGTTGATTGAAAAGTCCCCCCAGAATCACTTTGCCGTCGGTCTGCAGCGCCAGAGCGATGACCTCGCCCCCGCCCACCGACGCCCCGTATTGCCATTCGAGCTGCCCATCGGGCCCCAGCCGCCCGAAATAGTCCCGCGACTGGCCGCTCAACACGGTGAAAGCGCCCCCGACGAGGATGCGCCCATCCGCCTGCACCGCCAGCGCCCGGACGGCCCCGCCGCTGGCCGTGCCCGCAAACCCCGTGTCCAGCGAGCCATTGGGGTTGAGGCGGCCCAGCCCCTCACGGTTCTGGCCAGCCAGACTGGTGAACGACCCGCCGACGAGAATGCCCCCGTCGGGTTGCAGCGCCAGTGCATTTACACCGCCGCCCGCCACCTCGGGCGCGAACGCCGTGTCCAGCGCCCCGCCGGGTTCCAACCGGGCCAGCCCCAGCCGTGTCTGGCCCCCCACCCAGTTAAAATCCCCGCCCACGAGAATCTTCCCATCCGCCTGCACGGCCAGGGCCGACACACTGCCGCCCGACACCTGGGGATTAAACCCCGTGTCCAGCGATCCATCCGCGTGCAGCCGGGCCAGGCCGCTGCGCATCTGCCCGCCCACCCAGGTGAAGTTGCCGCCGATCAGAATGCGCGCGTCGTCCTGGATGGCGATGGCTGAGACCCCCCCACCCGAGATCTCCGTTGCGAAAAGCGGGTCCACTGTGCCATCACCGTGCAACCGCGCCAGCCCGTTGCGGAAGTAGCCGCCGACCATGGTAAAACTCCCGCCCGCCAGCACTCCGCCGTCGGTCTGCACTGCCAACGCCGCCACCCGCCCTCCCATGACATTGGGGTTGAACGCGTCCGCCAGGGGTGTCTGGCCTCGGGCGATCCCGACCAACACGGCAAGACACACGGTGAGACCCCTTCCGCGCCACACCCGGCCCCGCCAACCACCAGATTTAGAATGACTCATGGACAACATCATACGCCCTGACACGGGAAATTCAAACCGGCTTGAAACCTGGCGTGTCTGCCCGGGCGGAGGCTTGGTGTCCGCCCGGGCTGAAGGGAGGGAGACGGGGCGGCCCACCACCGCTTGCGGCGCCGGAGCCGCGCGCCTGCCAGAAGATTCCCGGAGCGCGCCGCGCTCGCCGCCGCGGTTACTCGAGCACAATGCCCACCGGGGCGTGGTCGCTGCCCATGACTTTGTCCAGGATGAACGCGCTCCTCAGCCGGGGACGCAGCGCGGCGCTGATCAGGAAGTAGTCAATGCGCCAGCCCACGTTTCGGGCCCGGGCCCCGCCCATCGGGCTCCACCAGGTGTAGTGACCGCCACCCTTCTCGAACTCGCGAAAGGTGTCCACAAAGCCCGCTTTGATGTAGGCGGAGAAACCCGCGCGTTCCTCGGGAGTGAAGCCGTGGTTGCGCACGTTGGCCTTGGGGTTGGCCAGGTCCAGTTCGGTGTGGGCCACATTGAGGTCTCCGCAAAACACCACCGGCTTGCGGCGTTCGAGCTTCTTCAGGTAGCGCAGGAACGCCCGGTCCCATTCCTGACGATAGGCCAGGCGGGTCAGCTCGCGCTGGGCGTTGGGCACATACACATTGACCAGGTGAAACGCCTCATACTCGGCGGTCAGCACACGGCCTTCCTGGTCATGTTCCTCGGCGCCGATGCCGCAGGTAACCTTGAGCGGGCGCGCACGCGTGAAGATCGCGGTTCCCGAGTAGCCCTTGCGCGCGGCCGTATTCCAGTAGGTCGTGTAGGCGGCTGGCCAAAGCTGCTCGACCTCGTCCGGATGCACCCGTGTCTCCTGCAGGCAAAGGATGTCCGGCCGTTCAGCCTCGAGGAATTCGAGGAAGTTCTTGCGCAAGATCGAGCGCAGTCCGTTGACGTTCCAACTGAGCAATTTCATGAGGGCGGATCAGTCGCGCGGCTTGAACGAGGATTCGCGGGCCAGCTCCTCCCAGAGGCGGCGCTCGCGGGCGGTCAATTGCGCGGGCACCTGCACGCGCGGCACCACGAAGAGGTCGCCGCGATGCCCCTCGCGCCCCAGTCCGCGTCCGCGCACCCGCAGTCGGGCGCCGGACTGAGTGCCGGGCGGGATGCGAATATCCACCGTGCCCTCGAGGGTGGGCACGGTGATGTTCGCTCCCAGCACCGCTTCCCATGGCGCCAGATCCACCTCGTGAAACAGGTTATCGTTCTGGACCTCAAACTCGGGATGTTTCGCCAGGCGCACCCGCAAATACAGATCGCCCGAAGGCCCGCCATGCCCGCTGGCCCCGCGCCCCGGCACGCGCAAACGCTGCCCTTCTGTGACGCCAGCCGGGATCTTGACCTTGTGGGTTTCCGTCCGCGCCACCTCGCCGCTCCCCCCGCATTCCGCGCAGGCCTGCTGGCGCCACCCGCCCGCTCCCTGGCATTGCGGGCAGGGCTCCGGGAACCGCACCGTGACCGTCCGCACCGACCCGCGCAGCGACTCTTCCAGCGTCACAAGGATGTCGCCCTCGACGTCGGCCCCCCGCTCCTCCTCGACCGGCTCGGCGCCGAAGCCGCCGGCCCGCCGGCCACCGCGGCCCATGCCGCCAAAAAGTTGCTCAAAGAAATCGCTGAAGCCTGTGCCCCCAAAGTGATACTCGAAGCCGCCCCCGCGCCCGGTGCGCCCTGCCCCGCCTCCGAAAGCCTCCTCCCAGCCCGGAGGCGGACGGAACTCGGCCCCCTGTTTCCAATCGGCCCCCAGCTCATCATACTTGCGCCGTTTGGCCGGATCGCTGAGCACCTCATAAGCCTCATTGATCTCCTTAAATTTTTCCTCGGCCCGCTTCTTGTCCCTGGCCACATCGGGGTGGTACTGGCGGGCCAGCTTGCGGAAGGCCCGCTTGATTTCCTCCTCGCTGGCCCCCCGCGGCACACCCAAGACTTCGTAATAGTCTTTATACTTTACGCTCATGTTCAGGCGGGACGACGACGCCCCTCGCCCACCTTATTACGCCTTTGTCAGCGGGGGGTCAATGGCCTCGGGGGCTTCGCTCGCCCGCCTCCGTTGCGAAAATGTTTAAAAATATGATTTGACGAGGTATGGGTATCTACTTAACTTCCAAGCAAGAGTTGCCGAATAAGCATCTCGGAATCATCTTGTCATGAAAAGGACTTTGAAGACAATCGTCGCCGTGGTTGTGATGGGCACGCTTTGCAGCGCGACCCTCTCGGCTAAGGTCTCCCAAAACGATCTCAAGTATGTACCGCAGTTGAAAGCGGCCCCGGCAGCCGAGATGCCAGTGGCGGCGGCCAAGCTGGTCAAGGCGGCTCCTGTGGCTCAACGCGAGGCGGTCACCGAAAGCGTGATTTCAAGCGCGTTCAAGGTGCGACCGGCTTCGCTGCCCCTGGTAGTCGGCGCCATTGCCAAAATGGAACCTGACATGGCCCCGGTGGCGGCAGCGGCGGCGGCAACGCTGCAGCCCAAGAACATTGCGGCCATCACCAAGGCGGCTGCGGCGGCTGCACCCGCGCAGGCCGGCAAGATTGTCGAAGCGGTCTGCCGCGAAATGCCCACCCAGTTCAACGTCGTCGCCCGGGCGGCCGGTGAAGCCTGTCCGAGCGCGACCCGTGAAATCATCAGCGGCGTCTCGGCGGCTATTCCCAGCCTGGCGTCCTCGTTGAATACCGCGCTGCGCGCCTCGCCCAACGCCTCCGTGGCCTCGATTCTCAACCAGGTCAGTCCTTCGAGTCCGACGGTGGCGGCGGTCAGCAGCGTGCAACCGCCAACCATTCGGCCGCCCTACTTCCCTCTGACCGGCACCCCGACCAACGTCAACATGGGGTCTTCAACCACCGTGCCTCCGGGCGGGCGCGATTACGCTCAGCCTTAAAGGCTTAACCAGTTTTCCAACCCCGGGCTGCCCTGAGGCGCCCGGGGTTTTTTTTGCCCGGTGCGCACCGTGCCGAAGGCGACTTCGGCCCAGTTTCGGCACCCGGGTTGTCACGCCCCGAGAGCTTTCTTTGAGCCAAAACGCAATCAGCTCGAGGCTGATCCAGAGTGACCCTGAAGAATTGGCCAGCCGCGGGTCACGCTCTTCGCTGACGCCTTGCTGGATTAATGAGAACGGAAGCAGTCGTCGGTGTGTCCAACGCTTGAATCCTCGAAGATCCGGTTGGGACCGGCGGATCGCAGAAGCACCTCGCCATCAGCAACGTAGATACGCAATGGTGTGCCCCATGGATCTGTGACCTCGCCCTTGGTGTTCAGGTGTTCCGGCTTGATGGCGAGGATGATGACTTTCTTGGCGTTGTTGCCCGTGAGGGCATTGACGATTTCCTGGTTGCTGCCCTGGGGATAGGTGCCGACGTGCTGTTTGTAGCGGTCAAAGGCCTCGAAGAGACTTGTCATCTGGGCCGCCAATTCGCGCTGCGCCCGGCCCGCCATCCAATGCTGGACAACCAGCCATAGCGCCCCCATCAGCGCTGCGGCACCCAGAACTCTCAGGCCCGCTCCCCGGAGCTTATCCCGGAAGTCGTTCATGCCGGATTGACAGCAAGAATCCTGCCGAAATTTCTAGTGATAAATCCAGTGTAGCGGACAAAGCCCAAGGGAAAGCGGAAGCGTTCGTGTGTTTAAATTACTTATTGTTAGAAATTTGTAGCAAAACAAGTGTATTGGCGGCAGGGCGTTCTCCCCCTTGGGATGGCCGGTTGACCACCCGTCCATCCACCCACAAGGTGGCGCTTCCCCCTCCATCGAGGTTGATGGCCTCCTCGCAACCGAGACGCTTCAGGTACTCGGCCATCTCATAATAAGTCATTCCGTCTGATCCGGCCTGGCGGCCATCCACCTCCATCATGTAGAAAAAGTCCTTGTTCCAGCCGATGCAAGAGCGGGGATGGCGGCCTTGAAAAAGGTCGGGCCATTTCCAGGGTTTGCCGCCGCTGAGGAGGGTGGGGCCGCCGCCGATGGCGGTGCGCGCGCCTTTCAGATTTGGCATGGTCTCGGTGGAGATGGTCAGGAAAGAGCCGACGGCCGGCCGGGGCAAGCCCTGGGCGAGGCGGGGGCCAATCGAAATGACCGCGACGTCATGCCGCAGCAGCATGTTGCCGGTTTCGTGGACCATCAGGACTTTGGCCTGCGAAACGGCGCCAACCCTGAGCGGCAGCCACGGCTGGTTGGTGGGGCTGACAAGCGCCACCTCGAGTCCTCCCTGGGTCTCGGTGGAGTGTCCGGCCGCCGCGGTGTAGAGCACGGCGCTGTCCGGCCGGCGACGTTCATTGAGCCCCAGGGGTATTTTGGCGCCGTTGCACCAGACGACATGGAACAACGACGTGATGGTGCCCCGGTGCATGTTGCGCTCGGCATCCACCCAGAAGGCCACCCGCGAGGGGTTGGGGGCGCTGACCAGCTCGCCCCGGCAAATCTGGATGCCGTGCGGATCCCCGGCGTGGCTGTAATCGTGGTTGTAATAATCGCCGTTGATCGCGGCCACCGGTTTGCCCGCCGGCGGGGGGATCTGCGCCACCTGCCCGGAGACGGTCTCCATGCCAAATGACTTTCCCCGGCCCATCGTCGTATCCAACTCGAGGTCGGTCCGACGCCGGTCGAGTCTGACAAGGTGAATGGACCACGGAACCTGGGGCACGACATCGTTGGTGTAGAAGTAACCTTTTTCCGCTGGCGCCGCTGCCTGGGCGGACGAGAGGTTCCAACACACGGCACCCAGCAGCCCGAGGAGAATGACCCCGGCCCATCCTCCGCGTGGCTGGTTGAACAGATGCATGCGGCTCGACAGCTTGCGAGTAGGACGCCAGCCCATAGGGCCTTATTCAGGGGGGCAGCGGGTCACTCGAGGGGTTTGCGGGGCAGTTTATCCTCGAGCATTGCCGCGCGGTAGGCAAACACCGCCATGAGAGTGGCGGCCTGCTTCAGGTCCTCGGCTGGCACGCGCTCGAGGGTGTCCATGTTGGCGTGGTGGGTGCGGGTGCCGTAATCGAGGGGGTCCTGGATGAACTGGAACCCCGGCAGGCCGATGGCGTCAAAACTCAGATGATCGGTACCGCCGGTGTTCCGGGCGCTGAGTGTTTCGGCGCCCAGGTCCCGGAACGGCGAGAGCCAGTCGCGAAAGAGCGGGCGCACCGCTTCGTTGCCCTGGAGGTAAACGCCGCGAATGCGCCCGGCCCCGTTGTCCAGATTGAAATAAGCCGAGAAGTGTTCGTAATCGCGCAGGCGGACGAGCTTGCGTGTGGAGGCCTGGTTGGTGGAAGCGGTGGCGCGCGGCTGCTGGCTGGCATCCCTTGGCGAACGAGCCACCGGAGGGTTAGTCAGGTTGGTGTAATAGCCGAAGTGGGCCTGGACATAGGCGCGCGAGCCGAGCAGGCCCTGCTCTTCGCCCGCCCAGAGGCCCACGCGGATGGTGCGGTCGGGCTGCAACTTCAGAGCCTGAAGAATACGTACCGCCTCCATCGCGGCCGCCACGCCGATGGCGTCATCGGTTGCCCCCGTGCCCACGTGCCACGAGTCGAGATGGCCGCCGAGCATGACGATTTCCCGGGGGCGTTTGGCGCCGGGGATTTCCGCCACGGTGTTGTAGGCGTTGAGGTCCTGGTCGTGGAAAGCCACCGCCAGGTCCACTGCCATGCGTGGGGTGACGCCACGCTCGATCAGGCGCGCCAGGCGGTTGTAGTCTTCGACAGCGAGGACGAGCTGCGGGGGTGGGGCAGGAGTATTGGTAGAGTAGGGTGAACGGGAAAACGGCGAAAAACGGCCGGGGGTGTTGGTGCCATCGGGGGCGGGGGTGGCGGGACCGACAAAGATGGTGCCGCCATCGCCCATCGGGGAGCAGGTGAGAATGACGGCGGCTTTTTCGCGGGCAGCGAAGGCGAAACGCTCGTTGGGGCCGATGTTGCGCAGGGCGCGCGGGGGTGGCGGGTTGGTGGGGGTATTGATGGCGGCGGCGTTGGTGGGGGCAGGGACATCCCGGCGGGGGGGCGGGGCGAGGGCGGGCGCGTTGGTGGGGGCGGGAGCGCCGCGGCGGGCCGAGGGCGGCTGGTCGGGGCCGCGGCGGGTCGGCGAGGGAGGGCGTGGGGCCGCGTTGGCCAGGGCGAGGAGGTTGGAATCCTGGAGCCGTGTGGCCAGGGGTTCGAAGCGGGGTTGGACGTCCCGCGGGGGGCCGATCATGATGATTTTGCCGGCGAGGGTGCCCCGGAGTTTCTCGAGGTCGGCGTCGGTGGTGTTGGTGAGGTGGACCACCTCGGCCACGACGGGCCAATCGAGCCCGCCGCACCAGGCTTTGGGCCAGGCCACAACGGGGAAGCAATAGGGTTCGACCACCTGGGCGGAGAAACGTTTCAAGGACCAGCCCCGCCCGAAATAGAAGCCTTCGAGGCGGGCGTTGGTGAGGCCCCACGAGATCATGCGGTCGCGGGTCCATTCGTTGGCCTGCTTGAGCTGGGGCGAGCCGGTGAGGCGCGGGCCGATGACATCGGTAAGCCAGGCGAGGGTGGCCATGGCCTGGGACCGGTTCAGGCCCTCGTCGCGAATGCGGGCGACGGCTTCCTCGATGGTCCGCTCCCGGGAGGTGTCGGCTGCCGCGACGGGGAAGCCGGGAACCAGCAGGCCATAGCCAAGGACGATAAGGAGGGTGGGGGTCGTGGAGCGTTTCATGGGGAAGGGAGTAGTGGGGTCAAAAGGATCCTGGTGGCTGGGGAGCGGGAGGGGGCCCGGGCGCGTCGGTCAGAGGGGTTCCACGACGATGTTCCGGGCCAGGCGCTCGACGTCGGCGGCCTTGAGGTCGCCGGGCATGAGGGTCATGGCGTTGGCCGCGCCGGCGGCCTGGCCCCAGCGGCAGGCCTCGCCCAGATCATCACCACGCAGGCAGCGCCAGACCAGCGCCGCGGTGAAGGAATCTCCCGAGCCGATGGGGTTGGCGGGGTGCAGGGCGGGGCTGGTCACCCGCCAGAAGTGGCGACCATCGAAGGCGAGAGTTGGCTCGCTGCCGGCGGTGACAACGACGCGCTGGGCGCCGAGGTCGCACAACTCGCGCATGGCGTCCTGGACGGAGGCAAGATCGGGCAAGTCGCGTCCTACGGTGGCGGCCAGCTCGGCCCGGTTGGGCTTGACCAGGCCGGGTTTGGCGGCCAGGGCCTGGCGGAGGGGAAGACCTTGGGCGTCCACGGCGGTCAAGGCATTCGCCTCATGGGCCAGCCGGACACAGATTGCGTAGAAATCCGCCGGGCCGCCCCGGGGGATGGTGCCGGACATGACGGCGGCGCGGCACTGGCCAATGCGGCGGCGCACCACCTCGAGAAGCTGCTCGTAGGCCTGAGGCGGGACGGGGGCGCTTTCCTCGACCAGCTCGGTATGCGTGCCCGTGGCCGAGTCAATCACGGTGATGCACTGGCGGGTCGGCGGTTCGACGGCCACGAAATCCATCTCCACTTCCAGGCGTTCGAGGGTGGCCCGGATGTAAGCGCCGGTGGGGCCGCCCAGAAACCCGACGGCCAAGGGGCGTTCGCCGAGAGCGCGCAGGACCTTGGCGGTGTTGATGGATTTGCCGGCCGCGCCATCCAGGGTCTGGATGGCGCGGTTGACCGCGTCGAGGTTGAGGCGGGAGAACACCATGACCCGCTGCGCGGCCGGTGTGGTGCCCAGGCAAAGGATCATGGCGTCCTGGCTGCGGCGATGGGGGTGGCGGTTATCGGTTCAGGATGCGGTCGGCGCGGGCCTTGAGGGCCTGGTCGGCGGTTGCCTCCTTCACCGCTGCGGCAAGGTCACGGGCGGTTCGGCGATCCGGGCGGGAAAGGGCCTCGGCAAGGTTCATGCCGGCCACGCAGGCCTCGGCTTTGAGCTCGGGGTCGGCGAGGAGGGGCTTGATCACGTCGGCCGCCCTGCGGTCGGGCACGGCGGCGAGGGCGGAGAGCATGAGGCGTTTTTCCTCGAGGCGGCGGGCGGCTTGCATAGCCGAGACAGCCAGGGCAACCCGTTCCTGGGCCGGGGCGGTTTCGGCGGAGCGGACGAGGCGGGCCAGGCCCTGCTGGGCGAGGACGTATTGGTTGAGGGGGGCGTCCTTGTTCGCCGCGATGGCCATGAGTGGTTTGGCGGCCTTGAGATCAGTCCAGTTTCCTAGAGCGCGGACGGCTTCATCGCGACGCTCGGCGTTTTGGCTGGAGACGAGTTGCACGACGACGGCCAGGGCGTCGTCGCTGCCCAGCACGCTGAAGGCATCGAGGAGGGCGCCGAGTTTGGCTTCGTCGCGTCCGGCCAGCTCGGTCAGTTGGCGCGTGGCAGCGGCTTTGTCGGAGGCGGCCTGGCAGGCGGCTTCAAGGGCGGGGCCGGCCTCGCTCTTGCCGGCGAGGACGAGGCGGGCCAGGGGCGCGATTTCCTTGTCGCCAGCCATGGTTTTGATGGCGTTGTAGGCGGCGCGGCGCACGGTGGCGTCGGATTCCTCGGCGTAGCGCAGCAAGGCGGTCATGGCGCTGGCCTGGCGGCGGGCGGCGAGGGCGTTGATGGCGGCAGCGCGCAGGCGCGGATCGCCGGAGGCGGCCTGAGTTTCGAGCGCAGCGGCGGCGGACGGATGGGCCAGCCGGGCCAGGGCGGCTTCGGCGTTGCTCTTGCCGGGTTTGGCGTCCTCGAGGGTGGCGTTGAGGAGCACGGGCACGCTGGCGGCGGTGCCGATTCTGCCGAGCGACTCGAGGGCGGCACGGCGCACGCCTTCATCGGCATCGGCCACGGCGGCGATGATCTGCGGCTCGGCGGAGGCATCGAGCACGGCCAGCACCTGGGCTCTGGCCGCCGGGTTGAGTTTGGGCAACAGCGGCACAAGGGTGGGCGTGAGGGTGGACCCGAGCGTGGTGATGGCGGCGGTCAAGGCGGCTTGTTGCAGGCGCGGTTCGGTTCCGGTGAGGGCTTGTAGGATGAGTGGTTTGGCGGCTTCGGAGTTGGCTTTGGCCAGGGCCGAGAGGGCGGCGGCCTTGAGGGGGACGGAGGTCGCTTCGCGGGTCAGGCGTTCGGCGATGGCCTGCGCTTGTTTGGCGTCACCCTCGACGGCCCAACGATTGGCGGCGATGATCAGGGCGTCGCCGGCGGCGGGATTGCCCGGGAGAGCGGACCAGAGGGCTTCGAGGGCGGGCGGGTTGCCGATCCTGCCCAGGGCCAGGGCGGCGGCGCGGGCTGTTTCAGGCTCGCGCAAACGGGGGACGATCAGGCCCACAGCCGAGGTGTCGCGGCGTTGAGCCAGCGAGTTGATCAGGCCAATTTTCCAGGCGACAGCGGCGGGTTCGCGGTCGGTGGCCACTTTTTCCAGGGCAACCCAGAGCGGCTGGCCGGCGGTGGGCGCGGGGTTTTTCTCGAGGGCGCGGCGGGCCACTTCACGCAACTCGGCATCGGGGTCATTGAGCAAGCGGCCCAGGGCGTCCACGGCTTCCTCGCGGCCCATATACTCGAGCTGGCGGATGATCCAGACGCGGGCGGGCTGAGGCACGGAGGCGTCGGCAGCGCGGGAGGCGAGGACGCGGCCCAGGGCTTCGCGTTCGGCGGCGTTACCAGGTTTCGAGGCCTGGGAGGCGAGGTCCTGGAGCCGCATTTGCGCATCGTAGCGGTCGCCGACGGTTTCGGCGGCCAGGCGCGGGATGAGATCGTTGACGGCCTGCTGGTAGTCGGCGGCCGGGGCGTTGAGGGCCAGGGCGGCGGCGAGGGTGAGGAGGCAGAATTTGAGCTTCATGAGCGTGTGGTTGAAGGGGGTTGATGGGCGCATGCGTGAACTCAATCAGGGCCTGAATCAAATATAGGTGTAGGGCGCGCGACGGGGGCGATCCAACCAGCGGCTGGCCTCGGGGTCGCCGAGGATTTCCTCTTTGACGGGGTCCCATTTGAGCGGGCGTTTAAGGCGCTCGGCGATGCCGCTAAGGTGGCAAATGGTGGCGGTGCGATGGCCGATCTCGGCGGGGCAGATGGGCGGGCGGCGGGTCTTGATGCTCTGCACCCAGTTATCCTCATGCTGGTTGGACACATAGAGGCGGACGTCGCCGGGGGCGGGCGGCAGGTTTTTGAGAGATGCGGGAACGGTGTCGAGCCGGTCGCCGCGGCTGACAAGCACCTCGCCCTTCTCGCCGATGAAGCGGATCATGTGGCCCTTCATGTCAGGGTGGTTGCGCAGGACTTTGGTGCCGTCCTTGTAGAGGTGAGTCTGGTATTCCGTGCCCTCATAGCCCTTGGGGATGAACTCGACCGGCCCGCTGTCGTCCATGCCCAGGGCCCACTGAATGATGTCGAAGTGGTGCGCGCCCCAGTCGCCATTTTTGCGCGAGCCGTAGTCCCAGAAGCAGCGCCAGCCGCCGCCGTAGTCGCCTTTGACGCGGGCTTCGTTGTAGGGATACCAGGGGGTGGGGCCGAGCCAGCGGTCGTAATCGAAGCCGTCGGGAATGGGCTGTTCGGGCAGGGTGCGCGGGGGCGGGAACTCGCCCAGGCTGGCGTAGATGGTGTGGACTTTGCCGATGTAGCCGTTGCGGACCAGCTCGGCGGCGCGGCGGAAAGCGCGTTCGCTGCGCTGCTGGGAACCGACCTGGAGGATGGCGCCGTACTGGCGGGCCACGTCGCTCATGATGCGCCCCTCGCGCACGGTCAGGGTCATGGGTTTCTGGACATAGACATCCTTGCCGGAGCGCATGGCCATGACGGACATGGGCGCATGCCAGTGGTCGGGGGTGACGATGACCACGGCGTCAATGTCCTTGCGCTCCATGATGGCCTCGAACTCATTGTAGGCGGCGCAGCCTTTGTAGGTGTCGGTACCTTTTCTGGCCGCGTAATAGCGCTCGACGCCGCGGCGGGCGTTTTCGCGGCGGTCGCGGTGGACGTCGCAGACGGCCAGGACCTGGGTGTCGTCGCGCCCGCAAAAATGGCCCTGGTGACCGCCCATCATGAGGCCCATGCCGATGAGGCCGATGCCGATGCGGTTGTTGGGGGCGTTCTGGCCGAACACGCTCGAGGGCACGAGGGTGGGAAAGCCGAGAGCGGCCCCGGCCAGGGTGGCGGATTGAATGAACTGACGACGGGTGAGGACGCGAGAGTGGCTCATAGCGATGGAATCGAGTTTTTGCAGGCCCCCGCGGCCGGCGCGACACCACAGGCGTGCGGGTTCTGTTTGAACCCGCGCGCGCTCCTGCCGGGTATCGGTAGGGACCATGGATGTAACCGTAGGACAGGACGCGCCCGGTTCAAGATTATTCACAAGCCAAAGGGCGCGGGGGGCCAGTGCCTGTCCATGGTCAGTTGAGAGGGAGAACCACGGTTTAATTTGAAAAGTCAAAGTTTGGGTTTTTGAGGATGCGGTTCATCAGGACGAGGAGTTTGCCTATCATGGCGGTGAGGGTGAGCCTGGCGGGCTTGGCAGCCAAGCGCAGGCGCTGATCGAACGCCTTGAACTGGCAATGGGAGCGGGCCGCCACCATCGCCACCCATGTCATTCACCTCAAACGTCCCACTCCCTCGTCTGTTCCAACGTCAGATCTCAGACTTTGAGGGCAACAATTTTCTCACACCTCAATCATGATCGCCCACTCATGACGAGGTGAATGGGGGGACGTTTTGAGCGGGCGAATGAAGGTGCGGGGAGGACGAAACCCGGGAAGGGCTGCGTTCGCAGGGAAACAACCGATGCCGTTTTGGCTGAAACACACCGTTTTTTGGGGGGCCCGTGGATCGTCAGACAAAGCTCCGCCAGGCCCGGCGTCTGCCGGGGGGATGTGAGGGCTTGGTTGGGGGGGCGTCAGCCGCTGGGGGGGGCGATCAGCCGGGGGTGGGACTGTGCGTCGGCCAGCCCCGCTCCGCCCAGCGTTACCACCAGCACAGCCACGCCCCGGGGCACCAGCAGAGGCCCTGCCGTATCCGCCCACACTGCGCCGGTTCGGCCTCGGCCCGCCGCGCCTGCATCACCCGATCGAAGCACTGACGCTCAGCCGCAGTGTCAGGAAAGCGCTCCCGAAACAAGGGATCAGCGTCAAGAGGTGGGTCTGATCCCTGAATTCACCAGCTGACAATGAGAGAGAAACGGCGCGGGCTTGCGCCCGCGCCGTGGTCCTCGGTTCGTCCGCGCTATGGGCTGGCACACCCGCGCGCCGAACTCCCCTTTCTCCTGCGTACCCCCTGGAAGATGGGCGATGAATTACACGTCGTAGTAGAGGAAGAACTCGTAGGGGTGGGGCCGCAGGCGCAGGGCGTCGCTCTCCTTGCGCTTGTGGCTGATCCACGTGTCAATGAAGTCCCGGGTGAAGACATCGCCCTTGAGCAGGAACTCGTGGTCCTGTTCGAGGTGGTTGAGCGCCTCGTCCAGACTGCCGCAGATCTGCGGCACCTTGGCCATCTCCTCGGGCGGCAACTCGTAGAGGTTCTTGTCCATCGGCTCGCCCGGCTCGATCTTGTTCAACACCCCGTCCAGCCCCGCCATCAACAACGCCGTGTAGCACAAATACGGATTGGCGCTCGGATCGGGCGGACGATATTCAATGCGCTTGGCCTTGGGACTCTCGCTGAAGGTCGGAATGCGAATGGCCGCCGAGCGGTTGCGCGCGCTGTAGGCCAGGTTCACCGGCGCCTCGTAGCCCGGCACCAGCCGCTTGTAGCTGTTGGTCGTCGGACTGCACAGCGCGCACAGCGCCTTGGCGTGCTTGAGCACCCCCCCAATGTAATATAGCGCCATCGGACTCAACCCCGCATACTCGTTGCCGGCAAACATCGGCTTGCCCTTCTTCCACAGGCTCATGTGCGTGTGCATCCCGCTGCCGTTGTCCCCAAACAAGGGCTTGGGCATGAAGGTCACCGTCTTGCCGTGCTTGCGGGCCACGTTCTTGATCACATACTTGTAGAGCATCATGTTGTCGGCCGTCCGCACCAGGGTGTCGAAGCGAAAGTCAATCTCCGCCTGCCCCGCCGTGGCCACTTCGTGATGCTGACGCTCAATGTTGATGCCCAGTTCCATCATCATCAGGCACATCTCGGTGCGGATGTCCTGCTGGGTGTCGGTCGGCGCCACCGGAAAATAGCCTTCCTTGAACTTGATCTTGTAGCCCAGGTTGGGCATCTCCTCCCGCCCCGTGTTCCAGACCGCTTCCTCGCTGTCCACCGAGTAGAAGGTCCCGTTGCTCTTGCTGTCATACTGCACGTTGTCGAATATGAAAAACTCGGCCTCGGGCCCAAACACGGCCGTGTCGGCCAGCCCCGTGCTCTGCAGGTATTTCTCGCCCTTCTGGGCGATGCCCCGCGGGTCGCGGCTGTACGGTTCCCGGGTCCCGGTCTCGGCAATGGTGCAGGTCAGCGAAAGGGTGGGCACCGCGCAGAACGGATCCACAAAGGCCGTGGCCGGATCGGGCATGGCCAGCATGTCGGAGGCCTCGATGGATTTCCAGCCGCGGATGGATGAGCCGTCAAAGCCCAGCCCCTCGCTGAAAACCTCCTCGGTCACCTCGTCAATGGGCAC
>Ga0073934_10006967_pt1 | contig 16076 bp, 17 predicted proteins | sample LarsenN4metaG_FD_76834 | JGI IMG/M metagenome (GOLD analysis project Ga0073934, IMG submission 76834) | Hot spring sediment bacterial and archeal communities from British Columbia, Canada, to study Microbial Dark Matter (Phase II) - Larsen... ...
GCATCTTCGGCATCTTCCTCTCGCTTGTCGCGGGCGTCTTCGTCCTCTTCGCGGCGGCCATGGTCTTCCAGAGGCCGGCCTAGGGCGTGACTTGGGGAACGATCATGATCGTGTTCGGGGCACTCAGCGTTGGGGGCTTGGGCGTTTTCATCGGGATGGCACTGTCGATTGTGGGCGGCGCGTTCGCGATCGCGGCGGGTGCTTCCCCCGCGGTGTCCGCCGCCCCAGGGACCCAGCGGGCATGCCTCTCTTGCGGGATGCTCTTCGCAACCGAGTTTGCGCACTGCCCTCATTGCGGCTACGCGGCCTCGCAGCCTTCGAAGATCTCTCCGCCTTTCGCGTAGCCTGCTTGAATAAAGGTTTAACACGCGCGGATTCGTTCCGCGCGCATCGTGCCCCTCGACGTTTTGTGGGTTCTGCTCACGATTCTTAGTTCCCTAGCCGTAGTCGCGAACGCGGTATCGTTAGCCCAAGGCCTCCGCTTCGGGGATTCCGTCCGCAAGGCCCTCCGGATGGCCTTCGGGGCGTACCTCCCGCGAGCCGCCGTGCTCGTGGCTCTCCGAGGAATCGATGAAAACCTCGATGACAACCTTCGAAGCATCCTTTCCCAGAGGTATCCGGCCTACCGAATCCTCGCAATCGCAGACGAGCCGGAGGAACCTGCCTTCCTCCGGCTCCGGGAACTCGCCCTCGCCCACCCGCGCGTCCCGGTCGACGAGGTGGTCGCTGACTCCGCTGGCCTCCCGGGGAAGGCGAACGCGCTCCGCACGGGCCTCCGGCACCTTTCGGCGGAGGACGAGGCCGTGGTGTTCGCCGATGCGGATATCCGACCAGGACGGGATTGGTTGCGCCAGCTCATGCAACCTCTCGCGGACGCGTCTGTCGGCGTCGCGACAGGCTTCCGGTGGTACGCTCCCGCGCGCCCGACGTTCTGGTCCGTCGTGCGTTCCGAGTGGAACGCCGTGAGCGCGAACGCCTTTTTCGACCCGGAGCTCGCCTTCGCATGGGGCGGATCTGCGGCCGTGCGCACGGAGCATTTGCCGAAGCTCGGCCTGGAGACTCGCTGGCAGAACGTGCTGAGTGACGACCTCATCCTGACGGAGGCCGTGCGCGCAGCAGGACTCCGCGTAGCCTTCGTCCCCAGCGCTCTGTCGGCCACCCTGGAAGGATGCGACCGTCCGGGCTGCTTCGAGTGGTGCTTCCGACAAATGGCGATCGCCACGTTGTATCGTCCCGCCCTCCGCAGGTCCGCGGCCGGGGCCTTTGCGGTCTTCAACGGGGCGGTTATCCTAGGCGTCGCTTGTGTCGTCCTCGCAGCCATCCTCTCCCTCGCCTTCTTCCTCCCTGCGGCCCTGTTCCTCGTCACGCTGCCGGCCACGGTGGCAAAGGCCATGGTGCGCAGGAACGCCCTCCTCGCGGCCGCTCCGTCCGTGCGCGCGGCGTATGAGGTTCCCGCGTGGAAGGCAGGGCTCGCGAGTCTCCTGGTTCCGTGGCTCATGGCGTGGGGGCTGCTCAGGACTCGGCGGCCCGCGTTCCTCCAATGGAAGGACCGTATGTACGACGTCCGCGATCCTTGGCACGTGCGCTTGCAGGCGCCTGAAGATCTCCGGGGGCGTGGCTGAACGGTCGCCGGTCCTCGGATTCTATACGCAACGAGCCCCATCGGATTAGGCCACGCGACGCGGGACGCTGTCGTCGCGGAGCGGCTTCGCGCGTGGCTCGGCGCGGACATCCTTTTCTGGAGCGGCGGTCCTGCGACCCCCTATCTGCGAGACCTCGGATGGCCGGTCGAGGAGGTGTACGACCCCCCGCCGTTCCGGATCGTAGACGGGCGCCTCGTGGGGCCCCTCCGTTGGTTCCTCGCGTATTTGCGGTACTACCGCACCTGCAAGGACACGCATGCGGCCAGGATCGCGGACATCGCTTCCTTCGACCTCGTCGTGAGCGACGAGGATCTCGCGCTCAGCGCGCTGTGCCTCGATCACGGCGTGCCAATGGTGCTCGTGACCGATGTCCTCGAAATCGGTTTCTCACGAGGGCTTCTGAAGAAAGCCTTCGCGAAGGTCCTTCAGCGCTCCTATCGAAAACTCCTCGGTCGGTGTCCCCTCGTCTTGGTCCCGGAGGACGGTCAGGACCGGGGCAGCCTCCACTTCATCGGGCCCATCGTCCGTCCCTTCTCCGGCGAGCGCCAGACAATCCGGGAATCCCTCGGCTGGTCGAGGCCGACGATCCTCGTGTGCGGGGGCGGCACGGCGTCGGGCACTTTCCTGATGGAGCGGGCCATGGCGACCTTCGAGGCGCTCGAGCGGCCCGATCTCCATATGGCGGTCGTCGCCGGGCCGGGAGTGTCCCTCGCTTCGCCCGCGCCCGGGATCGAGGTCCATGCATTCGTCCGCGCGCTCCAGGACTGGATCCTCGCGGCCGATGTCGTGGTGACGCTCGCGGGGCGGACGACGATCGATGAGGCGCGCGCCGCCGGGACCCCCTTCGTGGCCATCCCCATTCGCGACCACTTCGAGCAGGAGCAGACCGCACGTCGCTACGGTTTTTCGTTCGCCGACTTGCGCCGCCTCTCCGAGCTGCTCGAGACGAAGCTCTCGGAACCGCGTCGGCCAATCCCGGTGAAGGGGGCCGAGCGGGCCGTCGACGCGATCATCCGCTTCTTGGAGCGTCGTCGCCCTGGGCGGCCTCGGTCCGCAGGCGCTCCCGGTGCTTCCACAGCTCGCTGAGGACCGCGTTTCGCCGCACGCTCCGACGCAGCGTGAGCCCCATGGCAATCGCCGGCGGCAGGAAGGCAACGGACACGGCGAGCGGCGTTGCGATTTCGATCCCGAGGGAGGAGGCCGCGAGGAAGATGGCGCCGAGGAGCACGGGCGGGAGGAAGAAGGCGAAGAACACGCTCGAGATCGAGACGAGGGGTTCCCGTGCCATTGCCTGCATCGAAAGGATTTCGGCATCCGTATATGCCCGGGCCGTCGTCACCATGGGCTGCCCCTTCCGCGCGAATCGGTCTCGGATGATCGCCATCGCCTCCGTGAATCCGCGGGACTCGGCGCGGAACGCGCGGATTGTACCTGGGGTGAAGCGAAGAAGGTGGCGACGACCGTCTCTCCGGTCGATCGCGATCCCTGAGTGGACGAGCGTCCCCGCGGAAGATGCAAAGGGGGAGAGGAAAGAGCCCGCGACCTCGTAGCTCGCCGGATATACGTCGATCACGTCGTCCCACGGAACATAGCGGGCCTCGCCGAGCATGCGTCGCCATGCCGGTAAGGAGATTTCCACCCCGTTCTCGTAGATGTGCGTCGGGCTTGGATGGAAGGCCAGGATCCAGCCGAGGACGAGCAGGATCGGTACGAAGCACAGACCTCCCAACGGCCAGAACCCCTGGGCCGCACCCACGATGGGCCCGATGACAAAAACGACGACCGCGAGAAGGAGAAGGAGGGCGACGGCCATCGGGCTTGCGGGGATCGGCCGATACAGGTAGAGGAGGGGCCCGCGGGCCTCGTCCGCCATGCGAGCGCTGGGAAGGCCCCGGGGCTTATTAGGCCTCTCGGGGCCGCCCCGTGTCGAGGACTCCCTCGCCGATCCGATTCGGCGCGGCAGCAAACCTTTTCTCATGCCGGATGTAACCTGCACGCCGTGCTGGCGCTCGGGATTGAAGGAACCGCCCACACCGTGGGCATCGGGATTGTCGACGATGCGTGCCGGGTCCTCGCGAACGTCTATTCAATGGTTCAGCCCACGAAGGGCGGAATCCATCCTCGGGAGGCCGCGAACCATCACGCCGAGGCCATCGTCCCGTTGCTCCACAAGGCGCTCGATGTGGCGCAGGTCCCTGCCGAGGACCTCGATCTCGTGGCCTTCTCGCAGGGTCCGGGCCTCGGCCCGTGCCTCCGCACCGTGGCCATCGCGGCCCGATCCCTCGCATCGTCGTTGGCCGTGCCCATCCTCGGTGTGAACCACTGCGTCGCGCACCTCGAGATCGGGCGAGGCGTCACGCATTGCCAGGACCCTGTCCTCCTGTACGTGAGCGGCGGGAATACGCAGGTGATCGCCTTCGCCCGGGGCCGGTACCGGGTGTTCGGCGAGACCCTGGACATCGGCATCGGGAACATGCTCGACAAGTTCGCCCGCGAAGTCGGCCTCCCCTTCCCGGGCGGCCCCATCCTCGAAGAGCTCGCGCGCAAAGGGACGCGACTCCTCCCTTTGCCGTACAGCGTGAAAGGAATGGACGTCGCCTTCAGCGGCATGTTGACGGCGGCCCTGGCCTCATGGAGAAACGGGGCGTCCCTTGATGATCTGGCCTTTTCGATTCAGGAGACGGCTTACGCGATGCTCACGGAAGTGACGGAGCGAGCGATGGCCTACGTGGGCAAGGACGAAGTCCTCCTCGGGGGCGGCGTGGCCCGAAACCGACGGCTCGGAGAAATGGTGGGCCGGATGGCCGCGGACCGGGGCGCACAGATGTTCGTGCCCCCGGGGGATCTGTGCGTGGACAACGGCGCGATGATCGCGTGGACGGGCCTCCTCATGCACTCGTCCGGCGTGCGAATGTCCCTTCGAGACACGACCATTGACCAGCGGTTTCGAACGGACGAGGTGGCGGTTCGGTGGCGGTGACCGCCTGGTCGATTCGATCGATGCGGCCGCAGGACCGCACGGCGGTGCTGGAGATTGCGGGAAGCCTCCGCAAGTGGTTCACCCCGCAAGGCCTCGACGAGATACGTGCAGATTTGGAGTCGCACGCAGGATATCTTGCCGAGCGTGAACATCGTCCCTTAGGGTTCGTCACGTGGACGGACATCGACGGGGATACCGCCAACCTCTCCTGGATGGGCGTGATCGAGGATTGGCAGCACCGAGGGATCGGCACGTCGCTGCTCGCGGTGCTCGTCGCTGAACTTCGGCGCCGAGGCTATCGATTCCTCCAAGTCTCGACCGTCGCGGAATCCGTGGTCTATGAACCGTACGCGGAGACCCGGCGCTTCTACCGTGCAAGGGGATTCCGAGACTATCGCGTGGACGAGAAGTACTTTGGAGAGGGCGACAATCGCTACGACAGGCTCCTGATGCGGCTCGACCTCTCGAGCCCGGGCCGAGACCGCTCGGGATGAGCGCGGCGCGATTGAATGCCTCTTCCCCAGTGGTATGCGCTGGAGGGGCGAGGTCCGGGAGGCCCGTCTGCCGAACCTCATCTCCGTTGCCTGTGTCGGCGGCTCGCGACGCCCAATCTCACGCTCACGGAGACCGGCGCTGGGGATGGCTGGCGGGTCGACAACCTTGCGGGCTGGGTGTCGGTCTTCCTCAGGCTGAAGGCAGCCGTCGACCTCGGTGCGGACCTGAGACACCACGACCCGTCGCGCGCTTGGGTGCAGGGCTTCGCCGAGGACTAGGTCCTCATCGCACCCGCTTCGCGATTTCTGCAACGCCTGCGCCGCGATCGAACCGGTGGCCCATCGCCGCGAGCGTCTTTTCGATTCCCGTGAAGCATGCCGCCAAGTCTGCGAAGGAGCAGATTCCCATGTGCCCGATCCGGAAGATGCGCCCCTTGAGCTGGCCTTGTCCTCCCGCGACAATCACCCGATGCTGCTCACGCAGAATCTTCCTGAATTTCGAGTCGTCGATCCCCTTGGGAGATCGAATCGCGGAGACGGTGTCCGATGCGAAGCGAGGGTCCGGGAATAGCTCCAGGTTGAGCGCGTCGATGGCAGCCCGAGACGCCTCCGCGAGGCGCCGCGTCCGCGCGATGCGGTTCTCCAGGCCCTCTTCCTTCAACATCCGGAGGGCTTCGAGAAAGGCCAGGTAGAGGGGCACCGCGGGCGTGTAGGGCGTGTCCTGCTCGGCGAGGCCGTCCACGTGAGCCTTCAGGTTCGTATAGAAAGACGACTCCGAGTGGAGGGACTCGTACGCGCGTTGGGAGAGGGCCACGGCGCTCAGGCCCGCGGGGGCGGCGAGGCATTTCTGAGAGCCCATGACGAGGGCATCGATCCCCCATTCGTCGAACCGGCACTCGATCCCCGCCACCGCGGTGATGCCATCGACGATCAGGAGCGCGTCATGCTCCCTCGCAATCTGCGCGATGGCGGCCATCGGATTCGTCAGGCCCGTCGATGTCTCGTTCCAGCAGACCGTGAGTGCCTTGTAGTCGCCCGCGCCGAGGGCTGCGTCCACTCTCGCAGGCTCGGCGGCCTGGCCCCACTCGAAGCTCAACGAGGTCGGCCGGGCGAAGACGGAACACAGGTCGTTGAACCGTTCGCTGAATTTTCCATTCACCAGGTTCAGGACCCGGTCCTCCCGCCGGAGGAGTCCGGCGACCGACGCCTCAAGTCCCGCTGTCCCGGACCCCGAGAGGACCGCGACAGGCCCCGGAGTGCCGAACATGTACTGCACGAGAGGACGCATCTCGGCGAGGACCTCCTTGAATTCGGGCCCGCGGTGGTTCATCGCAGGCGCGGACATCGCACGGAGGACCCTCGGATGCATCTTGACCGGGCCGGGCAACATGAAGACGGTTTCCATGATCTCGCTCATCGGGCCCGCTTCAATCGGACGAGCGAGATAAACGATTCGTCCGTGCGCGCCTGGCTTCGCGCGTCGCCGCGACAAGGGACGCCGGGTTCCGTCCGTTCCACGCGAAGGGACGTTCCTTCTGCTGGCAATTGGCGGGGAACCATTATATACGGAGAGGAGGATGCGCCGACGCCCGTCGGTCAGAAGACGGCGTATCGACCTACGACGGGCAAATGGTTGGGCTATGGCCGAAGAATCGGAGAAGATCACGCTTCGGCTGCCTGGCCGCTTCCTGAAGGCGCTCGATTTCCTTGTCGAGGTGGACGATTTCCCGAGCCGCTCGGAGGCGGTGCGCGCAGCGATTCGTGATTTCGTCTATGCGCGTGTGGAACTGGTCACCGAGAAGTTGAAGAAGGTCCACGAGGCCGAGCGCGTCCTCGCCCAGATGGAGGCCTTCAAGCGAGATTTCATGCAACAATGAAAGGGGCCGGAAGGGATGGGATGCCGAAGGAGGGGTGACGGGTCCCAGGCCCGTCGGTCGTCACGATTACCTCCCCCCCAACTGGGTGGCCTTTGCGCCACCCTCTTTTCTTTCCCACCTTCCAACATTCATCGATGATAAACGGCTCGCCACCTACATGTGGCGTCTCCTCCCTGAACGCGACCGATGGCATCGTTCACGGAGAGCCCGTCCGTCGATCCTCCTCCGCCTCCCGATGACTTGTGGGCGACGGTTCTGTACCGCCTCCCGTTCTTGCTCTGGCTCTTCAGCGGGATGTTCAGCCTCGCCTCGTTGGCCCTCGCTTTCGCAGGCTACTTCGGGGTCGGAGCCTTCGAGTCCGCGAACGCGAATTTTCTCGCGGCCTTGGTCGCCGCCATTCTGTTTGGCGTTGCTTCGCTCTTGAAGTTCGGACCCGAATCGGCGTAGGGCCGCGCCGAATGTTTATCTACGCTCTTCCCCTTCGCGACCGCGTGGAGCGCGCGGCTTGGGTCCGACTCCTCATCGTCGTGACGATTCTCGTCCTCTTGGCCCTTGTGCTCGTCACGCCCCGCTTCCTCGGGCAACCGTCCGAGCTCGAGAGCTTCCCGGTGCTCGTCGTGGGGCTGAACAAGGAACAGACCCTGTGGATCGTGTCAGTGGGAGGCTCCGTGCAACCGTACATGTATGAGGGCATCCTCTTGGAGGCTCGGGACCCCACGAACACAACCCTCGCCAATGAAACCGTTGGAGATGCATACGACGCGAGCCTGAGGCTCCCCGTCAATGCGAGCGCGACCTTGGACCTCCACACATGGCTCCTGGACCGCCAGGGCAACTATTTCGAGTACAACGTCACCGTGTGGCTGTTCACGCTCGAGGGACGGACGATGATGGGAATCGCATTTCCCGATGAGGACTCCGCGCCCAATCAGACGAGAACCCCGCCGGCCGATTTCCGGATTCCCGTGCCGAGGAGGGGGAACCTGTGAGGATCTCGCGCTGGGTGCTCCTCGGGATCCTCATCATCGCCGTCCTCGCGGCGATCGAGATCAGCATCCTCATGGGATGGATCAACCCCGGCGACCTCGTGGGCGCCTTTTTCCTCCTCGTCTACGCGATCGTCGTGATCAGCGTCCTGGCGATCATCGGCGCGGTCTTCGTCGGCATCTACCTCAGCCATCAGATTCTGGCCACCCGGGGCTTCACACCGTTCGAACAGGAGATGCTCCGGATGCGTGAGGAGGTGCAGAAGCTCTCGGAACGCGTGGATGCGATTGCATCGAGCCTCGGGGCCTCGTTGCCGCCGCAAAGGAAGGGTCCGTAGGTGGATCGCTGCGACTCTCGCCCCACGGTGAGGGAAACCTCGACCGAGCTAGATGTTCTCTGGAGGCTCGAGGACGATAGCCGGATCATCGGGCCATTGTGCGCAGTTTCTTGAAATCGCTGCTCTTTAGTGCTTCCCCGATTCGGTCGCTAGCCTCGTTGGCCATTCTGCCCGGACGGAGGCTCGACCGCATGGGTCCTTGCCCAAACCTTGTCGGAAGCGGCAAGACCGATGTATATCATGAGCCCCGCGAGAGCAGCAGCGAGCAAGAAACCCACCACGGAGCCGAGCACGCCAAACAATCCCTGAATCGGCTCCGGGAAAATCGAAAAGACGCCTAGGAAGGCGAGCCACCCCACTGCTGCCCCCATGGAATGCACAATCGCGCGGTTCCTGTTCCCAGACCGATAGGTCAGGAGGGGAACGAGGAAGATGATGGGAGTGATCCAGATGATCGAGCGAATGATAATTTCCGGCGGGCTCCAACCCCACAGCCCCGCAGCCAGAAGGGCCACGAGCAATCCGAGAGCGACCGAGGCGCAGGCTCTCCAGAAGTCGTCGATTAACCGTCTGTCAGCCATCGGGCATTCACTTCCATCGACTCACTTGGTACCGAAGGTTATCGTAGGCGAGCTTCTCTCCCCAGACTCCGGTCCAGCATTGGTAAGTGAGGATGCCAAAATGCCACTCGACTATGGCACCTTGATCCGAGCACTGATCGAGCAGTGTGTACCAGCTGACTAACAAGAGCGAGTTCAAGGGGTAGTTCGCGTTCAGTGAGTTCTTCCTTGACAACACCTCGTCCATTGCCTGGTCTACGAAAGCTTCCTGATCCGTCTGATAGTGCTGTGGCGGAGGGAACAGGTTGAAACCATAGGTTGAGAATCCTGTCTCCATGACAGCCATTTCCTTGTCGTAGTCATTAGCAATACTCCGCAGCGAATCCAAGACAGCCCAGTCCCGATAGTTGGCACCGCAACACCACGTCCCGGGATAGTGATCGATGGCGACCACGTCGATTGATGTGCTCCCCCAGGGATCCGCCAGAATCTCTCTGAAGTAAGGATCCCAATTCGGGAGATCGGCGAAGAGGTTTACGATAGTCTTGAATCGTGACTTGTGCGTCACTCCAGCGAGACCGGTTCCCTCAAGAAGGCCTTGGTAAGCCTCGTAGAAGGCACGGACCTCGCCGTCGTGCGTGTGGTCCCAGAGAGAGTGACTCTCATGGTTCTCCTCATTGAGCAGCTGATAATACTGAATGTCGTTCCCGTATTGTTGGGCGACAAACCGGGCGAACACACGCCACTCGGCAAAAAGCTCGTCGAGAGGCATGTAGTAGGCCCAATCGGGACGCCCGCCAAGGATCGCAACGATGCCGACCCCCCGGGCGCGGGCCACTTGGATGGCTTGGCGTAAGTATTCTACATGGTTCCAGTTTGTGGAGTCTCTAACGGGCTCGAATGTGTCCCATACAAAGGAGACACGCATGAAGGTCATTCCCAGGTCCGCCACGTAGTCGAGCGCTCGGCCCCAGGCGGTCGCGTCAGGGATATGATTCGTGTGGACCTGAACGGCCCAGAAGGCGCGCTGCCCTCTCAGTTCTGCGCCGTCGAAGTAGGCGATCCCCGTGTTACCCAAGGACGAGTACAGCAGCACGTCGACCGCGGCCGTCCCCGAGGGAGCAAGCATCGTCAGGTCCAAGTACTCCCATTGCCCCGTCGTGGCCGTCGACTTGAACGCGACGGCGAGGCGGGTCCCACCGACAATGTTATTCCAGAACTCCATGTACAGGTCGAAGGGTCCTCCCGAATTGACGTACACCCACGTGGAGGCCACGTAGCTCCGGTCAGGGCTCGCGGCCATGCGGGCCGTCTGGAGGCCGTAGCTGTTCGAAGTACTTGGGTCGTTGATCCGGTGGGAGTACGCGCCGAACCTGACGATCGTCTGGGATCGGGCCCCCGCCCCTGCCGATCCCGGATACTGTTGCCAGTTCGTGGGGATCGTGCCACCGAGTTCGAAGTTCCCGTTCCGGGCCATGTTGGCGTCAAGGTAGAGGTTGTCCGTCGAAGCGTCTGTTATGGGCTCGCTCGTGCCGCCGGTCCCCCACGCGCCGGCCCCGACCTTCCCGAGGGAGAAGGTTTCGCTCGGGCCGACGGCATACGTCGTCGAGGCGAGGACGGCGCCTAGCACGTCGTAGATTTCCCACTGCATCGTCCGGGCGTACGCGTCGTAGCCCATGAGGAACTCGTACTGGGCCGCGAACGGGAGCACTACAGAGTAGTCCTTCTTCATCGTCCCGGCCGAGTCCCGATAACGAAGGTAGAACATGGGATTATAAGATGGGTGGGACGGACTCTGGTCTCGGCTCGCGTAGATCACGTAGACGCTGTTCGCCATGTCCACGCGATCGTTCGAGGCTCCCATGAAGAAGACGGGCACGGCATACTGCCAGTGCCCCTTCTGGGTGATTTTCCATGTGGCCCGGACCGTGAAGCTCGACGTCTGATCGTATACGACTGGAGCGGGAGAGCGGAGTCGCTCGTCCAAGCCGACGGGATCCCGCCGGTCTGCCTTCACGCGGATGTGCCGGTTCACCGAGTCCCAGAACACGTCGCTGTAGGTCCCGTAGTCCTCCTTGGTGAACGCCTCGTTCGTCGTGAAGACGTACAGGATGCTGAAGTGCTTGGGGCGGAGATAGAAATACTCCGCGTCGCTCGTGTTCGCAATTGGCTTGCCGTCCGCATCCTGGAAGTACGGACTTGGCAGGCCGTAGGTCCCGAGCCAGGCTCGATTCAGGACCACCCCCTGGCCGCGGGTATCGACGTCGGTGAAGTCGATGCCCATGCGGAACCGCGGGACAGGCACCTTCTCCGTCCATGTCCCGTTCCGATTCGACCGGGTCTCGTCGACCCATTCGACCCGGGGGATCTCCGCAAGGGACACGAACATGGGTCTTTCGAGAGAAATCGATCGAGGCGAACCCTTCGTGAACGACGCGCGTCCGGCCTCCGGCCGGAACTCCCGGACCAGGATCACGGTCTCGCCCCTCGGATCCGGCACCTTGAACTCGTACCAGCTCGTCCCGTTGTACGCCACCATATCGAACCGAGCCTCCCCGAAGCCCGGGTTCGGCACGAGGTCCCGGAGCCAGCCCTCCCGGGCGAGGAGCCTCACCGCGCTGGGGCCCGCATCCCGAATCTCGATCGACACGGATTCGTTCGCTCGATCCTCGGTCGCCCGCAGGACGTCGACCTCCTTCGGATTTCCCGCGGGATCGAGGACGACGAGGTAGTCGCCTAGCGAGGAGACGCCCGAACTCTCAGCCGCGACGCCCCCCCACAAAAAGGGTAGCATCATGAACGTCATGACCAGAGAACCGGCAAAGCGACCGCGCCGAAGCGTGGGCATTTCGAGCTCCCTCCAACCCGGACTGGTAACCGGTCTGCGGGTATTTCAGTATCACTCTGCGCCTCGTATGTATTTCGACTTGAGACGATGCTCTACATAGCCCCGTTGATCGGTTTCCCCAGTCTCCAAGCAGCACTACGCGCGAAAGGCCGTGGAAAACCTCGCTGAATGCCGGGTCACGTAGGCAGGTTCCGTGGACCGCCGCCGTGAAATCCAAGGTCAGTGGGCGTGTAGACGCGGCGTCCTTCCGTCTCGTCTGGGGGCGTCTTGTCCCTGTGGAGAGAAGTTCAGGCGGAAGGCGCATGCGGGCCAGTTGTTCGGGTTCGCTTCGGCCAAAGGAAGAAGAAGTCCGTATCGTCATGCCGCGTCCAAGTGGGTCTCGTCTCCAGCGGTCGCGAAACGCACTCAGGCCAGTCGCTCCGGGCACCCGGCTCGACGCGAGCAGTTCAGGCACTTGCCCGGCCGGTTGTGATTCCTGTGCGCCCCGCCAATCCTCGAGGCCGCCCGCATCTCTCCGAGCTTCCGCAGGACGAGTCGCTTCAGGTCCTCGTTGTACTCAATCTCGTGGCTGACCTCCCCGTACCGCAGGATCCCGTAGGGCGGGGCTCGCCCATACTCGTCCTCGAGGAGGAGGCAGTAGGCCGCGACCTGCAGGATATGGGAGAACAGGGGTCCCCGGGGGACCCGGCCCGTCTTGAACTCGACGGGGATGTGGTGTTCGCCCTCGACGACCACGAGGTCCGGTCGCCCCGTGAGGCGGTGTTGCTGCGACACGAACAGCTTCGGCTTCTCGCGGGCGAGATCGACGTACGAGACCTTGCCGGTGACTCCGTACTTCGACCGCGTCGCGTTGGCGATTTCGATCGCCCGAAGGGAGCGGTACAGGAAGAGGCTCGCTCCCACGAGCCAGGCGAGTGCAAGTGCCTCGAACCCTGGGGCGAGTCCTACCGCTGGGATGCCTGGGATGGAGATTGCCGCGAAGGCGACCAGGGAGGCCGCCATCGCACAGATGAGGAGGATTCGCTCCGAAAGGAGGCGCTCCTCGGGAGTCGCAAGCCTCTCCGCTCGGTAGAGGAAGAAAACGGCCACGAGGAGCCAGATGAGGGCAATGGCGCTCAGACCCCACGCCACTTGGAGGACGCCGCCGAAGAGGAAGGTGAGGCCGATCGTGGCTACCATCGTCGCCGCGACGGCGAAGTAGAGGACGCCCGACTCGGCTTCGCGCGCCCGATGCTCGTGCTGCTCGATGCCTCGCAGATCCTCGGACAGGGCGGCATGGCGGTCCTCCCCCTCGCGGAGGTTCGGCGACTCGTCGGAGGGCAGTTCACGGCTCAACCACCAACTCAACGGACAGTAGCCGAACTTCTCAAGGTCCCCGGCGGAAACGAAATCCCGGGTGACGACTTCGGTTGCCGCCACGGCGGCCCATCCGAGCGCGGGGCCTTAGAGCTTTCCGGCTGCCTCTCAAATTCCGGAGCGAAAGCAGTGCTGCGGCCGTTACGATCCCGTAGATCGTGTAGAGCGCTGCAGGGTCATCGATTCGGAAGGCGTCCTCTCCATCCGCGTTTCCCTCCCAATCCTCATGGAGGGCTGCTTCGAACCGCGCGGCGATGCCGGGGTCGTCGAGGATGATTCCGACCTCGCGGTTCGCCGTCGCCGAGACCAAGCCCCAGTTCATGCTCCCGACGTAGAGGACGCGCCCGTCCACCAGGACTCCTTTGTTGTGGATGCGTTCGACGCGCCCCGAAGGCCCGGCGAGCTTCACGTGCAGGTCAAGGCCTTCTTGCGCGGCGCGGGTCTTGATCCGTCTTGCGGCATCGTCATTTCCTTCGGAGGATTCGTCCGTGCTCCATGCGCTGCCGTCGAGCACGATCCGGACCCTCACGCCGCGACGGGCGGCATCGAAGGCGGCTTCCAAGAGCGGATTCGTCCGTCCGTGCCACGTGTCCTCGAGGTAGAAAGCCTCGATCCAGAGGCTCTTCTGGGCTGATCCGAGCATGCCGAGGAGACCCTCGGGGGCCAAGGAGCCTTCCGGCCCGACGACGAGCTGCATCCGTCGTGGGCGGACGGCCGTAGGGGACGTCCATCGGGGCGCCCTGGGAGCGAGAGGCAAATCCACCCCTTCCGACCCGTCCATCGGGCGGGTGTCTCGCCGACTCGGATCGAAATCCTCCTCGAAGACTTCGCGGAGCTGAAGCGCCACCCTGGGCTCCTCGAGGATGAGCGACCATCCTCGATTCCCGCCGGAGTCGCGGGAGGCCGGGAATCCTGCATCTCCGAAGTTCTCCGAACCGACGAGGATGCGGCTTGCGTCGACGATCGCATACTTTGCGTGGAGGTAGCGATAGCGCTTCACGATCCCACTGCCGCCAAGGAGCCATCGGACCTCCGCGCCGGACCGCGCGAGGTCGGCGGCAACCTGAACCGACTCTGCATCGAGTCCTCCCGCGGGGGCGCCTTCCAGGAGGATGCGAGTGCGCACGCCGCGTCTCGCGGCCCCTGCGAGGGCCGTTGCGATTGCCTCGCTCGTGAGCGTGTACGCCGCCAGCTCGAGGGATCTCTCGGCCGACCCGAAGAACGACAGGAGGGGTTCGCGACCGTCGTCCGGTGAGACGATCGCGAGGGCCGGGCCCGCGGAGACGATCCCGGGAGGAGCGAACGAAGACTGGCCCAGGCGATGGTCCCGCAGGCCGTCCCAGTCGAGGGCGCTGTCACGGTCCATAAGGATGCCATCCTCGCGGGTCCGAACGGCCACCTCGCCGCGGCCAAGGGCCCTCGCCGGGGGCCCGGTCCATCCCGGCCCGGCGTACCGGGCCTCCCCGTACACGTATGCGTCCGCGAGGCGGCCGCCCGCGTCGCGGAGCAAGACCTCGTCCCCCGTGTTGGCGAGCTGGAGGGCCCGTCCCTCCAAAGCGGGCATCTCGCCGCCATAGCTGAAGTCGGCCGTACGAAGCGTGTCTTCCTCATAGCTCGTGGCGTTCTGCGTGACGACGATGGCCCCACCCGGGGAGAGGACGACGTCGTCGGGGAACCGGGCCGCCGCTTCTCCGTCCGTCAGCGACCATCCGGCCAAGGCCACCGCCGTCTCCCCCGCGTTCACGATTTCAATGAATTCGTTATCGCGGACTGCATTCGCGTAGACGCGCGAGATCAGCGGTCGCCCCGCTTGGGCCGCGGGGTGCGTGCCCTCGTCGAGGTCGGACGGCGCCAGGAGCGGCGCAGGGGCGCACGTCTCCCAAGTGCCGATGAGGACCAAGAGCGCGAGGGCTTTTGCCAAGATCGGCGCAGAGGCCAGAGCCATGTCGCCGGCAGGTTTCAGGGAGCTGAAAAGCCGGGCGCGTACACGCACGCTACGTGCGTGGGGACCTTCGCGGTCACCGCAACCCTTTCGCGAGACCGCGGAGGGCCCGTTCCGGGTCCTTGACCCGGACCACTCCCGAGGCGAGGAGGACGCCCACGGTCCCGAGCTCAAGGGCCTTCCGCACGTCTCGGCTCGTCTTCACGCCCGCCCCGCACAGGACTTGGACGGAAGGGTTCGCCGCGCGGATCCGTTCCACCGCACGGGAGACGACCTCGGGTCTGGCCGTCGTCACGCTCACGTCTCCGCCGATGAGTTCCGGGGGCTCCACCGCGATGTACTCGGGAGAGAGCGTCGCGAGCCGCTCCGCCTCGACCATGTCATCGGCGCACGCGATGACCTCGAGCCCGAGCTTCCGGCAGCGGGGCACGACGTCGCGCAACGTCTCCCAAGGCACCTTCCGCTCGCTGTGGTTCGTAAGCGTCCCTGCGGCCCCGGCTTCGAGGAGTGCCTCCGGGGGAACCCATCCCGTTTGGGCTCCGGCCTCAACCGCGTCGACATGCTGGCCGAAGACCGGAATCCGGACCGTCTTCGCGATGTGGGCCAGGTCGGGCAGAGCGGGAGCCAAGACGATGGACGCGCCGGAGTCCTTGGCAACGCGCTCGCACATCTGCGCGAGTTCCCATCCCCGTCGGCCCACGGATTCCGGGTAGGCCTTGAAGTTCACGACGATGACGGGAACCCGCATCGGCGGCGGCAAGGCCGTGCCCGCAGAAATAGCCTTGGAGGGCGAGGCTCAGGGACGGTAGTCGCCGAGGTCCGAGCTCAACCGCGAAGTCTACCGTACGCTTTCCCACTTGCCCTTGTGCTTCTCCATGAGCTCGGGCATCGTGGTGTACTCCATCTCGTCCATCGGCAGGCGGTGAGGTTCAAAGGGCCCGTGGCGGCGTATGTAATCCGCGAGTTCCGCGGCTTGGCGTCGCGCTGGCTCAAACGCGGCATCATCGAAGAGGTCGACCGGGCCCACGAGGGTCGCATTGCTCACCTGGAAA
>Ga0073934_10006968_pt1 | contig 16074 bp, 8 predicted proteins | sample LarsenN4metaG_FD_76834 | JGI IMG/M metagenome (GOLD analysis project Ga0073934, IMG submission 76834) | Hot spring sediment bacterial and archeal communities from British Columbia, Canada, to study Microbial Dark Matter (Phase II) - Larsen... ...
CTGCGGCGGTGGTACCGCTGCTCGCGTACGGCGCAGTGTCCATCGTATCGCTGCGCGCCGGATCGCAGGCGGCCGTGACTCAGGGAAACCTGAACGTCGCGCGCCGAGCCGCAGAACAGATCGAGCTCTATCTCACAAGCAGTTTCAAGATCCTGAAAGCGGTGTCCGCAGACCTCACGAACACAGGTCTGACGCGCCGGCAGCAGGATCGGATTCTCAAGAATTTCGTTCTCGAATTCGGTGAGTTCACCGAGATCACCTTGCTCGACGAACGGGGGCAACCGGTGGCGTCCAGCCGCGTCGGGCCGCCGACGGTCTCCGTGCCCACGTCGGAGGGAACGAGCATCGAAGGCGTGACAATGTCCGCTTTCTCGGTCGACGATGACCTGTTGCCGACGGCGCTCATCTCCGTTCGAATCGACAACGCCCTCACCGGCAGCGGCTGGCTGGTTGGCAGGGTCAATCTCGAAGAACTATGGCGAATGGTCGATAGGATTCGAGTCGGAGAGCAGGGCTTCGCCCTCCTCGTGGGCTCGAACGGGCAATTGCTCGCCCACGGCGATCCGACGCAGAAATCACGGGTGGCGCGCGGCGACAATCTCCTGACGCATCCGCTGGTCCAGAAGCTGGCTGCGGCAAGCGCGCAAGCAGGGGCAGATACCGCAGACCTGAACTATGCGACCGAGACTCGGGAGGTGCTTGGCGTCGCCGCCCGCATCCCCGCCCTTGGCTGGACGGTCATCGTCGAGCAGCCGCAATCGGAGGCGTACGCCATCGCGTCGAGGCTCCAGTGGCAACTCGGAATCGCCATCGGCCTCGCGCTCCTCGTCATGATCATCGTCGGCTACTACTGGGGCCGGAGCTTCATCGAGCCGATCCTGGCCCTCATGCGCGGCACCAGCGCCCTCGCCGCGGGGCGCCTCGACGAGCGCGTCGCCATCGCCACGACCGACGAGCTCGGCCAGCTCGGCCAGGCCTTCAACAACATGGCCGACCGCCTCGTCGAGCTGCAGGAAGACGTCAAGAAGAAGGAGCGCCAGGCGGTGTTCGGACGAGTCGCCGTCGGCCTCGTGCACGACCTCTCGCACCCGATCCAGAACATCGGCAACAGCTGCAAGCTGATCGTCAAGATGTTCGACGACCAGGAGTACCGCGAAAGCTTCCGCCGCACGGTCGAGCGCGAGCTGGCCGAAGTCAAGCGGATGATGGACGACCTCCGCAACATCGCACGGCCCATCCCGCTCGAGAAGTTCCCCCTCGACGTGAACCGCGCCATCACCGACCTGGTCGAATCGATGCAAACCACCGCCGAGCGCGCCGGGCTCACGCTCGAAACGGAGCTCGTCTTCGGACCGCTCTACATCGAAGGCGATCTCTTCGCCCTCAACCGCGTCTACCGGAACCTGATCACCAACGGCATCCAGGCCACCGCGCCGGGCGGACGCGTCCTCGTCCGCACCTTCCGGCAGCACGACCAGGCAGTCATCGAGGTGGCCGATACGGGCTGCGGGATGCCCGCCGACCGTCTCGAGAACATCTTCGAGGACTTCGTGACGACAAAGCGGCGCGGCCTCGGCCTCGGCCTCGCCATCTCCAAGAAGATCGTCGAACAGCTCGACGGCACCATCGCCGTCGCGAGCGAGGTCGGCCGCGGCACCACCTTCACGCTGCGCTTTCCGCTGACGAAGGCCCGCCCGTCCCAGGCCACGAACGTCTCCCGCCGCGCCTCGCTGTAAGACGCCGGCTTCCGCGTACACGAAAAAGCGGCGGCCGCAGGAGCGGCGCACCGCTTGTGCGAAGGCGAGGGGGGATGTGCCCACGCCGCGACGACGGGCGTGTCGCGCGCTATTTCTTCGGAAGCACCGCGTCCTTCAGCGGCTTGGCAATGCGCGCCTTGACGACCGTCTTCGCGGGAATCTTGATGGCCTCGCCGGTCGCCGGGTTCCGGCCCATGCGCGCCTTGCGCTTCTGCACGACCAGCTTCACCATGCCCGGCAGCACGAACTCGCCCGAGCGCTTCAATTCCTTTTCGGCCAGCTGCGTGAGCTCGTCGAAGAACTCGCGCGCCTGCGTGCGCTTCACCTCAAAGCGTTCCGCGAAATGTGAGAAAAGCTCCGATTTGCCCATTCTCCGGGCCTCTGCCATCACGTCCCCCCATTGCTGTGCGCGCCGTATCTGAGGCCGCGATGCAGTCGTTGCGCGCGTAAACTGCCGCGGAAAGCCTGGAAAAAACCTGCGTATGCTAGCTCGCGCCCTGGCGGGTGTCAATGACACGCACGCGCGCGATCCAGCGATTTCCAAGCAAAATGCTAGAATTTTCGAGGTATGTCAAGCACTACGACGATCGAGACCTTTCCGAATCCACGGCCCGGCCGCGAGTTCGAGATCGCGATCGACTGCCCCGAGTTCACCTCCGTCTGCCCCAAAACCGGCCTCCCCGACTTCGGCGAGATCCGCATCCGGTACGTGCCCGGCGACTGCTGTATCGAGCTGAAGTCGCTCAAGTACTACCTGATCGAGTTCCGGAACCGCGGCATCTTCTACGAAGCGGTCACCAACCAGATCCTCGACGATCTCGTCGCCGCCTGCCAGCCGCGTCGCATGACCGTCGTCGGCGACTTCTCGGTCCGCGGCGGGATCAAAACGGTGGTCACCGCCAGCTACACGGCGGCATGACGCACCGCATCCCGATCGAGGACGCACTCGATCTGCACGCCTTCGCGCCGCGAGACATCCCCTCTGTCGTCGAGGAATACGTGAACGCTGCGTTCAACGCCGGCCTGCACGAGATCCGGCTGATCCATGGCCGCGGCAAGGGCATCCAGCGCGGCATCGTCCAGCAGGCGCTGGAACGGCACGCGTTGGTGGCCGAGTTCTGGGACGCGCCCGGCTCGCATCTCGGGGCAACCGTCGCGCGCCTCGCGCCCGCTCCGCCCGCCGGCGGCCGACTCGGGTAACATGCCGAAGGTGCGCCCGCACATCCACGCGACCGCCCTGCTCTGGGTTCTCCTCGCGCTCGGCTACGCCGTTCCCGCATATCCCCAGGTTGCCACGCCCGAGGCCTTCTTCGGCTTCCGCATGGGGGAAGACGGCCGGCTCGCCTCGTGGCCGCAGATTCGCGCGTACTTCGAGCAGGTGGCGCTTGCCTCGGATCGCGTCGAGCTGGTCGACGCTGGACCGACCACCGAGGGAAACCGTCTGCTGGGGGCGATCATTTCGGCCCCGGAGAACATCGGCCGGCTCGAGGAGATCCGTCTCGCGAACCTCCGCCTGGCCGATCCGCGCACGCTGGCGCCCGAGGAGGCCCGTCGCCTTGCCGCAACCCAGCCCGCGGTGCTCGCGATTGGTGCGAGCATTCACGCTTCCGAGATTGGCGCGACGCAGGCGGCCAACGAGCTGCTCTTCACGCTGGCGACGACCGACGATCCCCAGATCGTGCAGGCGCTCCGCGAGGTCGTCCTGATCCTGCTCCCATCGCTCAACCCCGACGGCCACGTGCTCGTCGTCGACTGGTACAACCAGCACCGCGGAAGCCCCTTCGAGGGTGCGCCGATGCCATGGCTGTATCACCGGTACGTCGGCCACGACATCAATCGGGACGCGTTCATGCTCAACATGAGCGAGAACCGCTCGCTCGCACGCTTCTTCTACCGGCAATGGCATCCGCAGGTGTTCCTGACGATGCACCAGATGGGACCGAGAGGACCGCGATTCTTCGTACCTCCGAACTACGACCCGATCGATCCCAACTACGACCCTCTGATCTGGCGTACCGCGGGGCTGCTCGGCCATGCCATGGCGCTGCGCCTCGAGGAGGATGGCCGGGCGGGTGTCGTGCAGAACGCGATGTACGACTATTACTGGCCCGGCTACGAGGATTCGGCACCGCTTGGCCACAACACCGTGTGCCTGTTGACCGAGGTGGCAAGCGCGCGCATCGCCAGCCCGATTACGGTGGCGCGGCCCGAGCTGCAGGGATCGCCGCGCGGGCTGCCCGAGTACCGCCCTCAGATCAACTTCCCGAATCCGTGGAACGGCGGGCTCTGGCGGCTCCGCGACATCGTGGAGTACGACCTCTCGGCGGCGCACGGATTGATCGCGGGTGTCGCCCGGTACCGCGCGGAGATCGTACGGAACTTCTACGCGATGGGCCGCCACGCCGTCGAACGCGGCCGCGCCGGCGCCCCGTTCGCGTTCGCGGTTCCGCCCGAGCAGCACGACCCGCATGCCGCGGCAAAGCTCGTCAATCTGCTGATCGAGGGCGCCGTCGAAGTGCATCGCGCCTCCGAACCGTTTGAGGCCGGCGGCCGAGCGTATCCCGCCGGAACCAACCTCGTGCTCATGGCGCAGCCGTTCGCCCGATACGCGAAGACGTTGCTCGAGCGCCAGTACTATCCCGTGCGCCGCCCGGCACCCGGTGCGCCCCCCGAGCGGCCGTACGACGTTGCCGGCTGGACGCTGCCGTACCAGATGGGCGTCGAGGTGGTGACCATCGATCGGCCGTTCGAACTGCCCGCGATGACCCCGCTCGAACGCGCGACGATAGCGCCGGCGCGCGTCGAAGCGGTCGCGGCCGCACGGGGCGGGCGGGGCTCGCGAGCGGCCTTCTACCGGATCGACGCACGCGGCAACGGCGGCTCGATCGCGATCAACCGGCTGCTCGCCGCCGGATTGAAGCCGGCGTGGATGCCCGACGGAAGTGTCGTGGTGACCCATTCCAGCGCCGCCCTCGGCGCGGTGCAGCGAATCGCATCGGAGCTGGGACTCCCGGTCGCGGCCCAGCCCGGCAAGCCCCCGGAGGCGCTCGTCCCGATCGGACGGGCACGCGTCGGCCTCTACAAGCCGTGGGTCGAGAACATCGACGAGGGATGGACGCGCTGGCTCCTCGAGCAGTACGAGTTTCCGTTCTCGACACTCACGGATGCGGAGGTGCGCGCCGGCAGGCTGCGCGAGCGGTTCGACGCGATCGTTCTTCCCGATGCGGCGCCCGAGCGGCTCCTCTCGGGACATGCGCCCGGGACGGTGCCGGACCAGTACGCCGGCGGCCTCGGAGAGACGGGTGTGGCTGCGCTGCGGCAGTTCGTCGAGGCGGGCGGCACGCTGATCTCCCTCGATTCGGCCGGGGCGTTCGCCGCCAATATCCTCGCACTGCCCGTCCGCGACGTCGCGCAGGCGGCGGGCCCGTCCGAGTTCTTCTGCCCCGGCTCGATTGTGGGCCTCGAGCTCGATCCGGCGCATCCGCTCGCGTTCGGGATGCCGCGGCGGACGGCGGCGTTCTTCGCCTACAGCTCCGCGTATGACGTGCCCGCCGCGGGTGCAACGCAGGGACACGCAGGGCCGGCGGTCGATCCGCCTGTCATCGAAGTCGTCGGCCGCTATCCCGCCCGCGACGTGCTCATGAGCGGGTGGCTGGAAGGAGAACCGGTGATCGCCGGCCGCGCGGCGATTCTGAGCGCTCGCGTCGGGCTGGGTCGCGCCGTGATGATCGGGTTCAGGGCGCAGCATCGGGGCCAGACGCACGCGACGTTCCGCCTCCTGTTCAACGCTATTCACACATCCGCCCGCTGAAGGGGCCGCGATTTCTGCGTACGCCTGGCGCGCGATCGCGGGAATCCGGCCCAATCCGGCCCGGAACGAACGATGCACGGGCCGTGTTCCGTGCCGGTGCCGTTCAGGGCGGGAGACGTCGTCCGGATACGCGACGAGCGGTGGCGCATCACGAACGTGGCGCCGTACGAGGGCTGCACAGTCCTCACGGTCTCCGGCGCCGGCGACGACAACCGCGGCATTGCTGCCCGCTTTGTCCTCCCGTTCGAACCGGCCGAACGAATCGCGGAGCCGAGCACCATCCCCAGGCCGCTGGGGGCGGCGGCCTTCAGACGTGCCGTTCGACGCATGCTGGCGGACGCCACGCCAAAGTGGACCTCGCTGCGCGCCGCCGCCCGCGCACGGATCGCACTTCTGCCATTCCAGCTCGAGCCGGCGATCGCAATGGCGCGCGGACTGGCGTCGCGGTCTCTGCTCGCCGATGAAGTCGGGCTTGGGAAGACGATACAGGCGGGGTTGATCGCCGCCGAAGTGCTCGCGGCCAACGCCGACGCCCGCATTCTCATCGTGACGCCGGCGGCGCTCCGGGAGCAGTGGCGCGACGAACTGCGCGATCGATTCGACATTGCCGCGGAGGTGTTCGATGCCGCCGGACTGGCGCAGCACGCGTCGCAACTGCCGCCCGGGCGGAATCCCTGGGCCGCGACGCGCGTCGTCCTGACCTCGATTGACTTCCTCAAGCGGCCCGACGTGATCCGATCGCTCGAGCCGCTCGTCTGGGATCTCGTCGTGTTCGACGAGGCGCACGCGCTCTGCGGCCGGTCGGATCGCGCGGCGGCCGCAGACATGCTGGCCCGCCGGGGCCGGCGCGTCGTCGCCGTCACGGCCACTCCACACAGCGGCGACCCGCGTGCATTCGATCGGCTCTGCGCGCTCGGCGCCCTCGACGCAGACCCGATCCTGCTGTTCCGCCGGTCGCGCGCGGAGGCCGGCGTTCCCGCGCGAAGGGTCGCTCGGCTGCTCCAGGTGCGCCTCCACTCGACCGAGCAGGCGGCGCACCGGGCGCTCGACGAGTACGCGAGGCGCGTCTGGCGGGAGGCGCCGCCAGCTTCGGCCGCTGCCGCTCGCCTCGCGATGATCGTGCTCGCCCGCCGCGCGTGCTCGAGCGCGGCGTCGCTCGCCGCGTCGATCGAGCGTCGCCTGGCGCTGCTCGATGACCGCGCGGTCGAAGCCAGCGCGCAGCTCGAGCTTCCACTCGGGGTTGAGCCGTCGGCCGACGCCGCGCCGGATGCGGAGCTCTCGGCGCCGGGCTTCGGCGACGGAGAAGCGGAACGCACGCATCTCGAACGGATCGCCCGCCTGGCTCGGGCGGCGGCCGAGCACGAGAGCAAGATCGCGGCGCTCCGGCGATTACTGCGCCGGACGCGTGAGCCAGTGCTCGTGTTCACCGAGTACCGCGACACGCTCGAGCGGCTGAAGGCGGCGCTCGAAGGATCTGCCGCCGGCAGCGTCGCCGTGCTTCACGGGGGGCAGACGCACCGGGAACGGTCGATCGAGGCCCGCCGGTTCACACACGGGGACGCCCGGCTCCTGCTGGCAACCGATGCGGCAAGCGAGGGGCTGAACCTCCACCAGCGGTGCCGCCTCGTGATCAATCTCGAGGTGCCCTGGACGCCGCTGCGGGTCGAGCAGCGGATCGGCCGCGTCGATCGACTCGACCAGGCCCGCCGCGTTCACGCCATCGGGCTCGTCGCGCGCAGGACTGTCGAGCAGTCGATTGCCGCCGCGCTGCTCGGCCGCGCGGCCAGAGCCGCCAGCGAGGCGCCGTTTTCGGCCGAGGCCCGGCAGCACGGCCGCTGCTTCCGCACCGTCGATCTGCGCGAGGCCGCCGTCGCCGAGACCGCTCGGCTGGAAACCTCGCGCGCGCTGGCCGGCCCGGCGGCCTGCAGCGCCGGCGCACGCGCACGCCCCATCGTGTGCGTGCTGACGAGGCGCCGAGCGCAGGTGTACTGGTGCGTGCGCATCACCTTCGGCGATGCCAGCGGCACGGTGCTGTGGGAAACACTCGTGGCTCCAACAGTGTCCGCCGCAGGCGTGCCGCATCGTCCTGCGGCGGCCGTTCGCGCGTGGTGGGCAGCTCTCCAAGCCGCGGCGGGCCGCGAATTCGATGCCGTCGCCGCAGCGGCGCAATCGGCCCTGGCCGAACAGCAGGGGCAGCACGTGCACGAGGCGGTTCGACGGTTCATCGCACGCGAGAAAGCCATCCTTCGCGCGGTGCAGGCAAGCGGCGGACGTCTTGCGGCGCCACTCGTGCAGGCCGGGTTGTTCGACCGAAGGGCCCTTCGCGACGCAGAGGCGCAGCGACGCGTCGCCGCGGCAACCGAAGCCGCCGCCAGGCAGGAGATCCTTCGGCTGCAGCGCATGGCCGAAGCCGGACCGGGGGAACGGCGGCTTCTCTTCGTGGCGGCGGTGTGACGTGATTCCGGGCGTGAGCGGCAGGCTGATGTCCTCGTCCTTCGGACTCACCGTGCTTCCGGAGCTGGCTGGCATTCGCGAGACTCCGCCGGCCGTGCAGCGCGCGTTCCTCGAGTGGCAGAGCATCCGGGACGCCTCGCTCGGCCCGGCAAGCAGCGTACGCGCGGTGACCGATATCGCTGTCGTGCCGCTCGCCGGCCTGCTCGGATTCCAGGTGGCCCGCCGGAACGAATCGCCGGAGCGCTGCGACCTGATACTCGAAAAAGCAGGCGCCGCGGTGTCCGCGGCTGTGACCCCGTGGAGCCTGCCGCTCGATGCGGGCTGGCGCCGGTCGGTGCTGAGCGGCATTACCGTCGACGCGCGGTGGTGTTTATCCACGAACGGGCGTTCGCTGCGTCTCATCGACGCGCATCGGACGTGGACGCGGCACTATCTCGAGTTCGATCTCGACGCACTGGCGCACGTCCCGGATGCGCTGACGCTGTTCTGGACGCTCATGCGCCCTGAGGCAATGACCGGCGCCGACCCGCTGCTCGATCGTGCGATCGAGGCCTCGGCCCGGCACGGCGTCGAGGTCTGCCGGTCGCTGGCCGGCGGGGTCCTGTCGGCCCTGGAGCTCCTGGTGCAGGCCCTCGCACCCGGGCGGCCGCGAGGCGTTTCAGCGCCCCTTCCGCCGCTGCTCGAGCAATCGCTCACGGTGCTCTACCGTGTGCTGTTCCTGCTTTTTGCCGAAGCGCGTGGGCTCGTTCCTGTCTGGCATCCGGTGTATCGAGATCGCTACACGATCGACTCCATCGTCACGGCGCTGCTGGAGGGTCGACGTTATCGGGGGGCGTGGCAGGCGCTGCAGGCCATCGCCCGCCTGGCCCACGCGGGCTGCCGCGCCGGCGATCTCGCGGTGACCGCGTTCAACGGGCGACTCTTCTCACCCGTCCACACCCCCTCGGCATCGCGGAGCCGCGTGGACGACCGCACGATGGCCGGCGCGCTCCTGGCCGTCAGCACGATGAAGCGGCCCGGCGCGACTCGCGCTCGAATCGCGTACCGGGATCTCGACGTCGAGCAGCTCGGCGCGGTGTACGAGCACGTGCTGGATTATCGGCTCGAGCGCAGCGGGAACGACATCGCCCTGCGTCGCGCCGGCGACGTTCGCAAGGCGAGCGGGACGTTCTACACGCCGCGGCCGGTCACGAGCTGGCTGGTGCGCCACACGCTCGGCCCGCTCGTTCGCGACCTGACCGCCGAACAGATTCTGCGGCTGCGAGTGCTCGACCCGGCGATGGGCAGCGGCGCATTTCTCGTGGCGGCGTGCCGCTACCTCGCGGAGGCTGCCGAGTCGGCCCGCATTCGCGATGGCGAGTGGGACGCTGGCGATGTCACCGCCGAGGACCGCGTCGCGCTCCGGCGCGCCGTCGCCCAGCGGTGCCTGTTTGGCGTAGACCTGAACCCGATGGCCGTCCAGCTGGCACGGCTCTCCCTGTGGCTCGCGACGCTGGCGGCCGACAAGCCGCTCACCTTTCTGGACCATCGACTGGTGCCGGGCGACAGCCTCGTGGGCGGCACCTTCGCGCAGGCCGCCTCCCGCGCCCCGGGCCGCAGCGCACGTCCCCGCTCGCTGCCACTCTTCGAAGAACAGCTCCTCGGCGAGCTCGCCCGCAGCGTCGTCCCTGTCCGCCGCTGGCTTGGCGACGAGCGCGATGACGCAGCGGCGGTGGTCGAGCGCAAGGAATCGGAGCTTGGCCGCCTCCGGGCGGAAGGATCGGCGGCGGCACGGTGGAAAGAGGCGCTCGACCTTTGGTGCGCGTGCTGGTTCTGGCGCGGCGGCCCTCCACCGAACGCCGCCCTCTTTCACGAGCTGGCGGATGGGATTCTCCACGGCCGCCGCACGCTGCCGGCGCGCTCGGCCGCCGAGTGGCGGGCCAGCGCAAAGGAGGTTGCCGGCGCGCAGCGGTTCCTGCACTGGGAGCTGGAGTTTCCCGAGGTGTTCTTCGACGAACGCGGCGGGCGGCTCGGATCAGCCGGATTCGACGCGGTGATCGGCAACCCGCCGTGGGACATGGTGAGAGCCGACAGCGGCGATTCGAACGCGCGCAGCGACCGGCGCGCCGCCGCACGCTGCCTGCTCGAATTCGTCCGAGGCTCCGGCATCTACGCGCTGGAAGTCCGATCGCACGTGAATCGCTACCAGCTGTTCGTGGAACGCGCGCTCCAGCTGCTGCGCCCCGGAGGGCGGTTCGGCCTCGTCGTGCCGGGCGGCTTCGTATCGGACGCGGGTTCGGGCCCGCTTCGACGATTCGTCCTCGATCGCGCACGCCTCGATACGGTCACAGGCCTCGACAACCGGCTCGGCGTCTTTCCCATCCACCGCAGCGTCCGATTCGTTCTGGTCACCGGCACCACCGGCTGTCCGACCGACCGGATTCCATGCCGTTTCGGCGTTTCCGATCCGGAGGCGCTCGACGAGCGCCCCGAGCCGGATCCGGTCATCGTCTCGCGGGCGCTCCTCGCGCGACTGTCCGGGGAGGATGATCTCGCGATACCGCAAGTCTCGTCGCCAGCTGATCTGCGGATCCTCGAGAAGATTTCAATGCTGCACCCGAGGCTGTCCTCGGCCGACGGCTGGAACGCGCACTTCGGGCGAGAGTTGAATGCGAGCGACGATCGCGCGGCGTTCCGCCCCGCCACCGGCGCGGACGGCGCCCGTCCCGTGCTCGAAGGCAAACACCTCATGCCGTTCCGCGTCGCGCTCGAGCGGAGCGCGCTCGAAGTGCGGCCCGGCGCCGACGTTTCGAGCCACGCGCCGCGACGCCCGCGCCTCGCGTACCGCGAGGTCGCAAGCGCCACGAACCGTCTGACGCTCATCGCGGCCATCGTCCCCGCACGGGCGGTGACTACACATACGCTCTTCTGCCTGCGGAATCCGCTGCCGCTGAGGCGGCAGCTGGTGCTCTGCGCCCTGTTGAACAGCCTCGTGGCGAACTACCTGGTCCGCTTTCGTGTCCACACGCACGTGACGGCCGCGATTCTCTCGACGCTGCCCGTGCCGTGGATTCCGCCCGGCGATCCCGACGAAGCCCTCCTGCGCCAGCTGGCCGAGCGCCTCGGTCGGTCCTGCGGCCCGGTGGAGGAGCAGATCGAGTACGCCGCGCTGCAGGCGCTGGCCGCCAGGCGATACGGCCTGACCCCCGGCGAACTCGAGCGCGTCGTCGACAGCTTCCCGCTCCTCCCCGCGCCGGTGCGCCGCGCCGTGGTCGAGGAGGGCGCCCGGCTGCACCTGAGACGGATGTTATAGTCCTCATTCAATGCCCCATTACGGGTTCGCCATCGATCTGCGCAAATGCATCGGCTGTCACGCGTGCACGATCGCCTGCAAGGCGGAGCACGCGATTCCGGTTGGCGTCAATCGCTGCTGGGTCAAGACGGTCGAGAAGGGGACCTTTCCCGACACGCGCCGCTTCTTTTTCCCCGTGCTCTGCAACCAGTGCGACGAGGCACCCTGCGCGGCGATCTGCCCGACGAGCGCACTGTTCAAGCGCCGCGACGGCATCGTTGACCTGAATGGCGCCGCATGCATCGGCTGCCGGGCGTGCATGGTCGCCTGCCCGTACGACCAGCTGTTCATCGACCCGAACACCCGTACGGCCGAGAAGTGCAACTTCTGCGCGAACCGCGTCGAGAACAGACTGCTGCCGGCCTGCGTCAGCGTATGCCCGACGCAGTGCCGGATCTTCGGCGACCTCGAGGATTCCTCGAGCGATCTCTACCGGTTCGTCCAGGCGCAGGGGGTCACGGTTCGAAAGCCTGAAAAGGGCACCATTCCGCACGTCTACTACGCCGGCGCCGAGGAAAGTGCGATTCAGCCCGAGATCGCCGTACGGCCCTTCTACTTCAAGGAAGGCAGCGTGGCGATGCGGCCGCTTGGCGCGCCCGGGCCCGAGCCGGAACAGCCGGGAGCGCCGCGAGTGGACTACGACACGCCGCACGTCAAGCCGTGGGGGCTCGACATGGCGCTCTACCTGCTCACGAAGGGGATCGCAACCGGCAGCCTGCTGCTGTCGGTCGCGCTCTGGCTGTTCGGCCTTCGCGATACGCTGACGACGATGATCGGCCCGTTGATTGCGCTGGTGATGATCACGGCGACGGCGGCGGTGCTCGTGGTCGACCTGGAGCAGCCGCAGCGTTTCCTGTACATCCTGACCAGGCCCAACTGGCGCTCCTGGCTCGCCCGCGGCGCGTTCATCCTCACGGCCTTCGGCGCCCTGACGGCGGCCTGGCTCGGGGCCGCCTGGCTCGGCTCCGAGACGATCCTGAACGTGCTGGCGTGGCCGGCGCTGACGGCCGGCGTGCTTGCGACCATCTATACCGGGTTTCTGTTCGCGCAGGGGCTCGCGCGCGACCTGTGGCAGGGCCCGCACTCGACGATCGACCTGCTCGCGCAGGCGCTCGCCGAAGGGGCCGGCGTCATGCTGCTCGCGTCGCTCGCGCCGGGCCTGGCTCTCGATCCGCGTACAACCGCCGCGCTGAGCTGGACGCTGGCGGCGGCGCTCGGCGTGCACCTGGCGCTCATCCTCATCGAGAACGTCTTGATGCCCAGCCCGACGCTCCACCACGAGCTGGCGACGCGCGCGATCCGCGGAGGGGCGTTCTCGCGCGTCTTCTGGGGCGGCGCCGTCGCCTGCGGCGCCGCCGCGCTGCTCGTGACGCCGATCGCCCCGCTCGCAGCGGTGCTGGCGCTCGTGGCCAGCTTCGCGTGGGAGTACGTCTGGGTGGAAGCCGGACAGTCGGTGCCGCTCAGCTGAACGACGCACCCGGAGACCGACAACGCATGGACACCAAGTTCCAATCGCATCCCGACCCGTCGCAGTGGGACGAATACGTCGATTACGAGTCGACGGCGTGGCCCCGGAAAGAACGCCGCCGCTACTGGATCATTCCGAGCATCTGCTTCAACTGCGAGTCGGCCTGCGGGATCCTGTCGTACGTCGACAAGGAGACGCTCGAGATCCGGAAGATTGAAGGCAACCCGGTACATCCGGGCAGCCGCGGCCGCACCTGCGCCAAGGGCGTCGTGACGCCAAACCAGCTGGAGGATCCCGACCGCGTTCTGTATCCACTGAAGCGCGCCGGCGCGCGCGGGTCCGGGCAGTGGGTTCGCGTGAGCTGGGATGAGGTGCTCGAGGACATCGGCGGGCGCATTCGGAAGGCCATTCTCGAGAACCGGCGCCACGAAGTGATGTACCACGTCGGGCGGCCTGGCGAGGACGGCTTCGCGAACCGCGTGCTTCAGTCGTGGGGGATCGACGGCCACAACAGCCACACGAACGTCTGCTCCTCCTCCGCGCGCCTCGGACACTTCCTGTGGTGCGGCGCGGACCGTCCCTCGCCCGATCACACCAACGCGCAGACGATTCTTCTGCTGTCATCGCACCTGGAGGCGGGCCACTATTTCAACCCTCACGCGCAGCGAATCATCGAAGGACAGGCCAAGGGGGCCACGCTCATCGTCGTCGATCCTCGTCTCTCGAATACGTCGGCCAAGGCGGACCTGTGGCTGCCGGCGTACTCGGGCACTGAAGGCGCGCTGCTGCTCGCCATGGCGCGCATCATCCTTCACGAACGGCTCTACGACGCCGAATTCGTCCGCACCTGGGTCGATTGGCGGGGCTATCTCGCATCGGAACGTCCGGATCTCCCGCTGACGTTCGATCACTTCATCGGCGCGCTCGAGGAGCTGTACGACGGCTACACGCCGGAGTACGCCGAGGCGGAAACGGGGGTGCCGCGGGATCGCATCATCGAGGCCGCGCGGGCGGTGGGGCGTGCGCGTGGCCGCTTCAGCACGCACAGCTGGCGGGCCGCGGCGGCCGGCAACCTCTGGGGATGGCAGATCACGCGGTGCCTCTACCTGCTCGTGGCGCTGACCGGCTCGGTCGGCACCGAGGGAGGCGTGAACCTGCACGTGAACAACAAGTTCGTGCCGAAGCACCCGCTTCCGCCCAAGCCGCCGGCGTACTGGAACGAGCTGCTGTTTCCACGGGAGTTTCCGCTCGCCTACCACGAGCTGAGCTTTCTGCTGCCGCACTTCCTGAAGGAGGGGCGCGGACGCCTCGACGTCTACTTCACCCGCGTGTACAACCCGGTCTGGACCAATCCCGACGGGTGCTCGTGGATCGAGATGCTGACCGACGAGGAGCGCGTCGGCCTCCACGTCGCGCTGACGCCGACGTGGAGCGAGACCGCCTGGTTCGCCGACTACATCCTGCCAATGGGGCTCGGCACCGAGCGCCACGACATGATGAGCCAGGAGACGCACGCGGCACAGTGGCTGGGCTTCCGGCAGCCGGTGCAGCGCGTCGCGCGCGAAAAGCGGGGCGAGACGGTGGAGGCCACGTGGCAGGCCAACCCGGGCGAGGTCTGGGAAGAGGTCGAGTTCTGGATCGCACTGAGCTGGAAGATCGATCCCGACGGCTCCCTGGGCATCCGCCAGCACTACGAGTCGCCCTACCGGCCCGGCCAGATGATCACGGTCGATGAGTACTACGGCTGGGTGTTCGAACACTCCGTGCCCGGGCTGCCCGAGGCGGCCGCGCGGGAAGGGCTCACGCCGCTCCAGTACATGCGCAAGTACGGCGTGTTCAAGGTGAAGGACAACGTCTACCGCGTACACGAGCAGCCGCTGACCGCCGAACAACTGCGCGACACATCGATCGACCCGTCGCAGGAGCTGGTGACCCGCAACGGCGTGCCGGTCGGCGTGGTCGTCGACGGGATTCCCCGCGTCGGCTTCAATACGCCGTCGCGGCGGCTCGAGTTCTTCTCCCCGACCTTGAAAAGCTGGGGTTGGCCCGAGCACGCGGTGCCGCGCTACGTGCCCGGGCACGTGTACTGGCGCGATCTGAAGCGCGATCAGGATGAGTTCGACCTGCTGCCGAACTTCCGGCTGCCGACGCTGGTGCACACGCGCTCCCACGTCAAGTGGCTGTACGAGATATCGCACAGCAACCCGCTCTGGATCGCCACAGCCGACGCACGGCGATACGGCGTGCGGACGGGGGATCTCGTGAAGGTCCACACCGCCATCGGGTACTTCGTCACACGCGCCTGGGTGACCGAAGGTATTCGTCCGGGCGTGCTGGCCATGTCGCACCACCTTGGGCGATGGCGCCTTCACGAGGAGCTCGGCCTGAGAAACGCCGCGGCGCTCGTGACGCTCGAACGGCCTGCGGAGGGGCAGTACCGGATTCGCCAGGTTCACGGCACGCAGCCGTTCGACAGCCGCGACCCCGACAGCCGGCGCGTGTGGTGGACCGAAGTGGGCGTGCACCAGAACCTCACGTTCCCGGTGCAGCCGGACCCGGTCAGCGGCATGCACTGCTGGCACCAGAAGGTGAGGCTGGAAAAGGCGGGCCCCGACGACCGCTACGGCGACATCTTCGTGGACACGAAGAAGTCGCACGAGATCTACAAGCAGTGGATGGCGATGACGCGCCCCGCGCCCGGGCCAGGGGGCCTGCGGCGTCCGATGTGGTTCGACCGGCCGCTCCGTCCCGTGGCGGAGGCCTACGTCGTGCCCGATCGCTCGTCCACGGCGCGCTGAGCATCGACCGGGCCACGAAGCGCACGAGTTCGTGGCCTTCGAGTGCTTCATCGCGCTCCCCTTCTCCTGATCCTTCTGCGCCGCGGGCGCGAGATCGTCACCCGCCACGAAGACAGGTAGAGCCACGAAGCGCACGAAGGGCACGAAGAGAGACCTCGAAGCCCACAGCGGCCCGTCCACCCCGACAGCACCCACGTCACGCATTCACGCCGCGGCATTCCCGCGGGCATCGAGCTGTTCGCCACGAAGACAGGCCGGGCCACCAAGACAAACCGGGCCACGAAGACAGACAAAGCCACGAAGCGCACGAGGGGCACGAAGGGGACCTCGAAACGCACAGCGCCCCGTCCACCCGACAGCACCCCCGCCACGCATTCACGCCGCGCATTCCCGAGGACACCGACCCGTTCGCCACGAAGACAGGCCGGGCCACCAAGACAAACCGGGCCACGAAG